>Ga0118677_10002322_pt1 | contig 38514 bp, 24 predicted proteins | sample AliMusrvi5mmetaG_FD_86154 | JGI IMG/M metagenome (GOLD analysis project Ga0118677, IMG submission 86154) | reverse complement strand
GGAGTTGGGGCGAAAGTCGTGCCGCTGCCGACGGGTGTGTCGCAGCAACTCGAACTTGACGGCACGCCGCAACTTGAGACCGAACCGCAGTCATCGACCGGCACGCGATAGCACTCCACGTGCGGCACGGTGTAGTTGCACGTTACCGGAATCCGTTTCTCCACAACGCGGGGTATGCGGACCGTTTCCTCATAGGCCACCATGCGGCAGACTTGGGTCGGCACCTGCTCAACCCGCTCTTCCTGAACCATGCGGCAGGTCTGGTAGGGCACCTTGCGAACCTGTTCCTCGGCAACCATCCGATTAACTTGCACCGGCACTTTTCGCTCGACCCGCTCGACGACGGGACGGCTAACCGTGTACGGAATCTTCCGCACGATCTCTTGCTGAACGATGCGGCAGGTCTGGTACGGAACTTTGCGGACGATTTGCTCGGAGCGATAACTGGTGACCTGAACGGGAATTTGCTCGGTGACGGTTTGCGGCACGTACTGCACCTGCTGCACCTGTTGGGCAACGACGTTTGGCTGCCACACGCGGGCCACCTCGTAGGTGCCGCGATTGACGGGTGTCCAATAAAGCCCGGGCCGCTGGTAAGCGGCTTGCCCCGTGGCCGGATCGATGCCACAACCGCCACCCTGCCACGATAACTGATGCTGCCACCAACTTGGCTTGTAGGACATCTGATTCTGATAGCTGCCCTGATCGACGAGCTGGGTTTGTTGCGTGACCACCGGCTGCATTACCGTACGGCACTGAGGACGGTAGACGGTTTCGACCACCGGCCGCTGGACCGTATAAGATTCTTCCCGCTCGGCCGTTTCCGTGACCGGCTGATTGACGATCACCCGCTCTTCGCGCTCAGCCGTTTCCTGGACATAGTGTACGGAGTCGTAGCTTTCGTCGCGGACCTGAGTCTCGCAAACGGGCTTCATCACGGTCACACGCTCTTCGCGTTCGGCCGTTTCCAGAATCGGCTTGGAGACCGTATAGCGACGCTCGCGGACCTCGGTCTCCCAGACAGGTCGGTAACGCGTCTCGCGACGCTCTTCGTACTGCGTTTCGTACTCGAGGCGATACGTCGTCGTCTGCTGCTGCTCGTACTGCGTCTGATAGACCAGCCGGTACTCGCGTCCCTGACAATTCATGCACCCAGCGGGTGAATAGGTATCTTGGGCTGCGGCCGTCGCCGTCCAAATCAAGCCGGCTCCCAACAACACGGATCTGCGAAAAGCGTTCATTTCGGTTTACCTCGATCATTCTTTGCTAGTGCCCCAAAGCGGTGCAACACAACGTCTCTTAACCTAATGTGCCAGATAAAAGGAAAAACTGCAAATGGCTTCCGGTACTGTTTTTTATAGATTGACTCATTAATTATAGCCCAGTAATGAGTTAGGAAAAGTAAAATTTTTTCAAGTTCAAAATGCTCGCAGCCGAACCCCGAGCGATTTCGGCAATACTTGCCAGCAAAGCTTGCGCAGCCGGAATAAACGGACCAGGGAAAAAGTTAGGAGTTAGGAGGAAGAATCTGGAAACCAGCTCAGGCAGCTCTTCCCTTCTAACTCCTAACTCCTAACTCCTAACTTCTCCATCCACTAGCCATGACGGCCATCATCGAGGAAAATGAACGGATGCGGTATCTTGACCTGACTCTGCCCAGTTTGGCAGAAAACTTAGCGCTCGATGAAGCCCTGCTCGAAGAAGCAGAAGCCGCGTGCCAGCCCTTGGAAACGCTGCGGCTTTGGGAGGCATCTCAGCACGCCGTGGTCATTGGCCGCTCATCGCATTTGGCCGCCGAGGTTCGCGGCGAAGTCTGCCGTGATCTGCACGTTCCTGTCTTGCGGCGGATCAGCGGGGGGGCGGCGGTCGTCGTGGGACCGGGTTGCCTGATGTACGCCCTGGTGCTCAGCCTGCAACTTCGCCCAAAGTTGCGATTCATCGATCAGGCTCATGCCCAGGTACTCGGTACGATAGCCGCCGCCTTGCGATCATCAGTCTCCGGACTGACGCTCCGGGGCATCTGCGATCTTACCATCGGCGAGAAGAAGGTTTCCGGCAATAGCGTGCGGTGCAAACGCGAGCATCTGCTGTATCATGGCACGCTCTTGTATGATTTTCCGCTGGCGATGATCGGCCGCTGCTTGGCCATGCCCCTCCGCCAGCCCGACTATCGCCAGGCCCGGCCGCATGACGCCTTCGTGGCCAACTTGCCGCTGGCTGCGGTCGGGCTGCGGTCCCTATTGCAAACCGCCTGGGCCGCATTTGAGCCTTGTTCCGATTGGCCCCAGACGGCCACCCGGCGACTCGCCGCGGAAAAGTATTCGCGACCCGAGTGGAACGAGCAGCTTTAGCATATTGGGCTTTCCGCCAAGTTTGTGGTGCGTGCGTCTCGCCTGCCTGGTTCAACCACAACATCTTGGGCAGGCGGGACGCCCGCACCACAATTATCCGCAAACCCGGCGAAGAGCCACCTATTGGAGTGCGGAAGGGGCACTGTGCTCAGCCTGGTCATTCCGGTTTCTCTGCACCAGAAACCTATCCAGACAACTCCGACAAGAGAGATAAACCACGAAAGACACAAAATGCACGAAATAATACGACGCTATCATTCTCCTTTCGTCATTTTCAGCGCCTTCGGCAAGTACCTGACGATATCGCTGGCGATCAGTGACGTTTCTCCCAGCTCTTTTGCCGCCAGATCGCCGGCCAGACCATGCACATAAACGCCGAGCCGGGCGGCTTCGTAGAGTTCCAGTCCCTGGCAAGCCAGGGCAGTGATCAGACCGGTGAGCGAGTCGCCGGAGCCGCCGGTGGCCATGCCGGGGTTGCCCGTGCAGTTGTGCCAGTGGCGGCGGCCGTCGGTCACGAAGGTGCGGTGGCCCTTGAGCACGACGATCACCCGGCAGCGGCCGGCCAATTCCAAAGCGGCCACTTCCCGCTCCTCGCCCGGATACTTGTGGCCGACCAGTCGGGCGAACTCGCCGGGATGCGGCGTGAGCAGGCGCGGCCCGGCGTGATGGGAAAGCAACTCGGGATTCGTGGATAGCGCGTTCAGTGCGTCGGCGTCGCAGACCATCGGCAAGGGCAATTCTTGATAGAGCCGTGTGACGAGGCGATCCAGGTCGGGCGAACGTCCCAGGCCCGGCCCTAGGGCGACGACAGTCGCCGACTGGGCCAGTTCGACGATTCGCGGATGGGCCTCGCCGCTAATGCGGCCGTCGAGGTCGTCGGGCAGCGCAGAGGTCATGTAAGAAGGCTCGCAATTAGCGACAGTCTCCAGACAGCGATTGGCGACCGCCAGCCTTACCAGTCCCGCCCCGCCGCGAAGCGCCGCCATGCCAGCCAGCGCCACGGCGCCCGTCATGCCTCTCGATCCACCGATGATCAAGGCCGTGCCGAAAGTACCCTTATGCGCATCGAAAGGACGCGGCGGAAGGGAGGGAAGCGTTGGATTGAGAGAAGACATGGTAAATTGAAAATTGAAAATTGAAGTCAGGTCTGTCCCGTGGAATATGCTACTTGGTCGTCCATCCTCCTGCATCCGCAATTTGCATTTTACAATTTGCAATTTGCAATTCTTCCCCTCGCCTTTGCGGCATTCTTGGCAATCATCCCCGCCACATACCCGCCTTTGAACCCGGCGTCGATATTCACGACGCTGACGTTCGAGGCACAGCTATTAAGCATCCCCAGCAGCGCGGCTAATCCACCAAACGCGGCACCGTAGCCGACGCTGGTCGGCACGCCGATCACGGGACAGGAAACATAGCCACCCACGACGCTGGGCAATGCCCCTTCCATGCCGGCAACGACCACGATCGCGTCGGCATCGGCCAGCAGATGGAGGTTGGCTGCCAGCCGATGCGGTCCGGCCACGCCCACATCCTGCACGTAGTTTACCGCCGCGCCAGTCCAGAGGGCTGTCTCCCGTGCCTCTTCGGCCACCGGCAGATCGCTGGTGCCGGCCGTGACGATCGTCACTCGGCCAACCACGGTTCCGGAAGGCTCGTCTTTCGGGGGCTGATCGATGCGAAACGTCCGCCCGATCGGGTTGTATTGGGCTGAGGGAAACTGCGAAAGCAACTCCGCCGCCTGCTCGGTCGACATCCGCGTGGCCAGCACGTCCACCCCGTGATCGAGCTGGGCGCGAAATATCCTGCCAATCGCCTCGACGGTCTTGCCTTGCGAGAATACCACCTCGGGAAAACCACAGCGGCGATGGCGATCCAAATCAACCTGCGCCGGCCCCACGTCGGCAATGCCCGAATCTTGCACTTGGAAAACGAAATCGGGCGCCGAAAGCTGCCCGGCAATCAAGCGGGCAGCAAGCTGTTCGAGCAGTTGAGCGTTCATGCTTCCATCATCAGTGTTAGGGGTGCTTATTGTTTATTGATTCTCAGGATGCCCCATTATGGCAGGCAGCGTGGATCGGAACCGATAGACGCCGGAAATGACTTCATAGACTGCCGTACCGTTTTCCATGCGCAGGAACTTCACGCCTTCTGCCTTGGCGGCGGGCTTATTGCCTTCGGCGACTCCCGCTTCTTCTCTCGCCGGAACATGCACCGTCGCCGTGGTGTTGGCGGGGATCGTGACCTCCATCGTCAATTGATTGCCCTCGCGTTTCCAGTTGCTGACAATGCGGCCGTGGATCGAGTCATGGCTGCACCTGACCCAGGTCAGGTCACCGACGACGGCAGGCTTGATGATGATCTTCTTGAAGCCGGGTCCGGTTTCGTCGGGCCTGATGCCAGCCAGACCCTGGTACATCCAGCCGCCAGGACACGTATAGCAAGAGTGAATCTGCGACCAATAGCCGTCCCACTGCTCCCACATCGTCGTCGCGCCCTGCGCGAGCATATAGCCCCAACTCGGAAACTCCCTCTGCGTGGCCATGCTGAACGCCAGGTCGTTACGGCCGGACTGCTGGAGATATTGGAAGAGGAAGTAGGTGCCCAACATGCCGGTATCAAGGTGTCCTTTGTTCTTCACCAGGGTGATGTCTTCGAGCTTCTTCTGGATCGTCCCACGCAGATCCTCAGGAACGATGCCCAACATCAGCGGCATCGACTGATTCAACTGCTCATCCACGACGTAAAGTTTTTCGTCGGGCTTGTAGTAGGCGGCGTGGATGAGCGGCTTCAACTCGGCAATCTTCGCCCGGTGACGACGGGCGTCGTCGATTCGCCCCAGGGCGTCGGCCGACCTCGCAAGCAGATCGTAGAGGTACACGCGATAGCAGTTGGTGAACAGTTCCGTTCCCGGCGGACCGCTCATGCCGTGAGCCGGCGACACCCAGTCGCATCCCGGGTCGCCGCCAGTTCGATGCACTCCGTCCTTGTAGAAACTTTCGATATACACCGACGGATAACGCACCATCGGCTCGTAAGCACGTTCCAGGAGCCTGCGGTCACCGTAGTAGAGGTAGGATTTCCAGGGCAGCACATTGAGCGTGCCGCCCCACGAGAACCAGCAGCTCGGGTCGTCGATGTTCTTTGGTACGTATTGAGCCGACTTCCCGGTTTCAACATTCTGGTCGTCCAGCCAATCCACGGCCCATTTCGCATAGAACGCCGCTGCGTCCCGGCTCATCATCTGCATGTCGATCGAAACTTGGCTGTCGCCGTAGCCCATCCGCTCGCGATGCGGGCAATCGACCGCGTATCCGCCGAGGGTCAAACAGCGGACCGTCCACAAGTTAAGCTGCATGATCCGATTCAGCAGATCATTGGAACATTCAAAGCCGCCGGCCGGTTCCATGTCGGAATCGATCATGAGCGCTTCGGCATCTCCGGCGGCCGGCTTGCCGGGCAGACCCTCAACGATCGCATAGCGGAAACCTTCGTAGTTGAACTTGTTGCAGAACTGCTCACCAGACTTACCGGCCGAAGTGAACACCACTTGCTGATTGTAGATCGTGTAGGCAATCGGCCCGCCGGGGGTCTCGATCTTCCACGTGCCCGGGGCCAACTCATACTTGCGAACCGGGGTGACTTCCTCTTTCGCGGACGCCAACCGTTTGTCGGCAAAACGAATCGTTACCTGTTGGCCAGCCTCCAACTTCGGCAGACGCAGCTTCATCCAACCGGTCAGATTCGTGCCGAAGTCCAACTCCCACACGTTCGGACGCAGTTCGGTGCAGGCCACGATCGGGAGGGTCTTGATGATGCGGTTCGGCGGGCAAGACTGGGCCGACGCCACGGCGCTGGGATTAGCGAACTCCTCGACCGCAGTCCACTTGCCGCCGGCGCAGCCCGGTTCGCTCCAATCCGGTATGTCGCGACGCATGTCGATCTCTTCGCGACCGTTGCCACACCAGCCCCAGCGGAATTCGGTATGCGTGCTGGGTGTGCAGGTCCATGTGGTGTCCGTGCCCACGACCTCGCGCTTTCCGCCGACCGACATATCGAGTTGCACCCGGGCTAGTGGCGCGATATCTCCGCGAAAGACCAGGCCCAGCCCCAGCCACAGGCCCACGCAGTTTGGGCCGGGCTGAAGATACTTGCTGATATCGTAGGTATTATAAAGTGAACGCTTCTTGTAAACCGACACGGCCGGCGCCAGCACGTCGTCACTCACTTTCTTGCCGTTCACATACAACTCGTAATAGCCCTTCACATTCACGAACGCCGTAGCCCGTTCGGGTGCGACCGTTAGGGTGAACTCCTTGCGCAGCCAGGGCGACGTACCATCGCCCTCAGCCTTGATCCATTTCGCCTGCCAATCCTCGGGCTTGAGCAGGCCCATGGACCACAAGGCCGGGGCGCTCCATGCCGACGGCTTTCCATCCTTGTCCCAGACACGGACTTTCCAATGGCAGACCACCCGCGATTCCAGCGGCTTGCCGGCATACTCGACCTGTATACTTTGGTCGGATGCCACCTTGTTGCTGTCCCACAGATCGCCCCGATCTGTGGCAAGAAGCCCTGGCGTCGAAGCAACCAAGACCTGATACGCTGCCTGCTTCTGCCCACGGACTTCCGTCATCTGTCCTGCGGTCTCCATCAGCCACGATAGCCGCGGCTCTTGCACGTCGATGCCGCACGGATTCGAGCGGTATTCACACCGCAGGTTTGTAGGGTTGGCAGAGGAAACACTCGGGATGCAGGAGAGCATTCCAATGCCGATAATGAGGCAGGCCGCAACGCAACGCATGGAGGGATCTTTCATTTGGATTTTGCGTGGGTTCGTTCAATGCAACCTTCTTGCCCAACTGCTCTTGTCGCAATCACTTGCAACTCCTCAAAAGTCGTGTTCTGGCCGCCGATCTCGCCCATGGTGGGCGCGGCAGCCCAGACCAGCCAGCGGAAACTGCCCAGCGGCTTGCCCTCGCCGCGCTGGATGCTGGTAGCCTCGTATTCGGTCCTGTCCCCACGGGAATCAACCGCGACAACCGGCGTGAACACCGCGGCGTCGGCGACGTTCCAGCCCGGATCAGACGCGGCGCTGCTGCCGTAAAGCGTGAACGACTGCCTGGCATGCGTATTGCCGGACGCGTAGGTGTTGACCCGCGCAATACTCTTGACCTCACCCAGATCGAACCTGTACTTGCCGGTGTCAACGCCGTTGGCGAATGTCGGCCCGCGGTTGCAGGCTATCTTACCGTCAACAAGAAGATCGACGGCGCCTTTGCTCAGCTCGGCTCCGTCGGAAGAGACTTTCGCGGGCAGCACCGCCGATGGCTCACCGACTGGAACCTTCTTGAATTCGTTTTTCCACAGGTTCTCTCTTACCACATACACGTAATCGCTCACCTCGAGCGTCATCGGCTTCTGCTTGCGGATGACCGCGAGATCCAGCTTCTGGCCGGCCGCCCGATCGCCCATCGCGTGCAGGTCAGCGATCGTCTTCGCATCCGCACCCTTGCAGGCGAGGATCACGTCGTCCTTCTTCAACCCGGCCTTAGCTGCGTCACTGCCAGACGGCACGTCGACCAGCAGCACGCCGCAGTTAGCCGGCAAACCGTAGGTCGCACGATCTTCTGAACCAGAAATCTCACGGGCCTGCGCCTGCCAGAGCAGTTTCGCCGCAGGCTTGAGCCTAGGAATCTGATCGGAAAACACCAGCTTGATCGGGTAGGCGTTGCAGTCATAAGGCATCTTGGCCGGCAAGGTGATCTGGAGTGACTCCGCGTCCTGAGAGAACGTCAGCTTGTCCGATGTCCCCAGCAACGAAACGCTCTGCAGGCTCTTCAGGTCGATGCGGACTTTGCCCAGTGTCTTGATTTTCACCACCGCCCCGTCTCCGGGCCAACCGAGGGTCGTGGCATAGAGGACGGTGTTCGCCTTGTTGCGAGTGAAACGGATGTCCGATGCCGAGCCGTGGTCAATGTTATTAAAGTTCTTATGACCTTCGCCGAACGCCTCCCAGGTGCGCGTCGAGAAGATGGCTTCGCCGATCAGATCGAAGTCATGCGCCATGACTTTGAGCATGGCGATCACCTCTGCTTCCAACTCGCCATCTCCTGTCAGCGGGACATTAAGCAGGAGATTGCCGTTTTTGCTGACAACGTCGATGAGGGTGTGAACTATCTCAAAACCCTTCTTGTAAGCGTTGTGGCGATTCCGGAGCCAATACCATTCGGCCCCCATGGTCTTGTCCGTCTGCCAGAAGCGCTTCTGCAGGGTGGCGGGGAATTCAAACTCAAAATTCTCGGCGCCGATGGGACAGCCACCCTTGAAATTGGCCACCGCCTGCAATTTGCCGTCATGCTCCCTGAGACTCTGGTTGTAGAGATGCGAGACGATCTTGTAACCCTTGTCTTTGAACGGAGGCCCGCCGTCGGTGTAGTAGAGATCGGGATGATATTTGTCGATCAGATCCTTCATCCGGTCTTCAAAATTCTTCTCGAAAGCCGGCGGCCCGACATCCTGCGGCCCTTCGTATCCCGGATCGGCGCTGTTCCACGGGACACCGTAGAGATCCGCGAATTTCGGATCCTGGCCGTCATACGGCACGCCGGCCAGCGGCCCGATCTTGTCGGAACCATGCGAGGTCTGCAGCCAACGGAAGGATCTGGCGACATGGGAGGCCACGCCAAAATGCAGTCCGTTAGACACGGTTGCCTTCTGCCACATCCCGCACACATCCTTGCCGGCGGTGGCCATGGAATTCCAGCAGGGCTGGTATTTTGAATCCCACATGTCGAAATTGTCGTGGTGGGCAGCGACCGGAACCACGTAGCGCGCGCCGGCCTGCTTGTAGAGCTTGACCAACCGGTTGGCCTGGGCCTGATCGAATTTGGACGCCTTGAAGAGCTTGCAAAGATCCTTGTAACCGAACTTCGAGGGATGGCCATACGTGGCACAATGATACTTGTAGCCCTCGCTGCCTTCCTCATACATCCAGCGGGCATACCAGGTGGATGCCACGCCGGGGATGCTTTCCGGCCCCCAGTGCATGAAGATGCCGAGCTTGCCATCAATGAACCATTCAGGTATCTCAGCCTGCTTGAGCGATTCGATGGTCGGCTCGTATTTGACTTGGCCCTGGGCCGCCGGTTGGGCAGCCTGGACCAGCGCCAGCGGCGCTAACAACGTGGTGATTATCCTACACAACATAACAAATCGGTTATTCATGGGAGTTTTAACTTTAACAGCGTGTGCCAACATTAACGATCGAATCTCCGTCCTCCTGAATGTCGCTGGCAGCAAGCGGTTGACGCTCGGGCTGGCAATCATATCGCCGCTGAAGGCTATCGACCAAGCGAGCACGCATTTCCATGAAGTGCAGATAGATGGTGGCCAGCCCCCCGGCTAACGCGAAACTATTCGGCCCAAGCTTCCAGCTCTGGCCGAGGAATCGCCAGAAATGCCTGCGCACATCGGGCCGGAGGCTCATTGCGATGGCCAGGCGGACAAACCCCTTGAGATCGGTCCAGCCCTCGGATAAACCGGGCTTGTGCTTCGGAACGTGAGGGATCCTCGCTACCGCCTCAGCCGCACGCGCCATGAAGTTCGCCGGCTCGTAAAGCGTGTCAATAATCCGGATCTGGTCCCTCAGAATTGCCTTGCGGTCTCGCGTGGTGGCGAAATTCAGGCCGATCGACATCTGGTCCAAGATCGAATCGACGCACTCCGCGGTGCGCATTTCAAACGGTTGGTCGACCCCGATCGGGTTGCCCGCAAGATCCATCAGGCGGCCTTCGGCGGCCAATCGGCGCGTCAGTTGTGCCAGCGGCGCGGCAGTGAGCAACGATACCATGGCCACCGGCAGCGCGTTCTCTTTCACGCAGGCGAGAATGGAATCGGCCGAGTTCTCTGCCTCGTTGTCGAACCCCAAGACGAATCCGGCGGTGACAAGCAATCCGTGTTCCTGAATGCGGCGGATTCGTTGCTTGATGGGACGGTGGGTATTGATCGGCTTCTGGGTTGCAAGCAGCACCTTCTCGTCCGCGGACTCGACTCCCGTGAACAGATAGCGGAAATCGGCGGCCGCCATCTGAACCATCAACTCAGGCTCTTCGGCCAGATTGAGCGAGACCTCCGTGGAGAAGAAAAATGGATAGTTGCGCCGTTTGCACCAGGCGACCAGCACCGGCAACAACCGCATCGCGTTCTTCTTGTTGCCGATGAAATTATCGTCGACGAAGTCCACCCACCCCCGGTAGCCAAGATTGAACAGGAGATCCAATTCCTGGCAGACCCGCTCGGGCGTTTTCGTGCGAGGCACTCGCCCGAAAAGCTCGGTGACCGAGCAAAACTCACAGTGGTAGGGACAACCGCGAGAAGACTGAATGCTCGCGTAAAGGTAATCGCTTAGCCGAGCCAGATCGTAACGTGGAATGGGCGACGTGCCGAGATCCGGCACGCCACCACCTTGAAAGACTCCTTCCGGACTGCCCTGCTCCCATGCCTTCAGCCAGATGGGGACGTTGGTCTCGGCTTCGCCGAGCACGAGGGCGTTGGCATCCTGGTAGATCGTTGGCTGGCTGGTTGGGTCCGTGCCACCGACGACCACGAACTTGCCGCACTGCCGTGCCTTGCGAATCACGTTCAGGATGCCGTCCTGCTGCACGGTCATTCCACCCACGCAGATGACGTCGGCACGCAGGATGTCGCGCTCCTTGAGCCTTCGCGTATTTAAATCCGCAAGTTGAAACTGCCATTCTTGCGGTAAGATGGCGGCCAATGTGAGAAGACCCAGAGGCAACCCCATGGTTTTCTCGCCGCGGATCTTGCAGACGCTGGTCCAATTCCAGAAAGAGTTCTGGGGGAACTCGGGAGAGACCAGGAGACAGCGAAGGGGCGCATGGGGTAACGGCGGAATGAAAGTGTTTCGCATTCAAATGGCTTTCTGGAGGCCGCCGTGCGCAGAACCCCCGACAGTCGATTCCTGCAATTCATCCTGTTGGCCGGCAGGGCCAGCAAGAGCGCAAGGGGTGTTGGACTTCCGTGCTGCTTTATCCAACCTTTTCCGCATGCATTGAGCCTGCAACCGACCCCCGCCTCGCACGTTCTACAATTCTAGCAAGGCGTCCACCGCGCGCCTAGTCTCGCGTGGGTCTTCTACAGCGATCGGGGCATATTTCCGCTTCAATCGTCCCGCCGGGACCAATGTTCGATCGCGCTTTGAACCCAGCGACGACCATGCTTCGCACGGTGCCCGCGCCGGGCTATTCTCGATCGTCCTTCCAGGACGGTATTCGGCGGGGTCGGGAGACCCGCGCCGAACTTAGGTCTCGGAAAGGGCGTATTGTCGTATTGCTCGGGCACCAACTGGATGGTCCAGGGGCACTTCGCTGCTCGGAGTGCAGCCTTGAAACCGGCCGCGGCCTCGCGCGTTCCCCCGCGCCGCAACATGCCTTGGAAGATATCTGCATCGATCGCATGGACTGGTTGGGAATGTACAACGAACAACGCGATGACGGTATCAGTTGGTTTGAAGGAAAGCCGGTCCGCTCGCTCATCCGCTCGTGGCACGACCTGATGGAAAAATTGGGCCCGCTGATGCACAAAACCGGCAAGGTCCCTGTGTTGCGGCTGAGGCGGTATTTGATGGGAGCGAGGGCATCCTGCCCTCGGGGGTCAGAAGTCGAGGGCTGGAAGCCCTCGCTCCCATCATTCCTCCTCCCCTGTGTTGCGGCCGAGGCGGTATTTGATGTCGTAGTTCAGGATGAAATCCAACTCCTCCGCGGTGAACCCGTAGTGCTTCGCCAAGACCGTGTCGATCTCGTCGATGATGGGTTTGGATTTCTGAATCTTGAAGGATTGTGTTTCAGTTGTGCCAGTTTGCTTCTGCTCGCGAACAAGCATAGTGCTGTTCTTGTCGAGATCTCTTAAATACCTTGCGCCCAAGGCTTGCAAAGATGGGTCGGCAAGTGCGGACTCGGGGAGGGGAAAATTCTGAATGTCGAACGGGTTCAAGTCGCGAACATTTGAAGTCACCGTATACCACCACCAGAATACATCGCTACTCAGAGCGGCGATTACAGATTTTACGTATTCCTTCTTTCCCAAAGTGAACCAGGTTTCACGACTGCTGTGGCCTTTCTTCCCGTTCAAATTGAACGCAGGGGCAAAGTCGGTGAAAACTTTCCAATATAATCCGCCAGTAGTTCGGTAATAAACACGGTGTTCTGACTTGGTGGCGAAGCGCTTGACGGCTGTTTTGACAGCAAGGTACTTATTGAGGATGTTCTGCTCCAGAAAGTTTCCAACTTTGGGAATCCAACATGCCGGACGCTTGCGTTGCACCTCGACATAGTTGAGTCGCTCCATGAGTCCATCCCGATCGTCGCTGGTCCATTTTTGGTAGTTAGTTGAAAATGTGTGGCCGTTACCCGATGGATTAACTACAAAAATAGTGAGCGCTCGATTCACGGTGTCAAAGAGCTTGGCAGGCCGCCAAGCGTAATTTGCAAACCAAGCATTGCGGCCTTCCTCCAATAGCTTTTGTACTACTTCCATTCGCTGAGTCGAGGGGAGCGAGAGAGGCACAATCATGCTCATGCAGCCATTCTTGTGCAGCAGCCGTTCACTACGTTCCATGCACATGGCGTGAATCGCCCCACTGTCGAAGCAGGCGTAATTCTTTAGTCCATAATCAATTTCGCGAATTTCAAGATATGGTGGATTACCGATAATCACATCAAATCCGCCGCTATTGAGGATGTCATGGAACTGAATGAACCAGTGGAACGGCTGATGAGACTTCTCCCATTTGGCGTAGGGTGAGAGGGGAGCGCGGGCATCTTGCCCGCTTGCTTTTGAAGATGCGGGCGAGACGCCCACGCTCCCGATGCCATATTCGCCGGCCAGGTAACAATTAAGTTCGTCTTCCAGCGCCTTGAGCCGTTTTTGCAGTTTCAACTTGTCGGCGGCGGGCACTGAGCCGTCGCCTTCGGTCTGGAGTTGGCGGAACTTGGTGAACGCCTGATCCACATCGGCGCAGCGGATATTGAAGCGGTCAAAGGCTGTCTGTTCCTCTTCGTACATGAGTTTCTTTTGACCACCGTCGGATTCCTTCATGCTGCGGCGCACTTCATCCGCCGTGGCGTAGCCGACGAGGGTATTGCCGGCGCGAATGTTGAAATCAATGTCCGGCAACGGATCGATGCCGAGGTTGTCTTTCGTATTGTCTGGCTCGACCTGCGCGGCGAGCTTGAGGAACAGGCGCAGTTTGCAGATCTCCACCGCCTCTTCCATGATGTCCACGGCATAGAGATTGTTGAGGATGATGGATTTCAGGATAAAGTATCGCCGGTTGGTGTGAACGTCCACGCGGGCGAGGACTTCGGTGAATCTATTATGGTAGTTCGAGAGGCGCAAAGGAGCGGGGGCATCCTGCCCCTGGTTTTTTGAGGTCGAGGGCAGGATGCCCTCGCTCCTTTTCCACTCGGCCAAGAACGCTTCCATGCGGTCGAGGCAGGCTTCGTAGAGCGGTTCAAGGATGTTGAGCGCGGCAAAGATGAACGCGCCTGAGCCGCCCGTGGGGTCGAGCACCGTGATGGTGGTAATGGCATTCCAAAAGGCCATGAGCAGGTCGGGGCCTTCGCTGTTCTGGATGACATCCTGTGCGAATTGGCGGAGGTCGAGATTGAGGGTAATGAAGTCGTTGATCTCCCGAACTTCGCCCGCGGCGAGCTTCCTCTTGATTTCTTCGTAACGCTGGCGGCGGGCAACGACTTCACGCCAGATTTCGGTGGGCAATCCGTAGTCGCCAGGCGCGGGTTTGTTCCACGCCTTGCGGCGTTCGATGAGAGGAGCAAGGGCATCCTGCCCTTGGGGATTGGGATTGGCAAACGAGGGCAGGATGCCCTCGCTCCTTTCAAACATGCCAGGCAGTAGATTTTCTGAATTTTTGAGGATGTATTGGCGGCAGGCGTGCCAGTGCCTTTCATGGCGGATCATGGTATCCCAATAATCGTTTTGCCAGAGCGTGCCTTTACTCCCAATGAGTTTGTTAAGTTGGTTGGCAGAAAAACTTTTCCACGAATGAATGATGTTTTCCAGCGCATGAACCTCCGACGGGCGGAAGAGAACATGCACATGATTGGGCATGACGATGAAGGGGCCGAGGGTATAGCGCTGGCCATCGAAATGGCGGAGCGCATCGGCGACGATACGGGAACAGGCAGGGTCTTTGAGGATGCAGGCACCGTGACCGGCATCGAGCCAGTGATTGATGCGAGCGCTGAAAAGCTCGTGGTATTCTCGATGGGTAGAGTCATCCCACGGTTGTGGATGCTGCGCGAGCCATGCGTCTTTTTCCGATTGCCACTCGTCGAGCTTTACCTTTGGCAAGGAATCGGCGAGCCGCCAGGTGACGAATTGCCATGCTTCGTGCTGCTGCCAATGTGGAAGATTCGTCCGGTGTTGTTCGATGTTCTCGAAAGGGTTTAAGAAAGGAGAGTGGGCATCCTGCCCTTGGGGATTGGGATTGGCAAACGAGGGCAGGATGCCCTCGCTCCTTTCGAGGCCGGCGGCGATTTCGGGCGGGAGATTCTTGTCCGCGCCGTGACGCACGGCAGGATAAATATAGCGATCGGGATTTTCACAGAGCAAATCCCAAACGGTCGGGCCGTCGGGATTCTCAAAGGCCACCTTGCACTTGACGCGGGCGGCGTCGAACAGGAACGGGATAACGGTACTCTTGCTGATGTATTCGGTGATGTCCTCCTTCGTGTAATATGCCCCCATTTGTTTCTGGTTGATGTATTTCTCGAAGATATAGCCGAGCACATCGGGATTGATCTCGTTGTCGGCGCGGAGCGGGCGTTCGTCGAGATGCCACTGATACTGATCGAAGTAATCAAAGATGCGCTCGAAGGCTTTGTCGGGAATCGCAATGTGCTTACCGAAACGTTCGGGCTTTTCAAGTTCATGCACGTCGAACAGGCCGCCGTTGAGATACGGGATGTTGCCAAGGAGCTTTTCGAGGTCGGGCGCACGGTCCTTGCGGCGTTTGCCAAAACCTTCATGGAAGAGCCGGAGCAGGAAGTAGCGGTAGAAGGAGTAGAACTTGTCCTTGCCTTGCTCCTTTTTGCAGCGGTCGAGCCGATTGCGAAGGTAGTCGCGATCGGCGTCAAGGAAGCCCTTGCGCTGGATGAAATAGACGAACATCAGGCGATTGAGCATGACGGACGCATACCATTCCTGATCCGAGTCGAACTTCTTCTTGCCTTCGACTTTGGTTGGCGGCGGAAACCCATCAATGGTCTCAAGGAAGGCGATGCGGTGTGTGTCGAAGTCCTTATAGAACTTTTTGGTAACCCGCTCGATGTCGAACGCGGCCTTGGCCTTGCCTGCCGCATCTACGACCGTGAGTTTCTCCTCTTCTTCCAAGGTAACTTCCAGCGCCTGCAATTTCTGGATCAGCGCATCGCCGGGCTGGTTGCAATGGTAACTGTGCTCGCGGCAGGCGACCGGGCGACCGGCCTCTCGCTTGACCCATTGCCAGACTTGAGCGGTCTGGCTGGCGTCGGTGAAGATGACAATGTGTTCGTGGACCGACTTTGCCACCTGTTGTTCGATCCTGCGACGGAGAGGATAAGGAGGGATCGCCTCTCCATCGGACGCCGGGCAGAGAAAAGCGACCATACCGCGCTTGTGGGCGATTGCCGACAAGCAAACTTCCCGGCCTTCAACGGTGACGGCCAAAGACTTCGTTTCCGGGCGGTCCCAGTCCAAGTCCAGAAACAATGCGCGAAAGTCAAAGTCCTTCAGGTGCTTTCGGATACGGGCGACATCAAGCGGCATGGTTGTACTACTCCAAGTCTGAATTTCCTCAGATCAAATTGGCGGGCGCCGAGATCCAACAGCGTTTGGTTTTCCTCCCGATTTGCCAAGTGTGAACTGCGTTGGAGTCATGGTTGGTTTATATCCTGCACCGCCAGCAGCTTGACATAATGGGACCAAGGCAGTGGGAACCGCCGCATCGGCGCGAATTGTGCGGACGGTGTTTGCGCAATCTGGCCATGAGATACGTCAGATAGTGTCTTGTGGTCACCCCCTGATTGTGGGGCAGCCGATTTTGCAGACGGCGTCTGCAAAATCTTATCGGATTCTTCAGATACCGTCTGAAGAACTTGCGATTGCGGCCAGGCCAAGTAGAATCGCCGTATCCATCGGTATAATTCCTCTTCAGTGCATCGGTTGCGCCGACCGGAGGCCGAGTCGTCAATCGGGGTTGCTCGCTTCCAGCGTTCTCGGTAACATCCCGTCCAACTCATTGACGGGGCGGTCAGTTTTGTTAGGATATAATCATTCTCGGGCATTGTCCCCAGTACTTCACTTCCCAACCCCATGGAGAATGTCATGGAAGCCCTCCTCCGGTGCCGCATAAGCCGCGGAATGTTCAGCAGAGAAGTTGCCGTTTGTGGTGTGACTGCCGATGGTGCCGAGTTCTCGTTATTTGTGCCCGAAGATTTTGTCGAAGTCGATGAGTCGGAAGTGGGTACTGCGACAGTGGACGGCTGGCTGCTTGTGGAAGTACTTGCCCGCGAAGGTGGTCGGATGCTTGTGCGCCTGCCGGGCCAGACATTCGAGAACGGACAGACCGTTACCCTGAGCGATTCCCAGGTTGAGTTTCGCCATCGCCGCGAGGCCGTCTGAGTGCAACCATGATTCTCTCCAACGTCGAAGTCTTTCATGCACTCGACGAAGGCCGATTGATCATCCGGCCTGAACCCCGGCCTCGCCTTTCCACGGTCAGCCAGGCCCACTCGCCCTACGATACTCACTCGGTTGATTTGCAGCTCGGTAACGAGATTACGATTCCCTCTGGCGGTCAGTTCACCTACGACCTGACTCAACCGGGGCGAATTGCCGACACAATTCGGCAGCACTCGGAAACCATCACAATTACTGATCGTCAGCCATTCTGCCTTCGCCCAAATCACTTCGTTCTGGCGAGGACTTTGGAATGGATTGAACTTCCTATCCTTCCTGGTCATGAGACATGCCTTGCCGCCCGAATTGAAGGTAAAAGCAGTCGTGCTAGGTTTGGGATTCTCATCCACTTCACAGCGCCTACCGTACATCCCGGTTTCAAGGGAACTCTGACCCTGGAAATGATCAACCTGGGCCCAGCATCGTTCATGCTTCGACCGTGCATGGCGATCGCCCAACTGATTGTCGAAGAAGTCCGAGGTTGCCCGATCCACAATCCTAGTCAGTTCCAGGGTCAGCAGAACCCGGCAGGTTAGTCCAGCAGTCTGGCTGGGAATCGCGTAGTGTCGCAAATGAGTTGCCCTCAGCCGCGCCGAAAGCTCCTTCAGCAACTCGGCTCCATACTCCGCCCGCTTCGCGCCCTTCTGCTCGTGCTCCACGATGCGGCGGCCAATCTCGAAGTTCGTCAACACTTGCAGGGTGTTGATCGTGCTGGCCGCCGTATGACGGGCAGACAGGATCAGGCCGCGCAGCTCCGCAATCAGCGTACTGAGGACGCGGGGGGCGGCGGCGCGTTTGTTGACGCTGATTATTTTCTTCGTTGGCATGGCTTAGGGCGAAGCGTTTGCCACCTTTCGTTATATTTCCAAAAAGCGTTGGGGTTCTTTTTTGCTGGGAAGCGCAGGCTGGCATTTTGAGACGAAGCCGTAACCACAAACACTTCACTTGCCCGGCGTGGGTCATACGGAGATAGCGCAAGGCGTCGAAGTTATCCCCTCGATGATAAGATTCCGCCAGGGTGCCGTCCCCGCACTTTGTTCGGGGAATCAAGTCCAGCGCGACGAAATCGGAATTCACCGCCTTGTCTCGGTCGATCTCGTTGGCCTCCCAAATGAGGCCGAATCGCGTCGAGTCCCGCCGGTCCCTCGCCTCCAAAAGACGGACCAGTTCATCGTGGGTCAGATCGTTGTATCGGGACGGCATCGCCCTATCCGGAAAAGATGACGGGACAGGCATTGCTACTCCTTCCGCAGCTCGCGGAACAGGGGCAGGTGCCAGTAGCGGAATTCGAGCGTCAGAATGTGCATGCTGGTCACGTAGTGACGGCCGCCGTGACTGCTCCACTTATCGGGTACAGGCTCGCGGGGGCTCCAGCTTCCCTTGAGCGGACCGCGATCGATCTGCTCGGCACGCAGCAGGGGCGTGACCCGGGCGTCCCAGCTCTTCCAGTAGTCGCCCTGCATGTGATACATGGCCTGGGTGGCGTAGTACCAGTAGTAACAGTCGCGCTTGGCAGTTTCCTGGGTTCCCACGTCGGGCAGGTTCGCAAGCAAGTAGTCGGCGCCCTGGGCCAGCAAGGCGTTATGGCGGTCCTGGCCAAGATACATCCGCATGATCATCGCCTGGGCAGTCATGGTAGGATTGGGGGCGCGACCCAGCGGATTCTCACTATCGGAATTCCATGGGTTGTAAACGTAGGTGCCGCGGTTGGGCACCTGGGCAAGATCGAGCCAACCGCTCACCTTGCGCAAGGTCTCCTGAGGGACTTCCAAGCCGGCCATCTGGGCACTCCGCAAGGCCATGAGTTGCCAGCCGGTAATGGAGGTGTCGCTGCCGTCCTGTGGCTTATAGCGCCAGCCGCCGCGACGGGGATCCTGCGATTTGACGATAAAATCAATCGCTTTCTGGGCCGGTTCACGAAGTTCGCGATCCTGGGTCATGCCGTAAGTCTCGCAGAGGGCCATCGTGGCAATGCCGTGACTGTAAAAGTGCGTGGGATCGGAACCTCGATAGGAAAGATTGCCATCGGGCTGTTGATGCTTTATCAGCCATTCCACGCCGCGGCGAACGACGTCGCGATATTTTTCATCTTGATGGTTGTAGCCGGCGCCGAGATAAGTCAAGAGGGCCAAACCGGTGGCAGCCGTGTCGGCATGCAATGCGCCCAGCGAGGCCGGATCCGTGACGAGGCCCTCGGGCAACTCATGCAGGCTCCAGTGTCCGTCGTTGAATTGGGTGTGCGAGAAGTACTCCAATCCGTTTTCTATGGCCGGTTCAGTAAGTTGTCCGGCGGCAGAATCGCCAAGGATCAGACCGCCATGCATGGCGCCTCGGCGGAAAGGCTCCATCGGCTCATGAACCTGGCCGCTGACGACAACCTGGCTGCTGCCGCGGTCGAGACGGCCAACGCCCGATCCACCGCCGGAAAGGATTTGATCCAACTCTCCGTCGCCTCGACCGCCGCGGCCACCAACTCCCGACGGCTGCAACGATGCGATGCCGGTCTGCGCGGCAATTTCCGTCGGTTCGACCTCGCCGGAAGGACGCGAGCCAATGCCTTGGCCGACACCTTCTCGTCGCCCGATACCGCCAATCGCCATGCTTGGTCCAATTGCCTGAGCACCGGAGCTTTGCGACGTGCCGCCTGTCACCGGTCCACTGGTCACATTTGCCGTACCGGCGACGGGGCCTACGGGAGTTGCCGTCGGACGCGGAGCGAAACCCTCCGAGCGGGCACGGGGTATGCTATCGCCGGCGTTGTCGTCGCCTTCGGGCGTTCCCTGCTCGATGCGGCGCGGTCCACCGAGTCCACGACCGACGGACGCCACCACGTTGCCGCGGGGGATGGTGTCGTTGCTTCCCAGCACGTCTCCTCCAGTTGCACCCGACGAAGCGACTTCACGGGATGTGCCGCGCGGCGCGCCGCTGCCCGCGGTGCGTCGTAGGGTAATGCGCTGGCCGACATCGAGCGTACTGGTCTGTCCACCGGGATTGGATGCGGCGCCGCCAGCCCCAGAAAGGGTTGTGTTCTCGACAATTTTCGCGGCTGCGGGAAGATTCAATCCCATCTCTCCCTGGGTCCGCGGCAAGCGGGCCGCCTGACTGGCGCTGGGACCGGAACCGCCGTCTTCCGTTTGCGATGCGATCGCCCGCCGGGCTGGCGCGGATGGCAGAGAGAGGCCTCTGCTGAGATCGGAACCGGGTGCTCCAGAGCGGACTTCCGAAGGATCTTCGGGCGAGTCGCCTTCCATCGATGGCTGGGCTTTGCCGCGACCATTGACAGCGCCCCGTCGCGACGGCAAAAGCGTCGATCCGCGGCCGAAGTCCTGGGCGCCGCCCGAGGCGATGGTGGAACCCAGCGGTGCCCGAGAAGTATCCGACTTCTCGACCGGGACGGTCGAAACGGCTTCCAACCGACTGGGTGGAGAACCGCCCGGAGCGGCGGGAGATTGGGCCGAGAGGCCCGTATCCGGGACAACGGTCGAAGGCAGCGGGGCGCCGTCGCGAGTGGATCGCTCCAAGGTGCTGCCTTGTTGCGTGATCCGGTCGGCCGCTTCGGCGCCTGAGAGCACGTTGGAAGATTGCGGCGGGGCCTGCGAGGGAAGCTGGGCGACAATATCCGTCGAGGGAAGCGATTCGCCCGGCTGGACCTCGACCCGAGCCATCTTGTGCGGCGGCGGGAGCGGCTCGTTATTGGGCGTGGCCGCCTTTTTCGCCACGGAGGCCCAGTCGATCTTGTCCGCTCGGACGGTGGCGGAATCGGGGGTTTTGGGCGGCTCTTTAGGCGCCTCGGGCATGGCGATAGGGGCGGGTGCCTCCGTCTTGGGGAACGGCAACTCGTCGCCCTTTTGCCGGACCATGGCGAGGGCCTCAAGCGGCTTGGCTTCTTCGATCTTGGCGGCATCTGGCCGGCGAATATCCATCGGCCCACTGGGTTCGGGAACCCCACCCACGCCAAGAGGCGTGATTTCAACATTGGGTGCGAGACGGATATCGGCTGCGGGCGCAGGACGCGCCCTATTGTGCGGCTGCACCAGGGCGGCCGGAGGGGTCTGCTCGCGAATGGTCGTGGCCACCACTTTTTCAAAGGCCTGCTCGGTCCCCTGCTCCTCGTCTTGGGACAAAAGGTCGTCGGACGGCGGCGGTTCGTCATCGAATTCCGGCTTGGAATCGAAGACGGCGTCCAACAGGGCCGATCCGCTCAAGGGACTGGTGAAGAGATAAAAGGCGCCCACTCCGGCGCCTGCGTGCAACGCGAGGCTGAGCACCAAGGCCAGTTCGGCCGTGCGACGGGCCGCACCTTTAAGCAGCGAAGCGATGAAAATCAAGAGGACCGCCGCAACTGCCAAGCCGGCAAGATGCGTGTAGCCGCTCAGAAACAGACGCTCCTCGTCGAAATCGCTGTTGACGGCGACAAGGACGCCCAGGATTCCCACCAGAACCATCGTCGCGCAGACGATCGGCCAGAGCTGCTCGTCAATACCGGTCCGGCGGGGTCGGTCGAGAGGTTTCAGGGAAGATGTTCTTTCCGCCATGATCGAGGAATCCTTTAGGTACAACCACCCACCAAATAGCTAGTAGGTCAGGCTTTCCAGCCTGACCTTATGTGGCTCATTGTCAGGCTGGAAAGCCTGACCTACGACAATGGTCCCACGCTACGTTTTTCCGTCCGGGGCGTTCTTCGTGGTCACATGATAATCGCGCACCTTGTTCTTTTTGCAACAGTCGATGACCTGCACGACAAATTTCCATGGGCAGCGTTCATCGGCACGCAAGGTCACCGGCAAGCGGCCACGACTGGTAAGCCAGGCATTGTGCAGCGCGAGGTTCAGTTCGTGCAGCGAAGCAGGCAGATCGCCGATGAAATAGTGGCCCTTTTGATCGATGTTGATGATCATCTCGGCAGGCCGCACGGTGATCGCCTGGGCCTCGCCGGCATAGGGCGCCCGGATGGGTAGTTCTTTTTCAGCCTCGGCGACCTTGGTAGCCACAAGAAAGAAGATCAGCAGATTGAACACCGTGTCGACCAGCGGGACCACGGGGATCTGCATCATTTCGCTCCCTTTTTTGATCTTCACCGCCATGGCTGGTCTCTCCCGGTTGCTTGGTTCGCGTTGGTTTGTGAGGCAGGAGTAGGGTCGGCCCAGCCTACAGATTTTGGTTCGTGGAAGGTAGCAATAATACTCACGGCCGGCCCTCCACCTTCATCGGCTTGGGCGCAGGCAGAGGGTCGTCGTCGTCGTCGTCGAGATCATCGTCGTCGCGGGGCATCTCGATACTCGTGGCGGAAAGCGACAGCTTTTCGATTGCGACCGGCTGGCGCGAACGCCCTTCAAAACGCTCGAGATGCGGCACGAGCGCGCGAGCCAAATCCTCGATCTGTTGGAACATTTTCAGAATCCGGCCTTCAAAATGGTGGGACAAAATGCCGGCCGGAATAGCCACGATCAGGCCGGCCAACGTGCAGATCAAGGCCGCGTAAATGCCGGTTGCCAACTGATCCATCTTGTTCAGTCCCACCGGCATGTGGGCCGTGGTATAGAAGCAGAGGATCATGCCGTGTACGGTTCCGGCCAGCCCCAGCATGGGGGCCACGTTGAAGGCCAGATTCTGCACGCGGACGTTGGTGTAAAGCCGACTGGCCTCGTGCTCGCAGGCATCGGTCATGGCCTGCTCGACTTCGGGAAGCGGCCGCCCCACCTTGGCTAGCATGGCCCGCACGACCACTGCCGCCGAGGAGGGATATTGCTTGCAAAGCCGCTGGCAATGACGGAGATCAAGCTCGCCCTTGCGGCTGGCCAAGGCCCGCAGGCCAGCGGCAAGGTCGGCAGGTAAAATTTTGCTCCTCCGCAGTCCCAGAAATCGCTCCACGGCAAAGGCGACGGCAATGATTGAGACGAACCAGATAGCATAGAATGCCCACATGTGCGGGCTGAGCCACTTGATATCGCGGAGAACCGATCCGGTGTCGGCCTCCTTGGGCGGCGCGTTGTCTTTCTTCTCCAAATCACTGCCGCTGGTGTCACCGGCAGCCTTGGCGGCGATTTCCTGCGGGGTCAGCAGACTGCCGCCATCGGCCTTGGCCCCCGGAGCCGCGGAGTTCTTCTCCGCCGCGGCTGCCGCTGTTCCGGACAATTTCGGCCCGGGATTCTGCGCGCGAACCGGCCGGAAGAGGCCATAGCCCAAGGCCACGACAATACCGATACCGAGCGTGGCGATCCAACGACCGGCCACGGTCCAACGAAGAAGACGATTACTGTACGACATGGGAAAACCTGGCTCTTCCTTCTCTAGGTATAGCCGTAGGGCGGGCTTTAGCCCGCCACCTATTACATATAACCATTCGCCAAGGTGTCAATTCTACGGTAGGCCAGGCTTTCCAGCCTGACTGCGAACCGCACAAAGTCAGGCTGGAAAGCCTGACCTACTTATGCACCCTGGCGGTCAATCTCTCTGGAGTGCTTCCAGCCGGGACTTTGCCGCGGTCACTTTATCGCTCTGGGGAAACTTCTCAATCAACTCTTGATACTGTTTGATGGCTTGCGACTTCTTGCGCAAGGCTTCAAAGCACTTGGCCGCTTCAAAGGCGGCATCGGCCTGCCATTGCGGATAGGGATATCCGTAAAGAACCAGGTAGAAGCTTTTCACGGCCTCGCCATGTTTCTTCTGCTGGAACTGGATCTGGCCAATCATGAACTGTGCTCGGGCAGCAGGCTCGGCATTGCTCTTGGTCAATACCTGTTGATACTCGCCCAGAGCCTCGTCAAAGCGGCCGAGATTCTGCAAGGCCCAACCGCGCTCGTACAATGCCTCGGGCAGGTAAGGTGTCTCGGGGCTCTCCTTGACCAAGCGGTCAAGAAGCGTTAGCCCTTTCTGCCAGGTTTCCTTGCGCTGGTTCTCCTGATCGGGGCGCAGCATGGCCAGGGCCAGGATATCCAGGGCCTGGGCGCTGTGCAGCAGCGAGAGAACCTGGAAGTCTGGCGACGACATGCCCTTCGCCCGCTCATAGGCCGTCAGGGCATCATTGTATTTTTTCTGCTTGAAGAGGCATTCCGCCTCCATGAACGCGGCGTCGGCGGCCAAGCGGCCCTTGGGCCAAGTAGCACGCTGATAGCTGAACGCCTGCTGGGCCTCGGCCGCGCTGTCGAGGCGATAAAAGGCCCAGCCGAGCTTGTGCGCCGCGTTCTCACCCAAGTCGCTCTTGCCGGCTTTTTCCATGGCAGCCGAGTAGGCCGCGGCAGCCGCCTGATACTTGCCGTCCTTATAGGCCGCTTCACCGACACAGAACTGGCTCTCGCCCACGTAGGGACTCTGGGGAGACTGCTTGATCAACTCAGCGAAGGCGTCAACCGATTCCTTTTCCTGGCCGGCCGATTTCAAGGCCCAAGCCAACTCGTAATAGACCTTATCGGCTACGGCATACTTCGGATCTTCGCTTAAGAGCGATCGCAGCACGGCCACCGCTTCCGCTGGCTTCTTCTGGCCCACGAGACAAAGCCCCAGCACATAACGCGCATCGGACTTCTCGACCAGTTCGATCCCGCCGGCAGCCAGCAGCACCTGAAAGTCAGCCGCCGCCTCGTTGAACTTGCCCAAATGATGCCGTGCCAGACCGCGCGCGTAAAGGCTGCGGAGTTTCAGCTTCAGGTCGGGATATTTCTCGACCAGGGTGTTGAACGCATCTTCCGCCGCGGCAAACTCTTTCTGATCAAAAAGTGCCCAGCCCAACCCTCGTAAAGCATACGGCAAAAGGGAACTGGCCGGCCATTTTTCCACGAGCAGGCGGTACTCGACCTCGGCTGTCTTGAGATCGTTGGCCGCCGTGGCATGTTCCCCGAGATAGAAGTGGGCACGATCGAGAACCTTGCTCTGGGGGAACTCGGCTACCAGCTTCTTCAGGGTTTCATCGGCCTTCGCCTTGGCTGGGTTCTTCTGCCGGTAATAGGCTTGCCCCAGAACCAACAGCGTCTCGTCGGCCTGACGCCAGCGGGGCGCGGCAGCCAGCGCGGCCTCGAGCGACGGCACGGCCTCGGAAAACTGTTTCTGCTCGGCCAGACTGTTGCCGATGAGGAAGAGGGCCTCGGCCCGGGCATCGGCACTCTTGATCTGGCCGACCCGTGGCTGCAAAAGCGCAACCACTTCCGGATACTTCTTCTGCAAATTGAGCGCGGTGCCCTGGCGAACGATCCAATTTTCAGCGTCGGGGTGCTGCGAATACTTTTGCAGAAGTTCGGCGTAGAGCTTTTCCGCCTCGTCGAATTTACCCCTTTGCAGCCGGCTCTCAGCCGCCACATAGCGAACGTCGGGCACCAATTCGTGGTCCGGAAAGGCGGCGAGGAAGGCATCGGCATACTGCAGCGCGGCGGTAAAATTTCCCTGGGTCATCGCTCCGTAGCCGGCCAGGTAGAGGGCCTGGGGGGCGACCGGATCTTTGGGAAACTTGCTCGCCAAGGCGGCATACAAAGCAACCGATTCGGCCCGGCGAGCGGGAATGGCAGCCACGGCGTCCGCGCGATCCATGAACAGGGCGGACGCACCTTCACGTCCTTCGGCACGCGGCAAGAGCTTCTCGACCAGGGCGACGGCCTCCGCCGGTTTATTATCGCGGATCAGGCCGCGGGCCAAGGCATGGCCCGTTTTCAGCACGACGGAAAAACGCGCCGAGTTGGGAAACTTCAGGAAAATACCGGCCAGAATATCGCCTGCTTCCCCCTGTTTTCCGAGCTGTGCCAGGGCCACCGCCTGTCTCATGGTGGCATAGTCGGCCGATTCAAAACCTGGTCGGGCAGCGGCAGACGCCAGCCATTCGGCAGCGGCCTGGTACTGGCGGATTGCAAACAGAGTCTCGCCCCGCCGCATGATGATTTCGCTGGCATTGCGCTGGGCGAGGTATTTCTTCAAATAGTCGTCATAGGTCTTGCCGGCAGGCTCCCATTGTTTGAGTTCTTCCTGGGCAACTCCCAGGGCGTACATGATCGCCGGCTCAAGCTTCTCGTTCGGCGATTTGGTCAGGGCCTGACTGTAGAACCGCACCGCGTCGGCTTTTTGGCCGGCGTGATACGCGCAGTCACCCCGCGTGTAAAGCACTTGAGCCAAGTTTTTGCTTTGCGGATAGCTCTTTAGCAAGGTATCAAGCGTGGCTGCGGCAGCTTCGTATTGCTTGACGGCCCCGTCGGCCGGTTCGATTTCGGCACGTTTGAACTGGGAAAGCCCTAGATAGAGGTAGGTGTCCTCCAGCAGTTCCAATCTTGGCGCTGCCTTAATGACGGCGTCAAAACTCTGCTGTGCCGCGTCAAACGACTTGAGGGCCGCATCGGTTTGCTTGGCATCCAAGGCGCCGACAGCCGTGAAAAAGTAGCAGACGCCCTGGTAGTGCCTCGCCTGGGCGACGCGCGAGTCCGTGGGATAAGCCTTGATGAAACTTCCCCAGGCGTCGATGGCAAGGTCGTAGGCCTCGCTGTTTTGTAGGCGAACGGCCACGCTATATTGACGGGTAGCGGCCTCATTGTCCTCACCATAAAGAGGGGAAACGAAGCACAGCAGCGTCCCTAGCAAGCCAACCCAACCGGTCCTCGACAGAGCCTTCATCCAAGTTCCCTTCATAAGATTCATCAGCCTTTCCCCCTCCATCATACCAGAATCAGACTGAGCGGACAGCACCCCGACCGCCCTGCGTCAGTTCCATGCATTATCGCACACTCAGGGCCAATCGCCAACAAGAATAGGTTGCCGGACATTGTCGGTTCCCTTAGTCGTCCAAAAACAACTTGTGGTGCGGGCGTCTCGCCTGCACATGCAGCCGAGACGGCCGCACCACAAAAACACGGAGTTAATGTTGGACAGGTACTTGCCGGAATTTCCGGCCTGAAGGCGGGACGACGAGCCATCGACCGAGTTGTCCTGGCGGAAAAATCAACCTATATTAAGTCTTCACGCCAATTCAGGGCCATTGCGATCCATGCCTACCCTCCATCAGCGAAAACGCGATCCTTCCATGGCCGAGTCGGCCGTCACCGTGGCCATTTGGTGTCTGCTGGCCCTGGCCTTCAACGGTCTCATCGTGTGGTGCATGGGCAGCAAGGCCGGCCTGCAATTTGCGACCGGTTATCTGCTGGAATGGTCGCTGTCGATGGACAATGTCTTTGTCTTCGCCGTTATCTTTCGATACTTCCAGGTTCCCAAGATCCACCAGCGCCGCATCCTCTTCTGGGGTATTTTGGGCGCAATCCTGATGCGCCTGGCGTTCATTCTGGCCGGAGCGGCCCTGATCTCGCGATTTCAATTCATCCTGCCGCTGTTTGGCCTTTTTCTGATTTACACGGCCTACCAGTTGGCATGGCACTCGTCCGACCAGATCGATCCGCAGCGGAATCTCGTCTTCCGCTTAGCGCGTCGCTGGCTGCCGCTGGCCGCGGAGGCGGGGGCGGCCATGACGGTGGAAGGTCCGTCGACGGCAGTTCACTACGGCGGCCGTTTCCTCGTGCGGCAAGCCGGGCGACTGCGGATCACGCCGCCACTCCTAGTTCTGCTGGTGGTGGAAAGCACCGATCTGCTCTTCGCTGTCGATAGCGTGCCCGCCATTTTCGGCATCACGCAAGATCCGTTTATCATCTTCACGTCCAATATATTTGCAATTCTCGGCTTGCGTGCCCTTTATTTCCTCCTCGCCGACGTAATGGATCTGTTCCGCTACCTGCATTATGGCCTAGCCGCAGTGCTGGCCTTCGTCGGGCTGAAAATGGTCGGCGAAAGTTGGCTGCCGGAACTCATGCCTGCGTGGGTTTCGTTGGTGGTGGTTGCCGTGCTGCTGGGGACGGCGATCGTGGCCTCGATACTGGCCGGAAAGGGGAGGATTGAAAAATGAAAGGTATAGCCTTGCGCCTTGTTGTGTCCAGTCTCCCGTCCGAGCCACGCCGCAGACAATTAACCGGGAGACCTTCGGTCAGACGTTTCGGCGGGGTCAGGAGACCCTCGCCGAACTTAGCCTGACCGCTTCGCGTTGATTGCAATTCTCCTGCTTGCAGGCTGAGTAACATTCTGCAATCAAACTGAGACGCTTGTAGTCAAATTGACAGTAATCAATGCCCGATCAAGTTTTTGCATCCACCCCAACTTGACATTGAACTGGGGAATGCACTCAATGCCCAGGTGCCTGCTTGGATGCGAATCGTTGTCGTAACTCTCTTGGCATCAATATCTTAAACACATCCGTCCAGTCTCTGGCCGCTAAATTTTTTGGAGTCCTCCCGTTTTCACCTGACACATTGGCCCGCGCTTTGCACTTCCTCTCCTCCCGTGCGACACGCGTTGGAAACACAGGGGCCTGCTAAGGAAGTTAGGCCACGCGGGTCGACCAGCAACCACTAAGGAAGACAGGATCGATCATGAACGCTCGACATGCTTTGTTCGCGATGTTTGCTATCTACGGTCTCGCCGCCTCGGCCTTTGCTCAGGACTGGACCTCGGAAGCGACCTACACCAAAACGGTCACCACGACCACGGTCACCACGTACACCCCATCGTATCCGACGAGCGGCTACGTGCAGCCGTGGAACAATTCGCCGGAGAGCTCGCCGACCTACAACCCGGTTCCGCAGCCGCAGCCGACCGTCGTGCAGACCAATTACGTGCAGCCAGCCGTGCAGCCAACCTACGCCGACCCGGCCTACAGCGATGCCATCAACTTGCAGCCGAACCATGCCCAACCAGCTTACACTCAGCCGAACTATGCTCAGCCGACTTACACACAAGCGAGCTATTCGCAGCCGAACTATGTTCAGCCGAACTATGTTTCGTACCGCCAGCCGGTCTATGCACCCGTGACCTATACACGAGCGGCCTACGTGCAGCCCTATGTGCGGCCGGTGGTATACAGCCAGCCGACGTTCGTGGTTCGACCGGTGATGGCAAACTACTATGCACCGGTTTATCGTCCCGTGGTTGCCGGTTACGCACCGACCTACGTGGCCAACCCGGCGACTTGTGAAGTACACGTGACCCAGCCGGTCATGCAGACGGCGCCCTCCGGTCCGAAGGTTTGGGTCCACGAGAAAGTTTACGTGCAAGGCCAACCGCTACGGAACCTGTTGACCGCCATTACCCCTTGAGCACCTCGATCGGCAGCGAAGAACTCGATCGCCACCGTGGAGAGATCTCTCCACGGTGGCCTTGTTTTTGGAGATTTCTCAAAAGCCGTTCCGCGGCAAAACCAGGGCGGTGATAAATCACCGCGCTCCAAATTCGCTCGCCAGTACCTCGTCCACCAGCGATGCGTTCAGGGCGTCGAGCGCGCGGCCGGAGTTGGAGGATGATTGCGAAGCATTCATCTCGCTGTAAGCCATGCTCCAGAAGAGTTGCCGCCGCGCGCTGCTCGAATCGGCGGATTGGCCCTCGAGCCCGGCCGCCGGTTGCGATGCGGTTGCGACATATTGAGCGGAGAGCGAGATTCCGGCGGCGGCGTGGAGCGATACGCCAGTCGATCCGACCTTGGGCGCGCCGAGTATCGGGACCGTCCCGCTGGTGTCGCACACGCAAAGCTGGCTGCATGTCGCCTGGATCTGTGCCCAGGTGAGTTGCCCGGGTTGATTCGAGCCCCAGGGGTTGTAGAGCGTGAACGTATCCGTCTTGGCATTGTAGGCGGTGATCGCGTAGGCATGGTTTGCGTACAGTCCCAAGTTCGTGGGCGCCGACCAGGAAAGCGTTCCGATCGTCACCGCTTTATGAGCATTCAAGGCGCTGATTGCGACCTGTTCAGCGGTGGTGGTCACAATGTAATCGATGGCGTTGTAACCCAGCACTTGGGCATCGACCGTGGCCATCCAACCGCCCTGAATGGAAGCGAATGCATTCGTGCCGTCGCGGCCTTCCTTGCCGGTCTGGTTCCATTGCGCGTAAGCCTTCTCGATCAAGGGGATCCAAAGCGAGTTGGCGGAATTGGTGCAACTGGCGCCATAGTTGGCATATTGCAGAATACCCGAGGAGCTGGTCACCAACATGCTATCGACGGTAATGTAGTCGGCCGTTCCAACACCGCTGGTGAAACCGGCGCAGATGCCGCCACTTGGGTAGCCGGATATGCCGTAGGGACCGCTATAGAAGCGGACGGTGTACGTGCCGTCCAAGTTTTTAAAGATCATGTTCTGGATCGCGGCCGGATTGCTGTCTGCAAGCGTGCCCAAGGCGGAAATCAGGTAACAGTCTCCCATGGCGCCCTGGTATTCGTCTAAATGAGACGGAGTGTGGGGGAATAGCGAGCCGGCGGCGGACTTATAGGTCAGCGAGGTATTGCAAAGCACCGGATGGTCGGTGCCGAGGAACCACTTGCCGATCAGCTTGGTGAGTTGAGCGGACGAACTACCCACGGCCAGGTTGCCCAACGCCGCGCCCTGGTAAGTGGCGTTTGCCGGATTACCATTGATGATGTCGCTGGCCAGTGCTTGCACATAGCCGGCAATGTTGAGGGTCGTGGCCTTGCTGAGAATGGTTTTTAGATCGGCGAGTTCTCCAGCCGTAACCGCGCCGTTATTGGCGATGCTGGTGAGAATCTGGATCATGTCCTCCCGGCTGAGCGAGCCGTCGGCATCCAGGCTCTGCACGAGGTTTCCCACCAAGCTGGTGTTCCAGCCCGCGGCGGCCTGCACGGTGACGGCGGCCGTGCCCGCCATGCTGCCGCTCTTGGCCGTCACCGTGCAACTGCCGAGGGTACTCGCCGTGAAGACTCCGCCGGAACCGACCGTTCCGCTGCTGCTGCTCCAAGCGAGCGTCGGTTGGGTGGCCATCAGCTTTTTGAACTGATCGAATGCCTGCGCGGTGAATTGCTGGTTGGATCCCGTGGAAACTGTGGCGACATTGGGGGTCACGGCAATGCTGGTCAACGTCTGGTTCACCGTCACCAGGGTGACGAAGGAAACCATTGAATTAGCCGTGCTCTTGGTCTGTAGCATGTAACTACCGGCTTGCCCGAAGGTAACCGTGGTAATGCCGTTGGTAGTCGTAAAGATGGGAGCCGATGCACCGGATGGCAGGTTCACGGTCGACCAGGTCAAGGCCGGCGGATTTGTCATGGAGTTGCCGAACTGGTCGAGGAACGCGGGTACAACCGGCTGCAGGCTTGTTCCCGATACGTAGACCGTGGTGAGCGCCGGATACTTGGTTGAAGTCCACACCTGCGAGACAATAACCGACTTGGCGCTGGTCACCGCGAGACCGCCGGCATCGACGATCTTGACCGTGAACGAATAGGTGCCGGCCTTGGAGAAGGTGGCCGTGGACAACCTCGACGCATTGACGCCATTGCTGCTGAAGGTTACGGCGCCGCCGGACGGGGCCGAGGTGACGGACCAGATGTAGATCAGGTTTGCTGCACCGCCGTCATCGCTGCCCAGGACCGAGAGCAAGGCCGTCTTGCCGGTGACCGTCGCATTGTTGTTGATGCTGACCGGCTGGGCAATGATCGGCGCGGTATTGACGACAGCCTTGGCGCCGACCATTGCGGCCGGTGACAGCAACCGGGAGATGCCGTTTCCGCTGAGCAGCGATCGTGGTTCCAAGGCTTCACTGCGAAGGAGGCGATTTCGAGTTGCCGACGGTTTGGGGGAGGACGAACGACGAGTGCGCGCAGAACCGAACATAGCACTTCTCCAAGGGATGCTTGAGGTCACCAGACACGAGAACGAAGAGGGATGTCTGCCCGTCAGCAAATATCGCTTTGTCGGGCACACGTCATCGCGTCGTCGCGTTCGGGAAAAGGCTCGTGCTGGGCAATCGGGGGTCGATCGTTTGCACTCAGGCAAGCGTGAACGCTTCGGCATCTAAACCATAGGTTACGAATTCGGGCGTGTCAAAACTTTTGCGGCGAGACAGGTATTAAGCCATGCGGTCCGGAACTCCAAATCGTGGATATGCAGGAACCTTCACGCCGTTTCCCCGCGCAATGGGTCGTGCAGCAGCGTGGGAAGCGTGGGTAGCGTGAAGCGGATCTGCTCCTCGCGAACCGATTGCAACTCGACCGAACCGCCGAACCGCCAGCGTAGCATGTCGACGCACTCTTGGACCACCGACTCGGGAGCACTCGCCCCGGCCGTAATCAGCACGGTTTCGCTACCCTGGAACCAGGCAAGGTCAATGTCGTCCGGACCGTCGATCAAATACGAAGGCACATTTTGCGATTTACCCAGCTCGGCCAGCCGGCGGCTGTTGGAACTGTTGTGGCTGCCGACAACCAAGAGCACGTCGGCCTGATCGCTCAGCGTTCGCACGGCCTCCTGACGATTCTGCGTGGCATAGCATATATCTTCCTTCTTGGGTGCGACAATCCGGGGAAACCTTTCCTTCAGCCTGGCGATGATATCGGCCGTTTCGGTCACCGAGAGCGTCGTCTGCGTGAGATAGGCCAGTCGATCGAGATTCTCGACTTGAATCTGTATTGTCGCGGCGTCCTCGACCGTCTGCACCAGGCGAAAGACATCCGGGGCCTCCCCCATCGTGCCGATGACCTCGTCGTGACCCGCATGTCCGATCAAGAGGATCGTGTAGCCGTCGCGCGCGAAGCGAATCGCCTCGAGGTGTACCTTCGTCACCAGCGGACAGGTGGCGTCAATCGTTTTCAGCTTCCGGGCTTCCGACTGCTGGCGGATCTGGGGCGAGATGCCGTGGGCTGAAAAGAGGAGATAGGAACTCTCGGGAACCTCCTCCAGGTTGTCGACGAAGACCACTCCTTTGTCCTTGAAATGCTCGACAACCCAGCGGTTGTGGACAATTTCGTGGTAGACGTAAATTGGTGTGCCGTAGAGGGCAACGGCCTTTTCCAGGCTCTCGATTGCCATGTTTACCCCGGCACAAAAGCCGCGTGGAGCGGCCAATATAATTCGCATGGTTCCCTCTCGGTGAAAAAGTTACCATAATAGATGGCATGTTTTCGCGTGATTTGGCATTATACGGTCCGGAAGCCAAGATTCCCAAGCCCCTTCTGCCCAGGCAGGGTAGAAGCTACTGTCGGCGTCTGGCTGGACGGCACTACGAGAATTTCACCGTCGTCAGTTGGCTGTTGCCCTGGCGCTTGCGCCAGCATTTTTATAACGTCTACGCCTACTGTCGATGGGCCGACGACCTGGCCGACGAGCCGGGCGACACGCAACAGAGCCTTTTGCTGCTCGACTGGTGGGAAAAGGAGCTTCGCGACTGCTATGCCGGCACGACCCGGCACCCGGTCTTCGTCGCCCTGGCCGACACGATCCGCCATTTTTCGATCCCCATTGATCCCTTCATCGACCTGCTGGTCGCCTTTCGCCAGGATCAGCGGATTCGCCGCTACGAGGACCAGGGGCAACTGACACAGTATTGCCGCTACTCGGCCAACCCGGTCGGCCGCCTGATCCTTTATTTGGGTAGGTGCCACACCCCCGAGCGCGCCCAATTGGCCGATTCGATTTGCACCGGGCTACAACTGGCTAATTTCTGGCAGGATGTGGCCCGCGACTTGGACATGGGCCGCGTCTATCTGCCGGCAACCGACCGTGCCCGCTTTGGCTATGACGACGCGATGCTCGCCCGGCGGGAAGTGAACGACGCATTCCGCCGCCTGATGGCCGCCGAAGTCGATCTGGCCGAAGGCCACCTGCGGCGCGGACTGCCGCTGATTCGCTGGATGCCGCCGGAATTGCAACTCGACGTGGCCCTCTTCATCCACGGCGGGCTGGCTATCCTGCGGGCTATTCGGCAGCAGAACCATGACGTCTGGACCTCGCGGCCGACGATTTCCAAGAAGACCAAGCTGCGGCTGCTCTTGAACTGCTGGTGGGAACTGAAGCGAGGCCGGGTTCCGGAAGATATGACATGACTAAAATCGTAGGGTGCGTGAAGCACGGGAGCATGGCGGGGATGGTGCGTTGCGCGAACCGGCTTCCCACGAATAGAAAGTTTTCCGGTGGTTCAACCCCGTGCGTAACGCACCATCGCACTGCCGGTTCGCTCCACACACCCTACGGGCGCCGGGTTCCGGAAGATATTTCATGACCACCACGGAAGCGATCCTCGCCAGTCACCGCGCGTGCCGCCGCCTGACCCGTCGGGCCGGCTCGAACTTTTCGGCTGCTTTTTGCCTCCTGCCGCCGGCAAAACGGCAGGCCATGCATGCGCTCTACGCCTTCATGCGGCACAGCGACGATCTGGCCGACGATCCGCCGCCGGGGCGTTCACCGCGCGAGTTGCTGCGGCAGTGGCGTGGAGCCTTTGAATCAGCACTTTCAAACGGCACGCATCCAGGCGAGGTTGATCCTCTTGGCCAGGCGATCCTTCCGGCCGTGGTGCAAACGGTCCGGGAGTTTCAAATCCCGCCGGAATCGATGCTGGCCGTGCTGGATGGCGTCGAGATGGATCTGGAGCCGCGGGTCTATGCGACATTCGACGAACTGGCCGTTTACTGTGAGCGCGTGGCGTCGGCCGTCGGCCTAGCCTGTATTCACGTCTGGGGCGTTTCCGGCGAGAATGCCCTGGGGCCTAGCCGGAGTGCCGGCCTGGCCCTGCAACTGACCAACATCCTCCGCGACTTGAGCGAAGATGCCCGGCGGGGTCGCATCTATGTGCCGTTGGAAGACATCAACGCCTGCGGCTATTCCGTGGAGGAACTTCAAGAGGGCGTGGTGAACCGGCCTTTTTTGCGGCTCATGGAATTGGAAATCGAGCGGGCCGAGCAGTTCTATCGTGAAGCGGCTGAGTTACCCCGCTCGCTCCACAAGGACGGACACCGCATTTTTGGCCTGATGATGGAAACCTATCGCGCCCTGCTCGATGCCATTCGCCGCCACCCGGCCGATGTTTTTACCCGTCGCATTCGCGCAAGCCGCTGGAAGAAGTTGTGGCTAGCTGCGCGGTGGGGCTTTTTGCCGGTCAAGCATGGTAGGCCCACGCACACATGGACCAAGGAAAAATGAAATCCGAAATCCGAATATCGAAATCCGAAATGAATCCAAATGTCAAAAGACAAAGGTTCAAAACCGGTTTTGGTCATTTCTATTTCGTATTTTGTATTTGTTTCGGATTTCGATATTCGGATTTCGGATTTTAATCTGTGTCTTCCTCACTCCAAACCATTGTTTCCCCGCCCCCTTCCATCGCCATCATCGGTGGCGGCTTGGCCGGACTGGCGGCTGCCACGGCAGCGGTGGAGCATGGTTTCCACGTCGAGTTATTCGAGCAGGCACCGGCCCTAGGCGGCCGGGCCGGGTCGTATCGCGATCTCCAGGCCGATCAACTTATCGATCTTTCCCCGCACGTGGCCATGGGCTGCTGCACGAACCTCTTGGATTTCTGCCGCCGCACGGAAACCGCCGACGGCTTCGATCGTTACGCGACGCTGCATTTCTTCGGCCCCGACGGCAGGCGCTACGACTTTGCCGCCAGCCGCTGGCTACCGGCTCCACTGCACCTCATGCCCGGGCTGCGACCCCTGGTTCACATACGTGAAGTTTTTGTTTCATACCGTAAGCTTAAACTGTGCAGTGGCGCATCCGTTATGGGGTGTTACCCTACCGATTGTCCGGACCACCCAGCCAATGATCGGATCATTGCTGCCAAAAGATTCGTGCGTCTTCCAACGGGATCGCAACACCGTCGCAGTGCGGTATCACGCGGGCGGTGTAGTCCGTGGCCGGTCGCACCGCAGACACAGCCGCGCTGTAGACGTGGCCGCCTGACGCGCCGTCCAGTTGACGAACGCGTTTCATCTCCTGCCGCACCGGGCTGCCGCCGTTGACGCCATCGGCATAAAGTTCGACCAGCACGGCATTGGGGTCAAGGTCGCCGAGAAAGACCTGGACCTCAAACGCATGCTGATCGCCGCGAGGTTGAACCTTCATTTCGCCAAAGTGCAGTGAGGACCATTTGCTTTCCAGACTGTGCTGCCAAGCGGCCATTTGCCTGCCAATTGCGCTTTTATCGGCACTGCGCCGACGGTAGGCGGTAGCGGCCGGGAGGTAATGTTGCTCGGTGTAAAGGGCTTGTTGCGCACCGTACTTGTCGATCACCTGGCGAAAATAGCCTTGCTGGTAGAGCAATCCGACGCCGACCACCGGCACGCCCAGATCGCTGGCGGCCTTGAGTTGATCGCCGGCCACATTGCCAAGTCCGCCCGAGTAGATGGGCAGGGCTTCGCTCAACATAAACTCCATGCTGAAATATGCCACGCAGGTCAGCGGCGCCTGTGCGTGCGTTTGTTGAAACCATGCGGGCGCTTCAGCGGCTTGTTTCTTGGACTGCACGAGAGCATCGATCTTCTGGCGGAAGGTCGGGTCAGCCAATACGGCATCAACCTTTTCCCGGGAGACGGCCTGCAGGACATCACACGGGTGATGCGTCAGATCCCATAACACTGGATCCAGTTGCCGCCATATTTCGTCGGTGGCATGATTCCATGACCAGCGCATATCCAGGGCAAGTTCGGTCAGGCGTTCGAATCCTTCAATGTCCTTGGGCGGGTTGCCGGCGTGTGAAAGCGTGTTCATGTTTCCGTCTCCACTCGTTTCAAAAAGGCAAGTGCTGCTACGGCCGTGGCTTCCGGAACCGTTTTGGATTCCAATGCCTTGAGCAAAGCTGCAAGCACATCGTTGAAGCGATTCCCCTCCTGCTTGTTCAGAACGTGGTGCGCTCCTTGGCGCAAAGGCACAGAATTCGTACCTCGTTCGACCAAGGCTTGTAACAACGGCACCCAAGCGACCTGGTTGAAATGGTGCAAGGCTTCGGCAGCCAACCAGGCCACACCAGATTCACGATCTTCGAGAGTATCCACCAATGCGGGTATGGATCTGACATCGCCGATCGCACTGAGCGCTTTGGCGGCTTCCCATCTAACTTGATCCGGTTGGGAAGGTTTCAGCGCCTGGATAAGGGACGGTACTGCGGGTTTCCCAAGTTTCACCAAGGCTTCCCTTGCTTTCTGGCGAAGCATGCCGTCCTTGCTTGCCAGCATGTCCATCCAGGCGGTTGAGTCTTTACCGTTATCTTTTGCCTTTTTCATGCCGGTTCCTTTGCCGTTATCCTCTTCATGCCCTTGCCGCGTGGCGCCGGCGACAAAGCAGCGTCGACCATCATCTGGGCTTCTTTCAGGATGAGGTGCAGATGATCCACTCCGCGGAAGCTCTCCGCATAGATCTTGGGCACATTGACCAACATCCCCGGCTCCGCTGGCTTTCCTGCAAGAGGACTTGTTTTCATGATTACGTTGCCAGACGGGGATATAATCGGGCGCCAATGAAGACCAGGAGGGTCGTGGTCAGGAGGATGACAGCGTAGTCGTGACCCAGACCGAAGGCGCTTGTGCTGCCGGCCAGCATGAACGTCCGGAGGGCATCCACGACGTAGCTCAACGGATTGAGATGAGAGACGATCCGCAGCCAGTCCGGCAAAAGGGGAGATAAACACCAGCGGCACGACGCGCGCCAGACCAATACCGCTGACCAGCAAAGGCTGGTCGCTGAGCAGGCGCAAATGCCACAACAGGGTGGCCATTTGCATCTGTGAGCCAGCCGTGGAGATGAGCAAAACCAGCCAGAGCAAGGTGAAGTTGCGGTGGCGCATGGCGGGAGGAAGACGCAGGACAGCCCGCACCGGGTTAGGTTCCCCAATCGCGCAGGTAAAGAAAATCGTAACCCACCGTGCGGTTGGTCAATTTGGCAATGGGCGGTAGAATGCGTTTAAACTGGTTGCGTTTAATGCGTTCAACCACCGCGCGCACAAAGGGCTCGGCAAAACCAGCCGAAACACATTCCGCTGGCGTATAACGCTGGTCAACCAGCAGGTAAAGCAATTGGTCCACCTCGGAATAAGTAAAGCCCAGCTCGCCTTCATCGGTCTGCCCGCTCCACAAGTCGGCGGAGGGGGGTTTATCAATCACTCTGCGCGGCACCCCCAGCGCCTGGGACAGCTGGCGCAATTGGGTTTTATACAGATCGCCCAGCGGGTTGATGGCGCAGGCCGAATCGCCAAAAAGGGTGGAATAACCCAGCAAAATTTCAGTTTTATTACCGGTGCCCACCACCAGGCCGTGAAAAGACGCCGAACGGTCATAAAGCACAATCATACGGCAGCGCGCCATGATATTGCCGCGGCGCATCGAGTTCATTTCGGCATCTGTGCTGATTAATGCGTCGGCCATATCGCTGATGGGGATGGTGAGCGACTGCACACCGGTGGCATCGATCACTTCCTGGGCATCTTCGAGCGAATCAGTTGAGGAAGTTCTATAAGGCATGCGGATGGCGAGCACATTTTCAGGCCCCAGGGCGCGCGCTGCCAGCACACAGGATAGGGCTGAATCGATGCCTCCGGAGAGGCCAATGACAGCCCGTGTGAGACCGGTGCGGGTAATTTCGGTGCGGATAAAACCCGTCAGGATGGTACTGGCCAGGTC
>Ga0118677_10002321_pt1 | contig 38522 bp, 18 predicted proteins | sample AliMusrvi5mmetaG_FD_86154 | JGI IMG/M metagenome (GOLD analysis project Ga0118677, IMG submission 86154) | reverse complement strand
CTGGGCGGTAGTTACAGTCTGACCAAACAGAACAGCGGCATGCTGTACTTAGGTACGGCCGGCAGCCGCTCGGCCGGCACAACGACGCTCTCGGCCGGCACGCTCAAGCTTGGAAACGCGGCCGGGTTGGGCACAACCGGAACCGCGCTCCAACTCAACGGCGGCATCCTAGACTTGGCGATCGACACTAGCGTCAACGCCATCAACACCACTATCGGCGGAAATACGGCCGTCCAGTCCGACAGGGCCACTAGCGGTGACGGCCTCACTCATACGCTGGGCACGCTGAGCATCGGCGCGTACACCCTGAACGTGACGAACGGCGCGAACGTCAAAGCGAATTCGCCTTTCGGCCTGATGTTCGGAGCGACGACGCTGACCGCAGCGCCGTTCTTTGATGTGGGCAACAATGGCTCGGGCCTGGGCACGCTGACGCTGGGAGCTGTGGGCGGCAACTTCGCGCTGACCAAGCGGGGCACCGGCACGCTGAAGCTGACCGGCGTGAACACGTACAACACGGCCACGACCGTCAACAACGGCAGAGTTCTGGGCGTCTCCGGCGGCTCTTCCTCCAGCAGCGCGGTGACGCTGCAGTCCAGCGGCGTCGCGGGCGCGGCCGCCAAGTTGGGCGTGCTCTGCGCCGCCGCCAACGGGACCTGGACGTGCGCGAGCCTGCTGACCACGAATGCGGCCTCGCCGGCGACGGCCCTTCCCAGCCTGGAGTTCTTCTTCGGCGTGCAGCCCAGCTCTTCGACCGCGCCGCTCCAGGTGTCGGGTAACGCGACCTTCGCCACTAATCCGGTCGTCATGGTGTATCTGGGCAACCTCGGCAGCGTCGCAGCCGGCACCTATCCGCTGATGACGGTGGTCGGGACAGTTCCTGCGGCTACACCGTTGCCGCCGCTTGTCGTCTATGGCGGCTACAGCGGCAGCACCCTGTCCTGGAGCGGGAAGACCCTGAATCTGAACCTGACCGGCTCGCCGGCCGCCATTACGTGGGGCACCGGGGCGGCTGGCAGCGGCATTTGGGATTTGAACAACAGCACCAACACGGTCTGGAAGGATGTCTCAGCCGTAGCGACGAGCTATCAGGAATCGCTCGCGGGGGGCTTGGGTGACCGGGTGATCTTCGACGACACGTACATCAGCACAAACACTGTGGTGACGCTGAACAACTTCGCCGCTCCGACCAGCTTGGCGTTCAGCAACGCGACCTACAGTTATACCCTGACCGGCAGCGGCGGGATCACAGGCGCCATCAGTGTGGTCAAGGCTGGCAGCAATCTTGTGACCCTCGCGATTGCCAACAGCTATACCGGCGGGACGGTGGTCGCCGACGGCACGCTCAAGCTCGCCAGCGGAGGCGTGATCAATCACGCGTTGGCGGATGTCGTTGTCGGCAGCACCCAACTCACCAACGCGCTGATGTCGATTGAGAGCGGGGCGACCGTTTCCAACCGGTGGCTGCAACTGGGCACCACCAACGGCGCGTCCGGCGCGGTTTACAACCAAGGTGCCTTCGCCCTGGCAGGCGGCACGAACGCGGCCTACTTTGCCCTGGGCTTCGCCGCTGGCGGTTATGGCTACTACCGTCACGACACCGCCATCGCCCTGACCGTGCAGGAGACCGATGTCGCAAGCGCGAACAACGGCAACGGTGTGCTGGACGTAATGCAGGGTGCCGTCACGAACTCCTCCTACTTCTGGGTCAACCGCGGAACGGCCCAGCAGTATGGCCAGGTCAACGTGACGGGCGGACGGCTCGTTATGCCGAACTCGAACACGAATGTGGCCTTCTTCTTATCGGCCGGCTCCTTCGGGCAGAGCGTGGTGAACGTCAGTGGTGGCGGACTGCTCGGAGCGGCAGGCACGTCCACGGAACTGGATCTCAACAGGTCGTCGGCCAGCAACAGCACGTTCAGCGCCCTGAACCTCCTTGCATCCGGAACAGTTCAAGCCACGCGGATCAGGGCCGGTCGGACGGAAGGTGCTGCGGTCGTAAACTTCAACGGCGGCACGCTGAAAGCCAACAATGCAAATACAACGTGTACCGTCTTGCTCGGTGGCACGTATATTGATCGCGCTACGGTCTATGAGCAGGGTGCCACTGTTGATACGGATGGGAGAGATGTTGTGATCTCGCAACCTCTGATGGCACCCACTGGCAGCGGCGTGACCTACATTCCTGTGTCTGCCAGCGGCACAGGCTATGTCGGGCGCCCCGTTATTGCCATCACCGGCGGCGGCGGCACCGGCGCCACGGCTAAAGCCGAGTTCGATCCCGTTACTCGGCAAGTGGCGAGCGTCACCGTCACCAGTCCTGGCTTCGGCTACACCGGTGTGCCGGACGTGGCGGTCATCGGCGGCGGCGGCACCGCTCCGACGCTTGGCACCGTCTCGGTTGGTCCGGTTGCCTCCGGCGGACTGACCAAAACTGGCCTCGGCACGCTGTCGCTCTCCGGCGTGAACACCTATAGCGGCATGACGACCATCAGCAACGGCACGCTCCGGCTGGGCTTGGTCAATGCGCTGCCGACCAATGCGGCCATCACCGTTGCGGGCGGCATTCTCGACCTGAACGGTTTCACCGTGACCAACAGCTCGATCAACCTGATCAGCGGGTCGATCGTCAACGGCAAGGTCGTGACCCCGGCCCTACAGGGTGCCGACACAGGCTTTGTCCAGGCTCAGTTCGTCAGCGCGAGCGGGCTGACCAAGAGCGGAACCGGCACGCTGACGGTGGCTGTGGCGCAGGCCTATGCGGGCGCTACCGTGATCAACGCCGGAACGGTTCGGCTGGTCGGACGGCAACCGGGGCTCTACGAGGGCCGTGTCGCGAATTCCTTTGAACTCACGACGCCGAACCCCAAGACAGCCACGCCGCTCTCCACACGCTACGCGAACATCAACTTCAACAGCAGTGCCGAGTCAGGCAATGTGTGGATCGACAACTCGACCTATGTCTACACCGGCTATTTGTGGAACGATTCCGCGACCAACGAAGTCTGGACGTTCTATAAGGGCTTTGACGACGCTGCCCGGATCATGATCAACGGCGTCAACGTGCTCCAGAATCCGACCTACAACGTGTATCCCGTCAGCAACGCTACAGTGAATGCCGGAGCGAACGCCTTCGAGCTGCGCATGGGACAGGGCGGGGGCGGTGTCGGACCCAACAACGCATCATTCCCCAACATGGGTATCGGCTACGACAGAATGGGGCGTGGCCAACTCACCTATGCCAACTTTAAGACGCTGGTGGACCCCGGCGACGGCAGCCTGCTGACGCTGACGAACCTGTTTGACCTGGCCAACGCCAACTTGCTCCCGACCAACTCGGCGGTCACTGTGGCGGCCAACGCCCTGCTGGACCTCGGAGGAACGGGGCAGCGCCTCGGCGGCCTGAGCGGTTTCGGCGTCGTCACCAACGGCACGCTTACCGTGAACGGCACGGTCGCCCCTGGCGGCGTGGGCACCATCGGCACGCTCACGCTGGCGACCTCCTCGGCCACTCTCACGGGCACGTTGCGCGTGGACGCGTCGGATGACGGATCATGCGACGTTCTGGCCATCCAGGGCAATGTCAACTTGTCCGGTCTGGCGCTGAACGTGGAGGATGTGGGCCAACTGGATCGCCACCTGCCGTACAAGATCCTGACCTGCACGGGCACCCGCACCGGCACCTTCAGTTCCAAGAACCTGCCTTCCGGCTGGATCGTATCGTACGAGTCCAACGGCGACGTCATACTGATGTTTGCCGGCGGCACGGTGTTGTTGATGCAGTAGGGCTAAGGTGTGACATCATGAAGCGCGCGGTCCGTTTGTGGCCCGCGCGCTTTTCTTATGCGTGTGAAGCTGCTTCCCTTTAGTATCGTTTGCAGGTTCTTTCTGTCCATCGCCTATTGCCGACGACCTTCCCGACGCTGTCCCCTCGGCGACTTTGTGGGCGTTTCATCCGTTCCAAAGTATCCAGTCTCCATTGTTCCATCACTCCACTTCTTCATGTTTAAAGACACCGCCTCATGTTGCTTGACTTTGGGCGCTTGGCAATGAGACTATGACAAAGTCTAAATCGGCATTAAATTGGGTCGGAGACAGGCGTACCAAGAATAAAAGAGGTATTTATGAGAAGTAAAAGTAACTGTAATTTGGCGTGGTCCATCGTGTCGGCGTTTGTGCTGTCAGCAGCGCTTGCTGCGTCCGCGGCCAACGGCACGTGGAACAGCACCGTCCTGGGCTCGAACGCTTTTTGGACCAACAGCCTCAATTGGAACGCGTCCCCTTATCCCGTCGGCGCTGACACGGCGCTCTTTGCAACGGACGGAAATGGGCAGACGAACATTGATGTTGCCGGACTTTCGAATATTAAATATATCACGTTCGACACAACGCTCGCAGGTCCTTACACCTTTGGCATGGGTGCCGCAAACAACCAAACGCTGGTTCTGGCTGACAGCGGCGAGATCAAGCTGTCCGCCGCGGCTGGCAACAGCCAGATCTTTAACGCAGGCATCCAGCTAGGAGCCGACCGGACGGCGCAAAGCTACAGTTTGCGGAATGACAGTCTCTCCCAATTGCTGACGTTCAATGACGTGTTCAGCTGTGGACCGGAAATCAGCGGAAACGCGGGCACAAAAACGCTGTATATCAATGGCTCAGGGCCTGTTGCGATCCTCGGCTCGATTCGTCAGAACGGCGCCACAACTTTTACGCTCACCGACGCCAACAGCAGCACGCTTACGTTGGCCGGTTCGAATGTGGTTACCATGCTCAACTTGTATGGCGGTTCGAACAGCGTGGTGGATATCGGAAGCAAAGAGCTGGTTCTCAATAGCGCTGGCGGCAACGTGCTGAACTGCACCTATGGAGGCACGATCAACGGCACCGGAAAACTCCGCCTCAGTACCTGGGACGGTTACTCCAGTTCAGGCTACAACTATGCCGACTTAAATGTCTATGCGGGTAAGACACTGGTCATCAACTGCGAAATCACGGGTGCGGGCGGACTCGAAAGCAACACGGGCGCGGGCACTTTTGTGCTGAACGGTACCAACACCTTTTTGGGGCACATGAACTTAGCCACAGCTGGAGGAACCTTCAGCGTCTCGACGATCGGCAACCGCGGCATCGCCAGCAACTGCGGCATGGGCACGAACCTTTACTTCGCTAACACCAGCCGTTTGCTCTACACCGGTGCCGGAGAGGACACCGACCGAGTCATCGTCATGGGCAACTACGACCCCACGATTGAGCAGGCCGGCCTTGGCGGCACGCTGAGGTTCAAGGCCACTCCGACTCTTGTTACTGCAAGCAGAACAATGACACTGCAAGGTTCAACGGCTGGCGTTGGCGCATTCAGCGCTCCGCTCGCCAATACGGGCAGCTACACGCTTTCAATAAAGAAAGCCGGCGAGGGGACGTGGGTTTTCTCCGGCACTAATACGTATACAGGCACAACGACTGTGAATGGCGGCAAGCTGCTGATCAACAGCCCCGGCTCTCTGGCCTCCGGCAGCGCAGTGACGGTCAACAGCGGCGCGATCCTGGGCGGCAACGGCGTTGTCAACGGTTCCGTGACGGTTGCGGCGGGAGGCGTGCTGGCCCCGGGCGATGTCAACACGGCTGGCGCGTTGACCATCAGCAACGCCCTGTCGCTGACCAGCGGTATGCTGCTCTTTGACGTTTCGAATGTTGCCACAGACAAGGTGGTGGTCTCCGGCGCACTGACCGTGAACGGCACGAACACGGTGGTCCTTAGCATCCCGGTGGGCGGGTTGCCGTCAGGCACCTATACGCTCATGACTAACACGAGCTCCCGCACGGGCACCGGCTCCTTTGTGCTGGCTCCCGCGTATGTGAACGCCACCCTCGTGACCAATGCCGCCAGTCTGAAATTGGTTGTCGTCAACACAGGCGCCTACGGCATCACGTGGGAGGGGAATGTTTCGGGAAGTTGGGACGGAACCGATCAGAACTGGACGAACGGCAGCGCAGCCGTCGCCTTCACGCCGGGGGATGCGGTCCTGTTTGACGATACCGCTGCAAATTTTGCCATCGGCAGCGCCAGCCCGGTATTCCCTGGTTCTGCGCTGTTCAACAACAGCGCCAGCAACTACGCGGTTTCCGCAGCCATCGGCGGGACCGGGATGGTCTTTAAGCTGGGGACGGGGGCTGTCACCCTTTCGGGCAACAACACCTACACCGGCCAGACAACCATCGTCGCGGGCTCGCTGACAATCGGCGGGACGGGTGTGCTGGGCGGGGGGAACTATGCGACGAACATCATCGCCAATGGCGACCTGTTCTATGCCAGTTCTGTCGCGCAGACCAACAGCGGCGTCATTTCGGGCGGCGGCATGCTCACTCAGTCGGGCAGCGGACTTGTGACGCTCTCCGGAAACAACACCTACTTCGGGCCGACGATCGTGACATCGGGTGTGCTCCGCGTGCAGCATGCCAACGCATTGGGATCGACGGCGATGGGAACGGCCGTGGCGCCGGGAGCCGCACTGGAACTCGCAGGCGGCATCACGACCGCAGCCGAGGCTCTGGACCTCTCTGGCACGCTGGCCAGCAGAATCGGAACAAACACCTTTGCCGGCGTCATTTCGCTTCAGCGTGGCGCAACGATCGACGTCAGCGCGGACGCAGCTCTTATCGTGTCCGCTACCACGATCAACGTCGGCTCGAACGATCTCTTCAAAACAGGGCCGGGCCTGTTGCGCTTTACCGCAGATCCGAACCACCTCGGCCTGTTCACGATCAATGAAGGCGTCGTCGAACTGCAGCACAGCGGCACGATCGACACCTCCTTCCTTGTTAACACCAACGGCACGCTTCGCGAAATCACAAAAGACGATTTGAGCGACAATTATCCGCTGCAAGTCGAAGGCATCTTGGACATGAGGGCCAACGATACCTTCGGCGGCCTGTCGGGAAGCGGCCTCATCACGAATAGCGGTTCCAGCTCTGCGGCGATTACCGTGGGCGGCAACAATCAGTCCGGCATTTTCAACGGCGTGATCCGAAACGGCACGGGCTCGGCCACACTTTCGATGACAAAAGCAAATTCGGGCTTCCAGACGCTCTCTGGGGCCAGCACGTACAGCGGTGGCACAACCCTCTCCGGCGGGCAATTGAACATCAACAACGGCGGCACCAGCAGCGCGAACTCGGCCATCGGCACCGGAACGTTCACGATCAGCGGCTATACCATTGACAACACCAGCGGAGCGAGTGTCTCGCTGTTGCCTACGATTGCCCAGAGCTGGAACGGCGATTTCACCTTTATCGGCAGCAAGAGCCTGAACCTCGGCTCCGGGGCGGTCACGCTGAACGCGAACCGCATCGTCACGGTTCTGACGAACACGCTGACGGTGGGCGGAGCGGTCGGCGGCGCCTTCAGCCTGAGCAAGAACGGCGGGGGCACGCTGGCCCTTTCCGGAGCGAACACCTACAGCGGTGCCACGGCCGTGAACGGCGGCGCGCTGCTTGTGAACGGTTCGACAGTTGCCGCTAGCGCGATCACGGTTTCCAGCGGCATTCTGGGCGGCAACGGCACGATCAACGGAACGGTCAATTTGTCGGCCGGCAGCGTGCTGGCACCGGGCGCGGCCAACTCCCTCGGCACACTGACGCTCGCAAACACCACGACCAACGTGCTGACGCTGAACGGCAACACGCTGGTGTTCGATCTCTCGAGTGTGGCCGGCACGTGCGATAAGGTTAACCTCTCTGCACTCTCCGGCAAATTGGTGTTGAACGGCACCAATACCATCGCGCTCGTTGTTCCGACAAACGGCACACCCGTCGGAACCTACACGCTCATGACCTGTCCCGCCGGAATCACCACGAACTCGGGCGCGGTCTTGAAACTGCTGACCTCTTATCCGAATGCAACGCTCAGCGTAATTGCATCGAACGTCGTTTTGACAACGACCGCGGTCCTCAGTTCCGGCGTCACGTGGGTCGGCGCAGTTTCAGGAACTTGGGACGGGGCTGATCTGAATTGGACGACGAACGGCACAGCGCTGGCCTATCCGTCGGGTGCCAGCGTGACGTTTGACGACACGGCTGTAGGCAATTTCAGTGTGGGAAGCGGTTTAACCGTGTCGCCCGCCTCTGTGCTGTTCAATAACAGCGTCTATGACTACAGCCTTTCGGCACTGATCGGCGGCACCGCGCCTTTCGTCAAACAAGGAGCCTCGACTGTCACGCTGACCGGCACAGCCGCCTACAATCCCGCCTCCGTTTCCGTATACGAGGGCACGTTGGTCGTGGGTGGCGCAGGCCAGCTGAACGGCGGAAATTACGCGGGTAACCTGTTGGACAACGGCACACTGGTCTATTCGAACTCAGCCCCGCAAGCTTTGAGCGGCATCATTGCGGGAGGCGGCACTCTGGCCCTTTCCGGCAGCAGCACGTTGACGCTTTCCGGAGCGAACACCTATAACGGACTAACCACTGTCAACTCCGGCGTGCTGAAAGTTCAACACGCAAACGGACTCGGGGCAACGACCTCGGGAACGATTGTGAACCCGGGCGCGACGCTGGAACTCGCAGGTAACATCTCTACCCTTTCCGAGGCGCTGACGCTCAACGGCATTCTGTCCAACCAGACAGGCAGCAACACGTTCAATGGCACCGTCACGCTCACGACCGGGGCTTCGGTCGACGTGGGTGCTGGCTCCGTGCTGGTTCTGAAAGGATTCCAAGCGAATGGGCCGTTTGTCAAGACGGGTGCCGGTTGGATGAAACTGGCGACGGATCCCAACGGCAACGGCATGATGACCATCCGGAACGGCGTGGTGGAAATCACAGCCGGAACCATGGACGCCTGCGTTGTTGTGAATGCCGGCGCTTCGCTCGTCGCTACGGCAGTCAACGCCTTTAACGACACTTCGACTCGCCTTTCGCTGGACGCGGGCAGCTCCTATGTGCTCCGGCAAGCGGATGTGATCGGCGGACTGGCCGGCGCGGGAACGGTGACTCAGGATCTCAACACACCGGTCACGCTCACTGCTGGCAATAACAACTTGTCTGAAACATTCTCCGGTGTGATGCAGAACGGCTCTGGCTTGCTCAGCTATATCAAACTGGGCACCGGCGTGCAGACGCTCACGGGTGCGAGCACCTATTCGGGTTCGACGATCGTTGGACTCGGCACGCTGCTCGTCAACAGCCCCGGCTCGCTGGCTGGCACGGCGGTCACGGTCAGCAACAATGCGACGCTGAGCGGCGATGGAACAATCGGCGGTCCCGTCAATGTGCTGTCCGGCGGCTACCTGGTGCCGGGCGGACTTAGTACGATGCTGGGTACGCTGTCGTTAGGAAGCACGCTCACCCTTAATGGGAGTGCGCTATCCTTCGGCCTTCCCGCTTCGGGAACGGTATGCGCACAAGTGGCCATTGCGGGCTCGCTGTCGCTGAACGGAACGAACACCGTGGCCCTGGCCTTCCCCGCCGGCACGGCACCCGCAGGCGATTACACGCTGATGACCTTCGCCTCCTACACGGGGACTGGCTCATTCGCCCTGTTGGGCACGTATCCGAACGCGTCGCTTGTGTTAAACAGCAGCAGTTTGGTTCTGCATGTGACCGCAACCGCCCTGAACGGTCTCACGTGGAACGGAAGCCTTTCCACGCTTTGGGACGGCGGAAATCTGAACTGGAAGGCGGGCGCCACGGCTAGCAGTTTCTCTAGCGGAGACTCCGTTCTGTTCGACGACTCGGCCAGCGCTTTCACCGTCAGCAGCGTCGGGACGGTGACGCCTTCGGCCATCCTCCTCAACAACAGCATCAATCAGTACTATGTAGCGGCCACCCTCAGCGGTACGGCTCCGCTGGTTAAATCCGGTTCGGGCATAGCCGTCCTGAACGGGGCAACCACGACATACAATCCCGCCTCGTTTGTCGTTAACGCCGGTACGCTGGTGCTCGCCAATGCGTTTCAGTTGAACAGCGGTACGTACAATAACAACATCCTGATCAACGGCAATCTCAACCACTACAGTTCGGCGTCCCTGACACTCAACGGTATCCTTTACGGTGTCGGATCGCTCACTAAGAGCGGCGGTGGCACGCTGACCATCTCGGGCACAAACTCGTATGGCGCGGGCACGACTCTGTCGTCCGGCACGCTGGTCAACAGGGGCTCGTCTTTCGGGTTCGGCCCCGGCACGCTGACCATCTCTGGCGGCACCGCCGATCTGCAGAACGATACGGGGATGACGTTCACCAACAACGTCAGCATCACCGGTAGTCCCACTGTGAAAGCGGGACGGCTGACAACCGGCGCGGGCGTGGTCCACTCGCTGGGCACGCTGAGCATCGGCAACAACACCCTGTATGTCGCGGTCGGCGGAAACGTGAGCGCCAATACCCCGTACGGGCTCACGTTCGGCGCGACGACACTGTCTGCCAGCACCGCGACGTTTGACGTGCCCAACAACGGCACCGGACTCGGCACGCTGACGCTGGGCGCGCTGGGCGGTAGTTACAGTCTGACCAAACAGAACAGCGGCATGCTGTACTTAGGTACGGCCGGCAGCCGCTCGGCCGGCACAACGACGCTCTCGGCCGGCATACTTAAACTCGGGAATCCTGCCGCGCTGGGCACAACCGGCACATCGCTTCAGCTCAACGCCGGCGCGCTGGACCTTGCGTGCGATTCTAGCGTGACCGCCTATAACACCACCGTCGGCGGGAATGTGACCGGCCAGTGCGACAGAGCCACAGCCACCAGCGCCGGCATCACGCACACGCTGGGCACGCTGAGCATGGGCGCATACACCCTCTATGTGACGAACGGACCGAACGTGCTCGCCAATTCGCCCTACGGCTTGGCGTTTGGCGCAACGACCCTGACGGGTAACTCGACGTTTGACGTTGGTTTCGCAGGAACGCTGACGCTGGGTGCAATCGGTGGCAACTACACTGTGACCAAACGCAACAGCGGCACGCTCAAACTTTCCGGCGTGAACACCCACAACGGCGCAACAACCGTAAACAACGGCAAGCTGTTGGGCGTCACCGGCGGATCCTGCGCAAGCAGCGCGGTTACGGTGCAGCCCGCAGGCTTCACCAACGCCGTCGCCAAACTGGGCGTGCTCTGCGTTACCACCAACGGGACCTGGAGCTGCAGCAGCCTGACCTTCGGCGCGCCAACAGCTCCGGCGATCACCAATCCCACGCTGGAATTCGCGTTCAGCGTGATCCCCGGCGGCATTACCGCGCCGCTGCAAGTGACCGGTGCCGCAACATTCACGGTCACTCCGGGCGTGTCGGTGTTTCTGGGCAACCTCAGCGCCACGAACGGGGTTTATCCGCTGATGACAGTGGGTTCTTCCTCTACCAAACCGGTGCCAACGCTGACCGTCGTCGGTGGATACAGCGGCAGTACGCTGGCCTGGAACGGAAACACCCTGTATCTGACGCTCAACGGCAGTCCCGCCCCCATCCTGTGGGGGACGGGTGCGCTGGGCAGCGGTACCTGGGATATGAACAACAGCGCCAACTTGGTCTGGAAAGACGGCACGGCCACTTCAACGTACTATCAGGAACAGGCGGCTGGCGCACTGGGCGACCGGGTGATCTTCGACGACTCGTACATCACCACAAACACGGCGGTGACACTGAACAGCATCGTCAACCCGACGAGCGTGGCGTTCAGCAACACGGTCTATAGCTACACCGTGGCCGGTGCCGGCGGAATTGCGGGTACCATTGGCCTGACAAAGGACGGCAGCAACACGGTCACGCTTGCTATTCCCAACAGTTATAGCGGCGCAACAGCTGTCAACGGCGGCACGCTGAGAATCGCCAGCGGCGGAATGATCAACCATTCGTTGTCCGACCTCTTTGTCGGCACCACCGCCCTCACCAATGCCTTGCTCCGGATCGATACGGGCGCGACCGTCACCAACCGGTGGCTGGTGACCGGCATGACCAATGGCGCGGTCGGCGCGGTCTATAACCAAGGTTCGTTCGCCGTGGCGGGCGGTGCCATCGTGTCCAACTTCGCGCTGGGCCTGGTTTCCGGCGGATACGGCTATTACCGCCACGACTCGCCTGTGCAGCTGACGATGCAAGAAACCGGCATCGGCGGCGCGTACGGCGGCAACGGCGTCATGGACGTGATGCAAGGCGTCGTGACGAACGCAACCTACTTCCAGCTCAACCGCGGCCAGCTCGGAGGTCAGCAGTACTCACAGCTCGATCTGCTGGGCGGCAGCTTGATCATGCCGAGCTCGGCTGCAAACGTGCATTACTACTACTATGCCTCCACCTATGGCCAAGGCATCATCAACGTCGGCAGCGGCGGCTTCCTCGGATCGGCTGGCACGGCGACGGAACTGGACATGATTAAAGCATCGACGAGCGCTTCGGCTCTCGCCGTGCTCAACATCTTGTCTGGCGGCACGGTGCAGGTGACGTGCATCAAAGCGACCCAGAGCGCCGGTCTCGCCTTGGTCAACTTCAACGGTGGCACGCTGCGCGTGAACTATGCCACGTATAACAGCTCGTCCTTGCTGGGGGGCAGTGCGATCGACCGCGTAACGGTCTACGGTCAAGGCGCCACGATCGATACGTATGGCTATGACGCCACCGTCTCGCAGCCGCTCATGGCGCCGACCGGCAGCGGCGTGACCTATATCCCCGTGACGACGAATGGCACGGGCTACATCGGACGTCCGATTGTGACCTTGACGGGCGGCGGCGGCACCGGCGCGACGGCGACCGCCGAGTTCGATCCCATCAGTCAGCAGGTGACCGGCGTCACAGTCACGAGCCCTGGGTTCAACTACTCGACCGCGCCCTCGGTGTCGTTCATCGGCGGCGGCGGCACAGCGCCCGCGCTGGGTTCGGTTTCGATCGACGTCAATACTGTGTCGGGGGGACTGACGAAGATCGGAGCTGGAGTGCTGACGCTCGCCTGTACGAACACCTACAGCGGCATGACGACGATCAGCAATGGCACGCTCCGCCTCGGCGTGGCGAACGCCCTGCCGACTAACGCGCCCATCACCGTCGCTGGCGGCATCCTCGACTTGAACGGGTTCACCATCACCAACAGTTCGATCACTCTGCTCAGCGGTTCGATCATCAACGGCAAGGTCGTTGCGCCGACGCTTCAGGGCGCCAATGCCGGCATTCTCCAAGCCCAGATCGTCAGCACGAACGGGTTGATCAAGAGCGGCACGGGCACGTTGACGGTCTCTGCGCCCCAGACTTATACCGGCGCGACAACAATCAACGGCGGCACGCTGAAGCTGTCGGGGCGTCAGCCCGGTCTCTACGAGGGCCGTGTCTCGGGCAACTTCGATCTCAGCACGGCCAACCCCAAAACCGCCACGCCGCTGTCTACGCGCTACGCGAACATGTGGTTCTTAAACGCTGCGACATCTGGCGGAATCTGGCCGGACAACACAACCTATATCTACTCCGGCTACTTGTGGAATGACGCCGCAACCAACGAAACATGGACGTTCTTCAGGTGCTTCGACGACAGCACGAGGTTTATGCTCAATGGCACCAATGTGCTCCAGAACCCCACGTCCGGCTCCGTGGTGACCAGTAACGCCACCGTCAATGCCGGCTGGAACACCTTCGAGTTGCGCTTGGGGCAAGGTGTGGGTAGCGTCGGTAACAACAGCACGGCATATCCGAGCATGGGTGTCGGTTATGACCGCATGGGACGGAACCAACAGGTCTACTCGAACTTCAAGACGCTGGCCGATCCGGGTGACGGCAGCCTGCTGACCCTGACGAACCTGTTTAATCTGGCCGGTGCCAACCTGCTTCCGACTAATTCGGCGGTCACAGTCGCCTCCGGGGCTACGCTGGACCTGGGTGGAACCGGGCAAACACTCGGCGGCCTGAGCGGTTCCGGCACGGTTTCCAACGGCACGCTCTCGGTGAACGGCACGGTCGCCCCTGGCGGCGTGGGCACCATCGGCACGCTCACGCTGGCGACCTCCTCGGCCACTCTCACGGGCACGTTGCGCGTGGATGCGTCGGATGACGGATCATGCGACGTTCTGGCCGTCCAGGGCAATGTCAACTTGTCCGGTCTGGCGCTGAACGTGGAGGACGTGAACCAGCTGGATCGACACCTGCCGTACACGATCCTGACCTGCACGGGCACCCGAACCGGAACCTTCAGTTCTAAGAACCTGCCTTCCGGCTGGATCGTATCGTATGAGTCCAACGGCGACGTCATACTGCGTTTTGCAGGCGGCACGATATTGCTGATGCAGTAGGACCAAGGTGTGACATCATGAAGCGCGCGGCCCGTTTGCGGTCCGCGCGCTTTTCTTTGAGGGTGTTTCATGTATTGGCTGTCGGCTCTGCCGCTCGCCAGTATCTGGTGAAAGGTCTGCCTGCCGCCGGACGTTGACGCGAAAACATGAAAACGTTACGGAGCATGCGAATTTCAGGCGGAGTGATCAGTGTGACATATAAATGTTTTCGCCAAGCCGATGAGAAGTGAAGATTTTGCGGTTAGGGCGCATTTTAGAACCCCATGAAATAACCGAAATAAGGGGTTTGACCGTCAAAGAGAAGAGTGGCCGGTAGGGCAGAGTGGATGGGTGATGTGGGAACGCGGTGGCCAAAGAACAAACCCTGCAGAGGATAAGACTAAGGCCATATCGGAATAATCTTGAAAATAGCAGGCTAACAAAATTTATATTTGACATGGCTGCTGTGCTATACGATAGTCGTGCCAGAAGAATTTAATTCCGCATGCAAGCCAAGTTCTCCATAATCGGTTATCTTAAGAAAATGATGCCGCTGATCGTCTGTCTGTCGATTATCGCGGGGGGGGCCTGCTTTGTAGGATGGGTGATTGTGCGAGTCGATCGCGAGATGCGCGGAGTAATTCTGCAACAGATTAGCATGGCAGCCAGGGCGATGGACGTCGGGCATGTGCAGAGCCTTTCGGCTTCACAGGATGACCTGTACAATCCCCGCTATCGGATCATCAAGGAGCGCTTGGCGGCGATCCGTGAGGCGAATCCGCGCTGCCGCTTTGTCTATCTGTTGGGCCGCTCGGTTGACTGGCATTCGGTCCGCTTGCCGGTGGAGGGGCGGATCTTTTTTCTGGCCGACAGCGAACCCGAAGATTCGAAAGATTACTCTCCTCCCGGGCAGGCCTTCGATGAGGATACGGCGGTTCTTCACGGCGTGTTTGAAACCCAGACGGGGGCGGTCGAAGGTCCGGTTGCAGACCGGTGGGGACTGTGGATTTCGGCCTTGGCGCCGCTGACGGATCCGATCACCGGCAAGGTGGTTGCTGTGTTGGGAATGGATGTGGAGGCCGGCGACTGGAGGTGGGACATCGCTGCGCGTGCGGCTTTGCCGGTCGGATTGCTTGTTGTGTTGCTGGTCGGTGTCGCCACAGTTACTGTTGCGCGTCGTCGGACACACCCGTTTGGGGCATCGGTCGATGCGGAGTCTCCTGAGCCTGTGTTGAGCCAGCTTCTGCCTCAGTTGGCGGCTCTGTTTGTTATTCTGCTGGGAGTGCTGGGGGGCATCTTGTGGCGACAACACCGGCAGTATCTGTCCCGCGAGATTGAGGCGGATATCGAAGACGCCTGTGGCGATATGCATGTCGCTCTCGATCAGGAGGCGGTGGGAATGAAGACGATCCTACAGACGTTCGCCGACGATGTGGGGCTGCAGAAGGATTTGCGGGCGCGCGACACCGACAGACTTTTGGCCGCCTGGAGACCTGTCTTCGAAAATCTTCGGCAGGAAACGCAGATTACACATTTCTATTTTCACGATACGAACCGCGTCTGTCTTCTGCGCTTGCACAAGCCCGAGCGGCGAGGCGACACGATTGACCGGCAGACGATTCTTCAGGCCGAACATACGGGGAAGTCCGCATCCGGGCTCGAACTGGGGCCATTGGGGACTTTCACGCTCCGGGTTGTGCAACCCGTCTATGCGTCTGGCGAGTTACTCGGATATGTGGAACTCGGCAAGGAGATCGAAGACGCCATGAAAGTCATGAATCCGCGATCCGGCATTCATCTGGCGGTTGTCCTGCGGAAGAACTACTTGAACCGGCAGGATTGGGAACTGGGCATGCGCATGCTCGGTCGTCCGCCGCAGTGGGATCTGATGGCGGAGGGCGCGGTAGCTTATGTTTCGAGTGACGGACTGATCGATGTGCTGGCGGCCGCCTCCGACGTTTTTGTCGGCAACCATGCTCACGATTTAGCCTATCACGATGTGACGTGCAATGGCAAAAGCTGGAAAATCGAGGCGACGCCCTTGCGGGATGTGGCAGGCAGAGAGGTTGCAGACCTGCTTGTGCTGCGCGATCTCACCCGAGAGGCGAACGACTTCCGCTATCTGCTGATGCTCGTGTCGATGGTCGGTCTGATCATTTTGTCTCTGCTCATCAGTGTCAGCTATGTGGTGCTCAGCCACACCGACGCGGGCATTCTTGCGCAGCAGGCCACCCTTCGTGCGAGCGAAGGCCGCTTTGCGCAGCTGGCCGAGCAGAGCCGTACGATCACGTGGGAGGTCGATGCGCAGGGTCTCTACACCTATGTCAGCCATGTTGCGGAATCGGTTTTGGGTTACCTGCCGGAGGAACTGGTGGGCAAAAAACATTTCTACGATCTGCATCCCGAGTCGGGGCGGGATGCTTTCAGGCGGGAGTCGATTGCGGTGTTTGAAAAGCGCCAGACGTTTCACAACATGATCAGCGCAGTCGAGTGCCGCGATGGCCACCAGGTTTGGGTTGCTACCTATGGGATGCCCATCTTGCTCAGGGACGGCTCTCTAGTGGGTTACAGAGGAAGCGACATGGACATCACCGAACGCAGGCAGGCCGATGAGGCCCTTCGCCGATCCTCTGTGAACCTGAAGGCGATGGCGCTGCGCCTGCAAGCGGTGCGCGAGGAGGAGCGTGCGGCGTTGGCTCGCGAACTTCACGACTCACTGGCGCAACAGCTGACGGCCTTTGCGCTCCAGATCGAGCTGATCGCCATGGATGCGCAGCCGCTGGCCCGTCGCCTGCCCGAATGTTCGGCAGTCTACGACCGGATCATTGCGATGGTTCCCCAAGTCGAGCGGCTGACGGAGCAGACGCAGAAGATCTGTGCCTCGCTTCGGCCGTTCGTGTTGGACAGCCTCGGGTTGGTTGCCGCCATCGAATGGTTGGTGGAGGGCACAGCCAAAGAGAGCGGTTTGGACTGCAAGGTGGCGCTTCCGGACTGTGATGTCGATTTTGAGCGGACCCTGGCGCTGGCGCTGTTCCGTGTTGTGCAGGATGCTTTGGCCAATGTGCTCCGACATGCACAGGTGACGCGCATACGCGTTAGAATGTTCAAAACAGGCAGTGGCTGGGAGATTGAGATCGAGGACAACGGAATCGGACTTTCCCCCGACCCGTTCTCGGGAGATGCGGAGTTCGAGTTGCTCGGGATGAGGGAGCGTGTGAGTGTGTTTGGCGGGACCGTCGACATTCAGAGCGAGATCGGGCAGGGAACAACGGTGCGCGTGCGTGTGCCTGATGGCGCGTCGCGTAAGGAGCCGGGAGGCGTTGGATGAGAATTCTTATTGCGGATGATCATGCGGTTGTGCGTAGCGGGCTGAGGCTGATTCTTGCGGAGTCGTACAAGACTGCCGAATTCGGCGAAGCCGGAGACTCTCGCGAAGCTCTCGAGTTGGCGCTTTCCCAGCCGTGGGACATCATCATCCTCGACATCTCGATGCCCGGCCGCGGCGGGCTGGATGTGCTGAAGGAGCTGCGCGCGCAGCGACCCTCGATGCCGGTGCTCATGTTGAGCATGCATACGGAGAAACAGTTTGCGGTTCGGGCGTTCCGGCTCGGCGCGTCGGGCTATCTGACCAAAGCCAGCGCCGGCACCGAATTGCTTCGGGCTGTGACTCACATCCTTTCCGGCGGACGCTACGTCAGCACCGCATTGGCAGAGCTGCTGGCGGCCGAGATCGGCAAGACCGGTTCGGGACTGATGCACGAGCGGCTGTCTGACCGCGAGTTTGAAATTCTTCGGATGATTGCGTCAGGGAAAACGGTCAAAGAGATTGCGGACGAACTGATGCTCAGCGTGAACACCGTCAGCACCTATCGGACCCGCATACTCGAGAAGATGGACCTGCGCACCAACGCTGAGCTGACACATTATGCGATCAGCAACAACCTGGTCGGGTGAGACCGCCGCCGAAGAGGGCGTGTGGCTCTCGGACTGCGCATGCTCCTGAACGGCCGCGCCATCTCTGCGGCAAGGTGTGCTTGCGAGCGGCATCAGCCGGTGCCGCGTGTAGTTGAGACTGTGACACCGCTATCACAAATCGCGCGCTATCTTGGCTGCCTGCGTGAGCCGCATACTCTATGCGGTTTGTCATACTTAGGTTTTTTCCGGGTGTGGCGCAGCAGTATAGGGCGGTGTCAGTATGAATGTGTGTTCACGTCTTCGATCGATCAACTCGTTCCAGCATCCTTTGAGAAAGGTTGCGGCTGTGTCCGCCTTGGGGCGGGGTCTTGCCGAAAAAATCAGAAGCTGCTCATTCGATGGGCACGCAGACTGCTTGGCTATGGGAGGTCTCTTTGCGCTCGTTTTCGGCGTCTACTGTCTGACCCTGTGTCCGGGCGTCTATCCGGGTTCTTCCGCTGTTGCAACGGGCCAGGCGATGGGTCTTCTTCCCGGGCTGCCGGTCAGCCATCCCCTTTGGCTGTCGGTTTCGAGAGTCGTGGCGGCGATACCGGTTTTCGAAGCTCCGCTTCGGCTCAATGCATTCACTGCGCTCTTTGGCAGCCTGTCGGTCGTGTGGGTCTTTCGGGTCAGCAACCGTATCATGCTGGAACTGATCCGCCCATCCTCGGAGCTGAGGATAGTTCCTGTCGGCGATGACACCTCAGAAAATCAGGACGGCGGTTATGAGGGGGATACAAACGCTTACATCGCCAATCGCGAGGATGACGCACGGGAGAGGCTTGGCGCCACGCTGGGCGGGCTGATCAGCGCGCTCGTGTTTGCTTTCTGCGCACCCCACTGGCTCGCCTCAATATCTCTGCATGCGCAACCGTTCGACCTGCTCTTGTTTCTCATCGCTGTCGATCTGGTGGCAGCCTACTATTTTACGGGAAGGCTGGGGTTCTGTGTGAAAGCGGTCTTCCTGTGCGGTGTTCTGGCCGTTGAGTCTTCGACCTATGCGCTAATCTCGCTGTGCCTGCTGTACTTCGTTGTTCAGGCCAGCCGACGCTATGAGCACATCGCGGAATCTTTCGTACTGCTGCTTATGGCGGTGGGCAGTGTGGGCGTGGCGTTGAATCTCGCATTGGGCTGTTTCCGGTGGGGTGACGCAGGGGCCGGTGCGTCGGTCGGATGTCTTGAGGGTGTGAAGCTGTTTGCCCAGTCATACAAGGCGAGCCTGTTCGCCAAGGTGCCGCTCGACCTCCTCTGCTTCACAGGGGCACTTCCTTTGCTGGGGCTCCTTCTGGCGACCATCAGCCTTCGCGCGTCGGTTTTCTTCCGTGACGAAATCGTCCGGTGGAAATGGCGGATGATGAATGGTCTGTGCACCGTCTTCGCCATAATGCAGTTGCTGAACGCTCCCAAGTCGGTGTGGGCGATGGCGCGCGAGAACGGGACGCTTCCGGTTCTGCCGGCGCTGGCGGTCGCCTTCATGACGGGCATGCTTTTTCTCTACTGGTTTCAAATGACGATGGTCGCCACGGTCAGCGACGATGACGTGCGTTTGCCCTTTCCCTTCTGGAAGCGTTTCACCGGGCTCGCTGCCGATGCTCTGTTGGTGGTCCTGGTTTTTCGCGCCTTCAGCCTGAATATGTCGGACGCGGACGGCAGGAAGGCGATGTTCGCCGATGCGATGGCGAAGGAGATTCTCGATCTGTCATCCGGTGCGCAGTGTGTGCTTACGGATGGAACGCTCGACCTGAACGTGTTGGTACGCTCTGACGTGGGCGGCCGGAAACAGGCTGTGGTACCGTCCGCTTCTGACACGCGCCTCGCGGACGGACTCGGCTCCTTGGAAAGCCGGTTGCCGGGCTTGGTTGTCGCGCCCCGGGGTGACGGCGCAAAGGATCTCCCGCAGGATGCTGTGGAGCGTTGGTTGCGCGAACATCCAGGAGAACATAAGCAGATTGCGGCTGTCGGCACCCCTTCGGTCTGGTTGCGGACAGGAAGGGTCGCGTTGCCGAACGGGTTGGTCTATTCTGGTGCAAGCGAAGTCGGTTCGATCGACCTTTCCGCCCTGCATGCCAAGAACATGAAGGTCTGGCGGAGCATCCTTCCGCTTCTGAAAGATGAAACTTCGCTGCTGCCAACCCTGAAAATGACGCGGGCTGAAGTGCGCATGTACGTCAGCCGGCTCGCCAACGATTGGGGTGTTCTTCTGGATCAGTCGTCACGTGTGGACGAGGCTCTGGACGCCTATACGGAGGCGCTCGATTTCGATGGCAACAACCTGAGCGCGGCCCTGAACCGTTTCAGTCTCTGTTTGCGAAAGAACCGTGCGGCAAAGCTGTCCGTGGTCGAACTGGCGGAGCATCCGACTCTGCGCGTTGAGCCCGCGCGTTATTCCGAAATGTTCGATACGTTAAGAGGAAGCTACGGCAGTCTGATCTACCAGCCCGCAGACCGTTTTCTTCCCCTCCTGCTTGCGCAGAATCCGTCGTGTCTGTCGGCTGGGGCCGAGGTCTTCCACCTTTTGGACAGGTGGCTGTCCTCTCAAGCGGAGGATTCGGCGTCTCCTCTTTGCGGACAGAACGATGGGCAGCGGAAGCTGATTCGGTCTGCGGCCTTGCACGCTCACATGGAGGAGTGCGAGCGGAATCCGGAGCTGATCCGCGCGGTTCAGGAACATGTTGAAGGCCAGAGCGCCGAGGCGGAGGTCACCGTGCGCCGCTATGTTTCGAACCATCCGAACAACCTGATGGCGCGGTCGCTTTTGTCCGAGCTTCTGATCCGCAAGGGAGCCCCCCAAGAGGTTTCCAGTTCGATTCTTCCGGCTATGCGCGCGACGGCGGGGGGTGCCGACAATGCGTTTGTTCTGATGGTACAAGGCGGCGTGTGCATGAACATGTCATCGACCCGGCTTCAAGAGGCGCGCGCCTGTCTGTTGCGTGCTCTGGCGCTGAACCCTCATCTGGGGGCGGCGCATGACTGGCTCCTGGAGGTCGACGCCAGACTCGGCAATGATGCGGTGAGTGAGAGCGACGCACTGCTTGTGATCGGGAGCGATTCCGGGCATCCCTTCGCCAACGCCGTTCTGGGCCATCTCCGGTCGGTCCAGAACCGCAGAGAGGATGCCGAGGTATTCTTCCGGAAGAGCCTTTCGGGCGCGCCGAGCGCAGTTGTCTATACCGAGCTGTCGGAACTTTTGAAACAGCAGAACCGGCTGACGGAGGCCGAACAGCAAGCCCGTCTTGCCATCCGGTTTTCGCCTTGTTGCGGGTCTGCCTGGAGTGTGCTCAGCCGTATTCTCATGGCGGGTGACCGCAGCGAGGAAGCATCGGATGCGCTGCGCTGCGCGACCGCATTTTCTCGTCCGGAAGGAGGCGGGTCAATCAGTGTGAACCGTCTCGCCTTGGCGCAGCGGCGGGAACGGCAGGACGACGCGCTCATGCGGTCCGTGACGGTTACCCGCTGAACCGGAGCGCCGGATAACTTTCGACACACGTACAATTTTCTGGGCGAGACAAAGGTCCTTTTGATGGGATGACATGCAGGCCGATTCTGTTCTCAGTTCCGTCAATGCCGACGCCCGGCCAGGAAAGGAAAAGTTTATGAATATCGTAGGACAGCGGATCCGCATTCTGATAGTCGATGACGATAGCCTGATGCGGCGAAGCCTTGTGCGCCTGCTATCGGCCGAGAACGCTTACGAAGTGGCGGGGGAGGCAGAAAACGGACAGGACGCCATCAGCTTGGTGCGGAAACTGAAGCCCGATGTCGTGGTCATGGATGTCAGGATGCCTGTCATGGACGGGCTCGAAGCCACGCGGCTGCTTCGGGTGGAATACCCGGAACTCATCGTGATCGGAAATTCCGCATATTGTGAGCGCGACATAAGGGACCAGATGATGAACGCCGGTGCAAACGACTTGGTGTATAAAGTCTTTAATGGAGACGAGTTGCTGAAAACTATTCAGCGCCATATCAGAGCGCCACAACCTCAGTCTGCGCCGGAAGACTGCCGCTCCCCGGTTGATTCGGAGTCTTCCATTTTCGTGCCTGCCGAGGGCGGAAATCGGGTGCGACCGACCCTTCGTGCCTATTTCAGTTTGTGAAAAATGGGTGAATCCAAGGCTGTGCTGCTCAAAACTCTTTACGGTGAGAGCGTGTTATAAACTGATTCAAAGCAAAGGAGGCAGAGTGCATATGAGAATGTTGTTGGTGTCAATGATTGTTGCCGCTATGTGTGTCGTCGGCCGTGTTGCGGCTCAGGATGTTGTCTCTGGCCGCGTTGTGCCTGACAGCTACATTGTTGTACTCAAAGGGGAGGGCAGCCCGGCAGCGATGGCTGCACGGCACGGATTTGCCACCCGTTTTGAATACACTGAGGTCGTTAACGGGTTTGCCGCCGACCTTTCCGAGAAGGCTCTGGAGCATGTCCTGCGTGACAGCGAGGTCGAGCTGATCATCGCAGACCGCGAGGTGAGTGCCGTCGGCAAGCCGACTGGCGGCGGAACAGGCACGTCGACGCAGGTGGTTCCAGCAGGCGTTCAGCGCATCGGAGCCGTGTCGCTCGCGTATACGGGTGCGGGCGTCGGTGTGGCAGTCGTCGACACCGGTCTCGATTTAGCGAACTCGGATCTGTCGGTCGGCTCGAAGTCTTATTCTGCTGTGAGTCGGACGGCCGCGGACGACAATGGGCATGGCACGCATGTGGCCGGCATTATCGCTGCTTTGAACAACACCGTTGGGGTGGTCGGCGTGGCTCCGCAGGCCAAGGTCTATGCGGTCAAGGTGCTCGACCGGAGCGGGAGCGGAACGGATTCCAGCATCATCGCGGGACTCGACTGGGTGGCTAAAAATGCCGCCACTGTGACCCCCGTGATTCGCGTTGTGAACATGAGCCTGGGCCGGCCGGGCTCGCTGAATGACAATCCGGCCCTGAGGCAGGCGGTCCAAAAGCTTGTGCAGATGCGCATTGCGGTGGTCGTAGCAGCCGGAAACGACTCAACCGTCGAGGTTTCACAACAGGTCCCAGCCACCTACCCAGAGGTCATCGCTGTCGCAAGCTCGACGGCCAAAAATGGCCTCAGCTCATATCCCGGGTTCGGTGGGATCGTCGCGGACACCGCTTCCTTCTTCACGACGGATGGTGCGCTCGTTCCGGCCTCTGACGGCACCGGGTACATCGGCGTGACCATCTCCGCGCCCGGAGAGGACGAGGAGGACGTCAGCAGCGCGGGATCGATCACCTCGTTGGGCATCCTCTCGCTGAAGGTCGGAGGGGGGACAGTGCGGATGTCCGGCACCAGCATGGCCGCACCGCACGTGTCCGGTCTTGCAGCGGTCCTGCAGCAGCAGGGCGGCGGCGCTTACACATCGGAAGACATACGTAGAAAAATCGCAAACGGGGGCGCGAATCTCGCGGCTCCGTATGACAGCCCGACGACGGGCTACACCTTTGACGGGGATCGGGAAGGCATCCTTAGCGCCGCTGGCGCTTTGGCGGCGCCTTGAGCTACAGACGCGGGCCATCCGTTGAAATCGGACGATGAAAAACAGCGAGAGAAAAGGCCTCGGGGAGTTGAGCTCCCCGAGGTTTCCATTGATGAGGCTGCACGTGAGTGACGACGGCCTGTGATGGAAAGACGAACCGTTCGCCAGCTCACTTCGGAGATAAGGCACCGCAGAAAAAAACGGTCGCAAACCCGCTAAAGGCCTGCTGTCCGTAAAGGCAAGGTGAACCAGAATGTGCTGCCATGGCCGGGGACGCTTTCGACACCGATCTGGCCGCCATGCTGTTCCACGGCCAACTTGCAGAAAGTCAATCCTAAGCCAGTGGAGTGCGCCGTACGCTGCGCGCCGAGGTCCACCTGCCCGAACTTCTCGAAAATCTGCGCATGATATTCGGGCGGAATGCCTGAGCCTTGATCGATCACTAACACTTTGACGGCATCGGTCAGCCGTTGGATAGAAAGCTTAATCTCACTGCCACTTGGAGAATATTTCGCAGCATTCCCCAGCAGGTTGGAAATGACTCGTTGCACGAGCATTTTGTCGCAAAATGCCTCGCGTCCCACCGGTGGCATCTCCAAAACCACGGGCGACTGTGTAAACAACCCGCCGAGTAATTTGACAGCGTCTTCGGCCACTTTGCCGAGGTCACAGACTTCGCGGTTCAGCGGCATCTGGCCTGCCTCCATCCGGCTCACATCCAGCAAGGAACTGACCATTTCGATCAGTCTGCCCGCCGAGGAGAGGGCGTCCTGTAAACAGCTTCTGTCATCCGCTCTCACACTCTCGCCAAGGCTCATCTCCAGCAGTTCAAGATTGCCGGAAATACTTTGCAGCGGCGACCGCATGTCATGGACGATCATGTGAGTCAAGTTATCTCGCAAGCGCTCCAACTTCTGCAACTTCAGTAAGCTCTCCTGCAGTTGATCATAAAGCTGCTTGGAGTGGATGGCGTTGCGTGTGCGGAGTTCGACATCTCGCGTATCCACGGGTTTACTCAAAAAATCGCTGGCACCGACCTCGATTCCTTTCAGTCGGTCGTCGCGATCGCTCAAGGCGGTCACCATTAACACGGGGATCGGTGCCGTCACCGGATTGGCTTTGAGCTGCCGACAGACTTCAAAGCCATCCATTTCCGGCATCATGATATCCAGCAGAATAGCATGCGGCATCACTTGCGCAGCCAGAGCCAAGGCCTCACATCCATTCACAGCTTCCGTCACGGAGTGGCCTTTCGCCTCAAGCAAGCCGCGCAAGAGTTCGCGGTTGGGCAGTTCATCATCCACAACCAGAACCCGCCCGGAAGCCTGTACTCCGTCTCGTGTTATGCTCATCACTGGCTCCTCATGTCAGGGCGCATTGTGCCGACTAGGACCAACTCCCGCGTCTTGTGCTGGAGTGTCAGTTCTTGACGCTGCCTCAAGGTAGCCAGCAATCAGTTTAGGGAAAGATCGGGTGTCAATCGGCTTGCGAATAACCCCTTGGCATCCGGCCAGAAGCGCATTATTCTCATCGGATTGCATTGCGGAGGCTGTCAAAGCGATGACGGGAATGTCGCGTGTTGCGGCGTCCTGCTGAAGCCGTCGGGTAGCTTCCAACCCGTCGATCCCAGGCAAGGCGATATCCATCAGCACCAAGTCTGGCCTCTCTGCGTGGGCCAGGGACAAGCCCTCTTCGGCTGATACGGCTTGAAGAACTTGAAACCCCGCATATTCAAGCACGTCACATGCTAGCTCCATGTTCATCGGGTTATCTTCAATAATCAAGATTCTTTTCGCTTTTTCCATAGGGATCCCCTTCTTCTATACAACGGTTGCCTTGCCACCCAATGGCCGCACTGGCAAGGTGAAATGGAACGTGCTGCCACGTCCTTCACCGGCGCTCACCACCCAGATCTTTCCGCCGTGCATGTCCACAAATCGCCGACACAAGGTCAGCCCCAAGCCTGTGCCCTGATGCCTGCGGGACAGAGTCGAATCAACCTGTTCGAACTGGTCGAAAATGCGTTCCTGATCTTCGGCTTTGATTCCGATGCCCGTGTCGGCCACGCTGACCCGAACCTCGTCTCCGAGGCGTTCGGCAGTCACACGGATATCTCCTCCGCTGCGGGTAAACTTGATGGCATTGGACACCAGATTGAAGAGTATCTGTTTCAACATGCGCTCATCTGCCGAAACGACCAGATCTCCGGGCACGATTTGACGAATGCTCAAACCTTGCTTCTGAGCCCGGCTCTGCGTCAGTTCAAGCACGTGGCTGGCGATGCCACTCAACAGCAACGGTTGCGGATCAATTGTCATCTTGCCAGCCTCCACCTTGGAGAAGTCAAGAATGTCATTGATCAGACTCAGCAGGTGCAGGCCTGCTTGCAAGATGTTATCCACATAGCGTTCCTGCTTGGCATTCATGGGCCCAAAGTTTTTGGCCGCCAAGATCTCCGAAAAACCGATCACAGAGTTCAGGGGAGTGCGCAGTTCATGGCTCATATTTGCAATGAAATCGCTCTTGGCCCGGTTGGCCAGTTCAGCGACATCCTTCGCCTTCTGCAGCTCCGACTCGGAACGCTTGCGCTCCGTGATGTCGCGAACAGCGGCAATCACCGTAGGCCGCTCATCCATGTCAAATAGCGTGCAGTTGATCTCCACGGGGATCGTGTGACCATCTTTCGCCATCAGCACGGAATCATAGCGGCAGCCTTTTCGCTCAAAAAGTTCCGCATAGATATCCGCAAAGGGCTTCGCGACCTTCGAATGGCGGAGGTCCAACGGAGTCATGCTCAGAATTTCGTCATGGGAGTAGCCGAGCATCCGGCAGCCTTGATCCGACACGTCAATAAAATGGGTAGGTGTCCTGTCTGCATTAAACTGATGCAGGAAAATGCTGTCGCTGCTGCTGGAAAACAGCGCGCGGAAACGCGCCTCACTGGCTCGCACGGCAAGTTCGGCCTCCTTGCTTTCTGTGATGTCGCGCGCCACTGACATAACGGTGTCTGGTGAGAGGGGCGTTATCGCGCTCTCGTACCAAATCTCGCGCCCTTTTATGGGCAAGCTGAAAACGCCTCTCACCGTTTGGTTCGTGTCCAACGCCTGGCGGATATACCCCAGAATGATTTCGGCCCGGTCTGTCGGCAAGGTCTCGTGCAGGGTTCGTCCTTGCACTTCAGAGGGCGTCTTCAGAATCCTGTCGGCAACGGGATGGGTAGGCGCGATATCCACAAATCGGCCATCGCGGTCCAGGACGGCGATCGTGTCGTGCATCGCGGCGAACAAGGCTCGCAATTTCGACTCTGACTGGCGGAGCGATTCCTCCAGTCGCTTGTTCTCTGTGACATCCCGGAGCGCCTCAATCCGGACTTTTTTTCCTCCGCGCATCAGATTCCGTCCCCGCGCCTCCACCGAAATGACGGTGCCGTCCAAGCGACGCGCACGCGATTCGATGACGCCTTCAAATCCGGCCTCCACCCGCTCCAGGATGGATGAAACCTCGTCCGCCAGCATGAAATCGGCGATATTGTGCTGAAGCATTTGCTCGCGGTCACCGCCAAACATCACCGCGAATTGTTGATTGCAGTCCACGATGTTGCCCTGCTCGGAGATGACAATTCCCTCGAAACTCGCTCCCGAAAGCGTTTGGAAGCGCTCCTCGCTTTCGCGCAGCACCGTCTCCGCCTCATAGTGTTCCGTCATATCGACAAACATGACCAACATGTCTTCCGTCCCTATGACACCTGAGATCTCCATGATTCTGACGTCCCCGTTTCGACAGGTTATGTGCGCCTCCAACGGCTTTATGATGCCGTTGTTTTCAGCGGCTTTGTGAATCGCGGACTCCCATGCCTGTAAAACTTTCTGCCGATACGTTTGATCGGGATGGGCTTTTAACCACCAGTCTTGGACCGAAGGAATGTCGTTTAGTTCATACCCGAAAAGCCTGCGGGCGACCTTGTTGAGATGTGTAATGACGCCCGACGTTGTCAACACGGCCATGGGAATCGGGGCGTGAGTCATGAGGTCAAGGATCCTCTTTTCGCTCGTGCGCAACGCCGCCTCGGCTTGCCTGCGCGAGGTCAGATCTGTATGACAGCCTACCATCCGGACAGGCTGTCCGGCAGCATCCCACTCAATCACCAGGCCTGCACAGATGACGTAAATAAGGGAGCCGTCTTTGTGCAGATAGCGTACCTCAATATTGTAGGGCGTTTGCCCGTGGCTCCCCACATGTTTCTCAAAGGCCCCGAAGAGCATCGGCAGGTCATCGGCATAGACTAGCCGTTGCCAAGCCTCTTGGGTGTTAGGTATTTCGTCTTCCGTATACCCCAGCATTGCCTTCAAACGGGGGCTCATGGCCAAGCTTTTCGCCGGAATGTTCCAGTCCCAGTAGCCGGCTAGCGTCTGCTCGAATATGCGTTCGAAAAACCTGCGTTGCTCTAGGGCGGCCTCATCCTGTTTTCTCCGCACATCTTCCAATTCTAACCGCTGCCTGTAAAACACCGCTTCACGGCGGCGCGTCCAGTCTAAGACCAGCAGTCCGAGAAGCGTCAGAAGGACAAGGGTTCCGCCGGTGATGATCAGCGCATCACGGCGCAAGGGGGCAAGCACCTCGGCACGGTCGATTTTGGAGACTAAGTGCCAAGGCGCGTCTGGAACGGGGCGTAACGCGGCAAGGACCTCCACGCCGCGGTAGTCGACGAGATCCACAAGACCGGTGTGTCCGCCGGCCGCAATGACCGACAACTGATTGGATTCAGCCAGAGGAATACGGATGGGCGTGAACGCCCCGGTTCCGTGCACTTGGGTTTTTAAGATAATCGCGTCGCGACCGTCGCTTTCAATCAGCTCGGTTTCACCGGTATGACTGCGCCAAGGCCAGTTGCGCAACAAGGGAAAAAGGAAATCGGAGGGATCTATCTCCAACACCATGACGCCCAGACATTCGGGTGTGTGCTGGCGCATGACGGGGACATAGAGCGCGGTATGCAGCCGGCCGGTGTTGTCGGCAAAATGGATCGTGTCGAACAGACTCTCACCGGACCGGACCACTTGTGCGATGTTGCTTTGCTCTCCGGTCGTCAGATTCAGATCGGTTGGCCCCACTGCGAGGCGCGCCTGCCCATGAGTGTCCGCCAGAACGACGCTGCGGTAGAAACTGTCCTTCAGGATCGCGCCCAGCCAATCCAGCGCGGCCTGACGGTCATCCTCCTTGGACAACCCAGCCAGGAAGGGCGCGAGGTGGTTATCGTTCATGGGGTTGCGGACAATAAAAGCGACATCGCTCATCCGCTGCCGATGCCAGATGTTGAGCTGTTCACCTTTCAGTTGGTCGATGAACCTCAGGTTATTGCGGGCCTCCTGTTCGACTCTCTCTTCTGCGTGCTGATATAACTTCCACCCGATTCCGATGACAACTGTAATAGCCAGCAGATAGAAGAACCTGATTGATCGGGGTGTGAGTTGCCAAATTGTCGCTGCTTTTTCCATTGAGCGCACTCCTTCTGACTTCTTGCATGCGACATCGACCCGACAAAGGTTCGGTCAAGCCGATTGCCTGAAACGCTTGTATTGACACGACTACAGAGTCTTGATCATCGACACATGATGCAATTTCTCGTATCAATCTGGAATGGCGTATGTGATACGCGAGGGAGTCCAGTCAAAGACACACCAACTGTTCACAAGAAGAATCACTTAACGGTTCGTCATTGCTTCATCTTATCCCAGAACGACCTTGGTCGCAACAGACATCTTATCACGACTATCCCCAGTTTTTAGCCTGATGCGAAGAGTGGGATTTCCGGCTGCATTTCGCCGGTTCCGCGTGCGGCCCGTTCGCGGCCCCATCTGCCACATCTGTTGAAGAGCCTCGCGATGCCGTCCGCGAGCGCGTAGTAGTGGAAGTCGGGCACGCCGAAGAGGCTCTTCGAGACGCGCGTGATGTTTCGCGCCAGAATGCCCCTGCGGACGGATTCACCGAGCCACACGGCTGCGAAGAAGGCGGCGGCGAGCACGACGGCCATCATGTTCTTGCGCCTCGTGTAATCCAGAAGCCGGATGTCTTCGAGGCGGCAGCTCTGCTTAAGCGGATCGCGTCCTCGACGCGCCAGCGCGTCGTATACCCCTCCACGATCTGCCAGAGGCTCTTGCGACTCCGACGTCGGTCAGCAGCAAGGGCTTCTCGCCGAAGCCCTTGACGGCGATCAGGCGCAGCGGTTCGCTGCGGTGCGGCAGCCGCACCTCCATGGCGCCGCACTGGATCTCGTGGCACTTCTCGCCCTCTTCCGTCTCCCGCCAGATCGTCTCGGCGTGGCGCATCCGGCATTTCGTGGCGAGCTTCTCGGCGATGACCGGCTTGTTCCGCCAGCGCCGCCTCGTTGCCTTTTCCGCTCTCAGCGGTGATGGCTTCAGGTCCGCGATGCTCGGCGCAGGCGCGGCAGACCTGCTTGACAAGGCGGAAGCAAGCGTCACGTTGAGAAAAATGATTTCCAAGTGTTGGTCATGCCGCGGCGAAGGCCATGAAGTGGCTCGGCACGGACACGCCAAAAAAATAAGGTGTGAAGCCGAATCAAGTGCGAGCAAAACAGGTGTGAAAACGAAATTTGTGGGGGCGCATACGCCTTTTGACGATAAGGCGGCTGAGTGGGATGCGAATCCCGCACGTGTGGCCCTGGATTCAACCTCACGCGAGGCCTGTCGTGTCACGCGCCGGGCTCGGACGGCGCACCCCGCACCTACCCGGTCTTTCTGGTGATGGTGCGGGCGGGCTGATGATTTTGTTTTCGCCCGGCGGTTCCTTTCTATGGCCTCAACACCCGTTCGCCGATAAATTATTGGCATTTCCAAATATTTCAATTGACAAATGTAATAAGCCCCTGCTATCCTCACGCACATGAAAAGGCAAGAAAAGTTGACTGCGGAACAAACAGTGCGCGGCTCACGTGTGTTACAGGCGCTGGCGAATCCTCTACGGCTCAGCATCATGCAGGCTCTCACAGAGTCATCGCTGACCTGTTCGGAACTTCAGACGCTTCTGGGCTGTCCCCAATCAACCCTCTCGTTGCAACTGAAAGTGCTGGTGGATCAGGGGTTGGTCACCACATGCAGGCAGGGTACGGTCAAGCACTGTTCGATCCGCAATCGGGATTTTTTAAAATTATTCACCTGCCTGCAACGGCATCTGACAGAAGTTTTGTAAGAAGAGCCCAAAGACTGCAGTTGTTTGTCTTGGCAATCTGTCCAATCTGGATAATCAACCCAAAAAGGAAGACGGCAACATGAGCGAGAACGTGAAAGAGGTTAAGGACAGCGGGTTTGCAGATGCGATCAGCAGCGGAGTTGTGCTGGTAGATTTCTGGGCGCCGTGGTGCGGGCCTTGCCGCATGCAGGGGCCGATTCTGGAGGAAGTCGCGGGCGTGTTCAGCGGCAAAGCTTCGATTGTGAAGGTGAACGTGGACGAGAGTCCCTCGGCTGCCGGCCAGTTCGGCATCAAGAGCATTCCCACGCTGATCCTTTTCAAAGACGGCAAAGCCGTTCAGCATTTTGTGGGACTACAGCGCAAAGAGGCGCTGGTGTCGGCTATCGGGCTGGTTGCTGGCGTCTGACGCATGCTTATGAGCGAAGAGGCAAGATGAAGAAAGCAGCAAGTGAGTATCACCTGCAGCGGCGCGGCAACTGCGCCCAGTCCGTCGCATTCGCCTGGGGTTCAAAATATCCGGGCGGCCGGGGCGTCGAAGAGGTTTTCGCAGGCTGCGGAGCCGGGCGGGCACCGGGCGGACTGTGCGGCGCTTTGTACGCCAGTTGCGAATTGGCCGGAGCCCACGCGGCAGAGGCGATCAAGCGGAGTTTTGCAGAAAGAACCGGCGGGCACCAGACGTGTAAGGATATCCGCGCTTCGAGAGCGCTGCCGTGCAGCGAGTGCGTGGAATTAGCGGCGGAGCTGCTGGAGACGCACGCGTCTGCGGGAACGAAGAAGTGAGAGGGATGAGGCAGCGCACAAACATTGACCCCTCGTGTGCCCGGTGATACGGTGGAGACAACTATGGATCAACTCGAACAGAGCGAGCCGCAGGGCCTTGTCGTCAAGGTCGCGCGGGCCTTCCTGCAGGGGCCGCAGTCGGTGCTGCTGATTGCGGCGGCGCTGCTGATGGGTTTCGTGGCGCTGCTGGCCACGCCGCAAGAGGAGGAGCCGCAGATCGTCGTGCCCATGGCGGACGTGTTTGTCGATGCTCCGGGACGCACGCCGCGCGAGGTCGAGGAGCTGGTGACGCGGCCGCTTGAGCGTATCCTGTGGCAGGTCACTGGCGTAGAACACATCTACTCGATCAGCCGTCACGACCAGTCGGTGGTGACGGTGCGCTTCAAGGTGGGCGAGGACCGCGAACGTGCGATCATCAAGCTTCGTGACCAGATCGAAAGCCACCGTGACCTTGTGCCGTCGCCAGTGACAGGTTGGATCGTTAAGCCGGCGCAGATCGACGACGTGGCCGTCGTGGCGCTGACGCTCTTCTCGCCGACGCGCAGCCCCTTTGAGTTGCGCCGCATCGGCGAAGAGGTGAAGGCGCGGTTGGACGCGCTGCCCGACCTTTCGCAGAGCGAGATCATCGGCGGGTTGCCGCGCGAGATCCGGATCGAGGCGACGTCGGAGGCTCTCGCCGCCCGGCGCGTCTGCATGGCCGACATCCGGGGGGCTCTGTCGGGTTCGGAGCCGGGCGGCGACGCGGGCACGGTCTACGAAAAGGGTCTGCGGCTCGGCCTGCGCCCGCGCTCGCCCCTGGATTCGGCTGCGGCGGTGCGCGAGACGGTGGTACGCTCCGACGCGGGCCGCGTGGTGCGGGTGGGCGATGTGGCCACGGTGACGGACGGGCCTGCTGAGCCAGACTCGTATCTCAACATCGGCTTCGGGCCTGTGGATAAGGAGCATGCCGGCACGGGGCGGCTTCCGGCGGTGACGCTCTCGTTCGCCAAAAAGAAGGGCACCAACGCACTGAAGGTGTCGCAGGCGGTGATCGCCGCGGCGGAGTCGCTCAAAGGCTCGCTGATTCCGGCGGACGTGACGGTGCGCGTGACGCGGGACACCGGGCGAACGTCGCAGGAGAAAGTCGGGGAGCTGCTGGACGCGATGGTATTCGCGATCATCACCGTGATCGCGCTGATCGCGGTGACGATGGGATGGCGCGAGAGCATCGTGGTGGGCCTGTCGGTGCCGATCTCGTTCGCCCTGGCGCTTTTCCTGAACTATCTGGCCGGGTATTCCATCAACCGAGTGACGCTCTTCGCGCTGATCCTGAGCCTGGGCCTGGTGGTGGACGACCCGATCAGCAACGTGGACAACATCCAGCGCCACCTGCGCATGGGGCTTCAGAAGCCGCTGCTGGCTGTGCAGTGGGCGGTGGACGAGATGGCGATCCCGGTGGTGATGTCCGCGCTGACGATCATCATCTGCTTTATCCCGATGTTCTACATCACGGGCATGATGGGGCCGTACATGCGGCCGATGGCGGTGAATGTGCCGCTGACGATTTTCTTCTCGGCGGTCAGCGCCATCACCTTTGTGCCGTGGCTGACGCACAAGCTTCTCCAGAAGAAGGCGGCGACTGCGCCGCAGAGTGCCGAGGATGTCACGCCGCGCTGGATCCGCGCGGGTTATCGGGCTGTGTTGTCGCCTTTCCTGACGCGGAGTCGGGCGTGGCTGCTGCTGGGTGTGGTGGCCGCGCTCTTCGTCGGCAGCCTGTTGCTGCCGGCGGTCGGTTTGGTGCCGCTCAAGATGCTGCCGTTCGACAACAAAGACGAACTGCAACTGGTGGTGGACTTGCCGGAGGGCTCGACGCTGGAAGAGACCGACCGCGCATGTCAGGCGCTGGAGGCTTATCTGGGCACCGTGAACGAGGTGAGCGATTTCGAGACCTACACGGGCCGCAACTCTCCGCTGGATTTCAACGGGCTGGTGCGCCACTACGGGTTCCGGCGTCAGCCGAACCAGGCCGATATCCGCATCAACCTAGCAGGCAAGCACGGGCGGGCGCAGCAGAGCCACGCCATCGCGCTGCGCCTGCGCGACGACCTCACGCGCATCGCGTCCGCGCACCAGGCTGTGCTAAGCATCGTCGAAGTGCCGCCGGGTCCGCCGGTGCTGAGCACGATCACGGCTGAGGTGATCGGGCCACCTGACGCGACGTACGGCCAGATCATCGATGCGGCGAAGACGCTTGAGGCGCACATGACGGCTTACGACGCGCATCATATCGCGCAGGTTGACGATTATTCCGAAACGCCGCGCGATCGGCAGGCGCTGGTGGTCGACCGCGACAAGGCGGCGTTACACGGGCTTACGCCTGCGGCAGTGGCGCAGGCCGTTGCAGCCGCGGGCGGGTTGAGCCCGCTGGGCGTGCTCCATGCGGCCGATGCCCGCGAGCCGGTGCAGGTTCGTCTGTTGCTGCCGCTGGCGCAGCGGAGCGACACGGCGCGGCTGGAGCAGCTCTGGCTGCGCACGCCGCAGGGCTCGCAGGTGCAGGTCAGCGAGATCGCGCATTTCGAAAAGGAGGCGGTGGCGCAGCCGGTCTACCGCAAGGATCTGGAGCGGGTGGTGTTCGTGACCGCCGAGGCGGTGGGTCGCGCGCCGGGCGAGATGATCCTGGGATTGCAGAGCGTGCTGAAGCGCGAGCCGCTGCCGCACGGGGCCACGGTGCGCTGGAGCGGCGAGGGCGAGTGGCAGATCACGGTGGACGTGTTCCGCGACCTTGGCATCGCGTTCGGCGTGGCGCTGCTCGGTATCTATCTGCTCCTGGTGTTGCAGACCGGCAGTTTCCTGATGCCGGGCGTGATGATGCTGGCGATCCCGCTGACGCTGATCGGCATCATGCCGGGCTTCGCGCTGCTCAACGCCGGGTCGGGCACGGTGGGCGGGTATCCTGAGCCGGTCTTCTTCACCGCCACTGCCATGATCGGCATGATCGCGCTGGGCGGCATCGTTATCCGCAACAGCATCGTGCTCATCGAGTTCATCCACGAGGCGCTCCGGCACGGCAAGCCGCTGCGGCAGGCTCTGCTCGAAAGCGGTGCGGTGCGTTTCCGCCCCATCGCGCTGACCGCGCTGACCGCGCTGCTGAGCGCGTGGCCGATCACGCTCGACCCGATCTTTTCGGGGCTGGCCTGGGCGCTGATTTTCGGCCTTGTGGCTAGTACTATTTTTACACTGCTGATTATCCCGACTGTATTTTTCTTGCTGAAGGAGAGACACCATGAGGCTTAATAAACGGGTATCGAAATTTCTGGGACCTGCCGCAGGGCTGACCGTGATCGTCTGGGTGATCGTGTGGCAGGCCGGCGGGTGCGGCAAGCGCATCGCGCCGGGGCGGGCGCAGGAAGCCGCGGCTGCGCCCAAGGTGCGGACGCTGACGGTTGCGGTCACGAACGTGCCCGTCGTCTACACGGCGGTCGGCACGATCCGCAGCCGGACCGAGGTGCAGCTTGCGGCGCGGATCGTCGGGCGGATTCTCACGGTGACGGTGCGGTCGGGCGACCGGGTGAAGGCGGGTGACGCGCCGGTGACGTTGGACGACGCCGAGTTGAGGACCGGTGTGAGCCAGGCCAGGGAGCGTGTGGCGGGGGCGCAGGCGGGTTTGGCGGCGGCGGCGGAGAAAACCGCGCAGGCTCGGTCGGCGCTGGATTTGGCCAAAGCCGAGGTTGACCGGTCCCGCGCGCTGGCGGCGACGAAGGCGGTGTCCGTGCAGACATTGGATACGGCTGAAGACGCGTACCGGCAGGCGGTGTCGCGCATGGCGCAGGCCGAACAGGGACAAGTGGCGGCACAGGCCGACGCGCGTGCGGCCGCGGAGGCGCAGCGGCAGGCGGAGACGGTCATGGGGTATGCGTCCGTCGTCTGTCCGATGGACGGCGTGGTGTCGGAACGGTTGGCAGACCCCGGCGACCTCGCGACGCCGGGCAACACGCTGTTGCGGATCTTCGACCCTACTCGGTTGCTGCTGGAGGCTCCGATCCGCGAAGGGCTGGTGACGCGGGTCAAGGTCGGCGACAGGCTGCCGGTGACGCTCGACGCGCTGGGAAGGACGCTTGAGGCGGAGGTTCGCGAGATCGTGCCCTCGGTTGACGCCGGTAGCCGCACATTCCTTGCGAAACTCTGTCTGCCGCAGGCCGAAGGCGTGATGCCGGGCATGTTCGGGACGGTGTCGCTGAACCTGGGCTCGCGGCAGGCGCTGCTCGTGCCCGAGGCTGCTCTTGTGCGTGCGGGACAGCTCGAATATGTGAACGTGGTGACGGGCGGAACGGCCGCACGCGTGCTGGTGCGGACCGTTCCGGCGGACGCGGGCCGCGTGGAAATTCTTGCGGGCTTGCAGGCCGGCGATGTGGTTGCGTTGCCGTAAGATAGAGGCAACGCTGACGGCGGACTTTTTTAAGCGGTGCTAAGGCTGTTGAACACGCGCACCAGCACCTTACGCGAAATGCGCTGTTGACAGTCCTTTGTTATGGGCATATGCTCATATCTCAATCACCAAGGAAAGGACTGCGACCTTGCCAAGACCCTGTTGCATGCGGCACGTCAGTTGCCGTCCCCAAGCCGACTTTTTCAAGCCGGCGGGCATTTCCTGTCACGCGCTTGAGAGCGTGACGCTCACCTTGGATGAAGTCGAGTCTCTGCGGCTAGCTGACCTGGAGGGCCTTTATCAGGCGCAGGCCGCTGAACTGATGAAGATTTCCCGTCAGACCTTCGCGCGAATCGTGGAGGAAGCTCGGCGGAAAACGGCGGATGCCCTGATTCACGGCAAGGCGATCCGGCTGGAGGGCGGAACCGTAACCCTGAAGGAAACGGCAATCATGCCTGACAAAGACGGAACGGAAAGCGTGCCGGGGCGTTGCCCCTGCGGGTGCGGGCGTCGGCGCGGGTGTGCGATCAAAAACAGTGTCTCTGAAAATGTTGGAAAGGAAGCAAAGTAATCATGAAAGTCTGTGTACCGGTTGCTGAATATTGCGGTCTCGAGAGTCAGGTCTACGGCCATTTCGGCTCGGCCGCATCTTTTGCCGTGGTGGATACTGAGACGATGGAGGTGGCGCAGCTGTCGAACCGCGACCAAGTTCACGTTCACGGTGCATGCAGTCCTCTGAACGCGCTGGCGGGCGCGAAGCCCGACGTGGTTCTCGTGGGCGGCATCGGGCTGGGTGCGCTGTCCGGGCTCCGTCAGGCGGGCATCATCGTTTGCATTGCTCCCGAAGGAACGGTCGCCGAAGCGGTGCGCCTGTTCAAGGAAGGCGAGCTTCAGGAGCTGGAGGCTTCGACGTGCGCAGGTCACGGAGCCTCGGGATGCCACTGCTCACACTGAGCCCTATTGGCGTCAACAGCTTGTGAGAACGTTGTGAACGGGAGTCGTTTTTTAGCGAAGGGATGGCCGATGCAAGACGAGAACGAGCAGACGAAAAGTTGTGAGCCGAGTCAGTGCGGAAGCTGCGGGGACTCTTCCTGCGCCTCCGCCGGACAAACGAACCCGCAGCCTGCGGCGGCTGATGACAAGGACCGGAAACTGAAAGACCGGCTGAGCCGCATCCGCCGCAAGATCATTGTGATGTCCGGCAAGGGCGGCGTGGGCAAGAGCACGGTGGCCGTGAATCTCGCGATGAGCGCGATGCTTTCCGGTCAGCGCGTGGGGCTGCTGGATGTGGATCTGCACGGGCCGAGCGTGCCGACCATGTTGGGGCTTGTCGGGTACAGAGTCGAAGGCGGCGACAACGGCATTTTGCCCATCGAGATCGGCGGACTGAAGGTTCTGTCGGTGGGTTTCCTGCTGAACCACCCGGACGATCCGGTGATCTGGCGCGGCCCGATGAAGATGGGCGTGATCCGGCAGTTTATCGAAGACGTCGATTGGGGCGACTTAGACTTGCTGGTCATTGACGCACCGCCGGGGACGGGCGACGAGCCTCTGTCGGTTTGTCAGCTTGTTCCGGGTGCGGCCGGAGCCGTCATTGTCACCACGCCCCAGGAAGTGGCCCTTTTGGCCAACGTGCTGAATGCCGGCGCATTGCCTGCTCCCGTGACAATCGTGGAGAAGCAAACAGTGGCGGCGAGCTTGGGTGCCGATTCGATTCACAGCGGCGTTCGGGCCGGCCTGATTGGCGCGGCGGGCGTGGTCATCTTCATGGCTGGGTACTACCTGCTGTGCGGACTGGTGGCGAATATCGCCCTGCTGATCAATATGATTCTCATGCCGCTTGGAGCAATCGTGGTCGCCGGGTTCCTCGGGGTCTTCACCGGAGGAATGCGCGGCGGAGGCGGGGGAGGGTTGGTGCTGCCAGTGCTGACAATGCCGGGCATCGCCGGCATTCCGGAGTTGTCGGCGGCAGGGGCGGCCGGTGGCGCTGCGGATTCCTTGGAAACACGGTAAACTTTAATGTCCTGTTTGTTGTTGCAACCGGAGAAAACGCCAAGCAGGGCGAATAAGCCGAAGTAATAAATAGAGATTTTTTGCATCATTGGGATTGGGTCATATACACGCACCGCGCTGCGGAGTCAACGAAGGTGGCTCTCGTCGTTCCAAGAATTCTCCTGTTCATTCGTGTTTGTTTTTTCGTATCCAATCCATTCCAAATGCACACCACTGAAATCATCGGACTCATCATTGCCGCGGCGGCCGCGGGGATGATCAATGCGGTGGCGGGCGGGGGGACGCTGGTGACGTTTCCTGTCCTGCTTTTGTTCGGGACGCCGCCGGTTGTTGCCAACGCCACAAGCACCGTGGCACTCGTCCTCGGAACGGCGGGAAGCATGTTTGGCTACCGGCGGCACATCGGGATGGTGAAACCGTGGCTGTCGCGGTTTTTGCCCGTGAGC
>Ga0118677_10002320_pt1 | contig 38524 bp, 38 predicted proteins | sample AliMusrvi5mmetaG_FD_86154 | JGI IMG/M metagenome (GOLD analysis project Ga0118677, IMG submission 86154) | reverse complement strand
GGAGGGCTTCGACGCGGAAGCCATCCGCCGCACCTGCTCGCAGCAGTACAACGTCTCCCTCGGCGGCGGCCTGGGCAAACTGGCCGGCCGTGTCTTCCGCATCGGCCATCTCGGCGACCTCAACGAACCGATGGTCCTAGGCACGCTCGCCTCGGTCGAAATGGCGCTGCGGGTCAATGGCGTGCCGCATGCCGCCGGCGGCGTTGGCGCGGCGCTGGAATACCTGGCCGGCAACTAGGGGCAGGTCATTCATCCCAGACGGTGCGAATCACCCGTGGGTGATTCGCACCGCTGCGGCCCTGTGGATGACGGGGATAACGGGGATGACACGTTTTGGGTCCTTGGTGAAAGCCGCCCGACGCCCTAAGTTCCCACTTCGTTCTTACGAGCCATGCTCGTTTAACGGCTTCGACACCCCATCTTGTGTGCATTGCGCATGGATACGCCACATCTAGTGTAATATTCATTGACGCGCGCAAGCCATTGGGGAGGATAGCGTCCGAGCGAGGGCGCCCTGAAGCGTGTTGCAGGGGTGGATATCCCAGGATTGCTGGGGCTGAGGGGGAGTAGGGCCGTGCTTGATGTCGTCCAGATGCAAGGTCATCACGAGGTGCGGGTCGACCGCAGCCGCGATTCGCTGATCACCGATTTCGGCCGGGCCACGCTCGACGATCGCTACCTGCTTCCCGGCGAAAGCTATCAGGACCTGTTCGCCAGGGTGTCCAGCTATTACGGCGAGGACGCGGCGCACGCGCAGCGCATCTACGACTACATGTCGAAGATGTGGTTCATGCCGGCGACGCCGATCCTGTCCAACGGCGGCACCACCCGCGGCCTGCCGATTTCCTGCTTCCTCAACGAAGCCACCGATAGCCTCGACGGCATTGTCGGCCTGTGGAACGAGAACGTGTGGCTCGCCTCCAAGGGCGGCGGCATCGGCTCGTACTGGGGTAATCTGCGCTCGATCGGCGAAAAGGTCGGGCTGAACGGCAAAACCTCTGGCGTCATCCCGTTCATCCGCGTGATGGACAGCCTGACCTTGGCCATCAGCCAGGGCAGCCTGCGGCGCGGCTCGGCGGCGGTCTATCTCGACATCACCCATCCGGAGATCGAGGAATTCCTGGAAATCCGCAAGGCGTCCGGCGACTTCAACCGCAAGGGCCTGAACCTGCATCACGGCATCAACATCACCGACGATTTCATGACGGCGGTGAAGGACGGCGCCATGTTCGGCCTGAAAAGCCCCAAGGACGGTGAAGTGCTGCGCGAAGTGAATGCCCGCCAGCTGTGGCAGCGCATCCTGGAAACCCGCCTGCAGACCGGCGAGCCCTATATCCTGAATATTGACGCCGTGAACCGCGCTTTGCCCAAGCATCAGCGCGAACTGAACCTGCGGGTCAATACCTCGAACCTGTGCAGCGAAATCACCCTGCCGACCGGCATTGACCATCTGGGCAATGACCGTACCGCGGTCTGCTGCCTGTCCTCGCTGAATGTCGAGACCTGGGACCAGTGGAACGAGGTGCCCGGTTTTGTCGAAGACGTGCTGCGCATGCTCGACAATGTCCTGACCGACTTTATCGAAACCGCCCCTGACAGCATGAAGCGGGCGAAATATTCCGCCGCGCGCGAACGCTCGGTCGGCCTGGGTGTGATGGGCTTCCACTCCTTCCTGCAGTCCAAGGGCATTCCCATGGAAAGCGCCATGGCCAAGTCGTGGAATCTGCGCCTTTTCAAGAAGATACGGCGGGAGGCGGATGCTGCGTCTTACATATTGGCGGAAGAGCGCGGCGCCTGTCCGGACGCGCAGGAGCGCGGCATGAAGGCCCGCTTCAGCCACAAGATCGCCATCGCCCCCACGGCCAGCATTTCGATCATCTGCGGCGGCACCAGCGCCTGCGTTGAGCCGATCCCGGCCAATGTTTACACCCACAAAACCCTGTCGGGCGCCTTCTCGGTCCGCAATCCGTACCTGCAGGAACTGCTGGCGTCCAAGGGCCAGGACACGCCCGAGACCTGGGCCTCCATCGTCGAGCAGGAAGGCTCGGTGCAGCATCTCACCTGCCTGGATGACGACGAAAAGTCCGTCTATCGCACCGCCTTCGAGATTGACCAGCGCTGGGTGATCGAACTGGCCGCCGACCGCACCCCCTTCATCTGCCAGAGCCAGTCGCTCAACCTCTATCTGCCCGCCGACATCGAAAAGTGGGACCTGCACATGCTGCACTGGACGGCGTGGGAGCGCGGCATCAAGAGCCTTTATTACTGCCGCTCCAAATCCATCAGCCGCGCCGGCTTTGCCGGCCAGCTGGAGAAAAAGGGCGCCAAGGCCGTCGCCGTCACCAAGACCGATTATGAAGAGTGCCTCGCATGTCAGTGATTGATCTGGGAAAAACCGATCCGCGCACCCTGATCGGCAAAGGCACCATTGGCCTGCTGAACTCCAGCGGCACCTATGACATCACCCGCTATCCCTGGGCCTATGACTGCTGGAAGCGCCAGCAGCAGACCCATTGGATGGGCGAGGAAGTGCCCCTGGGCGCCGACATCAAGGACTGGCAGTCGGGCCGCCTCAGCGAATCCGAAAAGAACCTGCTGACCCAGATTTTCCGCTTCTTCACCCAGTCGGACGTGGAAGTGGGCGACAATTACCTCAAGCGCTACATCCCCATCTTCCAGCCGCTGGAAGTGCAGATGATGATGGCCGCCTTCACCAATATGGAGACGGTGCATATCGACGCCTATGCCCTGCTGCTCAAGACCCTGGGCATGCCCCAGACCGAATTCGAAGCCTTCCGCGACTATGCGCAGATGAAGGCCAAGGCCGACTATATGCACACATTCGGCGTCGGCACGGTGTCCGATGTCGCCCGCACCCTGGCCATGTTCGGCGCCTTCACCGAAGGCATGTCGCTGTTCGCCAGCTTTGCCATGCTGATGAACTTCCCCCGCTTCAACAAGATGAACGGCATGGGCCAGATCGTGTCCTGGTCGGTGCGCGACGAAAGCCTGCACTGCGAAGGCATCACCAAGCTCTATCACGCCTGGAACGACGAAACCGGCGCCGTCACCAAGGGTGTGCGTGACGATATCATTGACGTCGCCAAGACCATGGTCGGGCTGGAAGAGGGCTTTATTGATCTGGCGTTCAACCTGGGCGACGTCCAGGGCATGAAGCCCGCCGACATCAAATCCTATGTCCGCTACATCGCCGACTGGCGCCTGACCCAGCTCAAGCTGACCCCGGTGTTCGGCAATTTCGAGGAAACTGAAAGCGGCTACAAGCAGCTGAAGGCGCATCCGCTGCCCTGGCTGGTGGAAATCCTCAACGGCGTCGAACACGCCAATTTCTTCGAACAGCGCGCCACGGAATATTCCAAAGGCGCGACCAGCGGTTCCTGGGATGGCGACGCCGGCGTTTGGGCTAACTTCGACAAACGCAACAATCTGGCTGCGGAATAGGCGCTGGGCTTTTGACCGCTGGCGGCGTCGCGCGTGCTCACGTGCGTCCGCACGCTCCGCGCGACGCTCCTGGCCAGCGGCCAAAATCCTGCGCGCCGGAATAGTCCTCCACCATGGGCGGGCTGCCCCCCATCCAGCCATGGTGCAGTGCAAAGCTGACTGCGGTGCAGCATCAAATAATTCCGCGTGCGGGCTGTCGCGGCGAGCCGCTCCCTGCTTCAATCCCTCCATCGTTCAGGGTGGGAGATTTCATGTCGGCAAAGCTTGTTGGGCTGTCCCTTGCGGCGGCGTTGATGATGTCCGGATCGGCTTTTGCCCAGGACAAATCCTTTCTGATCACCCTGACCGGACAATCGATGATCCGCTCGGACATTCGCGCGACGTCGCCCGATGCGGTGCCCACGATCAAGTCTCTCTTCAAGGGGGATGTGAAATTCACGAACTTTGAAGCCGCTGTCGCGGAAAAAGGCGAATCGACGAAGAAAGGCGGCTTCTTCACGCCGCCGGAAGCCATGGATGCGTTGATGGCATTTGGCGTCAACCTGATATCCACCTCTAACAACCATTCCTTCGATATGGGCCCGGCGGGCCTTCAAAACACACTCAAGGAGGCAACGGCCCGCAAACTCGTGCATGCCGGCACCGGCAACACGATGGCGGAAGCATCGGCGCCTGCCTATCTGAAAACGCCAAACGGCACGGTCGCCCTGATTGCCCAGGCATCGGGAATGCAGAAGGCTGCGGCGCGGGCGACCGCCAATGGGCCAGGCGTCAACGAGATGCGCGTCTTCACCACCGACGGCAAGCCCAACGAAGCCACCACGGAACTCCCCGATGGGTCGATAAACGTGGCGGACAAAGAGGATTCGGCGCGCATTTTGAGCAGCATACGCGAAGCCAAGGCGCATGCCGATTTGGTGATTGTGTACGAGCATAACCATGTTCTCGCGAACCGGCCGTTCATGGAAACTTACGCGAATGGATTGCCGGAGCGCCTTCATCCCGACCAGTGGCTGATAGATTGGACGCATAAGGAAATCGATGCGGGTGCCGACATCATCGTGATGCATGGCGCGCCGGTGCTGCACGGCGTGCAGATCTATCACGGCAAGCCCATCTTCTACGATCTGGGAAACTTCATTTATAACCTGCCGCCAACATTGACGACGCTGGACGAGCCGATCAATTGGGTGAGCGCGGTCGCTTATGTCCAATTCAAGGGCAAGAAGCTTCAGTCGGTTACGTTGCAGCCGATCGTGCTGAACAATGTGGGCAAGGGCCAGCCGGATATTCACGACGCGGAGGACGATAACCAGTTCACCGCCACGCGCGGCCTCCCGTCGGCGGCCAAGGGCATGCAGGCGACGGACATCCTGAAGCGGATTGCGGACATCTCCAAACCATTCGGCACCAAGATCGCCATCAACGCCGACGGCACCGGCACGATCCCCTTGGGCGGAAAGTAGAACTACCTTTCCGTTCGCTGCGCGCTGGAGTGTGCGACGGCGCTATTTATGGTGCGGCGCAATATCGGTTTGCAGCGATAATTTATTACATATGGTGGCTATCCCGGCAGCCCGCCTCCTGCTTCAATCCTGTCATCGTTCACGGTTGGGGAGATTTTCATGTCGGTGAAATTTGTTGGGCTGTCCCTTGCGGCGGCGCTTTTGATGTCCGGCTCTGCGCTGGCGCAGGACAAATCCTTTCTCATCACCCTGACTGGGCAATCCATGATCCGCTCGGACATCCGCGCGACATCGCCCGACAAGGTCGCCGCGATCTCGTCTCTGTTCAAAGGCGATGTGAAGTTCACCAATTTCGAAGCCGCCGTCGCGGAGAAGGGCGAGTCCACGGACAAGGGCACCGGCTTTACGCCGCCGCCCGAAGCGATGGATGCGCTGATGACCTTCGGTGTCAACATGATCTCCACCTCCAACAATCACGCTTATGATCTGGGCGAGACCGGCATCCTGAACACGATCAAGGACGCCGACGCCCGTCATCTGGTGCATGCCGGCACCGGCAAGACGATGGCCGAGGCCGCCGCGCCCGCTTACCTGAAAACACCGAACGGCACCGTGGCTCTGATCTCCCAGGCGTCTGGTCTTATCACGCCGCCTGCGCGGGCGACGAATAACCACCCGGGCGTCAACGAGATGCGCGTCTTTACCACAGACGGACAGCCGAACGAATCCACCACGGAGCTTCCGGATGGCAGCGTCAACGTCGCGGACAAGGACGATTCCGCGCGCGTTCTCCAAAGCATTCGCGACGCCAAGGCCAAGTCTGACTTGGTGATCGTCTATGAACACAATCACATCTTCGCCAACCGGCCATTCGGGATCAGCTATACCGACGAATTGCCCGACCGCGAGCATCCCAACAAGTGGCTGATTGACTGGACCCATAGGGAAATTGACGCGGGCGCCGACATTATCGTGATGCATGGCGCGCCGGTGCTGCACGGCATACAAATCTACCACGGCAAGCCAATTTTCTTCGATTTGGGCAATTTCATTTATAACCTGCCGCCCACCATGACGACCTTGGACGAACCCAGAAACTGGCAGAGTGCGGTTGCCTATGTGCAGTTCAAAGGCAAGAAGCTTCAGTCCGTTTCCCTGCAGCCCATCGTGCTGAACAATGTCGGCAAGGGCCAGCCGGACATTCACGCCCCGCGCCTCGCCAATGACTTCGTCGTGACGCGCGGCCTGCCGGAGGCGGCCAAGGGCATGCAGGCGAAGGATATCCTGATGCGGCTTGCGGACATCTCCAAACCGTTCGGCACCAAGATCGCCATCAACAGCGACGGCACCGGCACGATCCCGTTGGGCGGAAAGTAGCGCTTACTTCTCGCTCGCCAGGCGTTTTTCCAGGCCCGCACGTGAGGCCTCCGCCAGCTTGTGGCACCCGCCGGGCGTGTCCCAGGCGCCGCTGGCGCGCCGGCCCATCACGTCCGAAAATTCCGGATGCGGCGTGATCAGGATATCGCAGGGCAGGGCATCCACCACGCCGAAGCTTTTGCGGAACTGCGCCACCACTTCGGGATGATCGCTGAAACGGTATTTGGGCGCCGAAACGGCGGTGAGGCTGTCCACATAAGCGATGGTCTTGCACGCCGCGCCTTCACAGGATTGCCAGGTCCAGCTTGTGCCGCCCGGCGTATGGCCGGGCGTGAAATGCGCCGTCAGCGCCAGCGGGCCCAGATGAATGGTCTCGCCGTCCGCAATTTCCTTCACCTGCGCCACGGCGGCAATGGGGCCCAGGCTGCCGAATTGCGGGTCCTCGGGCGCGACGCCGCCTTTGCGCAGCAGCGCGGCGGTCCAGGGACTGGCGGCGACGTCCGCGCCCGACATCTTCTGCAAGGCCGACAAGCCGCCGGCATGATCGGTATGGGCGTGGGTGTTCAGGATCAGCCGGACATCGGCGATTTTAAAGCCCAACTGATGGATGTGTTCGGCGATCTGGTCGGCGGAAATATTCAGATCGCCGTCAATCAGGATATTGCCCTTGGCGCCCACGATCATGATGGCGGACAGGCCATGCACGCCGACATAATAGGTGTTGCCATAAATAGGAAATGGTCTTTGCGGCTTGTTCCATTCCAGTTCGCCGGCGCTCTGGGCGCTTGCGGGTGAACTGCCGGGCAGGGCTGCAACACAGGTGGCCAGGAAAACGCCAACGCCGAACGCATATCGCATGTTTTCACTGTCCGTTTTTATTCCGCCTCAGTTTGCCAAAAAGCGGGGTGCGGGGACAGCGCTGGCACAAAGCCTGAAAGGATGTTCATGCCCTAGGACGAGCGTCGCGCAATGGAACATATCTACCCCGCCCAGAGTGCCGGTTTCGGCATTAACCTCGATCCTTTTCCGGAAACGGGACAGGCCGCCTCCACGGGGCGGTCCCCCCATTGGGCGGCCGGATGGCAGCGCGCGGCCATCGTGGCGGGCTTCTTCGCCTATATCGCCTTGCTTGGCGGTGCCGCTTTGCTGGCGCTGCGCGTCCTGCCCGACCAGTTTTCCGCCAATCTCCTGCACCATGCCGTCGCCGTGCACGACATTCACCGCAAGCTGTTCAGCAATGCCCTGCTGCTGCTGGTGATCCTGCCGTCCGTGCTGTGGCTGGAAGTGATGTTGGTGGGCTGGAAAGACAGTTCCTGCCACGCGCTGCTCTTTGCGCGCACCCCGACCCTTCGCACCGACATTGCCTGCCTGCTGCTGGACCAGTCTCACATGATGGGCCAGATCGGCCGGCTGATGATGCTGGGCCTGTCCATCATTTCGGGCGATTGGGTCCGTGCCTGGCTCACCGCCCATACCGGCATCACCATCAGCGCCGGTTTCCTGCCGCTGGCGCTGCAAGTGGTGGTCTATTTCTATGCCTATTCCTTCTTCGACTATTGGGCGCACCGCATTGGCCACACCAAATGGTTCTGGCCGCTGCACCGCTATCATCACAGCGCCGAGGAATTCTCGGTGGTGAATGCCGAACGCATCCACCCCGCCGGTTTTGCCGGCATCTTCCTGATCAACATTCCCATGGCCGTGCTGGGCGCGTCGCCGGAGGTGGTGATCTATGTCAATGTCCTCACCGTGGTGCTGGGCTATATGATCCATTCGCGCATTGATTCCGATTTCGGCTGGATCGGCCGTTATGTAATCCAGTCGCCGCTGCACCACCGCCTGCACCACAAGCTGGAGATGGACACCCCAGCCGGTCATTTCGGCATGGCTCCGGTGTGGGACCATCTGTTTGGCGGCTGGGGCGGCGAGGCCGCCAAGGATCTGCCGATTGGCGTGGATACGCGCTATCGCCACGGCTTCTGGGTGATGTCCGATCTGCTGCGCGACTATGCCGATTTCTTCAAGGGACTGGTGGGCCGCCGCACGCTTTCGCCCAGCGAAAAGCGCTAAAGCACCGCCAACGGCAAGTTGGCTTCGCGCCAGCTTTTGATCCCGCCATCCAGCGCCGCCGCGCCGGTGAATCCCATTTCGCGCAAGGTCGCCGCCGCCAGTGTCGAAATCTGGCCGAATTCGCAGCACACCAGTATGCGCCTTGTGGGGTCCGGCAATTCCTTGTTGACGCGCAGTTCCAGCTGGCCGCGCGGCAGATGCTGGGCGCCGGGAATATGGCCGGCGGCGAAAGCATCTTTCTCCCGCACATCCAACCGCACAAAGCCCAGATCATTGTGCTGAACCAGCGCCGCCAGTTCGGCCATGGAAATGAACGGCACCAGCGCCGCCGCATCGCTCAGCAATTGTGCCACCGTCTTGCCGCCACTCATGTTTGTGCGTAGCGCCTCTGTCAGATGCACCGGCGCGTCGAGATTGAGGTGCTGCATCATTTCGACGAATGCGCCCCGGTCGCGCTTCTGCAGCCGGGGATTGTTTTCAATCTCCGCGCCGATGGTGGAATGGCTGCGGCCTTTATAATCGTGCGCGGGAAAGACTTTCAGGTCCGGGTCCAACTTCAGCAGAGTGCCGAACAGGCTGTCATACAGCGCATCGGGATCGCCGGTGGGCAGGTCGGTGCGCCCGGTGGCGCCGATCAGAAGCGTGTCGCCGGTAAAGACCCGGTCATCGGCCAGCATGCACATGGAATCGCGTGTATGGCCGGGCGTGTGGATCGCCTTCAGCCGCATGCCGCCGACGCGCAGGATTTCGCCATCGGCCAGGCGAAAATTGGCATAGGGCGCGGGCGACCGGCTATGGGTCACGACGGGCGCGCCCAGCCGCTGGCCCAATTCCTTGGCGGCCGAGAAATGATCGGCATGGGTGTGGGTGTCCAGCACATAGCGGATGCGCAGGCCTTCGCGCGCCGCCAGGCCCAGATAATGATCTGCCTGGGCCAGATTGGGATCAATCACAATGGCGGCATGGCTGTCGCTGCAGCCCAGCAGATAGGACTGGCAACCGCCGGTGGCGATCTGTTCAAAAATCATCGCGCCCTCAAAATGAAAATAGTCTGCCAGAAAGCGCGGGCGGCTTCTATTGCCCCCGCAGCAGGGCGCGGAAGGCCCGGTCCTGTTTCAGGGCATATTCCCGCGCCATGGCCCCCCGGCGGGTGCGATGTTTCTCGGCATAGACCAGCGCCCAGTTGCGGGCGCGGGTAGATTTGGCGCCGCGCCTCCCAACGCCATTATGCTCGGCCAGCCGCCGCTCCAGATCCAGGGTCCAGCCGACATAAGTGATTGTCCGGCCACCGGGATTTCGCGTCATCAGGACATAGACAAAGGACGGCATGGTACCTTGGTCTGATATTTTCGCAGGGCTGGCAAGGCGCAAATGGCGGATTGCCGGAGGGCGCGGGCGGGGGTATATGCTTGCTTAGGCAAGTATTGCCTAGACAATATTTGGCCATGCGGCCAGCAGGGGAATTGGTGTCCAGGCCTTATTACCGTTCCGCCAATTACACGATGCACAATTCCGTCGGCTATCTGATGCGGATGTCCACCAACCGCGTCTGGCCGCAGATGGAAGCGCTGTTCCAGGATCAGGAACTGACCTTTTCGCAATGGACCACCCTGGTGGCGCTGCATGACGGGCGCATCACCAGCGCGGGCGATCTGGCCCATAATATCTGCCACGACGCTGGCTCGCTCACCCGCCTGATTGACCGGATGGAAAAGCGCGGCCTGGTCACCCGCCAGCGCAGCAAGGAAGACCGCCGTGTCGTCACCCTGGCCCTGACGGCGCGGGGCCGCGCCCTGGTCGAGGCTTTGGCCCCCCGCGTGATGAATTTCTGGAACACCTTGCTGTCCGGTTTTTCCGATGCCGAAATTGACACCATGATCGCGCTGCTCACCCGCCTGGTGCTGGCGGCGGATTCGCGTGAGCCTTCGAAACTGCATCTCTCCAAATCGCCCATTTTCACGGCGCGGAAGAAATCGGCATGAAAAACACGCTCGCCTTGTTGCCCGCTTTGCTGCTCACCGCTTGCGTCGCCGCGCCGCCGACCACGCCGCAGCTCAAGGAAATCGCGCCCGAAACCTTGGGCCTGGGTACGACCGCTGCGCCGCATTTCCCCGACGCCTGGTGGACGGCGTTCCGCGATCCGCAGGTGGATCATCTGGCCGGGCTGCTGGTGGCCGACAATCCCACTTTGGCCGGCGCCATTGCCAAAATTCGCATTGCCCAGTCGTCCGCCGCCGTCGCCGGCGCCGCCGCCCTACCGCAGGTCAATTTGGACGGCAATGACCAGCGCACTTTGTTCTCCAGGGATTACATCATCCCGCCGCCTTATGGCGGCAGTTATCGCTGGTTCGGCCAGCTCGAAACCAATTTGTCCTGGCAGCTGGATTTCTGGGGCAAGCAGAAAGACCTGATCGCCAAGGCGGGTGACAATGCCGATGCCGCCATGCTCGACGCCCAGGCGGCGCGGCTGGCGCTGTCGGGCGCGTTCGCCCAATCCTATATCGGGCTCTATCTGGCCTATGTGGACGGCGATATCGCCGACGCCACGGTGGCGGAGCGTGAAGAAATTCTCAAACTGACCCAGGGCCGTTTCAACTCCGGGTTGGAAAATGCTTCGGCGCTGGAACAGGCCAAGGCGCTGCTCGCCCTGGCGCGGGCGGATCGCCAGCGTTTCGCCGCCCAGCGCGATATGGAAATTCACGCCATCGCGGCGCTGACGGGGCAGGGCGCCGCCGCCTATGCCGGCTTTGTGCGGCCCACACCCGATCTGGATGCGGCGCTGCTGCTGCCGGAAACTTTGCCCGCCGATCTTCTGGCCCGCCGTCCCGATATTCTGGCGGCGCGGGCGCGGGTGGATGCAGCGGCCAAGGGCCGTGAAGCGGCGCATGCCGATTTCTATCCCAACATCAATCTGACCGCCGATATCGGCTTCCAGGCCATCGGCCTGTCCAACCTGATCAGCGGCAATTCCTTCACCATGGGCGTCGGCCCGGCGATCCATCTGCCGATTTTCGATGCCGGCAAAATCCGCGCCCAATATGCCGGCGCCACCGCGCAGTTGGATGTCGCCGTCAGCGACTACAACAATTCGGTGCTGAATGCGGTGAAGCAAACCGCCGACGCCATGACGCAGATCAAAAGCCTGGCCGCTCAGCGCGCCGATCAGCAGGCGGCGGTGGACAGCGCCACCCGCGCCTTCAAGCTGGCGGAAGAACGCTACACCAACGGCCTGTCCGACCAGATCCCGATGCTGACCGCCGAGTCCACGCTTCTGACAGCGCGTGAACAGATGGCCGGGCTGGTGGCGCAGAACGCTATCCAGCGCATCACGTTATTGCTTTCCGTCGGCGGCGGCTTCAACCCGCCTGCTGCTACTACTATTGCCAAACAGGAATAATGCCATGAGCGACACACCCACCCCCGGCAACAAACGCCGCACCGCTTTCATCATTCTGGGCGCGGTGATCCTGATCGGCGCCATCGGCTATGGCCTCTACTGGTTCCTGGATGCGCGCTTTTATGAGAACACCGACGATGCCTATGTCGCGGGCAATGTCGTCGCCATCACCAGCCGCGAAAGCGCGACCGTGATGTCGCTGCATGCCGACAACACCCAGACGGTGAAACAGGGCCAGCTGCTGATCGAGATGGATCCCGCCGTCGCCCAGGTGAACATGTCCGCCGCTGAGGCCAACCTGGCCCGCGCCGTGCGCAATGTGCGCGGCGAATTCTCCGGCGCCGATTCCTATCGCGCGCAACTGTCTCAGGCGCAGGCGTCGCTTGCCCAGGCGCAAAGCGATTACAAACGCCGCCAGTCGGCTTCCGCCGATGGCGCCGTGTCGGGCGAAGAACTGGCCCATGCCCGCACGGCGGTGGAAAGTGCTTCTGCGGCCGTGAACGCCGCCAAGGCCGGGCTGGACCATGCCTTGTCACAGGTCGAAGGCACCAATGTCGCCGGCAATCCCGATGTTCTGTCGGCCGAAGCGCAATTGCGCAATGCCGCCATCGCGCTGGGCCATATGCGCCTGGTCGCGCCGGTGGACGGCGTCATCGCGCAGCGCACCGTGCAGGTGGGCCAGCAGGTCGCCGCCGGCACGCCGCTGATGGCGGTGGTGCCGCTGTCCAGCGTCTGGATCGACGCCAATTTCAAGGAAGTGCAGTTGCAGGACATGCGCATCGGCCAGCCCGTCACCATCACGGCCGATGTCTATGGCGGCAGCGTCACCTATCACGGCCATATCGAAGGCCTGGGCGCCGGTTCGGGCAGCGCCTTCGCGCTGTTGCCGCCCCAGAATGCCAGCGGCAACTGGATCAAGATCGTCCAGCGCGTGCCCGTGCGCATCGCGCTCGATGCCAAGGAACTGGTGGATCATCCGCTGCGCGTCGGGCTGTCGGTGGATGTCAATGTGGATGTGCGCGACAGTTCCGGTCCTTCGGTGAGTTCGGCGATGAGCGGCGGCACCATGACCGGCAATACCGGCGAAAATACCGACGCCCAGACCAACGCCCTGATCGCCAAGATCCTGGCCGACAATGGCGCAGGACAAACCGGAGCGCATAAGTGAGCAGCGCAGCAGCGCCAGCCTATATCCCGCCGCCGCCCATGACGGGCATGCCGCTGGCGATCACGGCGCTGATGCTGGCGCTGGGCACCTTCATGCAGGTGCTGGATTCCACCATCGCCAATGTTTCGCTGCCCACCATCGCCGGCAATCTGGGCGTCAGCCCGGATCAGGGCACCTGGGTGATCACCGCCTTCGCCGTCTCCAACGGCATCGGCGTGCCGCTGACCGGCTGGCTGATGGGCCGCTATGGCGTGGTCAAGATTTTCGTTCTGTCCGTGCTAGCCTTCACCATCGCATCGTTTCTCTGCGGCATCGCCTGGAGCCTACCGTCGCTCATCTTCTTCCGTGTGCTGCAGGGTGGCGTATCGGGGCCCATGATCCCCGGCTCGCAGGCGCTGCTGATTTCGATTTTCCCCGATGACAAGCGCTCCACCGCGCTGGGCCTGTGGTCCATCACCACTTTGGTGGCGCCGATCTGCGGCCCCATCCTGGGCGGCTATATCTCGGACAATTTTCATTGGGGCTGGATTTTCCTGATCAATGTGCCGGTGGGCCTGGCCGTGACCTGGATGTGCTGGGGCGCACTCAAGAGCCGCGAAACCCCAACCCGCAAGCTGCCGATTGATACGGTGGGGCTGGGCCTCTTGATCATCTGGGTCGGCGCGCTGCAGGTGATGCTGGATACCGGCAAAGATCTGGACTGGTTCGCCTCGACCCAGATCATCATCTTGTCGTTGATCTCGGCGGTTTTCTTCGTCGCCTTCCTGATCTGGGAATTGACGGAAAAACATCCCATCGTGGATCTCACCTTGTTCAAGAACCGCAATTTCTCGCTGGGCGTGCTGGCCTTCTCGCTGGGCTATGCCGTGTTCTTCGCCAACAATCTGCTGATGCCGTTGTGGCTGCAGACCCAGATCGGCTACACCGCCTCCTGGGCCGGCCTGGTGGCAGCGCCCACGGGCGTGATCGCCGTGCTGCTGACACCCTTCACGGCGCGGCTGATGTCGCGGGTGGATTCGCGCGTCATCGCCACCGTCGCTTTCATCGCCTTCAGCGCCTCTTACTTCCTGCGCTCGGGCCTGACGGCGGACGCTTCTTTCTTCAATTTCGTGCTGCCGCTGCTGGTGCAGGGCATCGCCATGGCCACCTTCTTCCTGGCCATGATCACCATCCTGCTCGACGGCGTGTCGCCGCCGCGCATTCCCTCCGCCTCTGGCGTCAGCAACTTCGCCCGCATCACGGCAGGCGGCTTTGCCGCCTCCATCGTCACCACGGTGTGGGACCGCCGCGAAGCGCTGCATCAAAGCCGGTTGGCCGACCAGACCACCATCTTCAGCCCGGCGCTGCGCGGCGCGGTGGCCAATCTGCACCGGCTGGGCCTTCCCGATCTTGGCGCGCAGGCCACCATCGCCCGCACCATGGTCGGCCAGGCCTATCTGCTGGCGGCGGACGACATCTTCTATGCCTCGGGCTGGATCGCCATCCTGCTCATCGCCATGGTCTGGATGTGCCGCAAAGCCAAGTCCGGCGGCGGTGCGCCCGTCGCCGCCGACTAAAGTCGGCAGCGACTGCTTTTTGATGGTCGCTCCGGCTGGCGCCGACGCTCCGTGCAGCCGATTGACAGACTATGGCCGCCGCGCGGTAGTCGCGTATGGTTCGGGCCACTTTGATTCGCCGGTTGCAAGTTGTTGCGCGCCGTCATGTTTGGGACGCTGCCTGCATGGCGCTGTTTTCCGTGGCGCTGGTCAGCGGTGCGGGCCCGCTGGTGTCCGGGGCGGGAAAATTCCTGAACAGCCTGACACCCGGCATGGCCGAGGCCTCGGATCAGCCCGCCAAAGTCTACGGACCGGCAGGCGACGGCGTGGCGCGATTGCCGATGACGCAGTTCGCCGCTGCTTCGCCCTATTCGCCGCAAGTGTTGTTTCCGGTGAAAAGTCACATTTTCCCGGACTGGCTGATGCGCGCCGCGCACCATGCCGCGCCGCTGCCGGCACAGCCCGTGATCCGCAATCCCGTCATCGCCATCTGCATTGACGATCTGGGCGAAGACCTGGCCGGCACCGACCGCGCCATTGCGCTGCCGAAAGACGTGGCGATGTCCTTCCTGCCTTATGCCGAGTCGACGCCCTTCCTGGCCCAGGAGGCGCAAGGCAAGGGCCATATCGTGCTGGCGCATGTGCCGATGGAGGCGCTGTCGCACACCAATCCCGGTCCCATGGCGTTGACGGTGGGCGCGCCTGACATCGCCCAGAAGATCGCCTGGAATATCGCCCATGTGCCGGGCCTGTCCGGCATCAACAATCACGAAGGCAGCCGTTTTACCCAGGACGCGCCGTCGCTGGCGCCGGTGATGCGGGCGCTGGCGGCGCGGCATCTGTTCTTCTTCGATTCCCGCACCGGCCCCGGCTCGCAAGGCATTGCCGTGGCGCAAAGCCTGGGCGTGATGACAGCAGGGCGCGATGTTTTTCTGGATGACACGGTCACGGAAGACGCCGTGCGCCAACAACTCGACGCCCTGGCCGCCGCCGCCAAACACCAGGGCGCCGCCATCGCCATCGGCCATCCCCATGATGTGACTTTAAAGGTGCTCGCCGAGTGGCTGGCGCAGGATCATGGCGTGCAGCTGGTGACGCTGACCGAGGCGATGCAACGCAAAAGCGGCGCAATCACGATGGCATCCAAATAAGGGCCTATTGGCCCTTCTTCACGCTCGCAAAGCGCACCGCTTCTTCCGCCGCCGCCATCAGGGCGCGGGCCTTGTTGACCGTCTCCTGATATTCGGCTTCCGGTTCGCTGTCCGCGACCACGCCGCCGCCGGCCTGGACATACATGGTGCCGTCTTTCACCAAGGCGGTGCGCAGCACGATGCAGGTGTCCATATTGCCATCGGCGCCGAAATAGCCGACCGCGCCGCCATAGGGGCCGCGCTTTTCCTTTTCGAATTCGTCAATGATTTCCATGGCGCGGATTTTGGGGGCGCCCGACAGGGTGCCCGCCGGCAATCCCGCCGCCAGCGCATCCACGCAATCCAGGCCGTCCCGAATATCGCCTTCGACATTCGACACCAGATGCATCACATGGCTATAGCGTTCGATGAAGAAACTGCCCGTGACCTTGACGCCGCCAATCTTGGCGACCCGGCCGACATCGTTGCGGCCCAGATCCACCAGCATCAGATGCTCGGCCCGTTCCTTGGGATCGGCCATCAATTCTTCCGCCAGCGCCTTGTCTTCCGCCGGGGTCTTGCCGCGCGGCCGCGTTCCGGCGATGGGCCGGATGGTCACTTTGCCATCGCGCAGCCGCACCAATATTTCGGGGCTGGAACCGACAATCGAAAAGCCCGGCATGCCCAGATAGTACAGAAAAGGCGACGGGTTCAGCCGCCGCAGCGCGCGATACAGCGCGAATGGCGGCAAGGAGAAAGAGCGGCGGAAACGCTGGCTGGGCACCACCTGAAAGATGTCGCCCGCCGCGATATACTCCTTGGCCCGCGCCACCACCGCGAAATACTCGTCCTTGGTCATGTTGGATTCGATCACGCCGGCAGGCGGGGGCGCCGGTGCTGCGGGCAAAGCGGGCAGGGGCTTGTCAAGTTCGGCCACCGCATCTTCCAGCCGCACCGTGGCGCGGGCGTAAGCGGTCTTCGCATCCACGCGTTTATCCGCCCAGACCGGCGTCACCACCAATATCTCATCCTTCACCGTGTCGAAGATGGCGGTGATGGTGGGGCGCAGCAGGATGGCGTCGGGCAAGCCCAGCCTGTCCGGCGGAATGTTGGGCAGATGTTCGATCTGGCGCACCATGTCGTACCCCAGATAGCCGAACAGCCCGACCGCCATGGGCGGCAAGCCTTCCGGCAGCGGCATTTTGATTTCCGCGATCAGGGCGCGCAGCGAGTCCAGCGGCTTTTGCGTCAGCGGCGTGAACAGATTTTTGTCGCCCAGCGCCTGCCGGTTGATCTCGGCCTTGTCGCCTTGGCAGCGCCAGACCAGGTCGGGCTTGAGACCGATGACGGAATAGCGTCCGCGCGTCTCGCCGCCCTGTACGCTTTCCAGCAGGAAGGCATTCTCCTTGCCGTCACCCAGCTTCAGAAAAGCCGAGACCGGCGTTTCCAGATCGGCAACATGACGCGCATAGACCGCCTGGGAACGGCCTTCGTCATAAGCGCGTGCGAATGCCGCGAAATCCGGTTTTATTTCGCTCACGTCACTGCTGACCAAGCGCCGATTGCAGCAACTGCTCATTCACCTTGACGCCTTCGCGCAGGCGCGACGCATTGGCGAAAGACACCGACAGATCGCTGGCGGCCTGCTGCGAAAGCTGGGCCTGGCCGCCCGTGAAGTCGGCGCCGCCCGGATTGGCGTGGGCGATGCCGGTGACCTTGGCGATGATGAAATTGGCGCCGACGCTCTGCGGCGCTTCGACAATGCCGCCCGGCGGCGCGTCGAATATCTTCTGCACCATGGCGGCTGAGAAGGTGGTGTCGGAACTGCCACGGCCAATCGCCTGGCTTTTCTGCACCGGGATTTTCATTTCCTTGGCAATGCCCGTCAGATCCTTGGCGATGATCGCCTTGGCGGTCAGTTCCGCCGCGCGCTTGGCCAGCGCCGACTGGCGCTGCTGCGCGGTCCAGGCCGTCAGCGCTTGCTCACGCACCTGCTCCAGCGGCTTCACCTTGGGCGGCGTCACGCCATCGACCTTGATGGCGTAATATTCGCCGCTTTTGGCGGGGAAGGGATCGCTGTCATCGCCCACTTCCTGGGTAAAGGCGGCGGTGAAGAATTCCGGGTCGGCGGGAACCCCGTCCGGCTTGTTGCCGTCGGGCGCCATGCCGGTCTTGTCGATGGCAGCCAGCTTGCCGCTTTTCATGCCGGCCTTCTTGGCGGCGGTGGCGATATCGGCGCCGCCGCTGCGCGCGTCTTCAAACACATTGACGATATCGGTGATCTTGGCCGCGGCGGCGGCAAGCGCCAGATTCTTGCGGATTTCATCCTTGGCGCTGTCCAGCGAACGCTGCACGCCCGGCGTGATCGCCGTCACACGGATCAGGACATAGCCGCCCAGCGCTGATTGTATCGGCTGGCTCACTTCGTCCTTGGGCAGCGAGAAGGCGACATCGGCGCGGTGCGGATCGGCCAGGTCCGTCTTGGTCAGCACGCCCAAGGACAGATCGGCGGGCTTGATCTTCATGCTGGCGGCCAGCGCGTCAAAAGTCTTGCCGCCGGTGATCTGGGCCCGCGCCGCGGTGGCGTCAGCCTGGGTGGCGAATTCGATCTGCTGGATGTCGCGCTTTTCCGGCACGTCATACACCGACTTATGGGCGGCATAATCCTGCGCGACCATCGCGTCGGTGATGGCGCCTTCATTGGCCACGTCCGCCGGGCCAATCTGGGCATACTCCACCTGGCGGTATTCCGGGGTAGAGAAGTTGGCGGGATGCGCCTTCACATAGGCGGCGAGGTCCGCTTCGCTGGGCGGCGCAATCGGCCCCACCGCTTCGGGCGCCACGATGACGTAATCGACGGCCCGCCGTTCCGAGGCAAAAAGGAAGATCGCTTCAGCATAGCCGCGCGGCAAGGCAAAGCCCGTCTCCAGCGCACCGGTCAGCTGGTCGCGCGACATGTCGGAGCGCACTTCCGCCAGAAAGGAATTCTCGTCATAGCCGTTATTCTGGATCGCCTGCAGGAAGGTGGCATGGTCGAACTGGCCGGTGATGCCGTGAAAGGCCTGTTGCGCGCGCACATTCTGCGACAGCGCTGCATCGCTGGTGGTCAGGCCCATGCGGTTCACGGCATTGTCCAGCGCGGTGCGGCTGATCAGCTGCTGCAGCGCGACATTGCCCAGGCCCATCTTCTGGGCCATGTCGGGACTGATATCCATGCCCATTTGGCGGCCCTGATTGCGCAGGAAGTTGCGATACGAGCGCGAAAAGGAATCGCTGCTGATCTCGGTGGAACCCACCGTTGCCAGCGCCGTCGTCGTCGCGCCGGTAAAGACGTCGGCGATGCCCCAAACCACGAAGCTGAGCGCCAGCACCCCCATGAAAATGGAGGCGACCCAGCTGGTCGAAATACGGTGCATCCATGTCATCATTGGAGAAAACTCATTCGCAAAAGGGCGTCTTGGGCCGATGGAATTAAAGGGCGGCGGATGATAGGGAGGGGGCCCTGTCAGGGCAAGCCGCGATTCCGGGGGGGAATCAGGCTTTTTGGCCGAAAAGGAAGTATCCAAGGTGCGTCAGTTGGTGGCCGGAAACTGGAAGATGAACGGCTTGGCCGCCAGCCTTGGCGAGCTGTCCGCGCTCAAGGCTGCACTGACGGGTGCGCCATGCGATGTCCTGGTCTGCCCGCCCGCCACCTTGATTGCCCAGGCCGTGTCGGTCGCGGGCGGCGCCTTCGCCATCGGCGGGCAGGATTGCAGTGCACAAGCCTGCGGCGCGTTCACTGGCGATATCAGCGCCGCCATGCTGAAGGATGCGGGCGCCAGCGCCGTGATCCTGGGCCATTCCGAACGCCGCCAATATCACGGCGAAAGCGATGCTCTGGTCGCGGCCAAGGCCGCAGCCGCCTGGGATGCCGGCCTCACCGCCATCATCTGCGTGGGCGAAAGCGACGCCGAGCATGACGAGGGCAAGGCGCATCCTGTCTGCCACAGCCAGATCAGCGGCAGCGTGCCCAAAGCCGCCACCGCCGCCAACACCGTCCTGGCCTATGAGCCGGTCTGGGCCATCGGCACCGGCAAGACCCCGACTTCGGACGAGATCGCCGCCATGCACGCCCATCTGCGCCGGTGCCTTGTCGAACGCCTTGGAGACCGGGGCACGGATATCAAGATTCTCTATGGCGGCTCGGTCAAACCATCCAATGCGACGGAAATTCTAAACCTTCCGGAAGTGAATGGCGCGCTTGTGGGCGGCGCCAGCCTCAAGGCCAATGATTTTCTTGGCATTATCGCCGGCGTTAAGCCGGTTTAACCAAACATTTCGACCCTTCTTTAATATCGCTCGCCCATTCTGTTCCCAGCACGCAGAAAGTGGGTGGGTGGCATGGCGCGTCTTACGTATGACAGCGTCGAAGCGTTGATTTACGATCCGGTTTCGGCAAATCGCACCGCAACCCGTGCGGCTCTGTATGCGCTCGGCTTCCGCCGCACCGATGGCGTCGCCACGCTCGAATCCTGCATGGAATCCATCCAGAAGCGCGCGCCCGACATTCTGGTCTGCGAAGCGCAGGGCGCGGGCGAAGAGCTTTGCGCCGCGATCCAGGAGTTGCGCCAGGGCGGCGGCTGCGACAATCCCTTTATCGTCGTCATCGTCACCGCCTGGGAAAAAAGCACCGGCCTGATCAACCGGGTGGTCAATTCCGGCGCTGATGATCTGCTGCTGCGCCCCTTTTCGACTGCGCTGCTGGGCAGCCGCATCGAAGCGCATATCGAACGGCGCAAGGGCTTTGTCATCACCACAGATTATGTCGGCCCAGATCGCCGCCAATCCAGCCAGCCGCGCGCCAACAGTGCCGAGAGTTTTGAGCCGCCCAATTCGCTCAAGATGAAGGCCAAGGACAAATTGTCCGCCGATGTGGTGAGCAAGCGGCTGGAGATCGAACTGCGGCTGGCCCGCGAAAAGCTGCATTCCGAAAAGCTGCGCCGCGACTCCTTTCAGATCTGCATCCTGTGGCGGCTGATGCAGGAACAGCGCCCCGGCGTGCCGGGCGTGCAGGTGGATCTGGACCGGCTGCTCAGCCTGTCTCATTCGGTGCAGCGCCGCTGCCGGGACGGCGATAATGCCGCGGCGATTGAATGGTGCGAGTCGGTGCGTGCCGCCACTTCGGGGCTGGAACAGGACCGCAATGCCGCGATGCATCTGCTGGGCCATGCCGCGCTGGAGCTGCACGCGATTTTCCATCCCGAACAGTCGTCCGCCGAGCGCATAGCGGAGATAGATGCTACCGTCGCTATCATTCGGGCGCGCAGCCAGACGGCGATTGCCTCCTAATCCAGGCACTTGAAAAGACGGGTCTTTTCGCCCAAATCCCTTTTGCGGCTTCCCTTTGGCGGCGCTTTGGCCTAAACACCCGGCCTTCAAGAGATTTGTCCATGCAGACCCTGCTTGTTTTCCTCGAACTGGTGATCGCCGCTGCGCTGATCATCTTTGTCCTGCTCCAGCGCTCCGAAGGCGGCGCCTTGGGCATGGGCGGCGGTGGCGGCGGCGGCATGGGCGGATTGTTCTCGCCGCGCGGCGCGGCCGATACCCTGACCCGCACCACGGCGATTCTGGCGGCGCTGTTCTTTATCGTTTGCCTGGCGCTCAACCTGCTGGCGCTGCGTGGTCACAACGAGACCTCGATTCTCGACACGCCCACGGCCCCCAGCTCGGCCCCGGCCAAGCCCGGCACGATGGCGCCCGCGCCGATCGGGCCTGCCGTTCCCAAGCCTCAGTAAAACCCTTCGTTTCGCGCGATATTTCGCGCGTGAAAGATTTTCCATTTTAGTGCTTGAGACACGCGTGCCTTTTCGACATGGTGACCTCCCATGGCCCGGTTAGTCTTCATCACCGGCGGCGTGGTCTCTTCCTTGGGAAAAGGTCTGGCGTCCGCCGCTCTCGGCGCGTTGCTTCAGGCGCGCGGCTATAAAGTCCGCCTGCGCAAACTCGACCCCTATCTGAACGTGGATCCGGGCACGATGAGCCCGTTCCAGCATGGCGAAGTCTATGTCACCGATGACGGCGCCGAGACCGATCTGGACCTTGGCCATTATGAGCGCTTCACCGGCGTCAGCGCCCGCAAATCCGACAATGTCACTTCGGGCCGCATCTATTCCCAGGTGATCGAAAAGGAACGCAAGGGCGGCTATCTGGGCCGCACCGTGCAGGTGATCCCGCACGTCACCGACATGATCAAGGAATTCGTGCTGGCCGATACTGACGGGCTGGATTTCCTGCTGGTCGAAATCGGCGGCACGGTGGGCGATATTGAAGGCCTGCCGTTTTTCGAGGCCATCCGCCAATTGCACAATGATCTGGGCCGCGGCCAGACCGCCTACATCCATCTGACTCTGGTGCCGTTCATCGAAGCGGCGGGCGAACTCAAGACCAAGCCCACCCAGCACAGCGTCAAGGAACTGCGCGCCATCGGCATTCAGCCCGATATTCTTCTGTGCCGCACCAGCCATCCCTTGCCCGATGATGATCGCAAGAAGATTGGCCTGTTCTGCAATCTGTCCGCCGAGCGTGTGATTCCGGCCATGGATCTGGACACGATCTATCGCGTACCGCTCGCCTATCACGAAGTCGGCCTCGACACCCAGTTGCTGAAAGTCTTCGGCATAGACAATGCCCCCGAACCGGACCTGACCCGCTGGCAGGGTGTGGTGGACCGGGTGAAAAATCCCGAAGGCGAAGTGCGTATCGCCGTGGTGGGCAAATACATGCAGGTCAAGGATAGCTACAAATCGTTGTCCGAAGCGCTGACCCATGGCGGTCTCGCCAACAATGTGAAGGTCCATCTGGTCTGGATCGACAGCGAAGTGTTCGAGCGCGACGACGCCGCCACCTTTCTGGAAAATGTTGATGGCATCCTGGTGCCGGGCGGCTTTGGCGAGCGCGGCACCGAAGGCAAGATCGGCGCCGTCAAATTCGCCCGCGAACGCAAAGTGCCGTTCTTCGGAATCTGCTACGGGTTGCACATGGCGGTGATCGAAGCGGCGCGCGACCTGGCCGGGCTGGAAGGCGCCGGCACCACCGAGATCGGCCATCCCAAGCATCCCGTCATCGGCCTGATGACGGAATGGACCAAGGGCAACCAGGTGGAACAGCGTGCCCCCGATGGCGATATGGGCGGCACCATGCGGCTGGGCGCCTATCCCGCCACGCTCACACCCGGTTCAAAAGTCGCGGAAATCTATGGCACCACGCAAATTTCCGAGCGCCATCGCCATCGCTATGAAGTGAATACCAATTACGCCAAGGACCTGGCCAAGCATGGGCTGGAAGTCTCCGGCTGGTCGCCCGATGGCCGTCTGCCCGAAATCATGGAAATCACCGACCATCCCTGGTTCATCGGCGTGCAGTTTCATCCCGAACTGAAATCACGCCCGCTGGAGCCGCATCCGCTTTTCACCAGCTTCATCTCGGCAGCGGTGCACAGGAGCCGGCTGGTTTAAGGCGTCGCGGGCCGCGGCACAAAAGGCTGCGGCTGCTGATAGGCCGGCGGCGGCATGGAATTGAACAATTGCTGCTGGCGCAGTTCATTTTGCTGCACGCTTTGCTGAACCTGAAGATTCTGCTGCTGCTGCTGCAATAGCTGCTGATTGACCGCGTTCTGGGTCTCATAACGCTGCTGCGCCGGGTCGGGCAGGGTCTGGGCTCCCGCACTTCCAAAAAGAAGAGCAGGTGTGGCCAGCAGCAACAAAGCGAGCAGTGCGGGGCTTTTCGTCATGGTCCTCATATAAGCACCAAAAGCCCCGAAACTATCCCCCACTGCCATGAAACTTTGCCCATAGACCGGGTTCCCTGCAGTTAATGAAGGCTTAAACCTATCTTTCGGGATGTAGGGATTCAGTAAGCCGCGATCTGTATCCTGCCGCCATGGGCCGGACTTTGCCATTTATCACCAGGGCTGCCGTCATCGCGTGTGCCTGCGCGATGCTGTTTCTTTTTGTCGTGTCGGCGCATGCCCAGAGCACCAACAATGACGGCTATGGCTTCGCACCGATTCCGGGTTTGCAGCAGCCGCCCAACGCCGTGCCCACCGTGCCGGTGCAGCAGCAACCGCTCAATCCCGCCTATCCGCAAAACCAGCCGCCGCAGAATTATGCGCCGCCCGCGCCAAGCTTCGCGCAGAATTTCACGCCGCCCCAGCCCAGCATGTCTCAGCCCAGCGTGCCGCCGCCCGGTTACGCGCCGCAATATTCGCAGCAGACGCCGTATCAGAATCAAGGCTTCGCGCAGGTGCCGCAAACGCCTTACGGCTATGCCACACCATTGGGTGCGCCGCCGGCGCCCGCTGGCTACGGATATAATACCGCCGCCAACAGCCACTATGGCACCCAGGTGGCGACCGATCCCGCCGCCTATTACGCCACCTCCAGCAACGGCCAAGGCAGCATCTATGGCTATACGCTGGGCCCGGGCGACAAGATCCGCGTCAGCGTGTTCGGCGAAGAAGACCTCTCCGGCGAATATCAGATTGATAGCTCGGGCATGGTGCGCCTGCCGCTGATCGGCACGATTCGCGCGGCGGGCTTTACGTCGCCGTCGCTGGAAAACGCCATCGCCGGCGCCTTGGCACAGGGCTATCTGAAAAGCCCCAAGGTCAATGTCGAAGTCTCGGCCTACCGGCCCTTCTATATCATCGGCGCCGTCAACCGGCCGGGCGAATACCCCTATGTCGCCAACATGTCGGCGCTCAATGCCGTGGCTTTTGGCGGCGGCTTCACCGACTCCGCCCGCACCAGCACCGTCTTTGTGCGCCATGAAGGCAGCACCGCCGAGGTAGAGGTACCGGCCAACCAGGTCACCATGATTTATCCGGGTGATGTGGTGCGCGTGAAAACCACGATCTTCTGGGACGCGATGGCGGTCTTCTCGCCGCTGGCCGGACCGGCCGCTCTGGTTGCCGCCGCGGCGCACCCATAATCCAGGCAAAACTTTACCTGAGCCATTGCGGGGAGTAGGGAAAGACCATGACGGTCCACGCCCCCACCCAGCCCAATGCCGTGGTCAAAGCCGCCCCGCCCGGCGCCAAACCGGTCGAGATCGGCAATGCCCGAAAACTTTGCATCATCGCCGGCCCGTGCCAGCTGGAAAGCCGCGCCCATGCCTTCGACATGGCGGGGGCCCTGAAAGAAGCGTGCGAGAAGGCCGGCGTCGGCCTGATCTACAAATCCAGTTTCGACAAGGCCAACCGCACCAGCGCCAATTCCGAACGTGGCCTCGGTTTGGAACGTGCCCTGCCCATCTTTGCCGAGATCCGCTCCAAATTCGGCCTGCCGGTGCTCACCGATGTGCATGAGCGCGACCAATGCGCCGCCGTGGCGCAGGCCGTGGACATTTTGCAGATTCCGGCCTTCCTCAGCCGCCAGACCGACCTGCTGATCGCCGCCGCCCATACCGGCAAGATCGTCAATGTGAAAAAGGGCCAGTTCCTTTCGCCCTATGACATGAAGAATGTGATCGCCAAGATTACCGGCGCCGGCAACCCCAACGTGCTGGTGACCGAACGCGGCGTCAGCTTTGGCTACAACACGTTGGTCAGCGACATGCGCAGCCTGCCGATCATGGCCGGCTTCGGCGCCCCGGTGGTGTTCGACGCCACCCATTCGGTGCAACAGCCGGGCGGGCAGGGCGACAGCTCCGGCGGTGACCGCAGCATGGTGCCCTATCTCGCACGCGCCGCTGTGGCGGCAGGTGTCGCCGCCGTCTTCATGGAAGTGCATCAGGATCCCGACCACGCGCCATCCGACGGCCCCAACATGGTCCGGCTCAAGGATTTCCCGGGCCTGCTGCAACAGCTGGTCGAGATCGACGCAATCGTAAAAAAATAAGCCTCAGATCACCGTCGCCGCCAGCCAGGTCGAGATAAGTCCGTACACGGATAGGATCAGCAGCCCCAGGCTGGCCAGGATGGAAATGGCGAAGCCGGGGCCGCGCTTTTCCGGCGCCGCCATATAGCCCATGGAATAGACGATGCGCCCGATGCACCACACAAACCCCAGCGCCGGCACCACCCAGCCATAGATGCGGAAATAGATCGTCGCCAGCCACAGCAGCGGCAGGAAGATCACGAACTGCTCGATGGTGTTCATCTGCACCCGCACGGCGCGCTCGAATTCGGGATGGCCGGTCATGGCGGGCGCCAGGATACGGTGCTTGCCGCGATAGCGGCCAACCTGGGCGAAGGTGAAAATCAGCACAAAGACCGCCAGCAAGGTGGCGAAAGCGGATAGAACCGTGGCCGGTGTCGCGAACATGAAATCCCCCTGTTTTTTGCAAATGAGGCCGTCTTTCTAGTCCTTTTCCGGGAAGATTGCGCCCAGATTGCATGGTGCCTCGCACTCTTTTAGAAGACGGCAGCTTTTCAGGAGCCTGCCCATGACCGCCATTCTCGACATTATAGGCCGCGAAATCCTCGACTCCCGCGGCAATCCCACCGTGGAAGTGGATGTGCGGCTGGAAGACGGCAGCTTCGGTCGCGCCGCCGTGCCTTCGGGCGCCTCGACCGGCGCCCATGAAGCGGTGGAATTGCGCGATGGCGGCAAGCGTTATGGCGGCAAGGGCGTGGAAAAAGCTGTCGCCGCCGTCAATGGCGAGCTGTTCGACGCGCTGGCCGGCCTGGATGCCGAAGACCAGATCAAGATTGACAACACCATGATTGCGCTGGATGGCACGCCCAACAAGGCGCGGCTTGGCGCCAATGCCATCCTGGGCATCTCGCTGGCGGTGGCCAAGGCGTCGGCCAATGCGGCAGGCCTGCCGCTGTACCGCTATGTCGGCGGCGCCAAGGCGCAGCTGCTGCCGGTGCCGATGATGAACATCATCAATGGCGGCGCCCATGCCGACAATCCCATCGACTTCCAGGAATTCATGATCATGCCGGTGGGCGCGCCCAGCTTCCGTGAAGCCCTGCGCATGGGGGCCGAGATTTTCCACACCTTGAAAAAGTCGCTGCATGACGGCGGCCACAACACCAATGTCGGCGACGAGGGCGGTTTCGCGCCCAATCTGAAAAGCCCCGACGAAGCCCTGACCTATATTTCCAAGGCCGTGGAAAAGGCCGGTTACAAGCTCGGCGAAGACATCTTCTTCGCGCTCGACCCCGCTTCCACCGAATTCTTCAAGAATGGCAAGTATGAGCTGGAAGGCGAGGGCAAGTCGCTGACCCCTGACGCCATGGTCAAAGTCTATGCCGATCTGTGCAAACGCTACCCCATCATCTCCATCGAAGACGGCATGGCGGAAGATGACTGGGCGGGCTGGAAAGCGCTGACGGATGAAGTGGGCAAGAGCGTCAATCTGGTGGGCGACGATCTGTTCGTCACCAATGTGACCCGCCTGAAGCAGGGCATCGACAAGCAAACCGCCAACGCCATCCTGATCAAGGTCAACCAGATCGGCTCGCTCACCGAGACCCTCGCCACCGTCGAGATGGCGCACAAGGCCGCCTACAAGGCCGTGATGAGCCACCGTTCCGGCGAAACGGAAGACAGCACCATCGCCGACCTGGCCGTGGCCACAAACTGCGGCCAGATCAAAACCGGCTCCTTGGCCCGCTCGGACCGGCTCGCCAAATACAACCAGTTGCTCAGAATCGAGGAACAGTTGGGCGACAGCGCGATCTACGCCGGGCGCTCCATTCTGCGGGCCTGACGGCGACGGCAAACCTTAACGGGCGCGCGGCCAAGTTCCTGGAATCTTTAACGCATTTCCTATTGACCAAGAGAATCACTGTGTGATTCGTTGAGTGCATGCGAATCAAGCGTTCGGTCACACGGTTTTTCGGAGCATTGGTGCTCCCGGCGCTGTCTATCGCGGTGGTGTCATACTTCGGCGCCTACGCCATCTGGGGCCAGCGCGGCCTTCTCCAGCTCGAAGACGTTCAGGCCCATCTGGGCCTGCAGCAGGCGCAGCTCGCGCAAGTGCAGGGCGATCGCGACCGTCTGGCCCATCGCATCCAGTTGATGGAGCCAGGCCATGCCGATCCCGACATGATCGAAGAACTGGCGCGCGGCCAATTGATGGATGGCGGGCCGGGACAAGTGGCCGTCCCCCGTACCGCGCCCTGAGCCTTATTTTACGGCTTCTTCTGCTTTTCCCCTGACAGCGCCGCGCCACTTTTTGCGTGCGCGGGCAGGGCAATTTGCTCCCAAAGCTGCCGGCCACCGGGTCCGGCGCGCATCGTTGTTGCGCGATCCATGGGTCGCCCGACAGGACATTACGCCAAGCGATCCCTGGGACTGAACACTGTTCGGGCGAGTGCAGCGCAACAAAATTATAATACCTTGCCAGCCCCCTTGGCCCTCTGCCAAAACGCCCACCGGCCTTATCTTCAAGAGCGCATAAAAAACATGCCGGAACCGACCAAAACCGCCCCCAACATCGCCAACGCCGAATCCCTCAAGAAAATGTACGCGGACATGTTGTTGATCCGCCGTTTCGAAGAACGCGCGGGCCAGCTTTACGGCATGGGCCTGATCGGCGGCTTCTGCCATCTCTATATCGGCCAGGAAGCGGTCGTTGTCGGCATGCAGGCCGCGGCCAAGCCGGAAGACCAGCTCATCACCGCGTATCGCGATCACGGCCACATGCTGGCTGCGGGCATGGATCCCAATGGCGTGATGGCGGAGCTCACCGGGCGCAGCGGCGGCTATAGCCGCGGCAAGGGCGGCTCGATGCACATGTTCTCGTCCGAGAAGAAATTCTATGGCGGCCACGGCATTGTCGGCGCGCAGGTGCCGCTGGGCACGGGTCTCGCCTTCGCGAACCAGTATCGCGGCAACCAGGGCGTCTGCATGACCTATTTCGGCGACGGCGCCTCCAACCAGGGCCAGGTCTACGAAGCTTTCAACATGGCCGAGCTGTGGAAGCTGCCCGTGGTCTACATCATCGAGAACAACCAGTACGCCATGGGCACATCCGTGGCCCGTTCCAGCGCGCTGCAGGATTTCTCCAAGCGCGGCGTCTCCTTCAACATTCCCGGCGTCCAGGTGGACGGCATGGATGTCGAAGCAGTGGAAGCCGCCGGCAAGGAAGCTTTGGCTTACTGCCGCAGCGGCAAGGGCCCTATCATCCTGGAAATGAAAACCTACCGCTATCGCGGCCACTCCATGTCCGACCCGGCCAAGTACCGCACGCGTGAAGAGGTGGAGCAGGTGCGCGAAAACCGCGACCCGATCGACCATTTCGGCAAGAAGCTGATCCAGCGCGGCGTCGCCACCGAGAACGACCTGAAGATGATGGACAATGAGATCAAGCAGACCGTCATCGCCTCGGCGGAATTCGCCACCAACAGCCCGGAACCGGGCCCCGCGGAACTCTACACGGATATAACAATCTGATGTCCACGCAAATTCTCATGCCCGCCCTGTCGCCCACCATGGAAGAGGGCAAGCTTGCCCGCTGGCTGGTCAAGGAAGGCGATGTCGTCAAGTCCGGCACCATCCTGGCCGAAATCGAAACCGACAAGGCGACGATGGAATTCGAAGCCGTGGACGAGGGCAAGATCGGCAAGATACTGGTCCCCGAAGGCAGCGAAGGCGTCAAGGTCAACGCCCCCATCGCCATCCTGCTGGATGAAGGCGAAAAGCTAGGCGCGGTGGATATTCCCGCCGCCATGAACGACATCAAGGCCGCCGTAAAAGCGGAAGCCGCACCGGCGCCGAAGGCCGAAGCCCCGAAAGCTGCAACACCCGCTGCGGCCCCTGCCGCACCGGCGCCCGCCGCCGCCCCTTCGGGCGATGGCAAGCGCGTGTTTGCCTCGCCGCTGGCCCGCCGCATCGCCGCCCAGAAGGGCATTGATATTGCCGCGCTCGCCGGCTCCGGCCCGCGTGGCCGCATCGTTGCGCATGATGTGGAAAACGCAAAGCCGGGTCAGGCAAAGCCGGCAGCGGCTGGAGCGCCCGCTTCCGGCGGCGGCCTCGGCGTGGCGCCGCTGCCCGACGCCCGGATGTTCTACAAGGCCGGCGAATACGAAGAAGTGCCGCACGATTCCATGCGCAAGGCCATCGCCAAGCGCCTGACGTCGGCCAAGGCGCTGATCCCGCATTACTACCTCACCATTGACTGCAACCTGACGGCGCTGATGGCGACCCGCGAAGCGCTGAACGCCGCCGCGCCGAAGGGCAAGGACAAGGTTCCGGCCTATAAGCTGTCGGTGAACGACTTTGTCGTGAAGGCGTCGGCCATGGCGCTGATCCGCCATCCCGATGTCAATGCCAGCTGGACCGACACCGCCATCCTCAAGCACAAGCACGCCGATGTCGGCATCGCCGTGGCGATCCCGTCCGGCCTGATCACGCCGATTGTCTTCGCGGCGGAAACCAAGGGCCTTGGCCAGATTTCCAACGAAGTGAAGGAACTGGCGGGCAAGGCCAAGGACAAGAAGCTGAAGCCGCAGGAATATGAAGGCGGCGGCTTCTCGGTCTCGAACCTCGGCATGTTCGGCATCAAGAACTTTACCTCGATCATCAATCCGCCCCAGTCCTGCATCATCGCGGTCGGCGCCGGCGAAGAACGCGCCATCGTCGTGAACGGCAAGATCGAAGTCGCCACCGTCATGACCGTGACCATGTCCGCCGATCACCGCGTGGTCGATGGCGCCACCGGCGCGAAGTTCCTCCAGACCCTCAAGCAGTTCATCGAAGAACCTGCTTCGATGCTGTTGTGAGTTGAAAAATGGCTGATGCGAATTTCGACGTGATTGTGGTGGGCGGCGGCCCGGGCGGCTATGTCTGCGCCATTCGCTGCGCCCAGTTGGGCCTCAAGACCGCCGTGGTCGAACGCGAACGCCTCGGCGGCATCTGCCTCAACTGGGGCTGCATTCCCACCAAGGCGCTGCTGCGCTCCAGCGAAATCTGGCACATGCTGCACCGGCTGGAAGAATTCGGCATGTCCGCCGACAATTTCAAATTTGACATCGCCAAGATCGTCGCCCGCAGCCGCGGCGTGTCGCAGCAGCTTTCGAACGGCGTCGGCTTTCTGATGAAGAAGCACAAGATCACCGTGATCGCGGGCGACGCCAAGCTGGCCGGCAAGGGCAAGCTCACCGTCACCGCGGGCGGCAAGCCCAGCGACTACACCGCCAAGAATATCGTGCTGGCCACGGGCGCCCGCGCCCGCACCCTGCCGGGCATGGAACCGGATGGCCTGCTGATCTGGACGTACCGTGAAGCGATGGTGCCGCCGTCCTTCCCCAAGTCACTTCTGGTGGTAGGTTCCGGCGCTATCGGCATCGAATTCGCCAGCTTCTATCGCACCCTGGGTGCCGACGTGACCGTGGTCGAAGTGCTGGACCGCGTGCTGCCGGTGGAAGACGAGGAAATCTCCGCCTTCGCCGCCAAGGCCTTCATCAAGCAGGGCATGAAGCTGAAGACCGGCACCACCGTGACCGAACTGAAAAAAGGCGCGGACAATGTCACCTGCACCTTGAAGGCCAAGGATGGCAAGCTGGAAACGCTGACGGTTGACCGCGTCATCCTGGCGATGGGCATTGTCGGCAATGTGGAAAATATCGGCCTGGAAGCCGCGGGCATCAAAGTGGACCGCACCCATGTCGTCGCCGGCAAATATGGCGAGACCGGCGTGGACGGCGTCTGGGCGATCGGCGATCTGGTCGGCGGCCCCTGGCTGGCGCACAAGGCGATGCATGAAGGCGTCATCGTCGCCGAAAAGATTGCTGGCGTGAAAGGCGTGCATCCCCTCAACACGTCCAACGTGCCGGGCTGCACCTATTGCTGGCCGCAGGTTGCCAGCGTCGGCATGACCGAAGCCAAGGCCAAGGAAAGCGGCCGCAAGATCAAGGTCGGCAAATTCCCCTTCATCGGCAACGGCAAAGCCATCGCGCTGGGCGAGGCTGAAGGCTTGGTCAAAACGGTATTCGACGCCGCCACCGGCGAACTGCTGGGCGCCCACATGGTCGGCGCCGAAGTGACGGAGCTGATCCAGGGCTATGTCATCGCCAAGACCGGCGAGCTGACCGACCAGGAACTCAGCCACACCATCTTCCCGCATCCAACCCTGTCGGAAATGATGCATGAAGCTGTGCTGGCGGCCGACGGCAACGCGCTGCACATTTAATTCAGCAATCGCTCCACATCCTCGGCCATCGCTGCCGGGTCGCTAGTGTCGGTGGTGACCAGCCGCGCCTTGCCTGTGCGATCAAAGAAAAACACCGCATTGGAATGCATCACGGTGTAGGGCGGCTTGGGATCGACGCTGTAAGCGACGCGATAGGTCCGCGCCAGATCGGCCAGCGCATTGTCGCTGCCGCGCAGGCCTTCGATCTGGGGCGAAAAAGCCGCCGCATAAGTCTTGAGCCTGTCCGCGCTGTCACGCGCTGGGTCCACACTGACGAACAGCACCCGCACATCCGGGCTTTTCACCCGCCCGATCATGTCGGTCAGATTGGCCAGGGTGGCAGGGCAGACATCGGGACAATTGGTATAGCCAAAATACAATGCCACCACTTTGCCCCGGTAATTTTTCCCGGTCACCGCCGCGCCATCGCTGGTGCGAGTCATGTGAAAATCCAGCTTCGGCATTGCGCCTGAAATATCGGTCATGTGGAAAGATGATTTTCCACAGCCGGTCAGAAGAAACGCCAGGAAAAGAGCGGGTATGCGCATGGCGCGTCCATATCACGCTTTCACGGGGAGGGCCTAGCCGCGTAAGATCGCACCCGATGCTGTACGCCCCGCCCTATTTCAAGGAAGAGCGCCCCGATGTGCTGCGCGCGGCGATCCAGAATATTGCGCTCGCCACGTTGGTGACGCAGGGGCCGGATGGCATTCTGGCCAATCATCTCCCGCTATTGCTGGACGGCGATGTTCTCAGCGGTCATTTCGCCCGCGCCAATCCGGTGTGGAAAAGCCTGAGCAACGGCGGCGATGTGCTGGCGATTTTCCTGGGACCGCATTTCTACACCAGCCCCAACTGGTACCCCAGCAAGCTGGAACCCGGCAAAGGTGTTCCCACCTGGAATTACATCACCGTCCATGTGCGCGGCGCCATCACGTTGCATGAAGACGAAGCCTGGCTGACAGATCATCTTTCCGAACTCTCACACGCGCATGAAGCGCATCTTCCCAATCCCTGGAAGCCGGAAGATGCGCCCGCCGATTACCTGGCGTCCCTCAGGCGCGCGATTGTCGGCTTTGAAATCGCCATCACTTCCATCGAAGGCAAGTGGAAGCTCAGCCAGAACCGCCTTCCCGCCGACATTGAAGGCATCCGCCAGGCCCTTACCGCTGAAGGCCGCAGCGACCTTGCCGACTTGATACCGCGATGACCGCGCTTTTTTTGATTAGAAGAGGGGGCGACTGGTTCTTATACGGGGCATTGCTGCTGGCGGGCGCGGCGCTGTACATCGCATCGGCGCATTTCCCCGCGCATCTGCCCGCCTTCCTGCCCTGGGAATTTCACTGGCCGGAATTTCTCGCCACGTTTCTGGCGCTGGCCTGGTTCGCGCGCGGCCTGGCCTTGGTCCAGGAAAAGCCGCCGCTGTGGCGGCGCATCTGTTTTGTCGCGGGCGTGCTGTCTTTCTATATCGTGCTGCAGACAGGCGTGGATTATTACGCCCAGCATCTTTTCTTCGCCCATCGCTGGACGCATTTCATCCTGCACCATTTCGGCGCCTTCCTGATCGCGTTGGGGATGAGCGGGCCGGTGCTCTATGCCGGCATGCCAGATTTCCTGAAGCCGCTGGTGACGGCCAAGCCGGTGCAGGCCGCCTTGAATGTGCTGCAGCATCCGGTCGTCGCGCCCGCGCTGTTTGTCGGGCTGCTCTATTTCTGGCTGATCCCGGCCATCCATAGCATCGTGATGCTGGACGCCAATCTGTACGAAGTCATGAACTGGTCCATGGCAATCAATGGCGTGATGTTCTGGTCGCTGATCCTGGACCCGCGCCCCAAACCACAAGCCCGGCTGTCCAGCTTGGTGCGCGGCGCGCTGATCCTGGCGATCGAACTGCCCCAGATGCTGCTGGGCGCCATCCTGTCGCTGTCCATGACCGACTATTATCCCGTCTACACCATCTGTGGCCGGGTGATGGACATGACGGCGCTGAACGACCAGCACTTGGGCGGGCTGATCATTTGGCTGCCCGGCACCCTGACCAGCTTCGCCGCCATGATCATTGTGCTGGTCAACATGCGGTTGAACGAGGAGAAGGCGGAAGCCCTCAGGAGTTCGCCACTTCCTCGTAGCTGACATGGCAAGACCCGCCATGCTTTTCGAAATAGCGCTGGTGATAATCCTCCGCCGGCCAGAAGGCGGGCGCGGGCTCGACCTGGGTGACAATCGGCTGCTTCCAGCGGCCTGAGGCGGATGCCGCCTCCAGCCGTTCCTGCGCCACCTTGGCCTGCTCCGGCCCATGGGTGAAGATCGCCGAGCGGTACTGGGTGCCGAAATCGGGTCCCTGGCGATTGCGCTGTGTGGGGTTGTGCATCTTGAAAAATAGATCCACCAGGCTGGCATAGGAGACGCGGGCAGGGTCGAACGTCACCTCCACCACTTCGGCATGGTTGGTGTCGCCGCCGCAGACCTGCTTGTAAGTCGGGTTCTGGTTCTTGCCGCCGGCATAGCCGCTGACCGCCGCCGAAACGCCCGGCACCTGGCGGAAGAAATCCTCCACCCCCCAGAAACAGCCTGCGCCGAAAAGAGCTTTTTCCATTTTCATACCTTTGTCCTGCGTCATGATCATACGTCTGACGCGCCCGGAAGTTACAGGAGTTGGTGTCGCCGCCCCCGGTTTCAAGCTATAGGGGCGGGATGCAGATCGGCGGAATCCGGGCATGAAAATCGTCATCATCGGCGCCGGGGTGGCGGGCCTCAGCCTGGGCTGGCGGCTGCTCCAGGCGGGCGCGGACGTCACAATCCTGGAGCGTTCCCAGCCCGGTTCCGGCGCCACTGCCGCTGCCGCCGGAATGATTGCAGTGACAGCAGAGCTGATGGATGCCCATGCTGTCGAAATAGAATTCGCACGCCATTCCAATGCCCTGTGGCCAGCTTTTGCGGAAGAGGTTGAAGCTGCCAGCAACCGCATGGTGGGCTATGCCCGCAGCGGCATCCTGATGGTGGCGGCGGATGAGGCAGCGCTGGCCCGGTTGGCCAAGCGGGCGTCCGAGCCCGGCCTTGAGATGCTGGACGCCGCCCAGACCCGCGCCCAGGCCCCCCTGGTCACCAGCCCGCAAGTAGGCGCGTTATGGTCGCCCAAGGAAGCCCAAGTGGATGCCCGGGCGCTGGGCACGGCGCTGACCCATGCCTTCCAGCGGGCGGGTGGCCGCCTGCTGCCCAACGAGGCCGTGGTGCGGATTGACCGCCATGACGGCCGCGCCGCCATCGCCCATACCCCCTTCGCGCAATACGAGGCCGATGTCTTCGTCCTGGCCGCCGGCGCCTGGAGCGGGCTGATCGAAGCCACCCTGGCCCCCATCACCCCCATCAAGGGCGAGATGATCGCGCTGGCCCCGCCCAAAGGTGAAAAGCTGCCGCTGTCCGTGATCTGGGGCAACGGCATCTACGCCGTGCCGCGCGGTGAGCGCCTATTGATCGGGGCGACGGTGGAAAGCGCCGGCTTCGACACCACCTTGACGATGGCGGCCCGCGAAGGCCTGCGCGCAAAAGCGGAAAGCTTGATGCCCGCACTTCAGGGCTGGCGTTTGGTGGATCACTGGGCGGGCCTGCGCCCGCAGTCGCCCGACGGCTTGCCGCTGCTGGGCCCCACCGCACTGGACGGTTTGTGGCTGGCCGGCGGCCAATTCCGCAACGGCATCCTGTTTGCCCCCGCCATCGCCGAAAGCCTCACCGCGCAATTGATGGGCAAGGCCGCGCCCATCCCCGCCTTCGATCCGCGCCGGCTGAAGGGATGAGCTTTACGCTACATCCGCGCCTGGCTGCCGATACCAGCTTCATCGCCGACTGGCCGCTGTGCCGCGTGCTGCTGATGGAAGATGCGCGCTATTTCTGGCTGGTTCTGGTGCCGCGCCTGGACGGCATGACCGAAATCACCGAACTCTCCGCCCAGCATCGCGCGCTGCTGATGGAAGAAACCGCGCGGGCAGGGCAGATCATAAAGGGTGACGCGAAACTCAATATCGGCGCCCTGGGCAATCTGGTGCCCCAGCTGCATCTGCATGTGGTGGCCCGCCATCCCGGCGATCCCGCATGGCCTGGCCCGGTCTGGGGCCATAGCCCGGCGGTGGCTTATGACGATGCCGCGCGGGCGGCGCGCATTGCCTTGGTAAGGTCTCATTAACCATAAGCGGCCATTTTGGCCCCATGCAGATTGGAGCCCCCGCCGATCCATCCACCGTCGTCAGCGCGCTGCGCAGCGCCGCCGCCGCCACGGGCTCGGATTTTAATTACCTGCTGGGCACCGCGATGCGCGAATCCAGCCTCAAGCCCGGCGCCCAATCCAGCACTTCTTCCGCCACCGGCCTGTTCCAGTTCGTGGACCAGACCTGGCTGGGCCTGGTCAAAAGCCATGGCGCACAATACGGCCTGTCCGGCATGGCCGACGCCATTCATGTCGATGGCAGCGGGCACTATCGCGCCGCCAGCGACGCCGACCGCCAGGCGATCCTGGACCTGCGCAAGAACCCGCAAATCTCGGCCCTGATGGCCGGCGAATATTCCAAAGCGTCCGCCGCCACCATGCAGGCCTCGCTGGGCCGCCCGGTCTGCGGCGGCGAATTGTATGCCGCGCATTTTCTGGGCCCCGACGCCGCCTGCAAACTGATCCGCAGCAATGAAAGCGCACCGTCCGCCAGCGCCGCCGCGCTGCTGCCCAATGCCGCCGGCGCCAACAAATCCGTGTTCTTCCACGCCGACGGCTCGGCCAAAAGCGTGCGCGAAGTCTATGACTGGACCATGGAGCAGCCGGGCGCCGCCGCCCCGGTGCGCGCGCCACAGGCGCAAGCGGGGCCGCAAAGCGCCGTCTATCGCGCCGCCAATGCCTCGTCTGCCAATATTGAAAGCTTGCTGGCAAGCGTGATGAACTGGCAGCCTTCGCACAATTTCTTCGCGCCCGCGCCGGTGAATTTCGGCGATGAAACGCCGACCTCGCCGCTGCGGCTGACGCCGGGCCTGCTGGGTCTGTTGTCGGAAAGCTAGGAGCGTCGGCCAGGAAAAGTGTGGCCTCGCGGTTTTCCGTCCGGCCGCGCGACCAATTTTAAGCTTTCAATATCTCGGCGACGCGCGCTTCCAGTTCCTGGCTCAGCACCACCGCGACCTTGTTGGTCTCGTCCATCACCTTGTCGCGATAGATCACATGGATGGCGGTGACATGCGCGTCCACCAGCGCCAGCGGCAAATCCTTGTCCGCCGGCAATTCGCCCACCAGCTTGGACAGCGAACCGGAAACCCGTGCGATCATGGGATAATTGAATGTCGCCGCCTGGCCCTTCATGTCATGGGCTGCGCGCAGCAGCGCCGCACGCGACGGCACGTCCGGCGTCTGGGCGAAGCGGGCGCGTGCCGCCATCAGCTTTTCCACATCGGATGCGGCCCAGGCGGAAAACTCGCTCTTGATGCCTTCCATCGCCGCCTCGGCGCGCTTCATCGCGGCCATGTCCAGACCGGAATATGCCCCGCCGCCGACCTTCGCCTTCAGCATGTTGGGCGGCATGAACAGTTCGATGGGTTGTTCGCGAGCCATCTTCGTCTCCTATTCGGCGGCTTGCGCCGCCGCCTTCTGTTCGCGCCGTTCGGGCCCCTGATGTTGGTCCGCGCCCCGCCTGCGGCGGCAGGGACCGAAATAGACTTTGGTGCGGACGTAGGGGCGCGGGCTTTCGATCACCGACACCAATCGCTGCATCATCGTCTTGACGGAAACCGGCTTGGCGATGAATTCATTGACGCCGGCGTCGCGCGCCTGCAGCACGCGCTCTATCTGGGTATAGCCGGTCAGCATGATGATCGGCACAAAAGGGTTGGGGGCGGCGGGATCGCTGCGAACCTTGGCGGTGAAATCCAGGCCCGACATGCCTTCCATCACCCAGTCCACCACACAGATGTCAGGATTGGCTTCGCGCAGCTGCTGCCAGGCGCGCTCGCCGCTATCGGCTTCATAGATCTGGATGACGCCGAACGCCTGCAGGATCGTGGTGACGAGTTTGCGCATATGGACATTGTCGTCCACGACCAGAATTTTCAGCCTGTCGAACTGGTAACTCATGCCACGCCCAGCCAGCCGCGTCCGCGAAACGCGAACCGGTTTACAAGGCTAACTTAATGCCCGTTAACACCTGATGAAATTTTACCGCTGGGACGGCGGAAACTCGTCGTTGAACTGCTCCGCCAGGATGCGCTCATCCAGGCTGTGACCGGCGTCATAGAGCATGGTCATGGCGATGGCGCGGTCTTCGGCGATATCAACCCGGGTGACCTGGCGCACTTCGAAATCATCGGCCACGGCGGTGATGGCGACCGATGCGACAGGAATATCGGGAAAATTTGCGACAGCAGCAAAAACTGCGACTCTTTCCGCGCAGCATCCCGAAGGGAATGCCATGTTTTCCTGGTTACTGCCGGTGAAAATCTTCCCGTTGGCCAGCCTGGCTGCTGCACCCACGTGGTAGTGCGAGTAGGGCGCATGAGAAGAAGGAACCGCCAGTTTTGCCTGGTCGAGCAGTTCGCGGTCGGGTGCAGGGAGCTCGCCTGACGACGGGTATACCTGGTATTCAAATTTGTGGGTGACAGTTTTCATATTCCCGGGTTATTCAACTGGATTGTCGTCTTCATCGTCACTTTTGACAGGGATCTCCGGTTTTGGCTGAACATACTTGCCCGACAGGATGGTTGAATATTTCTCCGTGTCCCGGGTATTATATGAAGGCACCACTGAAAAAGCCGCCCTGTATCCGGCTTTTTTG
>Ga0118677_10002319_pt1 | contig 38529 bp, 33 predicted proteins | sample AliMusrvi5mmetaG_FD_86154 | JGI IMG/M metagenome (GOLD analysis project Ga0118677, IMG submission 86154) | reverse complement strand
GCATAGTCTTGTGCTCATCGCAGAAGATATGCACGATTCGAGTTGAAATCTCAGGGTTCACACCCGACTTGACAATCTACAAAGCGATGGTTTACTAGGGCAGACTTAATATGCCGTTATACGCACTTACAGACACTTACACTACAACCTTTTTCAGGAGGATCATTTCGCTATTATGGAAGATCTAAAAGAGTTATTTGAGGCAATCGTAGATGGAAACGCCGGCAAGTCCAAGGCCTTGACCGCCAAGGCGCTTACCGAAGGCGTCGATCCGCAGGAGATACTGAATAAGTACATGATCCCCGCGATGGACGAAGTTGGACGCCGCTTCGAAACAAACGAGTACTTTGTCCCGGAGTTGCTCATTGCTGCCCGCGCCATGAAGGGATCGCTTGAATTGATCAAGCCCCGCCTTGTCGCCAGCGGCGCCAAACCCATTGGCAAGGTGGCGATTGGCACGGTTAAGGGCGATCTGCACGACATCGGCAAAAATCTTGTGGCTGCCATGCTTGAGGGCGGCGGTTTTGAGATCATCGACCTCGGCGTCGATGTGACGCCTGATAAGTTCGTCAAAGCCGTGAAGGAAAAAGGCGCCAGCATCATTGCGCTCTCGGCGCTGCTCACCACCACGATGCCCTCGATGAAGACCACGATCGAAGGGTTGAAGGAAGCCGGTGTGCGCAACCAGGTAAAAGTGATCATTGGCGGCGCGCCGGTGACCCAGAAATATGCGGACGAAATCGGCGCGGATGGCTACAGCGACAACGCCAGCAGCGCAGTAGCGCTCGCTCGCAAGCTGTCTGTTGGCGATAACTAATATCGCATCTCCCCTCCCGCACAAAGACAGTGCGGGAGGGTTGTTCATTCCTAAAGGATTCAAAGCAACCCTCAAGGGTTCCAAGCAATAAACTAAACTATGAAGGCATTGCTGATCGAATTACTCTCAGCCGGCGCCGTGCTTACAGATGGCTCGTGGGGCGTCCACATGCAATCTCTCGGCCTGCAACCTGGTGAAAGCCCGGACGTATGGAACCTGACACACCCGGATCTTGTGGCGAAGGTTGCCGGCGCTTACGTTGAGGCCGGCAGTCGCGTCATCCTGACGAACACGTTCGGCGCCAGCCGCATCATGCTCGCCAGGCATGGCTATGGCGACCAGGCCACGGCCATCAACCGCGCAGGGGCTCGCATATCCAAAGAAGCAGCGGGCGACAGAGCGCGCGTATTTGCATCTATCGGGCCAAGCGGCGCCATGTTGATGATGGGCGATGTTACGGAGCAGGACCTGAGCAATGCCTTTATCGAACAAGCTCAAGCGCTCGCAGAGGGCGGCGCCGATGGCATCGTTATCGAGACCATGAGCGATCTGGAAGAGACAAAGCTGGCAGTAGCCGCGGCGCGCGCCACAGGGCTTCCTGTCGTCGCCAGCATGACGTTCGATTCGGGCAAGAACAAAGATCGCACGATGATGGGCGTCACCCCCGAACAAGCGGCCGTTGAACTGACCGAAGCCGGCGCGGACGTCATCGGCGCGAATTGCGGTCAAGGCATTGAGAGTTACGTGACGATTTGCTCGCGATTACATGCGGCCACCACGCTGCCCATTTGGATCAAACCCAACGCGGGATTGCCCGAAATGGTGGATGGACAGGCTGTCTACCACACGACACCCGAGGCGTTTGCATCTTATGCCCCAACACTTTCGGCTTCCGGCGCCAGTTTCATCGGGGGATGCTGTGGAAGTAATCCTGAGTTTATCCGGCGCCTCAAGGACGCACTCCGTGTGGCAGGAAATCAGGATTCATAATTCCTAATTTCTAATTCATAATTTCTTATTGAAGGAGTGACAGGGTGCGTTTGAAACTGATCAGTTGCGAGATTTTCTACCGTGAAATGTGCTACGCCGTCTCTCAGTCGCCCAACCTGATTGAGATTGAGTTTCTGCCCAAGGGCTTGCACGACATTGGAAGCGCCGGCATGCTCCAGCGCGTGCAGGAGGTGCTCGATAAAGTAGATGAAACGCGCTATGACGCCGTCATCTTCGGTTATGGGTTATGCAACAACGGGCTTGCCGGCTTAAGAGCCCGGACGCTCCCAGTCGTCCTTCCGCGCGCGCACGACTGCATCACACTCTTCCTTGGCAGCAAGGAACGCTACTTGGACTATTTCAACAGCCACCTTGGCACCTATTTCAAGACCTCCGGCTGGATCGAACGCGGAACATCATCGTCTGGTGAGTTAAATCAGTTGTCCATCCAGCGTCAGATTGGCATGGACAAGAGCTACGATGAACTCGTCGAGAAATATGGCGAGGAGAACGCGCAGTTCCTTTACGAAACGCTCTACGGCTATAAGAACTATAGCCAGTTCACCTATATCGAGATGGGCATCGAGCCTGGCGATATGTTTGAACAACTCACGCGCAACGAGGCGGCCGAGAAGGGCTGGGAATTCGAGAAAGTCAAAGGCGATATGTCGATGATTCAACGGCTGGTCAATGGCGTCTGGGACAATAAGGAGTTCCTGGTTCTACCGCCCGGACAACGCATGGTCACAACATTCGGGCCAGACATTATCAAGGCCGAGATGATCAAGTAACCAGATATATCTTCATCAAATCAGTTGCGCACACTGCTTGTGTAAACACAGGAATGACATCATGAACAGCAGAGAACGCGTCGTTACCGCATTGCGACACAAACCAACTGACCGCGTGCCGTTTGACTTTGCACTCGGTTTCTCTCCCTATCAACTCGCGCAGTTTAAGGCACACACTGGTCAGGAAGACCCCAATGACTACTTCGGCGCGGACGTGCGCGGCACAAGCATTGGGCCTACCCGCCTGAAGACGGATTACTCTCGCTATATCGATCCTGCGTCGCTGCCTGCCCACGCCTACATCGATGAATGGGGGCAAGGACACATACCGACCGAAAGCAACGATCAATACCACTCGCACCTGGAAGGGTATGTGTATCCCATGTTAGGGCTGCATAGCGCCAAGGATGCATTGGATTACCCCCTACCGGATATCGAGGCAAAGTACCGCTACGATCAGGTTGCCCTTGATATTGCCAGGCACCACGAGCGCGGCCTTGCAGTAATGGCCGGCATGGCGTGCACGATCTTCGAAGTAGCCTGGTATATGCGCAGCATGGAACTGCTGCTGATGGACTTCGTTGATAACCAGGAGTTCGCCGAAGTGCTTCTGGATCGGATCACCGAAAAGCGCAGCATCCAGGCGCAGCGGTACGCCGCACTGGCGCCAGACGTGATCATGTTCGGCGACGACGTGGCGACACAGCGCGGCATGTTGATGAGCGTTGGAATGTGGCGCAAGTGGCTGAAAGGACGGCTTGCGCGCGTGATCGCCGCCGCGAGGCAAACCAATCCCGACGTCATCATTTTCTATCACAGCGATGGCGACGCCACTGCAATCGTGCCAGACCTGATCGAGATTGGCGTCGATGTCTTGAACCCGATACAGCCAGAATGCATGGATTTATTCGCCCTGAAGCGCAAATATGGCGACCAGATTTCTTTCTGGGGCACGCTTGGAACGCAGTCAACACTGCCATTCGGCACGCCACAGGATGTCGCGCAGGATATTCAGGAGCGCTGCGAGATAGCAGCGGATAACGGTGGATTGTTGATCGCTCCCACCCACATGGTCGAACCAGAAGTGCCCTGGGAGAACATCCTCGCGTTCGTTGAATCAGTCAAGAAGTTCCACAGGTAGGTCCGCATGAGCCACAAGCCACTAACAACTCACGAACGTTTCACCCGCATGTTTGCGCATCAGGATGCTGATCGCATCCCCGTGCTGGATAGCCCGTGGGAAGCCACGATTGAACGCTGGCACAACGAAGGAATGCCCGCGGATACGGACTTCTCCGATTATCTCGACCTGGATAAGATCCAGGTCATCAGCGTGGACAGCAGCCCGCGCTATCCCGTGGAAACGATCGAGCAAACGCCTGAGTATCGCGTCCACACGACCGCCTGGGGCGCAACACTCAAAGACTGGAGACACGCCGGCGGTGTTCCTCAGTTTCTGGATTTCGAGATTAAAAACCCCGACATCTGGTCGCAAGCCAAAGCGCGCATGACGCCATCGCGAGATCGCATCAACTGGAATCATCTGGCGCGCAACTACAGCCGCTGGCGCGCAAACGGCGATTGGATTCAGGGGCTGCTGTGGTTTGGCTTCGATGTCACACACTCGTGGACGCTCGGGACAGAACGCGTCCTCTATGCGCTGGTCGAGCAACCCGAATGGCTGGTGGATGTGTTCAACACGATGCTCGATGTAAACATCGCGCTTCTTGAGATGGTCTGGGACGAGGGCTACACGTTTGACAGCATCATGTGGTATGACGACATGGGCTACAAACACAACCAGTTCTTCTCGCTGCGAACCTATCGCAACCTGCTCAAACCCGTCCACAAGCGCGCTGTTGACTGGGCGCACAGCAAAGGGATCAAAGCTCACCTTCATTCGTGCGGCGACATCCGTCCGTTCGTGCCTGAGCTTGTTGAGATCGGCGTCGATGCGCTGAACCCGCTTGAAGTCAAGGCGGGCATGGATCCAACATTGTTGAAACAACAATTTGGCAAGGATCTGGTATTCCATGGCGGGATTAACGCGGTGCTCTATAACGATATGGAGGCGCTCGAAGCCGAGATGCGCCGGGTGATCCCAATCATGAAACAACAGGGTGGGTACATTTTCTCGTCTGATCACTCTGTGCCGTCGAGTGTCAGTCTTGCAGACTTCAAGCAAATCATTCGCCTGGCCAAGGAATTAGGCGCCTATGAATAGTCGTGAGCGCGCGCGGGCAATGCTGGACGGCGAACCAGTGGATCATCTCCCGAATATGGCGATCACCATGATGTTTGCTGCCGACCAGATTGGGGCGCCCTATTACGACTACGCGACCGACTACCGCGTGCTGGTTGATGGTCAACTTGCGACATCGGAGCGTTTTGGAATCGACCATGTCAGCGTGATCTCAGATCCAGCGATCGAGGCGGCGGACTGCGGCGCAACGGTCAAGTTTTATCCAAATCAGCCGCCTGCGATTGACGAGACTGCCGCCCTATTGCTTGATAAGTCGCGTCTGAATGCACTGCAAACACACCCCATGGGTCTTGGCGCGCGCATGACTAACCGTGTCGAGGGCGTCGCACTACTCAAGGAACGAACCCATGGCGATCGGTGGGTTGAGGGTTGGGTTGAGGGCCCCTGCGCCGAAGCCTCAGACCTGCGCGGCATCAACAACCTGATGCTCGACTTTACGGATGATCCAGAGTTTGTTGCCGATCTGTTCGGGTTTGTGATCGGGATGGAACTCGAATTTGCGAAGGCGCAGATACAGGCCGGCGCAGATATTATCGGGATCGGCGACGCGGCGGCGTCGCTGGTTGGGCCGCGCATCTACAAACAGATGGTGCTCCCTTATGAAAAACGCCTTGTGGATGGCATCCATGCGCTGGGAGGACGCGTCCGCCTGCACATTTGCGGAAACACGCGCCAGATACTGGATGGCATTGCTCAACTGGGTTGCGACATGGTCGACCTGGATTATTTCACCCCTGTTGGTGAAGGACGCCAGCGGTTAGGGCCAAACCAGGTAATCCTCGGCAACATCGACCCGGTGCGGGCGCTTCGCGACGGCACACCAGAGTCGGTATATCAGGCGATCGCAAACTGCCACTCACAGGCTGGCAATCGCTATATCGTTGGCGCCGGCTGCGAAGTGCCGCGCGACACTCCGCCGGCCAACCTGCTCGCATTGGCGCATTATGCCGAAGCGCATTAACATCAGTGATCACATTAGTGTTTTGAATCCTTCCGGACTGAGGTTGTGACAGTGACCGAAGCACAAAAACGAAAAATTGTATTAAAGCCGACAAACGTTGAGTTGATCGCCGATGCCGGGACGCCTTTGCGCGACCTTCTGTTTGAGCAGGGGGTTGAATTCCCCTGTGGCGGGCACGGGCGGTGTAGAGGGTGTAAGGTGCGCGTTCTCGAAGGCAAAGTCGCGGTGAACGAGGCGCAACTACATCATTTAAAACCACAGGAAATCGAGAACGGCTGGCGGCTGGCTTGCCAGTGCACACTTGATGACAACCTGGTCATCGAATTGCGCCAATGGGATGCGGCCATCCTCAGCAATGATACGGCTTTCGAGTTCTCCCCGCGCCCCGGGCTCGGCGTCGCTGTGGACCTCGGCACCACCACGCTCGTGGCTCAACTGCTTGACCTGAGCACCAGCCATGTGCTGGCAGTGCGGACGGCGCTCAATGGTCAGGCGCGTTATGGGGCCGATGTAATGAGCCGCGTGGGCTTCTCCGTCGCGGAAAAAGGCCAGAAGAAACTTGAGGAGATCATCCGCTCGCAGATCGGCAAGCTGATCAACGACCTGATTTTCGCGGCACAAGTCAATGCGGCAGAGATTGTCGATGTCGCCATTGTGGGCAACACGGTCATGTATCACATCTTTTGTGGCATCGACCTCGAACCGATGTCGCACTATCCATTTGTGCCCGTCCAGGATGGGATGCAGGTTTTCAATGCCGCCGATCTGGGCTGGTCGATCAACCCGCAAGCGGTTGTGCATTTCCTGCCATGCCTGGGCAGCTTCGTCGGCAGCGACATCACCGCTGGCGTGGTTGCGACGGGAATACATGAGAGCGCGGAACTCGTCGGGCTGGTCGACCTCGGAACGAATGGCGAAATCGTCATCGGCAATCGCGATCGCATGCTGTGCACCTCGACCGCAGCCGGCCCCGCGTTCGAAGGCGCCCGCATCTCGATGGGCATGCGCGCATCGACCGGCGCAATCTCCGAAGTGTTCCTTCAGGACGGCGCCGTGCAATGTCGCGTCCTTGGCAACACCGAGCCTCGGGGAATCTGTGGAAGCGGGCTCGTGGACGCCGTCGCCGTCGGCCTTGATATGGGCACGATCCGGATGACGGGTCGCCTGAATGCCGATGACAAATCAAGCAGCGGCGAAAGGGCCTGGATGTTGTGCGCGCCTGTCGCACTTTCACAAACGGATATTCGTGAACTTCAACTGGCGAAAGGGGCGATTGCGGCCGGCATCCACCTGCTGCTGCAGCAATGGGGCGCAACCGAAAACGACCTGACCAAGCTTTATCTGGCGGGCGCCTTCGGGAACTACATCAGTCGCAACAGCGCCAAGCGGATCGGCTTGCTCAAGTTCCCGCTGGAAATAGTACAGGCTGCGGGGAACACGGCGCTTTTGGGAGCCAAGCTCGGTCTGTTCATCAATGATGAATCCATCTATGCGCGGATTCGCTCCAAAATGACGCATGTCGGATTAAATGAGGACCCGAACTTCCAGGATGCGTTTGTCGACGAAATGAGCTTCCCGGAACCCGAATAGAGATAGAAACAATGAACCGTCCAACTGATCATCGCAATCTCGACCTGTGGAATCTCAATCTTGATGTGTGCTACGGACGCGCCAATGGAAAGGTAATCTGGCAACCACGCATTCTGGCGTGGTTCACCGATCGGTATTTCAGCAACACGCCCCTGCCGGACCGGTATAACGGAATGACCGAACCGGAGATATACCGTGACCTGGGGTGCTCCAACCGGCTGTACTTTTACAACGACTGCTTCCGGGCGGTAGATCCGCCGAGCGTCAAACGCATGGATGTGCCAAGTGGAACTGACCACATTACCCATGTCATCGAAACGCCCAAAGGCACGCTGACTGAAGAAGTGCGCGTCACCCCGAACAGTTGGTATCGCATTGAGGAAAAACGTTGGATCGAATCGCCCGAGGAGATGCGCATCTTCACATGGCTGCTCGACAATTCCACATGGGAGTGGAATCAACGCACTTATGACCACATGCTCACGGAATGGGGGCGACTGGGCGCTCCGACTATGTTCATGCCGCGCGTGAATGTGCAGGATCTGTACATCAACACGATGGGAGTTGAACGCGGCGTCTACGCGATTTACGAATGGGGTAGCGTCATCGACGACTACTTCCGAGCGCTCCACGGCAACCATATGCGCATGATCGATGTCCTTAATGCCTCGCCCATCATGCTGATCAACTTTGGCGACAACATTCACTGTTCCACTTTATCGCCAAAGCTATACGAAGAGTTTGTGCTGCCTGCGTATATCGAGCGAACGTCAAAGCTGCACCAGGCGGGCAAGTGGGTGTTCTCACACTGGGACGGGAACGTTCGCGCGCTTCTGCCCTATGCGCGCATTTCCGGGTTAGACGGCATCGAGGCGATCACACCCCAACCCCAGGGCGATGTCACGCTCGAAGAAGTGAAGGACGCTCTTGGCGATCAGATCTATCTGCTGGATGGCATTCCGGCTATTTACTTCGACACGACATTCAGCGAGGAAGTGCTCGCTGAATGCACCGAGAAAGTGATCAAGTTATTTGCCCCGCGCCTGGTTCTCGGCGTCTCAGATGAAATGTCATCACAGGGCGAAATCGAACGCATCAGGCTTGTAGGGGAAATTGTCGACAACTACAACGCATCATTACCCTGAAACACGCAGGCACATCTCTAATCCGACAGGAAACCCATATGGCATCAACTTCACGCGAACTGATTTACCAGACACTCAACTTCCAGAATCCGGCGCGCGCGCCACGCGACCTGTGGGTGCTCCCACTCGCCATGTGGACATACCCGGCCGAATACCGCGCCCTGCTGGAAAGATACCCCAGCGATATCGGCGGGCCAAACGGATATGAGACGGAACGCGCTATCACCACAGGCGACCAGTACGGCATCGGCGAATTCACCGATGAATGGGGCTGCAAGTTCACGAATATCCAGGCAGGCGTTATCGGCGAAGTGAAGGACGCGCCAATCAAGAACTGGGACACGGACATCCCAAACGTCCATTTTCCACGCGAATGGCTTACGATGCAACCCACCCCTGTTAACGCGGAGTGCGGCGCGTCGGACAAATTCATGCTTGCCGGAGCATGCCCACGACCCTTCGAGCAACTCCAGTTTTTGAGGGGCACAGTAGATCTATACATGGATTTGCTTGATCCGCCCGCCTCGATGCTGGCATTCATGCAGGAGATGCACCACTTCTACACCGACTTACTGGTGGCATGGGCAAAGACCGATGTGGATGGGCTGAAGTTTATGGATGACTGGGGATCGCAACGCATCCTGCTCATCAAGCCAGCGTTATGGCGCGAATACTTCAAGCCAATGTATGCGGAGTACGCGCAGATTGCGCATAGCTATGGAAAAAAGCTGTTCATGCATTCGGATGGCCATATCCTCGATATCTACCCGGATCTCGTGGAGATCGGCGTAGATGCGGTGAACTCGCAGGTGTTCTGCATGGGGACTAAGAACCTCGAACCCTTTGCGGGCAAGATCACCTTCTGGGGTGAGATCGACAGGCAGAATCTGCTGCCTTCCGGGACGACGGTCGACATCGACAACGCCGTTCGCGATGTCTATAAACGGCTGTGGCGCAACGGCGGGTGTTTTGCACAATGTGAATTCGGCGCCGGCGCCAGGCCAGAAAACGTGAAACAGGTGTTTGCAAGCTGGGATGAGGTGACAAAACAATGACGCCACGCGAACAATTTATCAATGCTTTGGAACGTCAAACGCCCTCTGGGCGTGTGCCGCATTTTGAACTCGTCTTCTTTCTGACGATGGAAGCTTTTGGCAAGGTGCACCCCTCGCATCGCTACTACGCACAATGGGATCAGATGGAGGAAAAGGAGCGCCGTCTACACCGCGAGGATATGGCAGACCTGTATATCAAGACCGCCGAACGTTTCGAGCACAGTGCGATCTTCATCCACGACAATCCCGGCACGCCTGAAGAGTGCCTGAAGATTGTCGACGCCATCCGCGAGAAGAGCGGCGACAAATACTTCCTGATGCGCCATGGCGACGCCACCTTCAGCATCCCGGACGGAATTGCGATGTATGACTTCTCATACCGCATCGCCGACGAACCCGAGAAACTGCACGCCGAGGCGGCAAAAATGGTTGACGATGCGGTGCAGCGCGCAGAAGCGATGGCAAAGCACGGCGGGCTGGACGGATTCGCGCTATGCGCCGATTACTGCCTGAACACGGGGCCATTCCTCAGCCCGAGACTTTTCAGCGAGTTTGTGACGCCCTATCTGGCGAAACTGATCAAGGCTTATCGCGACATGGGCTTCTACGTCATCAAACACACCGACGGCAACATCATGCCGATCATCGACCAGCTCGTGCAAACGCAGCCCCATGCCCTGCATTCGATTGATCCACAGGCCGGCGTTGACATTGCCTATGTCAAGAAAACCTATGGCGACCAGATCTGCATCATCGGCAATGTGAACTGCGGTTTACTCGACACTGGCACAGAGGAACAAGTCACCGACAACGTGCGCTACGCCCTCCGCAGCGGCATGCCGGGCGGTGGTTATATCTTCTCGACAAGCAACTGCGTCTATACCGGAATGCGACTGTCGCGCTACGAGATGATGCTCGATATCTGGCGACGAGAGGGCAACTACCCCGCGTGAATACGCCATTTGACTACGCGCGGCACAACGACGAAGTCAGGCAGGTATGGGACGCATACAACGCCGGAAAACCATTCCGCGCGCCGATCCAATTCAGCATGAATGCCCGCATGATCCTGCAGAATCATGAGCTGAACACCTGGGGCTACACCTGGCAGCAATACTTCGAGAATCCCGATGTTCGCTGGACGGTCGAATTGGCTTTTCAGAAATGGGCAAGGTTGAATGTCGTTCAGGACAGTGAGATGGGGTTGCCCACAAAGGAGTGGGCCGGGATTGGCGTTTACTACCAGAATTGTGATGAGGCCGCCTGGTTTGGATGCCCGTTCTACTTTCCTGCCAATGACATGCCGTTTATTGAGCCCATTCTCAAGCTCGACGGCGACAAACACAAGTTATACGACATGGCGATTCCCGATCCGCTACGGGGCGGCATCATGCAGCGCGCCATGGAGCATTACGAGTACCTTGATGACAAACGCAAGCACGAGGACTTTGAAGGCATCCCGGTTGGAAAATCATGGGTGTTCGGCGGCGGCACCGATGGGCCACTGACGGTGGCCTGCAACCTTCGAGGCGCCAGCGAGATCGCGCAGGACTTCTACGAAGACCCGCAGTACGTGCATGATCTGTTTGGCTTTATCACCGACGCGGTCATCGCGCGCATCAAAGCAATCAGCGCGTTTAACGGCGCTTCCCTGCCCACGCCTGGCTGGTTCTTTGCCGATGACAGCATCGAACTGATATCCACGCCAATGTACAAGGAGTTCGTCCTGCCCTACCACCGCAAACTGCTCGCGGCATTTTCGCAGGGCGGGCCGAACGGCATTCACCTGTGCGGCAAGGTGCAGCGCCACCTCAGCTTCCTCAAGGACGAGCTTAACATCAAGACTTTTGATCTTGGCTTCCCCACCAATATGGGCAAGGCGCGCGAAGATCTCGGTGACGATGTAACGCTCATCGGCAACATCGCCCCTCACCTGTTGCACCTCGGCCCTGTTGAAAGCATCCGTGAACAGGTGAAAAAACTGTGTGCTTCAGGCGTCATGAAGGGCGGGAAGTTCATTCTGCACGACGGCAACAACTGCGCGCCGGGGACGTCCCTGGAACATTTCCAAGCGATGGTTGACGCCGGCAAAGCGCACGGGCGATATCCGCCGGCGGACATGTAACTGTATATTTGAGCGATGAGTCCGTTACCCATATCACCCCGTGTTGTAGCGCTTATACACAACCCTGTCTTTGAAAAGCAGGGAGGACGCAAGCTCCATGAGTTGATGGGTTGGAATAACCCCGACAATCTGGCGCAGGAATACATCCGCGATGTGGCGGAAGCCAGCCACGGGCTCGTGCAATACCGGATCGTGGAGCGACACGAGATCGATGGGTTTCCGCGCCTGGCCGATGGTTACACGTACAACGACGAGACATTCCTTCGCTGCTGGCGCGCGCGATCTGGATTCCACAAACCTGACGGCGCCGATTACCTCGATCTGCTCAGGACGGTTGACTTCATGTCAAAGGCACAGCTGAATCTGGCCGATGAGCTGTGGTTATTCGGTTTCCCCTATGCCGGCTATTACGAATCTGCCATGGGCGGCCGGGGCGCCTTCTGGTGCAACGCCCCGCCGATCGACGGCACGCAGCATATCCCGCGGCGTTTTGTGGTGATGGGCTTTAACTATGAGCGCGACGTCGGCTGCATGCTCGAAGACCTGGGACACCGCGCCGAAAGCATCATGGAGGAAGTCTTCCGCAATACATCCGCTTCGGCGAACCTGTGGCGCCAGTTTACACGATACGATCAAACTTCGCCCGGTCAGGCAGCCTGCGGCAATGTGCATTTCGCGCCAAATAGCGACCGCGACTATGACTGGGGCAATCGCGGCATGGTGCGCAGCACTTGTGACGATTGGTTGCAGTATCCCGCGTTAAGTGGGAAGTCACGCCTGGTCAATTGCGCTGAATGGGGAAATGGCGACATGCGAGCACATCACATCTGGTGGATGCAACGCTTCCCGCATAGCGATGGGACGACGCCTGCCGGGATTCGCAATAACTGGTGGAGCTACATCCACCTCGATCACCTCGATAGCATCACGAATTTCCGATAGTGGCAAGCCACGCGCGCATCTGGGCCGGATTTTCTTTGAACATCAATGACCCGGGGACAATGTAGTCAGCGCCGGCGGCCGCAATCAGTGGAACCGTTTCACGCCGAATACCGCCATCGGCCAGAATCTCTGTGTTCAACCCGCGCCGCGCGCGCCGCGCGTCACACGCCTGTGTGATCCGAGCAGGAACCGAGGGGTCCATCGAGGCGCCCTTGATTCCCATGGCTGTGCCCAGTATCGTGACCGTGTCCAGGTGCTCCCACAAAGGCTCAAGCAATGAGAGTGGCTCCGTCAGCAGCAGCGACACGCCCGCCTTCTTGCCGAGCGCATGGATCGCATCAAGCGCGCGGCGCGCTTCACCTTCACCAGGAACGGAGTCCATGCAGATGATGAATCCATCGACGCCTGCGCTCGCAAATGGCTCCAGCCAATCCAATGGATGGGTCGTCATCAGATGCGCTTCAAATGGAAGGCGAGTGTGTTTTCGGATAGCTTGCACCAGGTCGGGGAAAAAGAGCAGATTTTTAACGTAGTGACCATCGGCAACATCGAGATGGAATCGTTCAGAGTAGGGTTCGACCCGTTTGATGTCGGATTCGAGATTGGCAAGGTCGGCAGACCAGAGCGACGTGGAACACTTTAGCATCTGGCGGATTTTAGCATGTCCGTTACACTACGGGCTAATGAAAATCGGCATTCTGGGTGGGACGTTTGACCCGCCACACATCGGTCACCTCGTTATCGCCGACCAGGCGTTTACACAACTGCGCCTGGATAAGGTTTGGTTTGCCCCTGTCGGGCAGCCCCCGCACAAAGACCTGAAGCGCGTCACTGCAACACAGCGCCGGGTAGAAATGACGCGCCTGGCCATACAGGACAATCCAAACTTCGAGCTAACGGAAGCGGATGTGCATCGCCCCACCCCGCATTACATTACGACGCTGTTCGAACTGCTCTGCAAGCAGCATCCTGACTGGGAGTGGTATCTGATCGTTGGCGGCGACTCGCTCATGGAGTTGCCGCACTGGCATGAACCCATGCGCCTGTTAGAACTCACCCGACTGGTTGTCGCGTTGCGCCCGGGCTTCAAACCAGACATGGCGACATTGGAACAAGCTCTGCCAGGCATCAGCGCGCGCATCGAGTGGATAGACAGTCCGTTGATTGACCTCGCGTCGCGCGACTTGCAACGCCGCGCGCGTGAAGGCCTGTCCCTGCGCTACGTAGTGAGTCGCGAAGTCGTGGAATACATCGTCACGCACCAGCTTTACAAGTAACACCAACCTGACCACGTCTAGTCTGAACAAATCACTTGACACACCTGAACCCGACATCAGGATGGTAGGTCGTCGAGAAGTTGTATATCCTGCGCGCCACACGCAGATCTGTTGGCGAGTTGTTGAAGCCGCCGCCGCGAATACTTTTCTGGTCGGATTTTTTAGCTGGATGCGGGTTGTTCAGATCGCTGGCGCGATAGTACAGGGGATCAAACCAATCGTCGGTCCACTCCCACACGTTGCCAGACATGTCGTATACGCCGAACGGGCTGACGCCTGAAGTGAAAAATCCCACAGGTGCTGTATCTCCGGCGGGAACTCTGAGCGGATCAAAGTCATTGCCCCATGGGTATCGACGGAAGTCTGTCCCGCGCGCCGCATACTCCCATTGCGCCTCCGTTGGCAACATCTTACCCTGCGCCCGGCAGTAATGATCGGCGTCATACCATGAGACAAAGCGCACCGGGTGCTCCCAGCGATTTGGATCATCGTCGATATGCCAGGTGCGCGTGATCGGTTCTTTGCCGCCAGGAGTCTCGGCCGTCGTCTTATAGCTGCTGAGTGCGACCCAGGCCCGAAACTGACCCACCGTTACCGGGTAGGCGTCAATCTGGAAACCGGAAACATGGACATCGTGAACCGGTTTCTCTTCCTCTGCGCCGTCGTCGCTCCCCATACGAAAAGTGCCTTCGGGCACTAAGGCGACCGACCCAATCTCTGGTGGAGTCACTCCTCCAACAGCATCTATCCCGCCACGAACTGGTTGTGCGACTGCGGTGGATTGCATCACCACACCGGCGGAATCTATCGCGCGCGCCTGGAAACGATAATCGCCGTTCATGTCCGTCTGCCATGCGTAAACCAGGTTGTACTCTGTTTCCCCCCGCGCGTCTTCACTCACCACCACCTGGTCATTGAGGATCAGCTCTACACGCTGGAGCCCAGCCGGCGATAACGCGTTCACGGCAAAATACAACGCAGTGCGCGCGCGTATGGGAGCGAATGAGATCGGCGACATGATCTGCACGCCCGCAGGTCGTGGCGTGAGTGCTGGAGCAGGAGTCGGGCTAGACGCCGGTGACACGGCGCCTGCGCTTGCGGCGGCAGTCGGTTTCGGTGTAACCGTCCCAATGAGACTCAGCGCAGTACTCGTCGCCAATATCGCAGTGGCGCCTTGCGTCGGTTCACTTCTCTTAACGGTGGGGAGGCTTTGCAGGGTTGGCAGAACGGTCACACCGGATACCGGCGCAGGCGTCGCAGCAGTCCCCACGCATGCCGTTGCTAATAGCACTGAGATGAGAGGAAGGAAAAACTGTCTAAAACTCACAAAAACACCTGCGTTCTATCGGTCATTGCTTTGAATCCTTTAGGACAGCAACCCTGGTTGCATTGGCTGGGTATAGGGGATATGTAAATGCTCATACGCTCGTTGAGTCGCCGTCCGTCCGCGTTGTGTGCGATCGAGAAATCCCAGTTGCAGCAGGTAAGGTTCAACCACATCCATGATCGTGTCTGACTCTTCGCTGATGCTGGCCGCGATTGTCTCCAATCCTACCGGCCCGCCGTTAAACTTCTCAATGATCGTCTTGAGCACCCGGCGATCCAGGTCATCCAACCCCAGTGGATCAATATCCATCAGGGACAATGCCTCGCGAGCCAACGCGGGTGTGATTCGTCCGTCGGCTTTGACCTGCGCATAATCCCGCACCCGTTTCAACAATCGTATCGCCACGCGCGGAGTGCCGCGAGCCCGTTGTGCGACATCCGTCAAGGCGGACGGCTCAATCGGGGTCTTCAGCAAGCGCGCCGCCCGACTGACGATGAGTTCCATCGCATCAATCGGGTAGAAGTCAACCCGATACTGTGCGCCGAAACGAGCGCGCAATGGGGCCGTGATAAGCGCCAGGCGTGTAGTGGCGCCGATAATCGTTATCGGGGGCAGTTTTAGCCGCACGATGCGCGCGCTTGGTCCTTTGCCGATGACAATATCAAGCGCATAATCCTCCATCGCCGGGTACAGCACTTCTTCTACCGCTCGATTCAAGCGGTGAATCTCATCGATAAACAGAATATCGTTCTTGCGCAAGTTGGTCAGAATCGCCGCGAGATCCCCAGGCCGCTCGATTGCCGGCCCCGATGTCACGCGCACATTCGCGCCCATTTCATTGCCAATTACGTGCGACAATGTGGTCTTGCCCAACCCAGGCGGGCCATAAATCAAAACATGATCGAGCGCCTCACCGCGCGCGCGGGTGGCTTGGATTAAAATACGCAGATTGTCGCGGATCTTGTCCTGACCAATCAAGTCATCCAGAGTTTTAGGTCGAAGAGCACGATCCAATGCGCCGTCGTCTTCCGGTTGATCGTGACCAGACACCATGCGGGTATCTTTGTCTTGTGCCATACGTGTTATTACCTTCAAAGGCGCGTCGCACTCAGCGGTTCCCGCGCACATGAATTATAGGTGATCAAGAATGCCGTTATTGATTGATGGACACAACTTAATCGGTCAGATGCACGACCTTTCATTGAGCGATCCCGATGACGAAGAAAAACTCATCAGCCGATTGCGCTATCTGGCCGAACGCTCTGAGAAACGCATGACCATTGTGTTCGATCCTGCTCCAAATGACACTCGGATACACATTGGAAGCGGCCAGAGCCAGCATGGCGCTAAATTGACCGTTATCTACGCCCATTCTGGCAGGAAAGCCGACGACGTCATCCGGAGTATTGTTGGCGAAGTCAAAGACAGGCAAGGGCTGATCGTCGTCACCTCTGATGCCGCCGTCGCTGACTTTACGCGCCGGTGTGGCGTGCGCACACAATCCTCGCAGGACTTCATCCGATGGATGAACGCGCAGACATCCGCCAAACCCAACATCGATGCCAAACCCATAGGCAGCGCCAAGGAAGTAATCAACTGGTCTGATGTGTTCAAGGAACCCAGCCCTCCTCCCAAGTCCGGGAAAATACCTGCTCCTCCTCAAGAAAAGAAAGGGCAGCGACGATCAGAACAACTCAAGACCCAGGTAAAGAAAACACGGGGGCTGTTTTAAGAGCAAAGCGCCGATCGCCCTGGAACACTGCTATCCTGCAAATTGATTCAATCAATCGTGCATTAAAATACATGCGTAACCTGGGGTTGCCTGCACGATCATGCCGCTATACCCAGTGTTTGTCCGCATAACCCAAAACCAGCAATCTGCCAGAACAGCGAGGAGATTACATAGTTTATGTCGTATGAAGTGAAACACGCCGCACTGTTAAAGTGGGTTCACGAAACAGCAGAACTGACGCAGCCAGACGCGATTCACTGGTGTGATGGAAGTCAGGCTGAGTATGACCAATTGATGGCTCAGATGGTTGAAATTGGAATGGCCACCGCTCTCAAAAAGCGCCCGAATTCGTTTCTATTCCGGTCGGATCCGAGCGATGTGGCGCGCGTGGAAGCGCGCACGTTCATCAGCACCACCAATAAGGTGGACGCTGGCCCAACCAACAACTGGATCGCGCCGGACTTGTTGAAAGCCACCATGACAGACCTTTACTGGGGCTGCATGAAAGGCCGCACGATGTACGTGATTCCTTTCTCGATGGGCCCCCTGGATTCCCCAATTGCCGCCATCGGCGTGGAACTGAGCGACAGCCCTTATGTCGTGTGCAATATGCGCATCATGACACGCATGGGCAAGACAGTCATCGAGAAACTCGGTGATACCGGCCGGTTCTTCCCCGCTGTGCACTCCATCGGTTCTCCGTGCGATGACACCACGATTAACCAGGTATGGCCCTGCGCCGAAATTGATCACAAGTACATCAGCCACTTTCCCGAGGAAGGCCTGATCTGGTCCTATGGCTCCGGTTACGGCGGTAACGCGCTGCTCGGTAAAAAGTGCCTGGCGTTACGCATCGCCTCCGCAACAGGCAAGCGTGAAGGTTGGATGGCCGAACACATGCTGATCCTGCGCCTGACCAACCCGGCCGGTCGGCAGTATCACATCGCCGCGGCCTTTCCCTCTGCCTGCGGCAAAACGAACCTGGCAATGATCACCCCCACAATCCCGGGCTGGAAGGCAGAATGCATTGGCGACGACATTGCATGGATGAAACCCGGCCCGGATGGACGCCTGTATGCCATCAATCCTGAAGCAGGCTTCTTCGGTGTAGCGCCAGGCACCTCCTACGCAACGAATCCAATGGCTATGGAGACGATGAAAGAAAACTCAATTTTCACGAACACCGCGCTTACTGATGATGGCGATGTGTGGTGGGAAGGAATAGATGGCGCGCCGCCAGCGCATGTAATCGACTGGAAAGGGCGCGACTGGACGCCTGCGTCAAAAGACCTGGCCGCCCATGCCAATTCTCGTTTCACCGCGCCGGCGACACAGTGTCCGATCATCGCGCGCGATTGGGAAAATCCGCTGGGCGTCCCAATCGACATCTTCATCTTTGGCGGCCGGCGCGCCAGCGTCGTGCCTCTGGTCACTGAGTCGTTCAACTGGGATCATGGCGTCTTCATGGGCGCCACAGCCGCATCTGAGACAACCGCCGCCAACATTGGCGCCGTGGGCAACCTGCGCCGCGATCCATTCGCCATGATGCCGTTCTGCGGTTACAACATGGGCGACTATTTTCAACATTGGTTTGACATGGGCGACACACTCGGCAGCAATGCCCCTAAGGTGTTCTACGTCAACTGGTTCCGCAAGAATACCGCCGGTAAATGGCTATGGCCTGGCTACGGCGAGAACAGTCGCGTATTGAAGTGGATGTGCGAACGTCTGGACGGAACAGCAGGCGCGGTCGAGACGCCGATTGGCTTTGTGCCCACCGAAGCAGATATCGATCTGAATGGGCTGGATTGGCCAATAGATCGCCTGCAGGAAGTGCTCAAGGTCGATGCGCCAGCCTGGCTGCCAGAAGTCCCCGACATCGCCAAGTTCTTCTCGCAATTTGGCGACCGCTTGCCCGCGCGCCTCACGGCGCAACTCGATGCGCTTGCGGCCCGACTGAAAGCGTCATAACGCACTATGGATGACCGCTCTGAGTCCCGTTGGGAAAGTTATAGCGTTGCAACACCGGAAAACATCTCGTTCAGTTACGATGTAGCGGGAATCGGATCTCGTTTCATCGCAGCCCTGATCGACTTTGTGATCTATATCCTGGCCGCCATTGCGCTGGCGATACTTAGATCCGAGATACAACGCTATATCAGCGACGCGACCTTGATGGCAACGATTACAGCCATCTATATCGCGTTCTCCTTCCTGTTCTACTGGGGTTACTACATCCTCTTCGAGTTGATCTGGGCAGGGCAGTCGCCCGGCAAGCGGATTGCCCGTATCCGCGTAGTGCGGCTCGACGGCACACCGGCGTCCCCAGGTCAGATCGTGATCCGCAATGTGGGGCGACTGGTTGATCTGTTCCCCGGCTTCTATGCCGTCGGCGTGATCACTATGCTGTTGAATGACCAGGCGCGACGTTTAGGGGATTTCGCTGCGGGAACACTGGTAGTGCGCGAGGTGGCGCAAGTATCTCTCAGTCAGGTTGTGAATGAAACCGGCGATTCGCCGGTTGCGCCGGGTGCGCCGATGGTGAACGAGCGCGCTCAAGCCGAAGCTGCAACGCTCCCAGTGAATCGCTTAAGCAAAGAACAACGCCAAATCGCGCGTGAGTTTTTGGCGCGAAGGGCAGAAATGAATGAATCTCTACGCGCCAGGCTCGCGTTGCAAATCGGCGCATCCGCAGCCCGTCAGATGGATTTCGTTGTGCCTGTCCATCCCGCGCAAGCCGAGTACCTGTTGGAACTGATCGCGATCGCACTCGGACAGAAAAACTAAACAGGGATCAGTTCAGACTGACCCCTGTCCCCTGCTCCATTCAGATCAGGTTCCTTCTTCCCAGCTTGACAGATACTTCGCCTGCTCATCAGTCAGGATGTCGATCTCAATACCCATGCTTGCCAGCTTGAGGCGGGCAATCTCACGGTCGATGACTTCAGGAATGGTATAAACGTCGTGCTCAAGCGTCGCCGCATTCGCGCGCATAAACTCAAGACCGAGCGCCTGGTTGGCAAAGCTCATATCCATCACAGCCGCAGGATGCCCCTCAGCGGCTGCCAGGTTGATAAGACGGCCATCACCCAGCAGGTTGATTCGGCGGCCATCCTTTAATTCGTACTGCGCCACAAATGGGCGCACCATGCGGGGCTCACCGATGCTCATTTTTTCCAGCGCGGGGATGTTAATTTCGGAGTTAAAGTGCCCGGAATTGGCGAGAACCGCGCCGTCCTTCATGACGGCAATATGATGCCCGTCAATAACGTTCTTGTCGCCGGTGACGGTGCAGAAGATGGCGCCGATCTTGCTTGCCTCAATCAAAGGCATCACCTGGAAACCATCCATCAACGCCTCAAGCGCCTTAAGCGGATCAACTTCGGTCACGATGACAATCGCGCCCATGCCTCGCGCGCGTGAGGCCAACCCGCGACCACACCATCCATATCCAGCCACAACAAAGTTGCGTCCGGCCAGCAGAATGTTCGTCGCGCGGACAATGCCATCGACTGTGCTCTGCCCGGTGCCATAGCGGTTGTCGAAGAAATGCTTGGTCATCGAATCATTCACGGCCAGCACCGGATAGCGCAAAACGCCTTCCTTTGCCATCGCCCGCAACCGGACGACGCCGGTGGTAGTCTCCTCAGTGCCGCCTACTATTTCAGGCACTTGGTCTTTGCGTTCCTTGTGCAGGACGCTTACCAGATCGCAGCCATCATCCATCGTCATCTGTGGGCGATGATCCAACGCGGCGTTCAAATGCCGGAAATACGTGTTGGTGTCCTCACCCTTGATAGCATAAACAGGAATCTCGTCGTTCGCCACGAGCGAGGCCGCCACTTCATCCTGTGTGCTAAGCGGGTTGCTGGCGCACAGAACAATGTCCGCGCCGCCAACCTGCATCGTGCGCGCCAACGCAGCAGTTTCACTGGTCACATGCAAGCACGCCGAGACCTTGAGACCCGCGAGAGGCCGCTCCTTTGCAAAACGCTCCCGGATCAACTTGAGAACAGGCATCTGCGATTCAGCCCATTCGATTTTGTATCGACCTGCAGTCGCCAAACCCAGGTCTTTCACATCATGTTCAATCATCTTTGTTTGCCCTCAAATAACATTTGGTAACAGTCTTAAAGGATTCGAAGCACTAACAAGCCGTTGCCTCTATAGATTCGCTGGCAACGACAACCTTCTCAGCTCGGCATGGATAATGCGCCGAAGTTTGCCTCATAACGCGCCTTAAATGCATGCCAAGTATACGTGTGACTCATGCCACCAACGTGTTCCAAAGCATATGTCGCGGCAACACTGCCCAGACGCCCGCACGTTTGCCAATCCGCTCCGTTGGCCAGACCCTTCATGAATCCCCCGCGATACGCATCGCCTACGCCTGTCGGATCGATGATGCGATCTTCAGGCACTGCCGGAACATCAATCACTCTGTCGCGCAACACGATGGATGATCCCTGTGCGCCGCGCGTGATGACCAGCGCCTCAGACTGAGACAACACATCCGCTTCGCTCAAACCCGTCTTGGTGCGAATAAGTTCGAATTCGTAGTCGTTGCAGATCAGGATGTTTGCGCCGACGATGCCCTGCTTCAGCTCTTCACCGCTTGCGCGGGCGCACTGCTGACCAGGATCAAAGATAAACCGTATTCCTAGTTCTCGGCATTCGCTGGCGTAACGCACCATCGCCACCGGGTCATTGGGTGAGATGGTCACAAGATCGGGCTTGGGGGTGTCGTGAAACGACAGTTCCCGCGCCCTGCTCATTGCTCCGGCATAAAAGGTGGCAATCTGGCTGTTATGCAGGTCGGTGTTGCAGAAAAACGACGATGTGAACTGATCCGGGACTTGGCGAATGAGGGACGTGTCGACGCCCACCCCTTCCAGCCACGCGCGGTACTCATCAAAGTCGATGCCCGCCGTCCCCATGATGACTGGCTTTTCACCCAGTAACGCGAGGTTATAGGCGATATTGGGGGCGCAACCGCCGCGCCGTTTCTCCATGCTGTCGACCAGAAAACTCAGGCTCACATGCGACAACTGATCCGGTAGCAGGTGATCTGTGAACGAACCGGGGTATGTCATCAAATAGTCATAAGCAATCGAGCCGGTCACAATCATTTTCATATTCGCGTCTATCCTCGTTATTCTGCATCAGGCTTTGCGTGTCTTTGGGTTCTCAAAACGGTAGCCCTGCCGACGCACCGTGCGCAAGTATACAGGGTCGGTGGGATCATCCTCAATCGCCTCGCGCAGCCAACGGATATGAACATCCAGCGTGCGCGTGTCGCCGAGATAACTGGTGTCCCAGACCTGCTGCATCAAAAACTTCCGCGTCAGGACTTCACCGGGCTGCTGCATGAAAAGCTGTAATAGTTTGGACAGCTTAGGGTTCAGATAGCGCTCCTCGCCCTTCTTTCTCAGGATGCCGTCTGTAGGGCGAAAAATCAGGTCGCCACAGCGGAGCTCGATGGCTTGACCTTCCGGCATGAGCTTATCGACGCGCGCCAATAACCGGCGCAGCGAGAGCGGGCGCGGCAAATAAGCGTCTGCGCAATTGCCGGATAAGGCGCTAACAGTCTGCGCGATGCTTGTGCCAGCCACCGCTCCGGTTGACTCAGGGCCGAGCATGATCACGGGCGCCTCGCGGATGCGTTTGATATTCTGACACAGGCGATCAGCGCTTACGCGCAATGTCGGGACGTCAATAATCACCAGCGCCGGGGAATCCTTCTCTAAAAACGCCAGCGCGTTCTTGGCAGTGCGAACCCAGGCGACGCGATAGCCGTGCTGTTCCAGCACGGGACCTACCGAGTCCCCCAGACCGCCCTGCACCAGCAGGATTTTCTTGGTGGCTGTCCTCTTCATTATTTTTTGCGGCAAGGCTGCCCTTGAATTGCTTTGTGCTCCTGCATCTTCAGGATACTGCTCTGAGTCCCTTTGGGAGCGATTCTGTGGTCTGCCATGCATCAGGATTATACATCTCGATGCGTCAGGCGCGCCGGTTGTTTTTAAGGTTACCACGATCTCTTTAAGGTTGTCGGCAAATGTTGTATTTAAGGTAAGATTTGAGGAATGTTACGCCGCCAACGCGTCCCGACGCTTCTCTGTATCCTGTTTTTGTTTGCCTTGCCATTGGCATTATTCCTCTCAGTGACTGTTGGCAACGCGACGCTTCTCCCTGCCGACAACCTGTTTAGCTGGGAGCCATTTCGATCTCTGTCCAGTGCATGGGGCGTAACCGTGCCACAAAACCATCTGCTTTCAGACCTGATTCTCGAAAACTATGCCTGGAAGCAGTTCATTCTCCAGTCGATCCAGCTACGCGAATTGCCATTATGGAATCCGTACCTGTTCGGCGGCGTGCCGTTCCTGGCCGCCGGCCAGCATTCCGCGTTCTACCCGCTGAGCCTGCTCTATTACCTTCTCCCGCTGGATAAGGCTTATGGCTGGTTCACTGTCGCAAACCTTGGGCTGGCGGGTGTATTCATGTTTATCTATATGCGGACGATCGGGATACGCCGGGCAGGGGCTACTCTGGCAGGCGTCGCATACCAGCTCAGCGGTTTCATGATCGTGTCCGTCGTCTTCCCAATGATTGTCGCGTCGGCCGCGTGGCTGCCCTTGATCCTCACGATGGTGGAAAAAGTCTTGCGCCAATCCAATGGATTACGGGGGCGCCGCGCTACCGCGCCGTGGGTCGTGCTTGGCGCCCTGGCGATTGCCATGCATATCTTCGCGGGTCACATCGAGATCACAGTCTATACGGCGTTGATCACTGCCTTTTATTGTCTGTGGCGGCTTGCGACACTGTGGCGCATTAGAAGACAGGCCAACTTGCTGTTGCGTCCCGTGATCTGGTTGGTTGCCATGGCAATCATAGGCGCAGGTATCGGCGCAGTGCAGCTTGTGCCGCTCTTCGAGATTGTCCAGACCAGCTTCAGGGCAGCGCGATCATCACTGCAGGAAGTAATGGGATACGGTTTCCCATTGCGGCATATTCTGTTGTGGCTAATGCCGAATTTCTACGGCAACCCCGCCCATCACACCTACTTCGACTTATTCACTGCATCGACTCAGGCAATCACCACGCCAAATGGACACACGGATTGGGGCATCAAAAACTACGTCGAAGGCGGCGCGTATGTAGGCATCATCACCTTGGTTCTAGCTGGGATTGCCATCACGGCATACTTCCGAAACCTCATGCAACGTCGTCGCGCGGCACTGAGTCCCTCTGGGACGGTCGAAGTGCTACAAGATACCCAACTTGCGCTAATACAGTCCAAACCCACTGGCTTTTTTATCGTTCTGGGTCTGCTTTCAATCGGGTTCATCTTCGGCACCCCGCTCTATGCGGTGCTGTATTACGGTCTGCCGGGGATCAATCAGCTTAACTCGCCGTTCAGATGGGTATTCGCCCTTACCGCCTGCCTGACGGTGCTCGCAGGCATCGGTCTTGATCACGTCCTGGAACTCAGAGCAGCGGGCAAAACGACTGCTCTGAGTTCCCTTGGAAACGAGCAGACTGTCGCTCGCGGGAATCTCGCGGATCGCGCGGATCGTCTGGGATGGATAGGGATTGCGGTCGGCGGTTTCCTGTTGCTAGGAATTCTGGTTGTCCGCCTCGCGTGGCCTGCCGTTGAGCCTCTGATAAACAGGGTGTTCCAGGGCATGGCAAAGGCCACGGAAGGATTTCAGTCCGCCCAGGCATTCTTCAGCTACGAAGCGCGCAATGTCGCGATTCTGGCTGTGCTGATCATTGGCGCCAGCATGCTATTTCTGGCTAAACCGCGTATCCGACAAAAGTGGTGGTGGAGCGCTGCCCTCATTCTCCTGCTCGCATGCGACCTCAACCTGGCATGGGCAGGGTTTAACCCTTCTGTAAACCCGCAATTACTCACTGTGAAACCCGAAGCGCTGAAATTCCTGCAGGCGCAGCCCGGACAATGGCGCATGACAACATACGATCCACACGGCGAGAAACCGCTTAACGCCAACTCGGCCTGGTTATATAACTTGCAGGACATCCGGGGATATGACTCGATTATTCCCAGGCAGTATGTAGACTACATGAAACTGATCGAGCCGCAGGGTGAACTACTGTATAACCGGATCGCACCGTTGAGCCAACCGTCCAGTCTGGAGTCACCTTTGCTCGACCTGCTTGATGTCAAGTATGTGTTAACCCCCATCGATACACCGATAGAGAGTCCGGGTTATACGCAGGTGTTCACTGATGCCAGCGTCAGGATTTATGAAAATCTGAACGTCATGCCTCGCGCGTTCGTCTTGCCTGCCTCCAGCGCCCTTTTGACCAAAAATTTCGCGCAATCGGTACAGTCAAACGACCCGCGCAAGTATGTCATGATCGATTCATCCTGCGGCATTACGGACACGGGTTGCGTCATCCCCCGCGCCGCTGCCTACACGCCCGCAACCATTACGGTCTACAAGAATAGCGAAGTATGGGTCGATGCCGCCGTCACACAGACCAGTTGGCTCATCCTGGCCGACAGTTACGCTCCTGGCTGGCGCGCCTTTGTCCGGCCGCTGGGCGGCAGCGACAAAGATGAACATGAAGTCCAGATCGGGCTTGCGAATGGCAACTTCCGCGCGGTCAAGCTTGACGCTGCACCGAGTCCCACTGGGATCGCACCGTCAGCCGCGCCGACCAGCACATTGAATCAATCGCTGCTTGATGCGAAGCCCGTCGGCGCTTCACTTTCCCCACAAAAGCCGGTAGCGTATACGATCCGCTTCAAGTACTCGCCCGACTCGTTGCGAATCGGCGCTTTCATCACGTTCCTGGCTGTGTCCGTCCTCATTCTGATGGTGGGGATCTACCTGTGGAGGTCATTTTACAAGGAAGGATCAGCATCGTCGCCCGTTCAGCGGGTTGCCAAGAACAGCCTGGTGTTGACCGGATTCAACCTGGCAGGCAGGCTCATCGACTTCGCCTTCGCGATCCTGATGCTGCGGGTGCTCGGGCCAGAGGGCGCCGGCAAGTTCGCGTTTGCGATCGTCATCATTGGATGGCTTGATATCCTGATGAATTTCGGCCTGAACACCTTTCTCACGCGCGAGGTGGCGCGCGACCGCGCACACGCAAACAAGTATCTTTACAACACATCGATACTGCGCCTGTTGCTTGGCTTCGGCTCCGGCCCACTCGTTATCGTGATCATCCTCTTCTGGCGATCTGCGTTTGATCTCGCGACGGATACCGCCACGGTCATCATCATGCTCGCTGTAAGCCAGTTGATCAGCAGCATGGCAACTGGATTAAGCGCCCTCTTCTTCGCCTACGAAAAAGCCGAGTTCCCAGCCACGCTCACCATCGTCAGCGCATTGATCTCAGTCAGCTTAAGAGCGGCAGCCCTGCTTGCCGGGTTTGGGATCATCGGTCTCGCCGGCGCGTCCATCCTGACAAATCTTGCAACATTCGCTATTCTGCTTGTGTCAACAATACGAATGTTCTTCGTTCCCCGACGTGAAGGCGATCCCGCGTTGCGCCGATCCATGCTGCGGGAATCATTCCCGCTCATGCTCAATCACCTGCTCGCCACCCTGTTCTTCAAAGTGGACGTGCCGATGCTTGAGGCGATCAAGTCGCCGATCGTCGTGGGGTGGTACAGCACCGCATACAAGTTCATCGACGCGTTTAACATCATCCCGGCGTTCTTCACCCAGTCGATCTTTCCCGTGATGTCGCGCATGGCGAAGCAGGACGACAACGCCATGGCGCGTTCATATGTGCTTGCCCTCAAACTGCTTGTCATGACCGCCATGCCGTTGGCTGTGGCGACCTCGTTTATGGCGCCCTACATGATCGGATTACTCGGCGGCGCCGAGTACCTGCCTCACGGGGCCATTGCGCTCATGATCATGGTGTGGAGTATCCCGTTCGGCTGGATAAACAGCATCACAAACTATGCCTTGATTGCGGTCAATCAGCAAAAAGCCCTGACGCGCGCATTTATCATCGGGTTGTCATTCAACATCATTGCGAATTTGATCTTTATCCCGATGTTCTCGTATCAGGCTGCAGCCGTGATCACCATTTTGTCCGAGATCATCGAGGGCGCCGCCTTCTACTTCTATGTGCACCGCCATATCGTTCACGTCCCATGGCACAAAGTCATCTTAAGTCCCACTCTGGCGGCTATCGCCATGGCAGGTCTCATCTACGCCTCAAGCACCGTGTCACTTCTCATTCCAGGGATGGCATTAGGATTGATCGCTTATCTGGTGGTGCTGGTTATGACGCGCAGTCTCACCCCGGTTGACCTCGCCATGCTCGCGCCGTTGATCCCTGGACGCCTCCGGGCGCGGATTCAAAGCAACTAATTCAGAAGTGTGAATTGTGTATTATGAAACTGACCGTCATACGTCATAATTTCTAATTCATACTTTCTACTTCATAATTCCTACTTCTTTCTTCATATAGAATAACGCCACATGGAATATCGACGACTTGGCAATACAGGGCTCAAAGTCAGCGAATTGTGCCTTGGCACGATGACCTTTCAATGGACTGCGGACGAACCCACTTCGTTTGCTATCTTGACGGAGTTTGCCGCTGCCGGCGGCAATTTCATCGACACCGCAGACGTCTATTCCCGTTGGGCGCCGAATAACCCGGGCGGCACTGCGGAAACCATCATCGGCAAATGGCTGGCCGCAGGCAACGCGCGACGCGACCAGATGGTGCTGGCGACAAAAGGGCGCGGGGCGATGGGCGATGGGCCAAACGACAGCAGTGCCTCGCGTGTGCACCTGATGAATGCATTGCACGCCAGCCTGAAGCGCATGCAGACAGACTATATCGACCTCTATCAGCTTCATTGGGCTGACTTGGAGACGCCTGTTGAGGAAACGCTGCGCACACTCAACGATATGGTGACTGCCGGCAAGGTCAGATATATCGGTGTCAGTAACTACCCCGCCTGGTTCCTGATGAAGTCGCTCTGGATCAGCGACGCGCGCAACCTGGTGCGTTTCGAGAGCCTGCAACCGCACTACAACCTGATGCATCGGAGCGAGTTCGAGCAGGAACTACTGCCTTTGTGTGTAGACCAGAAACTGGGAGTCATCCCCTATAGCCCACTGGCTGGCGGTTTCCTGACTGGCAAGTATCGCAAAGGGCAACCCGTTCCTGCGGGCTCGCGCGGCGAGAACAATGAGCGCATCCGCAAGTATGCCGAGAGCGACCTTGGGCAGAAAACCCTTGGCGCACTTGAGGAAATTGGGCATGCCCATGAGAAATCAATCGGGCAGACAGCACTTGCATGGCTACTCTCGATTCCAGTCATCACGGCCCCGATTGTGGGCGCCAGCAGTGTGAAGCAACTACAGGATTCACTGGGTGCAGTGGGTTACCGGTTAAGCGCCGATGAAATGAAAGCGCTATAAGGAGTTGTTACGTGAAAATACTCAATAGTCAATGGCCGATCATGGTCTTTGTTCTGATGTTCGTCGTGTTGCCTTTCGCCACTATACCGGGGTTGTTTGACCCGATTTTCATCGTTCTTGGGATATTCACAGTCGTCATCATCGGGCTGATCATTGCGTCGCTCGTCACCGCGCGATCCAAAGCAGCCAAGGGTGAATAACGTGCGCGAAGACGGGAGCGAGTCCGGGCAGGTTCAGAATCCGGGGAGGCTCATTGTCGCCATCAGCGGCGCCAGCGGCGCAATCCTGGGCGTGCGGTTGCTTCAAGTGTTGCAGAACACGCCTATCCAAACCCACCTGGTAGTCAGTCCAGCCGCCGTGCAGACCCTGGCAAGCGAGACCGACTTCACAATAAGTCAGGTGGAGTCCCTCGCTCACACAATTTATCCCCACCGCGATATCGGCGCTGCGATCGCCAGCGGCTCCTTTAAAACCATGGGGATGATCATTGCGCCATGCTCGGTAAAAACGCTGTCGAGCATCACCTATGGAATTACCGACGATCTGATCTCGCGCGCGGCAGATGTGTGCCTGAAAGAAGGTAGACCCGTGATCGCTGTGTTTCGCGAAACCCCCTTGCACGTCGGGCATTTACGCGCGCTGACGCAGTTTGCCGAAATGGGCGGCATCGTTTTCCCGCCAGTTCCTGCGTTTTATGCGCGGCCAACCACAATTGACGATATGGTGACCCAGACCGTTGGGCGCATTCTCGACCGTATCGGCATCGACAACCAACTCGTCAGGCGTTGGGCTGGACTAAAGGACGAACTCAAGCGTAAAACCTGAAGCCATGAGCGCCACAAACGACCCGCTCCGATCTGAGCTTTACTCGTTCCTTAACGGTCACCACGTGCTCAACCTGGCTTATAGTGATGCCGGCGAGCCCGCGTGTTGCGCGGTCTGGTTCGCTGCAGCGGCAGACTTAACATTATATTATGTTACGAGCTATAAGACACACCACGGGACTGTGCTCCGGCCAGGAGGACAGGTTGCCTTCACGGTACAGAAGGATGAGCAGGACTGGCGATCGATTCAGGGCGTGCAAGGCAAAGGGTATTGCACTCCCGTGACGCCTGACCAACGGGATACCGCATGGCAGACGTACAGCAAGCGTTTCCCCTTCGTCATACAACCATTTGCAGACTTGGCGCAAGCGTTATCCGCTATTACGTTATGGTCAATACTGCCAGGTTGGATGCGTCTGATAGACAATACCAAGGGATTTGGCCATAAGGAGGAACTGCTCCTATCCAGTAAATGAAACCCTATTTGATAAGACGGTAAAATAAACACTAAAGGAGAGTTATTTCACAGATGAAGTCTCAGTTATTTCGCACGTCGCTAGCGGCAGCCGCGATGACACTCATGCTCGCTCAGGGAGCCCTTCCCCAGGTCGTCACTGCCTCGACCAATCAGCGAACTATGGTCTCCGCAGGATCAGAGGTAACGGTTACCGTGCCTACTGGAGATCCGTTGAACGTCCGTTCGGCGCCTAGCCTGCAGGGTGACATCATTGGCACACTGGCAAACGGAACGAAAATCACAACTGCCGGGCAATCGGATGACGGCGCCTGGTGGAAAATCAGCTATGGCGGCAAAGACGCGTACATTTATGCCGCATACGCTGTCGCCGGCGGCGCTGCCGCAGCACCCGCATCCGCATCAGCACCGGGAGCGGTGACAGTCACGTATGAGTACTTGAACGTTCGCGCCGGACCTGGCACAGATCAGTCCATTATTGGTGGCCTTAAAGCAGGCGACAGCGTCGTGCCAACCGGTAAGTCTTCAGATAGTCAGTGGTGGCAGATTGCCTATAGCGGGCAAACTGCCTATATCTATGCCGCCGCCACAAGTATGGGTGGCACGGGCACTGCCGCGGTGGCCGCCGTGGCAGCGGCAGCACCCGCTAGCGCGCCTGCTGTTGCAGCAGCTGCGCCTGGTGTAAATGCCGGCGGGTTTGGAATAGGCGGACATATTCACACGTTCGACTATCTCGGCAAGATGAAAGACATTGGAATGACCTGGGTTAAGTTCCAGGCTGTTCTCCCAGGCGACCTGGGTGGCGCGCAGAACGTCATCAATACGGCGCATGCTCAGGGCATGAAGGCGCTCATCGGGGCAAAGGGCGATTTGAGCCGCGCCGGTGATGCCAACTACCACAATGAGTTTGCCGGATATCTGGCAACACTGGCTAAGGGCGGCGCAGATGCCATTGAGGTTTGGAATGAGCCCAACCTCGACCGCGAATATGGCGGCAGCGGCCATGGTCAGGTCAATCCTGAGAACTATGTGGACATGTTGCAGAAGGCCTACACTGCTATTCGCGCCGCCAACGGCGGGACGATGGTTGTCGGCGGCGCCAATGCGCCGACCGGTTACTTCGGCGGTAACTGCAGTTCGAATGGGTGCGACGACGATCAGTTCCTTGCCCGGATGGCAGCCGCTGGCGCCGCCAACTACATGGACTGTATGGGCGCGCACCACAACGGCAGCATGGTCGGCCCGGACACAACCAGCGGGGCACCCACCGGTAACCACTATTCCTGGTACTTCTGGGGCACCCTGGGCATGACTTACAACTCATTCGGCGGTAAGGTGCCGATCTGCTGGACCGAGCTGGGTTACGTCACAGGTGAAGGCATCGGCGCATTGCCAGGCGGCTTCTCATGGGGCAGCGCAACAACCCTTGACAACCAGGCGCAATGGCTCGCGCGGGCTGTGCAGCTGTCCCGCGATAGCGGCAAAGTGAAGATGATGATTGTCTGGAACATCGACTTCCGCCAGTTCAACGATGATCCACAATCTGCTTTCTCAATTTTCCGGCCAAATGGCGAGTGTCGCGCCTGCGGCCCGATCAAGGCGGCCATGGGAAAGTAAGCCCATTACGCGCCTGAGCTAAACTAAACAGGTCACAGAGAAGTATGAAGTATGAAAGTCACTGCAGGTTCATAATTCATACTTCATAATTCTGCCCTCTGTGACCTGTTTTATTACGCGGCAAAGTTGCTCAGAATCCTGTAAGACGGAGGCATAGACACCATGTGTGGGATCGTCGGCTATATCGGGGTGCGTGATGCAGCGCCAATCATTCTCGGGGGACTAAAAAAACTCGAATACCGTGGATATGACTCCGCGGGAATTGCTTTGCTGGACGGCGCCCGAATCCACGTCGAACGCGCAGTTGGCAAGCTCAGTAATCTGGAATCACGCATCGCGACAGCCGCCTCAAGCCCTCTGGCAGGCCACAACCTCGGCGGCATTCAACTTGGCGTCGGGCACACCCGCTGGGCAACCCATGGGCGGCCAAGCGTGCTTAATGCTCACCCCCATATAAGCATGGACGGCGCCATCGCGGTCGTGCACAACGGCATTGTTGAAAACTACGCTGAACTCAAGAATGAGTTACTCGCCGAAGGGGTGATCTTCAGCAGCGACACGGACACTGAGGTCATCGTGCACATGGTGGATCGTTACCTGCGCGCCGGCATGAGCCTTGAGCGCGCCGCACACTGCACGATCAAACAGTTGCGCGGTTCGCAGGCCATCGTTCTCATCAGCGCGCATGAACCCGACAAGCTCATCGCTGCGCGCATCGGAAATGCTGGCGGCATATCAATCGGGATTGGTCAAAACGAAATGTTCGTCGCCTCTGACATCCCTGGAATTCTCGAACACACCCGCCGTATCGTCTTCCTTGAGAGTCAGGAAGTCGCCGTTGTCGGGCAGAATTCCCTGCAAGTGCGCAAACTGGCTGGCGATCCCAACCAGACAGTTGCCAAGGAAGTGCACACCATCGCATGGGATCCGGTTTCCGCTGAAAAGGGCGAATATCGCCATTTCATGCAAAAGGAAATCTTCGAACAAGCGCGCGCCATCACGGACACGATTCGCGGGCGCGTGGACTTCTCCAATGGTGAAGTCACACTGGAAAATTTGCGCATCACGCCAGAAACAGCGCGCGCATTGAAACGCCTCTACACGGCTGCCTGCGGCACATCGGCACATTCCGGATTGGTCGGCAAGTTCATGATCGAGGGCATCGCGCGCGTCCCAACGGAGGTCGATTACGGTTCGGAATTCCGTTATCGCGATCCCCTGGTTGGGCCAAACATGGCGGTCCTCGGCATAACACAATCCGGTGAAACCGCTGACACGCTTGCCGCAATGCAGGAGGCGCATGACAAAGGCGCTATCGTGTGGAGCATCGTGAACGCGATTGGCTCGCAGGCGGAGCGCGTATCCGACGGAACTATCGCGATGCGAGCTGGCCCTGAAATCGGCGTCGCCAGCACAAAAGCATTCACGACATCCATCGTCGACCAGTACCTGTTGGCGTGCTATCTTGCACAACATACCGTCGCCGATATCCCGGCGCTGGCAGATCGCGCAGCAGCCTGTGCGAAAGATCTGGCGCGCCTGCCCAGTCTCGTCGGCCAGACGCTTGAGCCACAACCTATTTACGATGTCCTGGCCAATCAGTTCCACGACCGTGAACATTTCCTGTATCTGGGTCGCGGCATCAACTATCCGCTTGCGCTTGAAGGAGCATTAAAGCTTAAGGAAATATCCTATATCCACGCAGAAGGATATCCCGCCGGTGAGATGAAACACGGCCCCATCGCGTTGATCGATGAAGAGATGCCGGTTTTGTGTATCGCGATCCGTGACAATGTCTACGAGAAGATGGTCTCTCAAATTGAACAGGTCAAGGCGCGCAATGGGATCGTCATTGCGATTGCCACTGAAGGCGATACGATGATCGAAAAGAAAGCCGACTATGTCATCTGGGTGCCTGATGCCCCACCCTTGCTGACTCCCGTGCTTACGGCGATTCCGCTGCAACGGTTGGCCTATCAGTTGGCCGTCAGGCGCGGCTGTGATGTAGATCAGCCACGCAACCTGGCCAAGAGTGTGACCGTTGAGTAATATGCATCAGAAGTTTATCGGCATCGATCTTGGGACGACCTTCCTCAAAGGCGCCGTGCTTGATCTCGATGACGTCACACTTGCGCCAGGCCTGGCGAAGCGTGTGCCGTTTCCGGGTTTCATTACTGGCTTGCCAGCGTCTCACCGTGAAGTCAGCCCCGACGCCATAATGAATGCAGTGCGCGAATTAATCGCGCATCTCCTGCATGAATGTGGCGAGTGCTCGGGGATCGTGCTGTGCACCCAGATGCACGGGCTGGTTCTGTGTGATGCGCATGGCAACGCGCATAGCAATGCGATAACCTGGCAGGATCATCGCTTACTCGACCCTGTCATCCCTGGCGGTGAAACAACCTATGAACGCCCGCAGACAGAGCAACCGCAAGGGATTGCCCCTACACAGCCTGTCACCGCCGGCGGTGAAACAACCTATGAACGCATGATGGCATTGGTCACCGCGCAGGACAGGCTCGATCTTGGCAACGACCTGTTGCCGGGGCGGCCGCTTGGCTTGCTTTACTGGCTGCAGCAGCACTGCTCGGAGTCCATTTGGGACTGCTCAGAGTCCATTTGGAAAGGCGCCGGCCTTAACGCCTCGCACTCCCTTTATCCGTGCTCGCTGCCCGACTTTGTGATATCGAACCTTTGCCATTCGGAACCATGCACTGACGTCACCAACGCGGCAGCACACGGGGCGCTGAACCTGAAGACGGCCGCCTGGCATCACGACTTGATCGGCAGGTTAAACCTGCCGCCGCTGACCTGGCCGCGCATTGTGCCACATGGCGCCATCGCAGGATATCTCGATACTGCTCGGAGTCTATCTGGGGCGGAAAGACAGCACATCCCTTGCTATGTCCCCATTGGCGACCACCAGTGTGCATTACTCGGTTCGTTGTTGCGCGACGACGAGTTGTCAATCAATGCTTCAACCGGATCGCAAGTGGGTCTTTTGACATCAACGCCCGAAGTCAGCCTCAATTACCAGACACGCCCCTACTTCGACGGCAGATATCTCAAAGCCGTAATCCATATTCCGGCAGGCCGCGCCCTGGCTGCCCTGGTAAGAGTTCTATCAGAGCTGGCTGAAGCTCAGGGCGTCACTCTGACCGACCCATGGGACTACATCGAGCGAGTCACAGCAGCTCATCAAAGCATTGCTCGAAATTCCTTTGGAACCAACTTGCGCGTCAACCTCGCCTTTTATGACAGTTCGTGTGGAGATCGCGGCGCGATTGAAAACATCCGGGAGGAAAACCTCACGATTGCTGATCTGTTCACGGCGGCGTTTGAGAACATGGCAGACAACTACGCCGAATGTGTGCGCAGGATCACCCCCGATCGGAACTGGCATCGCACTGTGTTTGCGGGCGGCTTGCTGCAAAAGCTGAGTGGTCTGCGCCGGGCAACGCTAGAGCGATTTCCAGAAGAACATCGATTTGCCCCCACGAGCGAAGACACATTGCTTGGCCTGACTGTCATGGCGCTGCTGTGCAGTGGCAGGGCGCGCTCAATCGCCGGCGCAACGGACATCGCCGCAGATTTATGGCTACGGTGATTCGCGGGGCCCAATCCGCCCTGATCCTCACGACTTTATTGGCATGCCTCTGCATTTTTCCAACGAGCGCTAAGGCTGATGTTGATCCTGGCGATAACTACTGGCTACGGCAATTGCGCATTCATCCGTCAGCGACCCAGGAACCAGCCATCGAACAGGCTACTGCTATTAAGACTTCAGCCAGCACGCCGACGCCAGAAGCGCCTGTTCCCGCCATACAAGTTGCATCGGTGTTTCCGTCCTGGATACCGGCGCTCAGCCCTGCAGCCCGAATTCTGTTACGTAAAAGTATCGCCGTGGGACATGACCCGCACCTCTTTACGATTGCCGGCGACAGCAATTCGAATCCGCTCCGATATCTTGGACGGGTGACCAGCGGCGCTTTCAACCTGACCAGGTATCCGGAACTAGGGCCAATCGTGACCTATTATGCGCCTGCGTTCAGCCACGTCAGCGTTGCCATTGGCGGCGGCTTTAGGGCGGCCGATATGGCTGACGCTTCTCATATCACGGGTTTTGACGCATGCCACAAAGATGAAGGGATGTTTGCATGCGAGTTGCGAACGTCCAATGCGAGCATTGTGTTTATCGAGCTTGGCACGGGCGACAAATTCATGTGGCGTGAATTCGAACACAACTACCGAGTAATGATTGACTACGCGATTGCGAATAGTGTTCTACCTGTCCTGGTTACAAAAGCTGATGACATCGAGTCACTTCAAGGCGGGGCAAGCTTTGGTTACATCAACGGCGTCATCCGCGTCCTGGCTGCAGAATACCAGTTGCCACTGCTCGACATGTACGCCGCCACGCGCGATCTGCCCGTGATTCCCAATCCCCAACTCCCCAAACGCCCATTCACGCAATTCGGTTTACAGGACGAATGGGGCTACTACTTCCACCTGAACGATATCGGACAGGACCGCCACGTCCTGATCACGCTGCAAACACTGGCGGCCATTCTAACGGCCAGTGGCTATTGACCGCACTACCTCAGACAAGGAACACTCTAAACAATTATGAGAATGAGCAAGAGCTTCAGCCAGACGTTGCGTGAGGCGCCGGCCAACGCTGATGTCGTCAGTCATCAGCTATTGCTGCGCGCTGGATACATTCGACAACTTGGCGCCGGCATCTTCAGCTACCTGCCGCTCGCACAAAGAGCCATGACCAAAATCGAGAATATCATGCGCGCGGAGATCAACGCGATCGGTGGTCAGGAAATCAAGATGCCCGTCGTGCATCCGGCGGATGTCTGGAAGGAAACAGGGCGCTGGTTTCAGATTGGCTCTGAGATGGGGCGCTTCCTGGACAAATCAGGGCATGACATGGTTCTGGCGATGACGCATGAAGAAGTCATTGGAGACTTGACGCGCCAGGAAATCCGCTCCTATCGCCAGTTGCCGCAGCTCATTTATCACCTTCAGACAAAGTGGCGCGATGATCCACGACCACGCGCCGGGTTGATTCGCGTGCGCGAGTTTACGATGCTCGATAGTTACAGCCTGGACACCAACCGGGTTGGCCTGGATCGCCAGTATCGCAACCACTACCAGGCATACAACAACATCTTCACCCGCTGCGGACTTGATGCTGTTGCGGTGAAGGCGGATGTCGGGATGATGGGCGGGCAGCTTGCGCACGAATTCATGTGCCTGACACCCATTGGCGAGGATACGCTATTGCTGTGCGATGGTTGCGGGTACACTGCCAACCGCCAGGTCGCCACTTTCAGTAAGCCACCAGCGCAGGCAGAGGAGCCGAAGCCGATCGAGAAAGTGGCTACACCGGATACCACGACGATCGATTCTCTCGCCGCGCTACTCGGTGTCAACACGGCAAAAACGGCAAAGGCGGTCTTTATGGTTGCCGCTATTGCAATTGGCGCCTCTATCACTTCCAGGTTTGTCTTTGCTGTCATCCGTGGTGATATGGAAGTCAACGAGACGAAGCTTGCCAACGTAACAAAAGCCCGCGAATTGCGCCCGGCGACCATCGAGGAAATCCGCGCGATTGGCGCCGTGCCCGGTTATGGATCGCCCATCGGCGTCCACGATGCACTTGTCGTTGTCGACGAAGCAGTCGTATCCTCCCCCAACCTCGTGGCCGGCGCGAACGAAGAGGGGTATCACCTGCTGAACACGAACTGCGGCAGAGACTACACTGCTGACATCGTCGCGGACATAGCCTCAGCCGAAGCCGGGGCTGGATGCCCCCAATGTGGCGCCCCCATGCGCGCCTCGCGTGGTGTGGAGATCGGCAACATCTTTCAACTTGGCACGCGTTATAGCGATGCGATGGGCTGCCAATACCTCGACGCGGATGGAAAATCACAACCGGTCGTCATGGGTTCTTATGGTATTGGCGTAGGCCGGCTGCTGGCGTGTGTGGCCGAAGAACACCACGACGAAATGGGGCTGGCGTGGCCGATCACCATCGCCCCGTACCAGGTCTATCTTGTGCTGTTGGGCAGCGACGCCGCAACGGTTGCAATTGCCGACAAACTGGACAAGGATCTGCAGGCAGCCGGGGTCGAGGTGCTTTACGATGATCGTGAGGTCAGGCCTGGCGTCAAATTCATGGATGCCGATCTGATTGGCATTCCGATCCGGCTGACCATCGGCGACCGCGCCCTAAAGCGTGGCGGCGTCGAACTCAAGCACCGCCAGTTAAAGGATATCACACTCGTCCCGCTCGACAATGTAATCGCCCGTGTGCTGGATGAGATACAGCAATTGCATAGCCAGATAACCGTAAACTTAAAGCCGGTTACGTATTAGCCAAAAGCCGGAGGGGGAGAAACTACTATGAGCATCGGGAATATTCCAGCCGACCGTCTGTTGATCGGCTTAGGCGCGCTGCTGCTTGGGCTGCTGGTGACGTTTGGCTTGCCCGTGAGTCCGCGCCGGGTCAACCAGACAATCCCAACCATCCTGGCAATCGTCCTGTTTTTTACATCGGCCATCGCCCTGCTCGACTGGCCAACGTGGTTGATCGCAGGGGCGGTAGCTACAATAGTAGCGATCCTCTATCGGGACATCGCCCGTTTTATCAAGCATGTCTACTACGGCGTCACAAAGTATTCACGCCGCGACTACTGGTATCGTCGCGTCGGGGAAGCAATCATCGGCAATAAGCGCACACGAAAACGCAAGCTCTGAACGAGAGAATAAGGAAATTAATGGGTAATAACACAAGTCTGTCGCGGCGCAAAGTCGGGCGCACTGGCATTGAGGTAACGACAATTGGTCTGGGCGGCGCATGGCTGGGCTACGATCATGTCGCCGGGAAAAGGGACAAGGACTTAGGCGCTGCCACGGTCCTCCACGCGCTCGATCGCGGCATAAACCTCATCGATACTTCGCCGCTCTATGGCGAGAGTGAGGAAATCATCGGTTACGCGTTGAAAGAGTATTTCCGGCGCGGAGGCAAACGCAGCGACTTTGTCCTGTCTACGAAGACCGGGACGCGGACGAGACCCAAGGACTACTCGTATGCGGGCACGCTGCGAAGCGTTGATCTCAGTCTCGAAAAGCTCGGCCTGGACTACGTTGACTTCGCGCTGGTG
>Ga0118677_10002316_pt1 | contig 38549 bp, 35 predicted proteins | sample AliMusrvi5mmetaG_FD_86154 | JGI IMG/M metagenome (GOLD analysis project Ga0118677, IMG submission 86154) | reverse complement strand
AATCGATGCCTCGCACCCTGGATGACCTGAAAAATCTTTTGAAACTCCAGTTCCTTCTCCCCGCCAGCCATGGTCTCGAAATCCACAAACTGCACGCCACAGCCAGCGAACCGCCGGTTGCTTGAGTCCCCCAACAGCACGATCATCTTTTCTGGATTCGTGCGTCGCGCGGTCTCCAAGGTCCACTTCAAATAGTGGGCCGGGCCATAATGAATGAAAATAATTGGTGAAGAATTCATCATCCAATCCTCTACAGAAAACGCTTCGATGGGCACACCGTTCCCGGTAGGCCCTGCCGCGTCAGCATTTCAACAAATCTATGACCAATCTTTCTTCAAGCAATTCAACCTCGGAACCGAGCTCCAAAAATGGCGAAACATCGCGCCGGATTTGATCCCACTTGGCAGCTTTGGCAGCCTTGCATACCCCCTGTTTCCATTCGTCTGCCGCTTCACACCACGGGGATGGACGCTGCGCAAGCGCAGCCTCCAAAAACGCCAAATTGGGCTCCAGCTTCCGGCCGAGATACCAAACCAAGTCATACCAGTCGCGCCCCTTGGAATAAGGCCTGGCCAGGATCGCGTGCAACTTCCCAGCCATGAGCGACGGCAGGTCATATACCGTCAAAGCCAGCAGGCGTGGCGAAGAAACGATATGCCTCACCCACTGCGCTCCCGCAGGAGGATTGCAGTCGAATTCGAGCTTGATGCCCAGTTTCTGCGATGCCATCGCGGCGGCGCCAAGCTCTTTGAGCAAGGACGGAAATTTCACCCAAACGGTCGTTACCGCCCCTTCGGAGGGTTTCATCTGAACCTCCACATCTGAAAAATCGCATCCGGAAAAATGACGCTTCAACTTGCGCGGCACTTGTTCCAAAAAAGCTGGCTGGCCGGAGCGGCAAGCACTGAAATCCAAATCCTCTGAAAACCGGTGCAGCCCATGCACCAGGCGGAGGCTGGTCCCACCCACAAAGGCCGCCTCCTTGAAAGCCTCGAGAGAGTGGAGCGCCGCCAGAATTTCCCATTGGAGCATTTCTCGCAGCAAGTTCTCTCCGTGCAGCCCCTTGGCTTTTGCCTGCGTCAAAAATTGCTCTCTCATTTTATCCAGAAAAACATTGTTGAGCAAGCGGAGCAGGTGAACACGGAGGACGAACAAAAAATCAAACCGCGCGAATCTGTCCCGATGCCAACTTTTTTTTTACCCTCTTCTCTCCGTGCTCTCCGAGTCCTCTGTGGTGAGTATTCGTCGCCGGATCCGGGTTTGCCGCCTCCCAAAAGGAATCCAAGGCCCGCGTCAGGCGCGGCGAATCAAATTTCCCCGTCAGAATCTGTAGCCCTGCCCGGTTCAAGCCCTCCAGAGCCTGGTATCTCATTTCCCGATGTCTTGCCGGGGTCCATTCCCCGCCCGCCCAATACCATGTATCAAGCAACGCTTTTTCCCGCGTCGCCAAAAGCACCGGTTCCCCGCCAAGTTGGACCCGCTCATAACCGCCAAAATATTTTACCTGCCGGTAGCTGAAACGTCCCAATGGCGTGGCCCAGATTTTTTTCCGGGGCGAAATCCTGCAGGCACTGGTGAATTCCCACACGGCTTCCGGAATCATCCCGTAATAACCCAGTGCCCACAGACCCGAAAGATAGCTTGGCTCCACAATCAAGTTGGCCAAGGACGGCAGCGCCTGCTTCACTCCGGAAAAAACATAAAGCCCGCGACGAACGATCACCAATTTCCCGGCCCGAACCCATCGGTTCAGTTGCAACGCCAAATACCCCTTCGCTTCATCAGGGAATAGTTGGCGAAGAAAGGTCGTTGTAAAAAACCTGAAAAAAACAGCTTCTTGAAAAGCGGAATATTTCACGCGCCCTTTTTATCATTTCTGATAAATAAAGCAAACGGTTTTATTGTCGAGCTTGCTTCACAGGAAACCACCTGCGAAAAACAAATTTGAGCCAGGCCTCGATCCCACCGTGTTTGTTAAATCGATGCCTCGCACCCTGGATGACCTGAAAAATCTTTTGAAACTCCAGTTCCTTCTCCCCGCCAGCCATGGTCTCGAAATCCACAAACTGCACGCCACAGCCAGCGAACCGCCGGTTGCCTGGATCCCCCAACAAAATGATCCGTTTTTCTGGATTAGCGCGTTGCGCAGCCTCCAGAGTCCACTTCAAATAGTGGGCCGGGCCATAATGAATGAAGAGGATCGGGATCTTGGATCCCATGACTGATATCATCTGGAACTGGTTTCCAACCCCCATCTCCATTCTACATTCTCTTTCACTTTGCGCGGAGGTTGCCCGGCATAAACGGCATTCGGTGAATCAAGGGATTTGGCAGCAATCGTCCCTGCTCCGACAATACACCCATCCGGTATCGTCACGCCTTTCAAAATGATAACCCGGTTTGCAAGCCAGACTCTATTGCCTATCTGAATATCCGCACCTTTGTTCAGACGGGCACCTGTTGCCCGGTCAAATATCCCGTGGGAATCCCCAGTGCGGATTTGAATCTCATTTGCCAACATACAACACTCACCGAGTTGAATCCTGGTTCTGCTCTCGGCCGCAATAAATGCAGCCCCCGCAACATAGGTACCCTTCCCAATCTCAATCCGAGAATAATCGCCGATAAGATGGAAGGATGCCCCTTCGATAAAAGCCTCATCATGGATGAGAACATGATTGAAATCCCCAATCACTTCGAACGACACTTTCCCGAATCTGCTTTTTGCGGAAATTTCAATCAGGTTGTTATCACCATGGATTATATATCGAACAGACTTTATCCTGTTGGTGTTGAGAAACATGCGGTTTCCTTTTCCTGAAATATTCTTTTTCTCGCGAAATGGTTTTGCAATATAATCGATGCCCCGGTTGATTTTGTCCGCCAGATGCCAATGATATTGGTCTGATAACCATTCCCAAACCACCGTTGATCGAAATTTCTCGAACATCATTGGAATGCGTCAACTAATCCGAGCCTCTGCATGTATTCAGCAGTTTTCTAGCCAGATCACGCAGGCCCCAGAAGTGCCCGACGCATGGGAGTAAAAATTGCGGAGCGGGAATCGGATCAAGACCGTTCCGGACAGCCCAGCGGTTGTATTCTCGGAAGTTGTTCTGATATCCCGGGTCGGCATCGGACGTCGCGGCACGCGATCTTATGTGGCTCACATGGTTGATATAACCGCGCAGATTTTCATAATGTCCGAATTTCTGCATGCACCGTGGAATCCACCAGTCCACATACCCCGCTCCCAGCACCAGCTTCGGAATATCCTTGGAGAGGACGTCGTCCCAGACTTTGATGGGAATATACAGCATGTCAACCCCAAGGGTAAATTCCCCGGAAGGAACCTCCCTGCGAAAAAAGCCATATACTCGCCCGGCATCAGGAACATCAAATGGGTCGCGTGTCAACTCGACGTCGGAATTGCACCAGACAAATGCTGGGGGTGTAAAGTTTCTTCTGTAATTGGGTTCTTCGCGATCTGAGCGCCCCATCCGGGGGCGGCGGAGCGAAGGCGAGCGTAGCGAGCCGAGCGCAGCCGGCCCCGGATGGGGCTTGCGCGAAGTTCGCCGGGGGCTGGCCAGTGTGGTTTCCTGTTGGGGTGCAGCAAACACATCCAACAAAAACACACACATGACCAACCAAATTGATTCTGATCTTCTGAACACCGTTTTGCAACTCCTCACCTCCCAAGGCTCCGCCGGTTTTGCCGAAGGCCTGCGCTTGCTCGTCAACGAAGCCATGGTTCAGGAACGCTCCGCCGTCCTTCAAGCCCGCCCCTACGAGCGTTGCGAGGATCGGCTCGGGCGCGCCAATGGCTTCAAGCCCAAAACCCTTGCCTCCCGTGTCGGCCCCATCCATCTGCGCGTCCCCCAGGTTCGCGACGGCGTGGAGTTTTACCCCAGTGCTCTGGAAAAGGGAGCCCGCAGCGAAAAGGCCCTCATGCTTGCTCTGGCCGAGATGTATGTCCAGGGCGTCTCCACCCGCAAAGTCACCAAAATCGTCGAGGAACTCTGCGGGCATTCCGTCAGTTCCACTCAAGTCAGCACCTGTGCCGCCAAGCTCGACGTCGAACTTCAATCCTGGCGGGATCAGCCGCTGGGAAGCTGTTCCTATTTGATCCTGGACGCCAGATACGAAAAGGTCCGCCAAGGCGGCCAGCTCTTGGACTGTGCCGTTCTCATCGCCATCGGGATCGGCCCCGACGGAAAGCGATCCGTCCTCGGCGTCAGCGCTGCGCTCAGCGAAGCGGAGGTCCACTGGCGTTCCTTCCTTGCCTCTCTCCAAACCCGAGGCCTTCACGGTCTCACCTTCATCGTCAGCGACGCCCATTGCGGACTCTCTGCCGCCCGTGCTGCCGTCTTCCCCTCCGTCCCTTGGCAACGCTGCCAGTTCCATCTCCAGCAGAACGCCCAGGCTTACGTCCCCCGTCTCGACATGCGCGCCAGCGTGGCGGCCGATATCCGTTCCATCTTCAACTGCCCGGATCTCCCCTCCGCCCAGGCCCGCCTCAAAACTTTGGTGCAATCCTACTCCAAGTCGGCCCCGAAACTTGCCGCTTGGATGGAAGCAAACATCCCCGAAGGCCTCGCCGTCTTCTCCCTCCCCGTTGCCCACCAGCGCCGCATGCGCACAAGCAACGCCATTGAGCGCGTCAATCAGGAACTCCGACGCAGAACCCGCGTCGCCTCCCTCTTTCCAAACGAAGCCTCCCTGCTCCGTCTCATCTCCGCCCTCCTCTGCGAAATCAGCGAAGAGTGGCTCACCGGGAAAATCTACCTCAACATGAATCCTACTGACCTGCCCCAAAACTAACTCTCAACTTTTACAGAATAAAAATTGCGCCGCCTGAGGGCCTATCCGCAAGAACGACTCCGTATTGAGCGGAGACTCGTTCTGAGTCAACAAGTGAAACGCGAACAAACAAACACACCATATGAACAAAACTGAACTCTACATCGGGCTCGATGTCCACAAAGAAACGATCACAGCGGCCGTGGCCGAAGGAGGGCGCACCGGGGAAGTCCGGCAGGCGGGGACGATCACCAACGACCTGCACGCGCTGGAAAAGCTCCTGCGGCGCATCCGGGGCGACCGGGAACGCTCGCTGCACGTCTGCTATGAGGCGGGGCCGTGCGGGTTCGTGATCGCGCGTCGGCTGAAGCAACTCGGGGTCTCCTGTGTGGTCGTGGCTCCCTCGCTGATTCCGAAACAGCCCGGAGACAAAATCAAGACCGACCGGCGGGATGCCGAAAAGCTCGCCCGCCTGCTCCGGGCCGGCGACCTTTCGCCGGTGTATGTGCCGGATTCTACGGATGAGGCGATCCGGGATCTGTGCCGAGCGCGCACCGATGCGGTGGACGACCGTACGCGGGCCCGACACCGGCTCAAGTCGTTCCTTTTGCGGAACGGGTTCCGCTACACGGCCAAGAGCACCTGGACCCCGGCGCACATGCGCTACCTGCGCGATAGCTGAGGTAATCTGTGATCCCCTGCGCCCCGGCATCCTGCGGCGTTTGTTTGAGGCGGATCAGGCAGAAGCGGGTGAATCGGGCGTTCCAATGGACATAGGTTTGTTCGGTGGCAAAGCTGAGTCCGCCGAGACGGATGGCGCGGCGGATTTCTTCGCAGATGCGGGCGACTTCTTCGACCGTCTCGGGCAGAGGGCCTGCGGGGGCAGCGGGAGCCACCTTTGCCGGTGGGACGTGGATGGTTTCGCGTCCGTGGGTTCGATGGTCGGGCTCAAGCGGTTTCGCCTGATCGGCGAGTCCGCGCCAGTCGAAGGAAGCCGCCCAGGGAATGTGAAGGATGTCGCGGGCCAGCCATGCCAGGGCGCGGACAGCTTGTTGGAACTGCCATGCCGGGAGGTTGGCGCGACGGCCGTGGGCCTGAAAAAATTCCAGTGTGGCCGGCAGGTTGTCCAAGGTAACGGTGGCGATCCATGCCTGCGCCCAGCGCAGGTAATAGGGCCTTGCCTTGGGCGGGATCTTGCGCGCGTCCAGCAAGTGCTCGTAGGCCGGGAGGAAATCGGTGGCGGCTGGTTGGGGGCAGAGCATGATTATTTCACCAGACGAAGCAGCGCGATCATGACGCCTTGGATGATCAATTCGCGGGCCGGGATGAGGTCGGGATAGCCGGGGTTCTCCGCGCGGAGGAACGGCTTCCCCCGGCGCACGATGTAGCTTTTGAGAGTGGTCTCGCCGTCAATGAGAGCCGCGACGATGTTTTTGTCCCGGGGGTCTTTCCGCTCCAGAATCACAGTGTCGTTGTCGTGAATTCCGGCGTTGATCATGGAATCCCCGCGCACCTTGAGCGCAAAGACCTGTGAGTTTTTCGGCAGGCGGATCGTATCGAAGCCGATGGAAATCGTGCCCTGGGATTCCTGGTGCTCGTCGGCGGGCAAACCGGCGGGAATCGTTCCGTAGAGCGGAATATCAATGATCGGTGTGCGGGGAACTGCGTCGGCCAGCAAAATCGAACGGGCTTTTCCGGGGTTTCGTTCGAGGGCACCCTTGCGTTCGAGTGCCCGGAGATGGTCCATCACAGCGGTTTGGCTGCCGAACCCGAAATGCTTCTGGATTTCACGCGTGGAGGGAGTGAATCCGGCGGTTTGCTGTTGAGCCCGGATAAAATCAAGAATCTGATATTGGCGATCTGTCAGCATACTGTTCGTGTGAACAGTATCCGCATGGCAAAGATGGGCAAGAAAGATTTTGGCGGCTCCGAATTTCTCGGAAGCGGGTGCGGCAACTTATGAAGCGGTGCGCATGTGCTCAACCGTCCGGGGATGGCGGTGAGGAGTCCGCTGGGCTAGAGATCTTCGTCCCCGGCTCCCTTTTTGTAGGTGAGCCCGCGCAGTTTGCCTTCGATGAAGGGGTCGATTTCGCCGTCCATGATGGCTTGGACATCGCTTGATTGGACGCCTGTGCGGAGGTCTTTGACCATCTGGTAGGGCTGGAACACATACGAGCGGATCTGGTTGCCCCAGGCGACGTCGCCTTTTTCGCCGTATTGGCGGTCCACCTCGGCGCGTTTTTTATCAACCTCGATCTGGAAAAGTTTGGCCTTGAGCATCTGGAGGGCGAGTTCGCGGTTCCGGCCCTGGCTGCGTTCGGCTTGGCAGGCGACGACGATTCCGGTGGGCATATGGGTGAGGCGCACGGCCGTCTCGACCTTGTTGACATTTTGGCCGCCTTTGCCGCCCGAGCGAAACGTGTCGAGTTTGATGTCGGCCTCGTTGACCTCGACCGGTGCGTCCTCGATTTCGGGAACGACATCAACGCTGGCAAACGAGGTGTGCCGCCGTTTGTTCGAATCAAACGGAGAAATCCGGACGAGCCGGTGGACACCGCGTTCGGTTTGCAGATACCCGTAGGCATTTTCTCCGGTAACGCGGAGGGTGACCGATTTGACGCCCGCCTCGTCGCCGAGCTGGATGTCGGCGATATCGGCCTGAAAGCCGCGCCGCTCCATCCACCGCTGATACATGCGCAGGAGCATGTCCGCCCAATCGCACGACTCGGTTCCGCCCGCCCCGGCATGGATCGTCAGAAACGCGGGGTTGGCGTCGAATTCGCCGGAGAGCAGCGCGGTGATCTCAAACTTGTCCAGATCCGCCGTGAGAGCATGAAACTCGGCAACAACCTCGGCCGCCGCCGCGGCCTGGTTTTCTGGGGGTTCCCCGAGGGCGAGATCGCGGAGCACAACAAGGTCGTCGGCCCGCGATTCGAGGGCCTGCAGCGGAAGGATTTTTCCGCGCAGGGCGGAGACTTGCGCGACATCGCTCCGCGCCTTCTCACGGTTGTCCCAGAAGTCGGGTTCCGCCATGCGGGACTCGATCTCGGAGAGCCTGCGGGTCAGTTCCGGGAAGTCAAAGAAACCTCCGCAAAGCAGCCAGACGGGCCGTTATTGCGGAGGCATCAAGAACTGAAAGATCGTCGCTCATCGGGGAAAAGCTCAGGCGCCGAGGTCTTCGCCGACCATGTAGCGCGTGAAGCGCCGGATGACCATGTTTTCCCCGAGCTCGGCAATCTTGCCGGTGAGAAGATCATTGACCGTCACATCCGGGTTCTTGATGAACGCCTGCTCAAGCAGACAGATCGTGCCGAAAAATTTATCCACTTTGCCGGCCACGATTTTATCCACGATGTTGGCGGGTTTGCCGACGACCTGGGCGGCATAAATTTCCCGTTCGGTCTGGAGAAGTTTTTCCGGCACCTGCTCGCGGGTGATATAGAGCGGGTTGGCGGCGGCGATGTGGAGGGTGATGTCCTTGACGAACTCGCGGAAGATTTCGTTCTTTGCGACAAAATCGGTCTCGCAGTTGATCTCGACGAGCACGCCGACTTTTCCCTGGAGGTGGATATAGGAAGCGATCGCGCCCTCTTTTGCGGCCCGCGAGGCTTTTTTTCCGGCGCTTGCGATGCCTTTCATCCGCAGGAGATCCCCGGCTTTCTCAAGATCCCCGCCGGCCTCGGCCAGGGCTCTCTTGCAGTCCATCATGCCCGCATTGGTTTTATCGCGGAGTTCTTTGACAAGGGTGGCTGAAATTTCTGACATGGGTCGTGTATGCTGAGATTTTGCAAATTGATCGGATCCATCGGATCTGACCGATCAGCAAGGATTATTCTGAGACGGCGGTGAGTTCGGAAGGCTGGGACGACTTGCCCCGCGTGCCCTTCGCTTCGACCATGGCTTCGACAATTTTATGAAGAATCACGCGGATCGAGCGGATGGCATCGTCGTTTCCGGCGATCGGATATTCGATTTTCTCGGGATTGCTGTTGGTATCCACAATCGCAATCACCGGAATTTTGAGCCGGTTCGCCTCGGCCACCGCAATCTCCTCGCGGAGTGTGTCGATGACAACCAGCGCATCCGGCAGACGTTCCATCGCCATGATGCCTTCCAGATTGTGAAACAGCTTCGCGCCCTCGCGGCGGATCGCCGAGGCTTCCGCCTTGTTGATCTTCGCCCACGCGGCAGATTTTTCCTGGGCCTGGATTTCCTTGAGCCGGGCGATGCTGCGGCGGATCGTCGTGAGATTGGTCAGCGTTCCGCCCAGCCAGCGCTGGTTGACGAAGAGCTGTCCGGTCGCCGTGGCCGCTTCGCGAACGGCCTCCTGGGCCTGTTTCTTCGTTCCGACAAAGAGAACTTTCCCGCCCCCGCGCACGATGTTGGCGAGGTAGGTGGTGGCCCGCCCGATTTGCTCCAGCGTGATCGAAAGATCAATGATGTAGATCGAATTTTTCTCCTCGAGAATATAGTCGCGCATCTTCGGGTTCCAGCGCTTCGTCTGGTGTCCGTAATGAACGCCGGCTTCGAGAAGCTCGGTCATGTTTTCGATCGTGGGTTGGTTTGAGGATTCTTCAGACATGGGATCAATCAATTAGCTGGCAACTTTTTGGGATTCTTGCAGGGGTTCGGATTCCAGTCCGTCGCCCAAATGGATAATTTCTGTTTCGCGGTGTTTCTGGAAGCCCGTTCCAGCCGGAATGAGCTGGCCCATAATGACGTTTTCTTTGAACCCGCGCAAGCGATCCACTTTGCCAAGAGTGGCGGCTTCGGTCAACACGCGTGTGGTGTCCTGGAACGATGCGGCGGAAATAAAGCTGTCGGTCTCGAGCGAGGCTTTGGTGATGCCGAGAAGAACCGGGGAGGCCTCCGCCGGCTTGCCGCCTTTGGCCACAACGGCTTCGTTTTCGGCTTCGAAGGCCAGGCGATCCACCTGGTCGCCCCAGAGCAGCACCGTGTCGCCGGGCTCGGTGATTTTCACTTTCCGGAGCATCTGGCGGACGATGATCTCGATGTGTTTGTCGTTGATTTCGACGCCTTGGAGACGATAGACCTCCTGCACCTCGTTGAGGAGGTGTTCCTGGAGTTCCTGCGGCCCGCAGACCTCGAGGATCTCGTGCGGAACGACCGGTCCCTCCGTGAGCTGCTGGCCCTTTTTGACGAGATCGCCCTTGAAAACGATAATGTGTTTGTTGAGCGGAATGAGGTGCTCTTCCTCGGCTTTCGTGGCGGGATCGGTGACGATGAGGCGGCGCTTGGCGCGCACGGTGCCTCCGATGTCCACGACGCCGTCGATCTTGGCGATTTCCGCCGAGTCCTTCGGACGGCGGGCTTCGAAGAGTTCGGCCACACGCGGCAGACCGCCGGTAATGTCTTTTGTCTTCGCAATTTTGCGCGGGGTTCGGGCAAGGCGCTGGCCGGCGGGAACCTTGCCTCCTTCTTTCACTTCGATGTGTGCCCCTGCGGGAATCGAATAGCTGGCAAGAATGGTCTTCGCCCCGTCGGTAATGACGATTTGGGGATGCAGATCCTCTTTGTGCTCGATGACGACCGTGCCCATGATCCCGGTGGCCTCATCCACTTCCTTGCGGATGGTGACGCCCGGAATCATGTCGCGGAACTCCACGCGTCCGGCTTTTTCGGTGATGATCGGAACGTTGTAGGGATCCCACTGGATGAATGTCTCGCCCTTCTTGACCGTGCTGCCGTCGGCGACCGAAATGACGGAGCCGACAACGATGTTATAGCTCTCGAGCTCGCGCCCGTCCTTCGCATGGAGACTGGCCGTTCCATTTTTATTCAGGACGACAAAGTTGCCTTCGTTGGTCGGAACCACCTTCAATTCGTTGAAGCGGACGGTTCCCTCATTTTTGGCTTTGATGACCGGCTGCTTGAACGTCTGGCTGGCCGTGCCTCCGACGTGGAACGTGCGCATCGTGAGCTGCGTGCCGGGTTCGCCGATCGACTGGGCGGCAATAATGCCGACCGCCTCGCCGAGCTTGATCATGCCGCCGGTGGAAAGGTTCCGGCCATAGCACTTCGTGCAAATCCCCCGCTTCGATTCGCAGGTGAGGGCCGAGCGGATCTTGAGCTGCTCGTGCCCGATTTTGTCGAGCGCGGCGGCAATTTCCTCGGTCACAAGATTGTTGGCTTTGAGGATGGCTTTTCCCGAGACCGGATCCTTGACGGTTTCGCAGCTCGTGCGACCGATGATGCGGGTCGAGAGGCTGACAACTTCCTCGTCCCCTTCATAAATCGGGCGGACGACAATGCCGTTGACCGTCTGGCAATCGTCGATCGTGATGATGACATCCTGCGCGGCATCGACGAGCTTGCGGGTGAGGTAGCCCGAATCGGCGGTCTTGAGCGCCGTGTCGGCGAGACCCTTGCGGGCCCCGTGGGTCGAGATGAAGTATTCGAGCACCGAGAGCCCTTCGCGGAAGTTCGCGGTGATCGGCTGTTCGATAATTTCTCCCGACGGCTTGGCCATCAGACCGCGCATTCCGGCAAGCTGCTTGACCTGCGTGCGATTGCCGCGCGCGCCGGAGTCCACCATCATGAACACCGGGTTCATTTCCCGGCGTCCGTCGTTGTGTTCCAGCGTGCGGAACATCGCGTTGGCAATTTCCTCGCCGGTGTGGGTCCAGATGTCCTGCACTTTGTTTTTGCGTTCCCCGTCGGTGATGATGCCCCGGCGATACTGTTTTTCGACTTCGGCGATTTCGCGGTAGGCCTTCTCGAGAAGTTGTTCCTTCTCTTTCGGGATGATCATGTCGGTGATGCCGATCGAGATTCCGGCCTTGGAAGCCTCGCGGAATCCCATCTCCTTGAGGCGGTCGAGCGTCTCCACCGTGCGCTGTTGTCCGGAGGCTTTGTAGCAGCGCCAGATGATGTCGGAGAGTTGTTTCTTGCCACAAACCTTGTTGTAGAACCCGAGTTCCGACGGCCAGATCTGGTTGAAAATAACGCGTCCGGCGGTTGTTTCAAGAATGCGGAGAGCCGGATCCCCATAGACGGTCTCGTGGCCGAAGTCGGGGTTCTGGAAGCGAACGCGTGTGTGTGTGCGGATCGAGCGCTCGGCAAGAGCCAGCTCGACGCCGTTCGCGTCGGCGAACAACGGCATGCGTTTTTCCTTGTCGGCGTCTTCCCCGCGCGGCTTCTGCGTGAGGTAGTAGCAGCCGAGTGGAATGTCCTGCGACGGCGTTGTGATCGGCTTGCCGCTCGAGGGCGAAAATATATTATTGGTGGCCAGCATGAGCATGCGGGCTTCCATTTGCGCCTCGACCGAAAGCGGGACATGCACGGCCATCTGGTCGCCGTCGAAGTCCGCGTTGTAGGCGGTGCAAACGAGCGGGTGGATGCGGATCGCTTCGCCCTCGATGAGGAGCGGCTCAAAGGCCTGGATGGAGAGGCGGTGCAATGTCGGCGCGCGGTTCAGCATGACCGGATGGCCCTTGGTGACCTCTTCGAGAATGTCCCAAACCTCGGGCGTCTGGCGCTCGATCAATTTTTTCGCGCTGCGCACGGTGTGGACGTGGCCCTGTTCCTTGAGGCGGCGGATAATGAACGGCTCGAAAAGCACGAGCGCCATCTTCTTGGGCAGCCCGCACTGGTTGAGCTTGAGTTCGGGTCCGATCACGATGACCGAACGTCCGGAGTAGTCCACACGCTTGCCGAGCAGGTTTTGGCGGAAACGGCCGCCCTTGCCCTTGAGCATGTCGCTGAGGGATTTGAGCGGGCGGTTGGCCGCGCCGGTGACCGCGCGTCCATGGCGTCCGTTGTCAAAGAGCGCGTCAACAGATTCCTGGAGCATGCGCTTTTCGTTGCGGATGATGACCTCGGGAGTTTTGAGCTGGAGAAGGGTGCGCAGACGGTTGTTGCGGTTGATGACCCGGCGATACAGATCGTTCAGATCGGATGTCGCAAAACGTCCGCCTTCCAGCGGAACGAGCGGGCGCAGATCCGGCGGGATGACCGGGAGCACCTGGAGGATCATCCACTCCGGACGGGTCTTCGACGAGGCAAAGCCCTGGACGAGCTTGAGCCGCTTGGCAAGCTTCTTGCGGAGCTGCTTGCTGCGCGTGACCCCCATCTGCTCTTCGATCTCGATGTTGAGAGCGGCGAGATCGGTCTGCGCGAGAAGTTTCTGGATCGCATCGGCGCCCATGCCGGCCGTGAACGATTCCCCATACTGCTCCTCGGCTTCGCGGAACTCGGATTCCGTGAGCAACTGGCAGCGCTGGAGCGGCGTGTTGCCGGGATCAATGACAATATAATCCTCGTAGTAGATCACGCGCTCAAGCTGCCGGGACGTCATGTCGAGCATGAGGCCGAGGCGCGAGGGCATACACTTGTAAAACCAGATGTGCGAAACGGGAACAGCCAGATCAATGTGGCCCATGCGTTCGCGGCGCACGCGCGAGAGCGTGACCTCCACGCCGCACCGGTCGCAAATGACCCCCTTGTGCTTGATGCGCTTGTATTTTCCGCACGAACACTCCCAGTCCCGGGTGGGACCGAAAATGCGCTCGCAGAAGAGCCCGCCCTTTTCGGGTTTGAACGTGCGGTAGTTGATCGTCTCGGGGTTTTTGACCTCCCCCTTGCTCCAGCCGCGCATCGACTCCGGGGATGCCACGGTGATCGCCACCTCATTGAAACCGACCGGTTTTTGCTCGGAAAATGGTTCGCGGAAATTAGCCTCTTTCATTGGATTCATTCGACTTTCAGTGGGTTTGGGGATCAGGCCGCGCTCTGGCCCAGCGTCGGCTCTTTGCCTCCGACGCGGACATCGAGGCAGAGGCCCTGCATTTCTTTGATGAGAACGTTGAACGATTCCGGAGTTCCGGCTTCGAGGGAATTGTCGCCCTTGACAATGCTTTCGTAAATCCGGGTGCGGCCGGCCACGTCGTCCGACTTCACCGTGAGGAGTTCCTGGAGCGTGTAAGCCGCGCCGTAGGCCTCGAGCGCCCACACTTCCATCTCTCCAAACCTCTGTCCGCCATACTGGGCCTTTCCTCCGAGCGGCTGCTGGGTGACAAGGCTGTAGGGTCCGACAGCGCGGGCGTGGATCTTGTCCGCCACCAAGTGGCCCAGCTTGAGCATGTAGATATAGCCCACAACGACCTGCTGGTCGAAGGCTTCTCCGGTTCGACCGTCATAGACGGTGGATTTTCCGTTCTCATTCGTCCAGGTGAAGCCCTCTTTCTTTTTGGCTTCCTTGAGGAATTCGCGGATTTTGGATTCGGGAATGCCGTCGAACACCGGAGTGGCCACCTTGAATCCGAGGGCCTTGGCGGCGACGCCAAGGTGGGTTTCGAGAACCTGTCCGACGTTCATGCGGCTCGGCACGCCGAGCGGATTGAGCACGATGTCCACCGGGGTTCCGTCCGCCAGGAACGGCATGTCTTCCTCGGGAACGATCTTGGCCACGACCCCCTTGTTGCCGTGGCGTCCGGCCATCTTGTCGCCGACGCTGAGCTTGCGCTTGCTGGCAATATAAACCTTCACCTGCTTGATGATGCCGGGATCGACATCGTCGCCGCTTTCGATGCGGCCGAGGTTCTGGTCGCGCTCGTTGGCGAGATCCACGAACTTGTGTTCGAACTGTCCGATAATCTCGTTGATCTTGTTGCGGATCGGGCTGGGGTCGATCTCGATATGGTTGTAGACCGCCGCCAGCTTGCGCAGGAGTTGCTTGGTGATCTTGCGGTTGGCCGGAATGATGATCTCGCCGGTTTGGGCGTTGACCACGTCAAGCGGGATCTTCTCGTTGAGAAGAATGTTCGACAGCGATGCCGTCAACTGCTCGTGCATGTCGTCCTTGCGCTTCTTGTAATCCTCGAGAATCATCTTCTGCTGGCGCTTCGACTCGGTCGGCGTCATTTTCGAGCGGGTGACCTCTTTTTTTGCGGAAACCTTCACGTCCATGACGATGCCGTAAGTGCCGGAGGGAACCGTGAGCGACGTGTCCTTCACGTCCGCGGCTTTCTCGCCGAAAATGGCACGCAGAAGCCGTTCTTCCGGGGCGAGTTCGGTCTCGCTTTTTGGGGTGATTTTTCCAACCAGGATGTCCCCCGGCTTGACCTCCGCCCCGATGCGGATCACGCCGTCGGGCCCGAGATGCTGGAGCGCTTCCTCGCTGACATTCGGAATGTCCCGCGTGATCTCCTCGGGGCCGAGCTTGGTATCGCGGGCACCGATTTCAAATTCATCGATGTGAATCGACGTGTAGATGTCTTCTTTGACAACCCGCTCCGAAATCAAAATCGCGTCCTCGAAGTTGTAGCCGTTCCAAGGCATGAAGGCGACGAGCACGTTGCGTCCGAGGGCGAGTTCGCCGTTTTCGGTGTTCGGCCCATCGGCGATGACATCGCCTTTTTTGACCGGCTGGCCTTTGCGGACAATGACCTTCTGGTTGATGCAGGTGCTGGCATTCGAGCGCATGAACTTGCGCAACTCGTAGACATGAACGCCGTTCTCCGGATCGTGTTTGATTTTCTTTTTTCCCTCGGGAAGATTTCCGTCCTTGGTGACAACGATCTGGTTTGCCATCACGGAAGCCACTTTGCCGTCGGACTCCGAGCAAATCACGGCGCGGGAATCGCGGGCCACACGGCCTTCGAGTCCGGTGCCGACAATCGGCGCATCGGAGACCAGCAACGGCACCCCCTGGCGCTGCATGTTCGATCCCATGAGCGCGCGGTTGGCATCGTCGTGTTCAAGGAAGGGAATCAACCCCGCCGCGACGGAAACCAACTGCTTCGGCGACACGTCCATGTATTGGATTTGCGCGGGTTCGACCTCGACAAAGTCCCCGCGATAACGGGCGGATACCTTTTCCCCGGTGAGCAGACCCTTTCCACTCACCTGCGAGTTCGCCTGGGCAATATAAAAATTCTCGTCCCGGTCGCCGCTCAGGTATTCGACCTGATTGGTGACATGCGCATTGACCACCTTCCGGTAGGGCGTCTCGATGAAACCGAACTCATTGATGCGGGCAAACGTGCTCAGCGAACTGATGAGGCCGATGTTCGGACCTTCGGGCGTTTCGATCGGACAGATCCGGCCGTAGTGCGAGGGATGCACGTCGCGCACCTCAAATCCGGCACGATCGCGGCTGAGCCCGCCCGGCCCGAGCGCGGAGAGCCGGCGCTTGTGCGTCAGCTCCGAAAGCGGGTTGGTCTGATCCATGAACTGGCTGAGCTGGCTGCGACCGAAAAAGTCGCGAACCACGGCGCTGAGCGATTTGGGGTTGATGAGCTTCTGGGGTGTGATCTGATCCACCCCGATATCAAAGAGCGTCATGCGCTCGCGAACGAGACGCTCGGTGCGGGCGAGCCCGACCCGGCACTGGTTGGCAAGCAACTCCCCGACCGTGCGCACGCGGCGGCTGCCGAGGTGGTCGATGTCGTCCGTCATCCCGTCCCCGCGGCGGAGATTGACAAGATACTTCATCGCGGCGATGAAGTCGTCCTTCGTGAGGATGCGTTCTTCTTCGGCGACTTTCAGTCCGAGCTTTTGATTGATCTTATGGCGTCCGACGCGGCCGAGGTCGTAGCGTTTGGCGTCGAAGAAGAGGCGCTTGAGCATGCCGCGCGCGTTCTGCACGGTGGGCGGATCGCCGGGGCGCAGCTTGCGGTAGATGTCTTTGAGGGCCTCCTCCTCGTCGTGAGCCGGATCTTTTTTGAGGGACTTGATGATCGTGTCGTCGTCTTTCGTATCGACAACTTTCACCGTCTTGTGGCCCAGGCTGATCAGGGCGCGAACCGTCGCCGCGTTCAACGGCTCGAACGCGCGGGCGACCGTGAGCTCGCCGTCGCGGATGTCCGCGATGAGCACCTTTGTCGTGATCTGTTCCTCGTCGAGCTTCTCGCTGAGCTTGAGGTCTTCAACCGTGTAGAAAAGTTTGATGATGTCCTCGTCGCCCGGATGCCCGAGCGCCCGCAGGAACGTGGTGGCCAGAAATTTCCGGCGGCGTTTGCGGCGGTCCAGATAGACATAGAGCAGGTCGCTCGTGTCGAACTGGACCTCGATCCACGAGCCGCGGTCGGGAATGATCCGGAACCCGTGGAGGATCTTTCCGTTGGTATGAACGGATGTCTCGAAACAGATGCCCGGCGAGCGGTGGAGTTGCGAAACAACAACCCGCTCGGCTCCGTTGATGACAAACGTGCCCTGGGGCGTCATGAGCGGCAGTTCGCCCATATAGACTCTCTCTTCTTTCGTGCAACGCTCGTCTTTGTAGCGGAACGTGACATAGAGGGGCGCGCTGTAGGTCTGGCCTTCCCGCTGGGCTTCCAGCGAGGAGAGCTTCGAATCCCCCAGATCGTAGCTCACAAAATCCAGAGAGGACTTGTCCTCGTATCCCAGAATCGGAAAAAATTCCCGGAAGACCGCCTGAAGCCCGATATTCCGACGCTTCGCCAACGGCGTGTCTTTTTGGAAGAACTCGTTGTAGGAGTTGATCTGCAACTCGATGAGGTTCGGGGGCTCGATGGCCTCCTGCAATTTACCGAAGTGGATGCGTTCAGACATGATGAAGTCGGGTATCTCGGGAGTCAGTTCCGCCCAGTGGTTGTTGGGAGTGCCAGGCCCGGTTCCGACGCGGATCCGGAACGCCATGCCAAAAAACGAAGCATCCGTGCAGGGAGGCGGAATCTTCCACCCGCCTGTGGACGGATACGTTTTTTGCTTGCGCGGATTGAATCAGATGTCAGGGCCTTGGCTTCCAGCGGAAAGTGGAAAATAGAGAAGTCCGCGGAGAAATCAAGATAAAAATCAAGATTTCTCCGCGGAGAGGATTAATCGGGATTATTTGATTTCGACTTTGGCGCCGGCGGCTTCGATCTTTTTCTTGATCTCTTCCGCTTCTTCCTTGGTCACGCCCTCCTTGAGGGCCTTGGGTGCGCTCTCGACGAGCGCCTTGGCTTCGGCGAGGCCGAGTCCGGCCACGGCGGCGCGCACTTCCTTGATGACGGCGATCTTGTTGCCGCCGGCTTCCTTGAGGATGACGTCGAAGGACGTTTTTTCCTCGACCGGGGCCGCTGCGGCGGCTCCGCCACCTGCCGCGGCAACCGCCACGGGTGCTGCGGCGCTGACGCCCCATTTTTCTTCGAGTTGTTTCACCAGGTCGGCAATCTCCAAAACGGTAAGTCCGCTGAGCTGGTCCACGAGTGCTTGTGTATCTGCCATAGTATTATTTTTTTTGGTATCGTCGCGCCCCGAAGCCTCAGGGCATTTTAGTCCGGCAGCCGCCTGACCGACGAGGAACCGGTTTTATGTTGCTTGGTTGTTCGACCGTCGTGGCTTCGGACGCCGGACGAAATTTTTCACCTCTGTTACGCCGCCCCTCCGATCGCGTCGGCCTTGGCTTTGAGGACACGGGCCAGGCTTGCGCCGGGCTCGTTGAGAATGCGGACAAACTGGCTGGCCGGAGTCTGCAGCAGACCGAGCAGCTTGGCGCGCAGGACGTCTTTGCTCGGGAGATCGGCCAGTTCGGCGACCTGTCCGGCTGTGAGCGGAGCGTTGTCGAGAACGCCGGCGCGAACGAGCGGCTTTTGAAACTCCGCCGCGAAGGTTTTGAGGACTTTTGCCGCGGCACAGATATCCACATCGCCGGTCACCATGGCGGTCTGCCCGGCAAGCACGCTTTCGAGTTCGGGCATGGCGAGTTCCTTGGCGGCAATCTTGAGGAAGGTATTGCGGACGACGCTCACGCGGGAACCGGCGGCGGAAAGCCGGGAGCGAAGTTCCTCGAAGTGAGAAACCTTCATTCCGGTGTAATCGACGATCAGGAGATAAGGCGAGGCATTGAGCTTCTCGCGGACATCCGCGACGATCAAAGTTTTTTCGGGTCTCATAGGTAAGAGTAGTTAAAGGGAATCCGGATCAGAACTTGAGGTAGGCCGCCGGGTCGAGCGCGATGCCGGGGGACATGGTGGCTGCCAGCGTAATCGTTTCAACAAACGCTCCCTTGGCGGTGGCCGGACGGGCTTTGACGACGGCCTCGATCACGGCCGTGGCGTTTTCGACCAGCGCCTGGTCGGCGAAAGAAAACTTCCCGACCGGGACGGCGATGTTCGCGTTTTTATCGAGTTTGAATTCGACGCGGCCGGCTTTGACTTCCTTGATCGCCTTCGCGGTATCGTCGGTGACGGTGCCGGTTTTGGGATTCGGCATGAGGCCGCGGGGTCCGAGAACTTTGCCGAGTTTGCGGACTTCGGCCATTGCGGCGGGCGTGGCAATCGCGACGTCGAAATCGGAAAATCCGCCCGTGACCTTTTTGAGGAGATCCTCGAAGCCGACAAATTCCGCGCCGGCTTCCTTCGCGGCCTCGGCGGCCTGACCGGTGGCGAAGACGAGCACGCGGACATTTTTTCCGCTTCCGTTGGGCAGCGGACAGGTTCCGCGCACCATTTGGTCGCTCTGCTTGGGATCAACGCCGAGCCGGAAAGAAATCGTGACCGTCTGGTCGAATTTCGTGGCAGGGAGAGACTTCAGGGTTTTTACCCCCTCGGCGAGGTGGTATTTCCGGTGGCCGTCAATTTTTTCCACCGCGGCCCGGTAGCGTTTGCTTCGATTTTTTTGCATGGATTGGTGCAGTTCAAACGACCGATGACGGTCTCCTGCGGTTGAATTTACTTTTCGTCGAGAGCCGGGCATTTTGCCTGTCCTGGAAAACTTGTCAAATATATTTTTAGAAATTATTTGACATGATCGGGAGGAAGGATAACGTCAACCCTCCGCCGCAATGCCCGGCTGTCGGCACCAAATCATACATGAACGCCCAATTTGTCGAAGACGCCTCCAAAGTCATTCCTGAACCCCAGGTTCTCATCAACATGGTCTCGCGCCGTGTGCGCCAGTTGAGCGCAGGCAGCCGCCCGATGGTCGAGGTGGAGTTTCGCATGGGCCTGTCGGACATCGCGCTCGTCGAGATTGCCAAAGGCAAGCTGGGCGTGGCTCCGGTCGTTCCCGTGGCCTGAGTGCCTGGGGAGCCCGCAGTCCTTCAATGTCCGCGGAGATTACAACGAACCGCAAGGCCCTGCGGGATTTCCACATCCTCGAACGCTTCGAGGCCGGCATCGAACTCACCGGAACCGAAATCAAATCCATCCGGGCCGGGCTCGTCTCGCTGCAGGGATCGTTCGCGCGCGTTGACGGCCGGAATCTCTGCCTCTACGACGCCAGCATCCAGCCGTATATCCGCGCCAGCCATGAGCAGCACGAGCCAAAACGCCCCCGTCGGCTCCTCCTCCACCGGGTCGAAATTGACAAGCTGGTCGGAGAGGTCGAGCGCTCCGGACGCACGATCGTCGCCCTGCGCCTCTACTGGAAAAATCACATCGTCAAGGTCGAGCTCGGCCTCGGCAAGGGGAAAGACTCCGGCGACAAGCGCGCGGATTTGAAAAAGCGCGTCGAGTCCCGCGAGATCGACCGCGCGATCGCCGACTTCCAGCGCAAGCGGTAAGCGTATTTTCTCAAGCCTCCTTCAAAACTTCTTTTCCCGAACAAATGTTGACCCCGCTCCGCCTCCGCGCCCACATCCCCGTTGCCTCACTTCTGTTGGTTTTTTCGACCCCGGGTTTTGCAGCCACTCCCAGCCAACCCTCCGCACCAGCACCCACCGGGGCAATGGCACAGGCAGGTGCCTCGACCAACGGCCCTTCCAAGCCTCTGCTGCCTGACGACGCGGCATTGAAGGTGGAAGCGACCCGTGCCATCGACGCGCAATATGAGAAATGGAAAGCCACCCTCACCCCCAGCCAGCTTCAGTGGGAGAGGATCCTTGAGGCCAACCTTGAACAGATCATCGCCCGACTCGAAAAGACCGGAGCCAAGCTCCTCTGGGCCACGACGACATCCGTGCTCCCCTCATCGAACGCCGAGTCATACACCCAGGAGCAATGTGACAAGGTGAACCAAATCGCCGACAGAGTCATGAAGCGGCATAACATCCCGGAGGATGATCTCCGCTCGACCGTGCAGCCCCGCCTGGCCGAGCTTCAGTTGCCGAACAATGTCCATTTCAAGGAAGAGGGCTACAAGCTCCTGGCCGGAAAAGCGGCGTCGGAAATCCTGGCTCTTTTGAAGGGACCAAACAGCGGCACCCCCCCCAAAGCAGGATCAGCCCTCTCATTGACGCCGCCCTGGCAGGAAATCTCTTCGTAAAAGACATTCCCCTCCCGCGTCTTTTCGTATTTTTAAAAAAGCAGACGCCATGTGGCCGACGCTTTTCAGCTTGTGCCACATCGTCCTGCCATCTACCTTGTGACGTCTCGCCAGCATAGCACAGTGGTAGTGCAACGGTTTTGTAAACCGTAGGTCGTCGGTTCGAATCCGACTGCTGGCTCTTTTTGAGAACCCCAGGCTTAGGAGACGTGATGTGAGGGGCAGCTTGGTTTCTAATGCTCTTTGGTGACTGTTCCACCAGAAGATCGCAAGCAAAACAAGAAAAGGAATGAGGCCGACGAGACAGGAAACAAAAAGCTTCATAAGTAGCTGCAATCATCATGGAAGGTTGTAAACAAAATGGCGAGCATGGAAAAGCGCCCGATGATTCGCCTGTTGCCTTTTTGCGGGCGCAGATGGAGGCTGTTTCACAATCGCCAGCAAACTCACGCGGCAAGCGCCGCCTCGTGGCGAAGGACAAGAAACTCGTGGCGGCACAGTTCCGCAAATCCGATGGTCGTTCCCGCAAGGTCGCAGAACTCGACTTCAAAAACATCGGGGGCCAGCACTTCAACGATGGTCCCCACCTGACCGGCAGCAAGTCCGGATGCGGGCTTGTCTTCAAGCAAGGCAACGACATCAAGCAACTTGGCCGGAGTTGTTTTCACTGGAGCTGCTCCAACCGAATCGCTCAAGCAGCAGCATGCTCGCGGGAGCGGGCGATAAGGAGTTCGTCTTTGCGAAGAGGTTCGATTTGGGACTCGCGAACGGTGACGACGGCGAAGGTGTCGCCCACGGCGTTGAAGACCTCCAGTTCGTAGCCCGGTTCCTGACCGGGGCGGCCTTCGTAGTATTCCACGATGGTCGCAACATCGCCGCGACGAAGGTTCTCCTGCGGGAGATCCTCGGCGAGTGCGACGCGGGTGAAAAGCGGATAATTCACGATCGTTCAAGCCGCCGCAGGCTCGCGTCGGCGGATGCTGAACACTTCGTTTTCTTGAAGCGGCTCGATGGACGATTCGGAAATGCTGGTGACCGCGACGGTGCCGCCGAGAGCGTTGAAAACCTTGATCGAGTATCCATCCTCGCCTCCGGGCACGGGGTGGTAGTCGATGACCTTGACGACATCGCCTGCACGAAGATCGTGCTCAGCAATGTCGCGAGTCAGAACGGCATCAGTGTAGAGTTGGAAAGTCATTTGCGGATGGTTCTGGAATCAAGCCTTGGCTTTTCGGGCAGCAGGTCTCCGCTTGGCAGCATCGACGATAAGCGGCAGCCCGAGGCGCCTGTTCTCGGCGGCGACCTGACGGGAAGCGCGGAGCACCGCAGCATTCGCTTGCTCCAGAAATTGATTTTTTGACGGGCGTTTAACGGTTGAGGATGGATTCATAATCAGCAGGTGAGTGGACGTTCAATTTGCCGTGTCTCCAAGCTGCCACCAAGGGCGGCGGTTGCAAGGTGAAGTTGTAAAGAAGGGCCTCGTCAGACAGTGGGAGGTAGAGATCAAAGAAATGGTGCAGGCTGGGCAGAAAGCGGCGTTTTAAGTCGGAAACTGGAACATCGTGCCCACCTTTCTTCACTCGTTCGCGCACGCGCCGGATCGAATGCTGAACGGTTTCCAGATACAGGTAGGAGAGGTGCAGACGATAGCCCTGTGCCTTCGCCGTGCGGATCATCGTCGCATATGTGCGGCCGCTCAGTGTGGATTCGAACGCAAAACTTTGCCGTCCATTAACAAGTTCCTTCCATCTCGACAGGAGCAGTCTCGCCGCTCGGGTGGCCGCCAACGGCGGATCAAGCGGGGAGAGACCGGCGGCCAAGGAATCGGCATTCAGGAATTCCATGACACCGACCGCCGGTAGAAACTGCTTTGCGAATGTGGTCTTCCCGGCACCGTTCGGGCCACCGATCAGGTAGAGGATGGGAGATTTATCCGGCATGAGAAGCGAGTGTGCGCGTGATCGAGCGAAGTTCGGACAGCGATTTCTGAATATCAGCTATCTGCGTGGAGGTCCCAAGCGAAAAGCGGACGCACTGCCGGGCGGCGCTTCCGGGTTTCATCGCCGCCACGACATGCGAGGGGTCGGGGGAATCCGTGAGGCAGGCGGATCCGCTGCTGGCGCAGATCCCGGCTTGATCGAGGAGGAGAAGCAGGGCCTCGGATTCGATTCCGTGGAACGTGATGTTCGTCGTGTTCGCGAGGCGCAGCGTGGGATGGCCGTTGAGTTCGGTTTGCGGGATCGCGGTGAGAATCCCGCTCTCCAGTGCATCGCGCAGGGGGCGGACTTTACCGTCAAAGGCTGGCGCTTTCTTGCGGGCAATGTCTGCCGCCAATCCGAGACCGGCGACAAGCGGAACACTTTCGGTTCCGCCACGCCGTCCGCGTTCCTGGTGGCCGCCTTGAATGAGTGGGGTGAACGGAACCTTGCGCCTCACGAACAAAGCACCAACGCCCTTGGGCGCTCCGATCTTGTGGCCGGTGAGCGACAGGTAATCGACGGGAATATTTTTCAGGTCGATGGGGATTTTGCCCGCAGTCTGAACAGCATCGCAATGGAAAAGGATTCCGCGCGAGCGGCACAACGCACCGATTTGCTCGACCGGAAAAAGGACGCCGGTTTCGTTGTTCGCCCACATGAGCGAGACGCCCGCTGTGTAGTGAGGCAGCTTGCCTTCCATTCCCAGCGCCGTCCGAAGTCCTTGGTGTCCGGCAAGAAAATCCACAAATCCCCGGTAGGTCGTCTTCATATAGGCCCGCAGGATCAAACACGCCATCAGTTGGCTCTGCGTGAAATCGTGGCGGCTTTTATACGACCCGTATTCGCTCATATGCTTGCCGCTCAACCTCATTGTCAGAACCCAGGACATGAAGTCAAATGCTATTCTCGCTACAGTCGGACCGTGCCATCTTTTGAGAGAAGAACCGCGACCCAGTTCGTGCTGGGGAAGTTGGCAAGGATGATGAGCAGGATTACCGTGATGGGCACGCAGAGAAACATGCCGACGACCCCCCAGAGCATGCCCCACAGAAGAAGCGACATCACGACGACGAGCGGGCTCAGGTTCAGCGTGATGCCCATCAGGTTCGGCTCGACGATATTGCCGAGGACCTGCTGGATGACTGTGATTCCGACCACGAGGATCACCACAGGCCTCCACTCCTCAAACTGGACCAGCGCGAGAAGCCCGGGAAGGATGGTGGCAAAGATCGAGCCGATCGTCGGAATGAAGTTCAGGATAAAAACCAGGAGCGCCCAGAACGCGGCGAAGTCGAGGCCGATGGATTTCATCACCGCGTAACTCAGGACAGCCGTGAGGAGGCTGACAGCCGTCTTCACGCCGAAGTAGGTCTGGATATCCCGATCCACGCGCTTCAGGATTCCCTGCACGAGAACACGACGCTCCTCGCCGGGAAAGAGAGCGGCAATTTTTGAGGGAATGAACCGCGACTCCAGCAGCAGGAAGACGCCGAAGATCAGGATCAGGACAGCATTTTTGAGCAGGGTGGCAAGGTTCGTGGCCACGAGGGTCACGGTTCCCGGAACATCAAAGCCTCCCAGAAACTCGCGGATTGCGGGTGGTTGCTCAAACCCGATGGCAAGGAAAAAATCGGACTGGATGGCCAGGAATCGGCTCTGGTAGCGGGGGGCAAACGCGGCCACCTTCGTGGCGTTCTCCGCAACGATCGTAAACAGGACAAATCCCATCGCGATCACCGCCACAAATGCCAAAGCCAGCGCTGCCGACTGAGGCAGACCGCGGCCGGAAATTTTCACATAGCCGATCCAGCGCTCGAGTATCTTGATAAGGTAGACCCCGATCAGCGCGATCACCAGCGGGATGAAGAGATCCTTACCCGCCCGGAGCAGAACGAACGAGATCGCGATCACGACCATCCAACCTGCCGCTTGCAGCCCGCGAAGCCCCCGGGGCATCAACGCATTTTCAAGTTCGTTCGGCATCTGAACTGATCATCTTACCGTACGGGGATGTCAAGGCACGTGAGAAATTCTCCCTTGATGAGGGCTACGCAGAAAACCCGCTGGCCTCGGCCCCATCGGAACAAAAACGAGGGCGACGAAAAACGACCAAACGCCGACCAATTCCCTCAGAAGGCTTCCGGCTTCAGGATGCTGAGTAGCTACAAAGATTCTTATTTCGCGGCGTTGAGCGCGGCCTGCAGCTTGGCTTCGTCTTCGTGTGAGAGCGAAGTCTTGAGGATCGTGCCGCCGGTGCCTTTTACTTCCTCGAGCACTTTGTCCGGCGTGGATTGGCGCACCAAGACAAACAGAGCGGAGCTGTTGGGTGTCATCGTGGCCGCGAGGTCTTTCATGAACTGGTCGTTGATGCCGACATCGGCCAGAGCGCCAGATGTTGCGCCCGCTGCGGCTCCCACGGCCATTCCCAGCAACGGATTGAGGAAAATCATTCCGACCAGCATTCCCCAAAATCCGCCGCTTGCGGCACCTGCTGCGGTAAGGTTGATCGCTTGGTGAAGCTTGATTTTGCCCTTCTCATCTTTGGTGACCGCCACGGCATCTTCCATGTCGATGAGGTAGTCTTTTTGGAGCTTGATCAGAGTGAGGCGGACTTCTTCCGCTTTGTGGAGTTCATTGTATCCGACGACGACGAGTGTGTTCATGGTATATTTATTTGTTATTGGAGGTTTGCTTGGGAAACAGGAATTTGCGTGATGTGAAGTTTGTTCTGTAATTGGGCTCTGTCTGCTTCGTCGGCCGAGGCATATATATTTAGAGAGCTTTCATCGATGAAAATCGCCCTTCCTGACAACCGCGACCGCAAAAACCCATTCAAATGAAAACGCCTTGGGACAGGTGGTGTCGGAGATTTAGAACTCGATTCGCATGAGCCGGACGCCGGATGGCGTCCGAAAATCGCGCGGGGTCAGTTTGTTGTCCTTATGGAAATCGTTATACCGGCGGGTGAAATCGAGGAATTTCTTGTTGGAACCGAACCGGATCAGTTCCGAGCGCGTAACTACGCCGTCCTTGTTCTGGTCAATTAACAGGAAGCACTTTTTGGAGCCTCCGGCTTTGGTCCATTTCACGAGCGTGACTTTGCCATCCTTGGTAGAGCCGGTCTTTTCGAGCACATAGTCGGCGTAGGCGGGCCCGACGGTCCGCAGCGTCAGCGGCACATCCCAGTCAGCGGGATTTTTCGGGGCCGTTTGACACGCGGAGAAAATGAAGGCCAATGGGATAAGCAGGAGCGACCGCGTCAGGGAATGGAGTTTCATCATAAGGGATGGGTTGGGTTTACACCCCAAGAAATTGCGCGATCACCAATGAGAAGACCAGCGGTGAGCCGATGGCCGAAAAGCCGACAAAGATCGAGAGGATGCCACCTGCAATCAGCCAGCCTTTACTTTTCGAAAGATCCGGCGCGGCAGAAGCCAAGGAAGATTGGTTGGTCATAGGCCCGCGGTTCTCTCATTCCTTTCGGGAAACGACAATCCTTTTATTGGGAAAGGCACTTGATCCACAGCTTCAGAATTTGACGCCGATCCCGGAGAAAACGCCCGCCTCGGCGGCGTTGAAGAGCGCGCCTGCATGGCTGTAGTTCATGTAGACATACCGGTAGCCGAGCTCTGCGAAAACGTTGCGGGTGAAGTTGACACCCATCGAGGCCTGCGCATTCCACACAATTTTGGATCCCGCTCCGAAGCCGCCCACATCGCCCTGGGCCGCGAGAAAAAGCCAGCGCGTAAGATTGAGCTGCCCCCGCAAACCGACGATCGGATCCACCCACGACTGGCTGCCCCGCACCGATGTCGGCAGCGCATCCTCAATCCTGCGGGCCAGCGCATTTGAAAACCGTTGTTGTGCGGCATTGAGCCGGTTCTTGATGACGGGAGTGAGCTGGTCTTTTGCTGCGGCGAGACGTGCTTGGGCAATCGCAAGGAGAAGCTCCCGGGTGTCGTCCGGCCGGTTCCTCACCCGGTTCAAGATCCGGGCAATGTCCCGCGGGCTGAGCGATTCCCGGAGATCGTTCGCAGCGCCGACCGCGCGGGTCAAAAGCCTTTGGGCGAGGTTCTGCCTCACGTTGTTAACGATATCCGAGTCGAGTACACCGGGGTTCGTTCGGATGAAATTATCGATGCGCCCAATGATCGCGCTCGTGAGGCGGCTTGTGATGGCATCACTGAGGCGCTGGACGCCATCGGAATCCACGTTTCCGCCAACTTGGAAGCCCATGTAATTGTAGCGCGCTCCGGCGTAGACATCGAGAAACCCCCGCCTGTCATCAACGATGCGGTAAGCGAGCGCAAGCGAAGCGGTCCCTTTCTGCACTTTGACAAATCCGCTGCTGTAGAGCGGACCGGGCGGGTTCCCATCCATGGAGAGCTGCGCGAAGAGCCCGTCGCCAAGCAGCCCCCATCGGCCTTTGCGCAGCTCCACTTTGCCCATGATCCCCCAGTCGAGATTTTGGAGGACCGTCTTTGGCTTGAAATTTGCATGGACGGGAGGCAGCCCCTTCACCCCGACATCCCCCGCCACGCCAAGCGCCCAAAGATAGGGCTCGATCACCAACGACCAGCCGTTCGGGTCCTTTCCGGGAACAATTTGGTAAGGATCCTTCGGGTGAAGAATGGATTCGCCTACGAACGTGATAGGATCAAGAAACGAATGCCGCTGTTCCTGGGCTGGAGAATCTGCCGGCTTGGAGTCTTTGGGTGCGGCTGGCATTTCCGCCTGAACAGCCACCGCCAGCGCGAGAACGGTGAATATTGCCAACAATCGAAAGGACGTCATAGATCGTCAGTCTCTACAATGGGCCTGGTGCTCTTTCCCCGATGCGAGTCTTACTTAGTCACCGTCCGTCATGTCAGGCAACACGAACGGTGGCAGCCCTTCGGCCGCAGCTTTCGGCGCCGTGCCCGGAAGGATTTCAAAGTTCGGCGAGAACGAGACCAGCAGGCTCCGCAGCTGGTCGAACGGCTTCCGATCACCGTCGAACTTCGCCTTGCCGGCGTTGATCAGGTCGTCGAAGGAACTCTCGCCCATCATCACCCGGTTGAGATCGGCGCGGTTGAGCGTAATTGTCAGGTCCGCGTTTTTCGCCTGCTGGCCCTTGATGTTGGTGAGCGTACCGTTGCTGAGCTCCACAAGATACTTCTCGCCGTTGTCAGGTGTGACCAAGTTGATGGCGAAGCTCATGCCTTCGGCCTTCTTGGGATCCACGCTGATGCCCAGGAAGTCGAGCCACATTTCAGTCGACATCGCACGCACGACGTCCGGTCCGGTGGTTTTCTGTGGCGTGCCGCCCGGAAGTCCATTGCGCAGCTCGTAGGCCCCCTGCAGGAAGCTATTGCGCACGCTCGAGCTCTCGGCCTGGTAGCCCAGCTGCTCGTAGGCATCCGCCAGAAGGCGGCGGGCCGTCCGGTTCTGAGGCTGAGCAAACACGAGCTTGTTGAGAATCTCAGTAGCCAGCAGGTAATTGCCTTCTGATATCAGCTGCCCGCCCTTGGCGAGGATCTTGTCTGAGCCGCCCATCATCTCGACGTAGAGCGGTGCCGAATCCTTCGGCGACAGCGGGATCAGGTTAACTGGGTTGCCGTCGTAAAAACCAAGAAAGCGATTGATAACGGCTCGTGAGTTATTCTGAACATCGCCGTGATAGCTGCGAGCAGCCCATTGCTGCTGCAGGCTCTTAGGTACTTGGTAGACGTTCTGGATCTCGTTGATCGTCACGCCCTGGTTGGCATAGTGAAGCGCCTGGTTGTTCAGGTTGGCGTAGGTATCCCGCTGCGCACGCAGCACTTCCTGGATGCGGGCGTTCCCGAATCGCGGCCAGCTATGCGAGGCAAACATCACATCGGCTTCCTGCCCGAACATCCGCAGCGCGGCGTTGATCTGCTTCGACCAGTTGAGGGCGTTGCGCACGGGAGCGCCACGCAGGGTATAGATGTTGTGGATCGTGCCGGTTACGACCTCTGCAGCCCAGAGCGCCTTAAACTGGGGGAAATACGTATTCATCTCGACCGGGGCCTCGGTGTCCGGCGTGTTCTGGAACACCATCTTCACACCGTCGAGCGTCATTTCTTCAATGTCCTTTTTGATGAGGACGTTAGGAGCAATGAGCCCGGTATTGCCATTGGCCACGTTCTTGCCGATCGCCTGGTCCACATGGCCGTGCGGGTCGCGCGGCAACAGGACAGCGTATTGCCACTGCGTGCGGCGCGACATGGCATTTCCCGCAAACACGTTTTCCTCGATTGCGGCCTGCATGAACCCCTCGGGGGCGATCACCTTGACTTTGCCGCTGGCCACGTCGGCTTCATCAACGACACCGCGCACACCGCCAAAGTGGTCGACGTGGGAATGCGAGTATACGACACCGACGACCGGTCGCTTGCCGAGCTTGTCATTGATGAGTTCGAGCGCGGCTCTCGCGGTCTCCTTGCAAGTCAGCGGGTCGAACACGATCCAGCCAGTGTCGCCTTTGATGAAGCTGATATTCGCAAGGTCGAAACCGCGCACCTGATAGACTTTTCCTGGCACCACTTCATAAAGCCCATAGGCCATGTTTAGGACGGCCTGCCGCTGAAGCGACGGATGAATGCTCGCAAAGTCTTTGCCTTGCAGCAGCCACTGGTAGCTCCCCATGTCCCAGGCTACCTGGCCGGCATCGGCCATGATCTTCGTGTAGGACGGCGCGGCGAGGAAGCCCTTCTTGGCCTCCTCAAAATCGCGTTTGTCCGAGAACGGTAGCGTCGCGGTGATCCCCTTGCGCAGATCGAGCGTGAAGGTCGATGGCTCTTTGCCGTTCGGATCGAAGTGCTTGACCTCTGCTGGCGGGAGCCCCGCTGCAGCACCTTGCGCCTGCGCGGATCCTCCATTAAAGACGAACGGGGAAAAGAATGCGACAGCGGCACTGGCGCAGGCAATGGATTTTGGAAAGCGTTGCAGGTTTTTCATAGGGTGGTTTTTGTTTGGCAGAGTCAACTCATTTCGGCTCGCGGATTCCGAAGAAAATCGCATACATCACGGGAGTTACGATCAATGACAGGACGGCGGCGAATGACAGCCCGAACATAATGCAGACGGCCATGGATCCGAAGAACGGGTCGGTGAGCAGCGGGATCATGCCGAGGACGGTCGTCAGCACGACCATGCACACGGGGCGCATCTTGCTGGTGCCGCCGTCGAGGATCGCCTGATACGGCGGCGTCCCTTTGCCGATCAAGGTCAGGATTTTGCTCAGGACGACGATCTGGTTCTTGATCAGCTCACCGCCCAGGGCGAGCACGCCCAGCATGGCCATGAATCCGAACGGCATGCGCGTGAGCAGGAGGCCGGCCGTGATGGCGATGATGGCCAGCGGGATGATCAGCCAGATCAGGAGCGTGGTGCGGATCGAATTGAACAGGCACACGACGATGAAAACCATGAGCGCGAGCACATAGGGAAGCGGTTCGGCCAGGGCGCTGCGGGCGCGTGCGGAGTCCTCGTATTCGCCGCCCCATTCGAGCGAGTAGCCCGGCGGCAGCACGATCTGCTCGATCTTCGTCTTCACCCGATCGCGCAACTGGCTGGGCAAACCCGAACGCGGGTCGGCATGGACGGTCAGCGTCGGGAAGCGATCCCGGCGCACAACGACCGGGTCTTCCCAGGCGACCTCGGCTCCGGCGGTAACTTGGTTCAACGGGATCATCCGCCCCGCGACCGGGCTCCAGATTTGCAGGCTGTTGATCGCGCCGATATCCCCGCGCTCGGCCAAAGGAGGTCGGGCGATGATCGGCAGCAGCCGCGTCTCCTGCGGGAAGATGCCGGCGCCCGCGGAGCCGGGCTCGCGGTAGAAGCCGACCGCGCGGCCTTCAAAACTGCTCCCCAGGGCACGGGCCACCTCGACGCGGGTGATCCCGTTCCGGCGGGCCTGGAATTCGAGCAGGCCGGGACGGATCACATTAACCCGCTCGCGCCAGTCGCCGCGCACGCACAACGCACCGCCGTCGTCTTGGAGAACCTTCACCGCCTCGTCGCCGAGCTCGCGCAGCTTCTCGGAATCGGGACCGCGGAAGCGGATCTGGACGCGCCCGCCATCGCCCGGACCGAGCAGGAATTTTTTGGCGATCGCGTTGGCGTTCGGGTAATTTTCGTCCAGTTGATTCTGGATGTCGGCCATCAGACCTTTGATTTCCCCGGGATCCTTCACATCCACCAGAAATTGCACGTAGGCCCGGTTCTCGTTTTCGGGGGAATAGACGAGCAGGAAGCGCAGTCCGCCGCCGCCGATGAACGAGGTGACATGGGTGACGCCGGGCAGGCCCTGGACGTATCGCTGGACCTCGCCTGCGAACGCCTCGGTCTCACGGATGTGCGTGCCGGCCGGCAGGAAGGCGTCCACCATGAATTGCGGACGGGTCGCTGGCGGGAAAAAGCTTTGATCGACTTTCCGGAAGCCGAACCCCGCCACGACGAAGGCGAGGACGCACGCGACGACCACCGCCCAGCGGAAGCGGAGCGCCAGAACGAGAAGTCTCCGGTAGAGCTGGAACAGAGGCCCCGCATAGGGGTCGCGGCTTGCAGTCGCCTCCCCGGAGGCATTTGGTTTGAACCAAAGGTAGCTCAGCAGCGGCGTGGCGGTGACCGACGACACCCAGCTCAGGCTCAGGGCGATGAGGATGACCCAGAAGAGCGAGTTCGTGTATTCGCCGGTGCGATCCTCCGAGAGACCGATCGCCGCGAAGGCGATGATGCCGATGGCGGTCGCCCCGAAGAGCGGCCACTGGTTCTCCGCGACCACTTCGCGGACGACCTCGAGCTTGTTCCTGCCGGATTCGATCCCGACCTTGATCCCCTCGATGACGATGATCGCGTTGTCCGTGAGCATGCAGAGCGCGATGATGAGCGCGCCGAGCGAGATCCGCTCCATCAGCAGGTCGCCCTTCATATACATGACGAGGAACGTCGCCATGATCGTGAGAAACAGGACCAGTCCGATGATCAGCCCGGTCTTGCGGCCCATGGCAAAAATCAAAACGATGAAAACGATCGCGACCGCCTTGCCCAGGTTGAACATGAACTCGCTGGTCGCCTGCGAAACCGCTTCGGGCTGGAAGTTGATCTCGCCGATCTCCATGCCCACCGGCTGGTTCGATTTTAAATCCGCGAGCTTTTTCCGGATCGCCTCACCCATCTTCACGACGTTCCCGCCCGGAACGGTCGAGATGCCCAAGCCGATGGCCGGCTTGCCGTCGTAGCGGAGCAACCGCCGCGGCGGATCCTGGGCGCCGCGCTCGAGCGTCGCGATATCCCGGAGGCGGAGCTGGCGGCCGGATTTGTCCGAGCCGATCACGAGGTCGAGCATTTCATCGGCCGAGGCGAAGGCCCCGGTCGGATCCAGCGCGATGTGCTGGTCGCCGACACGGATGCGCCCGCCGTCGGCGGCGATATTCCTCTCTTGGAGTTTGCCGTAGATCAGCTCCTCGTTGAGGCCCAACTGCGCGAGGCGCTGCCGCGAGATTTCGAGGAAGACGACTTCCTGCTGTTCGCCGAAAAGCGCGATGCTCTTGACACCGGGCACCTGGAGGAGTTCGCGGCGCAGGAACTCGACGTAGCGGCGCTGCTCGGGAAACGCGTAGCCCTCGCCGGTCACCGCCAGGAAGATGCCATACACGTCGCCGAAATCGTCAACCACCATCGACTGCCCGCGCACTGCGGGCGGCAATTGCGCCTGGACATCCGCGATCTTGCGGCGGAGCTCGTCCCAGACCTGCGGGATGCGGTGTTTGTCGTAGCGATCCTTGATGTTCACGGAGACGACCGAGCGGCCGCGCGAGGACTCGGACTTGACGTAGTCGAGCTGGCTCATCTGCTGGCAGGCGATCTCGATGGGATTGGTCACTTCCTGCGCCACCTCCTCGGCGCTGGCCCCCGGGTAGGGGGTGATGACCAGCGCCTGCTTGATCGTGAACTCGGGATCCTCGAGCCGGCCGATGTTCAGGTAGGCGACAATGCCGCCGAGAATCGCCATGGCCATGGCGACCAAGATCACCCGGTTGTTCTTGACCGAGAATTCGCCGGGGTTCATGGCTGGCTGCCCCCGAGAGCATCGCCGAGATCCCGAACCTTCATCCCTTCGCGCAAAAAGGTCACGCCCGCCACGGCTATGCGGTCGCCCGGCTGCAGCCCGTCCACGATTTCGATCCGGCCACCTGTCGCCTCGCCGGTTTTGACCGCGCGGCGCGCGACGGTTTGATCCGGCCCGAGAACCCAGACCACTTGCTGCCCCGGGCCCGCTTCGAAAATCGCGGTGATCGGCACGAGAATCCGCCCGCCCAGAATGCTGGCACGCCGGTAGGTCATGGCGACCGTCGCCGACATGCCCGGCAGCAAATTCACCCCGTCGGGCACCATCATCGCGACCCGGATCGCGAACGTCTGCGTCACCGGATCCGCCCGCTGCGCGACCTCTTTGATATGCACCGGAAACCGCCGGCCGGGCAAGGTGCTGAACTCCGCCACGAGCCCGACAATATCGGCCGAGCGGACATCGGCCATCACGCTCTCCGGAATGTCGGCGGCGATGTCGATCTCTGCAATATCCTGAAATTTGACCACCGGCTGCTTCGCGCGGACGTTCTGCCCCTGCTCGACGAACCGCTGCGCGATCACGCCGTCGTATGGCGCGCGCAGCGTGGAGTCCCCAAGCTGGAGATTCGCCTCGACCACCCGGCCTTCGAGCCCGCGGACTTCGGCTTCCCTCGCCTGGATGTCCTCCTCGCGGCCGACGGCGCTCTGGTCGAGCGTCTGGCGGGCGGCTTCGAGATTTTCCTGGGCGACCCGGTAGGTGGTTTCCGCGCGGTCGAATTCCACGCGCGAAATCGTCCGGGAACGCAGCAACTGCGTCGCGCGACCATATTCGGTGCGGGCGTTGACGAGCGATGCCTCGGCCGAACGCACCTGCGCTTCGAGCCGCTGCCGCTCCTCCGGCCGGACGCCCGCCCGCGACGCCTGGAGGTCGGCGCGCGCCCGGTCGAGCTGGCCGCTGAGAGCCGCGAGACGCGCTTGAAAATCCTCCTGCCTAAGCTGAGCGATCACGTCGTTCTGCACCACTTTCTGCCCCTCGCGAACCGGCAGGCTGACCAGCAGTCCCGGCACTTGAAACGTGAGTTCAACCTGCTTCGAGGCTTCGACTTTTCCGGGGAATGTCCGCACCGTGGAGTCTGCCCCGACTGAGACGACCATGGTCTTGACCGGGCGGACGACATCGCGGGCTGCCGGAACCTGAGGCCGGCACCCGGCCGCCAGGACGCACAGCAGGATCGGCACACCGCGTAGGAAGGTTTGAACAGCAGGGTTTTTTTGCTTCATGGAATTCTCCAATCGCTTCCGCATTTTCGATTTGCTCGTCCGCGAGTTGCCTCACGGTCGGGTGGATGAGGTTCAATCAGGAAGCTACCCGACACGCACGACGATCCAAGCCCTAATTACGCTCATTTTGCTCTGGCGAAACTACGACCCGACAGCACGCGGGCACCCAGTATCCTTTCCGATTTTTCCGGCCTTGACTATGTTCGCAATAGTGCGAACGTCCCATAAAGGATGCCGAAAACAAAAGTCGTTTTCTTTAGAACCGAAACGGGAGACGTGCCTGTTCTGGACTGGTTGCGCGAGCTGCCAACGAAAGCACGGGCGAAATGCACCGATAAAATGGAAAGACTGGCAGAACTCGGACACGAGCTGAGGCGGCCGGAGGCTGATTTGCTGCGGGATAAAATTTACGAGCTCCGAGCCAGCTTGCAGGGAATCCATTGCCGGATCCTGTAATTCTTCCACGGCAATACAGCGGCGGTGTTGTCGCACGGAATTGTCAAAGAAAAAGCCGTTCCGACGAAGGAGATAGAAAAAGCGATAGGGCGAAAAAGAAAATTCGAGGCGAATCCCGCCAAACACACACATGAAAGCTAAAAAACCAACAACCGCTGCGATGGAAATCATCCGCCGGGAATTTTTTGACGGTCAACCCGAGAGGCTTGCCGAGCTTGAGCAAGCTCGCAGTGAGGGTGTTGTTGCAAGGAAAATCTACCAGCTTCGCACGCAAGCCGGGCTTTCCCAACGCGCTCTTGCAAAAATGGTCGGAACCACCGCCTCTGTGATTTGCCGGCTGGAGGATGCCGACTACGAAGGACACTCGATGGCAATGCTCAACCGGATTGCCGGCGCGCTGGATCGCCGGGTCGAAATCCGTTTTGTTCCGGTAAAGAAATCAGGCGCGCAGATTGCCTTTGCCTGAAACGCAGAGATATCAAACAAGGGGAACAGTATCTTGCCCGACACTTCCTTCAGTTGTTTCAATGGAAGTAAACCAATCCCCGGCGAGCAATGAGCTACTTTCACAAATCGCTGGCTCGTCCTTAATTCTAGTTCTGGAGGCTCCAACCAAATCCGCTTCGCTGGCGAGATGTCCCGCAAGTCGAGACAGGAGAAACCGAAAAGCCGTCTGATTTGAAAGATGTGAGGAGTCGCCCGATTTTGACTCGTTCGGAGCAACGACCAACGAGGCGCAGGAGTAGAGCTGTTGTTCCACCATTCGCTCGCAGAGGATTTTCATCCGTTGCTGGTAGGAGGAAGCGTGAAAGATCTTGTCGGTTGGAAAATGCGGTGACTTGGCGCTCACGGGTTCGCGGGAGCCTGGAGAATCCTCGACAAGAATGAAGCAGCCAAGGAACGGTGATGCCCCACGACCGAACAGGCCTTCGCTTTGCGCTTTTCGGAAATCGTATCCGCTGCCCATGGCTTCCTCACAACGGTTGTTGGCATTGTTCCCATACGAGGGGCCGCAGAGGGATTTCAGTTCAAAAGCAGCCAAGAGCCGCTTTTGAAAGACAATGAGGAGATCCCATTGTTTGGTGGGTCGGAAAAATCCCGGCAGAACAACCATGGTTTTTCCGCGATGCACTTCACTTCCCTCGGGCGCGTAGCGATTGACGATATCCACAATCATGTCGCGGAAGGCGTCGAGGTTCTTGCCGCCGGTGACTGCTCCCCGGTTTCCCTGATCCAGTTTTCCCGTTGCCTGTTGTTTCTTTGCCGCATCGCGCCTGCCCCTCCAGAAAAACCGGACCGCTTGTCGAAGTCGTTCCTCGTAGTTGATCAATGCGGCGGCCATGGCTTTTTATGCGGTCAGGATTGCGGGGTCGAGTTGGTCCCATTCGCTTTTGCTCAGGCCGTAGAGTTTTTGAATAACGTGGTCCTTCTTGTCCTGAGACGACGAGCGAGAGGCGGCGAGAGCTTCCTTTTTCATGGCCTTGTCCATTTCCTCGAATCGCGGGATCCGGATGCGGCGGAGATACTGGGCTTGGAAACGGAGAAAGTTGCCGCGCATGCGCGGGCTGTAGGCGGCGATAAATGCGTGGGCGACCCGGCTGCTCAGGATCATCTGGAGAATGTGTAAATCCCAGGACTCCGAGGTGACAAAATACAGGTTGTGGTGCGGGTAGTAGTGACCGGATTCCAAGACGACATGGGCGGAGCCTTTGATGTCGGGGATGAGGAGTTTGGAGGTGTTGGTCAGCGGGGCGTGGATGCGGTCAATGGTTCGGAACCAGCCATTCGGGTTCCGGCCGGCCACGTTGCGTTTTTGGATCAGATCGCGATGGCGTTCAATGTAAGCCCGGAACTTCGGATACTCCTCGGGGTCAACGAGCCCGCCATCCGTCTCGAATGGGTTCAGCACGAAGAGCCCGCCCCACTCAACCCGGCCATTGCGGATATCCTTCGTGGTAACGAGCGGGAGTTTGCGCTCAGGTTCAACGTTGAGTGCGGCATCTGAACCGATAAAAATCGCATCCGCCCCGGTGGCCACCCCGATCCCAACTTTGCAGCCTGCCGCTTCCAGCATGGGAAAATTGGCTTCCACCTTCCTGATGGTGGGCATTCCCCCGTTTTCATTGAACGACCATGGTTGATCGTTCCGACAGATCCCGGCGAGCAGGGTGACCTGCGGGTGATTTTTATGGGATGCCAGCGCCTTGGCCAGGGGAACAAGGATTTCCTTGGAGATCGCCGGACGGAACGCCACGCGGGTCGTGTCGCCTTTTCCCTTCCGAATGACGGTCACTGCCGGATACGCATCCACTTCGTCGAAGAAGGCCCGACAGCCGGTGAAATCGACGTAGGATTCCAAGTGAAATCCTGTCGAGACGATGTCGCGCAAGGGACCGCCATAGCGATTCTTCATCCAACGGTCGGCGCAAATGAATCCCAGCCGTCCGTCCGGCAGCAGGAGTTCGAGGGACTTTTCGATGAAGGCGACATAGAGGTCCGCGCGATCAAACAGCGACCGCCAGCGGGCGCGATAGGCCTTGAGCAAATTCTTCGGGAGGTTCTCCAGACGAATGTAGGGCGGGTTGCCCACGATATGCGAAAACGTGCTGTCCAGCGGAACGGACAAAAAGTCGTCATGGAGCAGCCATTTTTCCAAAAGAGTTTCGATGGCATCCCGGCTCCAAGAATGATCAAGGAGAAGTCGCTCGATGCGGTCCCGACAGATCTGCAATGCCGCGTGGTTAACCTCGACAGCGCGGATGCAATCCTCGATTGCCAAATCGTCCGGGCTGGCTCGTGAGAGCAAGCGCTCAACAGCCGGCAAGAGAAAATCCCCCTCGCCAGCCGATGGTTCCAAAAGGCGAAACGATTCCAGGGGCTTCGATTCCAGCCACCCCACGGCATCGAGAACGAACTCGGCCACCTCGGGCCGCGTATGAATGGCTCCCCGATCCTCCGCGGTCGCATCCGAAAAGACGCTCAGTGCATCGAGCGGGAGCCTCGACTTCGGGAAAAGGTCAGCCTGTAAGACATCGTGCATCTCGGTGGCGAGAAGATATACCGAATGCGGAGGGGGATTAAAAACGAAATGTGCGGGTAAATTCCGTGAGCGAAGACCCCCGCCTCCGAGTTTCGGATCGCAGTTTTGACGCGAACATCGTTTCGCCGACATGCGCCTCCAGAAATGCATCCGCCTTGTCGCAGGGCCTCCTCTTTTTTCTCTTTCTAAATCATGGCATCTCTCTACGGTGTCCACCATGGCTACGCATCGCGCGAGTGAACGGATCGCCTGGCATTCATTTTTGTCGGATCAAGCGATCCAGCAGTTGGGAACCGTCGCGGAGACCGGGCTGACGCCGGCAGAAGTTGCCAGCCGGACGCAGAAGTATGGAGCCAATCGCCTTCCCGCAGCCGGGCAGCGCGGGCCGGTGAAGCGCTTCCTGATGCAGATCAACAACGTGTTGATTTACGTGCTGATTGCAGCCGGCGTGGGGAAGTTGCTCCTCGGCGAGCACTTGGACGCGGGCATCATCTTCGCGGTCGTTCTGATCAACGCGCTGCTGGGATTTGTGCAGGAGGGCAAGGCCGAGAAGGCATTGGATTCCATCCGCAACATGCTTTCGCCCGAGGCCATGACGCTGCGCGACGGCAAGTCTCGGATGATTCCCTCGGAGGAACTCGTGCCGGGCGACATCGTCCTCCTGCAGTCCGGCGACAAGATTCCCGCCGATCTCCGCCTGATCGAGGTGAAGAACCTGCGGGTCGAGGAGGCGCCGTTGACCGGCG
>Ga0118677_10002314_pt1 | contig 38556 bp, 36 predicted proteins | sample AliMusrvi5mmetaG_FD_86154 | JGI IMG/M metagenome (GOLD analysis project Ga0118677, IMG submission 86154) | reverse complement strand
CCACCAATCTGGCCTTTCTGGAAGCGGTGCTGGCGCATCCCGATTTCCGCAGCAACGCCATCACGACCCGCTTTATTGATAACACCCCGGCGCTGTTCCAATTCAAAAAGCGCAGCGACCGCGCCACCAAGCTGCTGACCTATATCGCCGACGTCACGGTGAACGGCCATCCCGAACTGCGCGGCCGCGCCTTGCCGCCCGCCAATCTGCGCAAGCCCGAGCCGCCGCAATTTGCGGAAAGCCCCCAATTCGAGGGCAGCAAGTCGCTGCTCGACCGGCTGGGTCCCAAGAAATTCGCTGACTGGATGCTGCAGCAAAAGCGCGTGCTGGTCACCGACACCACCATGCGCGACGCGCATCAGTCGCTGCTTGCCACCCGCATGCGCAGCTTCGACATGCTGGCGGTGACCGATGCCTATCGCCGCGGCTTGCCGGGGCTGTTCGCGCTGGAATGCTGGGGCGGCGCCACCTTCGATGTGGCGATGCGCTTTCTCACCGAAGACCCGTGGGAACGTCTCGCCGGTTTGCGCGCCGCCGCGCCCCATGTGCTGCTGCAGATGCTGCTGCGCGGCGCCAATGGCGTCGGCTACACCAACTATCCCGACAATGTGGTGAAGTTCTTCGTCAAGCAGGCGGCCCAGGGCGGCATTGACCTGTTTCGCATTTTCGACTGCCTCAACTGGGTCGAGAATATGCGGGTGGCGATTGATGCGGTGCTGGCGGAAGGCAAGCTGGCGGAAGGCGCGGTCTGCTATACCGGCGACATCCTCGATCCCAACCGCGCCAAATATTCGCTCAAATATTATGTCGGCCTGGCCAAGGAACTGGAAAAGGCCGGCTGCCACATTCTTTCCATCAAGGATATGGCGGGCCTGCTCAAGGCGCCGGCGGCGCGCATATTGGTCAAGACGCTAAAGGAAGAAGTGGGCATTCCCATTCACCTGCACACCCATGACACTTCCGGCGTTTCCGCCGCCAGCGTCTTGGCGGCGATTGACGCGGGCGTGGACGCGGTGGATGCGGCGATGGATTCCATGTCGGGCACCACCTCGCAGCCCTGTCTGGGATCGCTGGTCGAGGCGCTGCGCCACACCGAACGCGATACCGGGCTGGATGGCCGCGCCATCCGCGAACTGAGCTTTTATTGGGAAGCGGTGCGCAGCCAATATGCCGCCTTCGAAAGCGACCTCAAGGCGGGGGCTTCGGAAGTCTATCTGCATGAAATGCCGGGTGGTCAGTTCACCAATCTGCGCGAACAGGCGCGCGGGCTGGGTCTGGAAACGCGCTGGCACGAAGTGGCGAGCGCCTATCGCACCGCCAATGATCTGTTCGGCGATATCGTCAAGGTGACGCCGTCATCCAAGGTGGTGGGCGACATGGCGCTCACCATGGTGTCGCAGGATTTAAGCGCCGCCGATGTGCTGGATCCCAGCCGCGACATCGCCTTTCCCGCCTCGGTGGTCGAGATGATGCGCGGCGATCTGGGGCAACCGCCGGGTGGCTGGCCCAAGGCATTGCAGAAAATCGTGCTCAAGGACGAAACGCCGATCACGGTACGGCCCGGCTCTTTGCTGGGCGAAGCCGATCTGGAGGCGCAGCGCGCCGAAGGCGAAAAGCGCGCCGGCCGTGCGCTGGGCGACGCTGATCTGGCGTCGTATCTGATGTATCCCAAAGTGTTCAGCGAGTTTTCCGGTGCCGCCCGCAAATACGGCCCGGTGTCGGTGCTGCCCACCATGACGTATTTCTACGGCATGAAACTGGGCCAGGAAGTCAGCATCGAAATCGAAGCCGGCAAGGCGCTGGTGGTGGTGCTGCAGGTGGTGGGCGAAACCGAGGATGACGGCCAGGTCAAGGTGTTCTTCGAGCTGAACGGCCAGCCGCGCACCATCGTTGTGCCCAATCGCGCCTTTGCCGCCACCCATCCGATGCGCCGCAAGGCCAATGAAGGCGATGACAGCCATGTCTCGGCGCCGATGCCGGGCGCGATTTCCTCGGTGGCGATCAAGGTGGGCGACGCTTTGAAAGCCGGCGATGTGCTGTTGACCATGGAAGCGATGAAGATGGAAACCGCGCTGCATGCGCCGCGCGATGGCGTGGTTGCCGAACTTCTGGTCACCGCCGGGGCGCAGGTTGAAGCCAAGGATTTGCTGGCTGTGATCGTGCCGCCAAAGGCTTAAGCCCAAGCGCGCAAAGTTACAAAAAAAGGCAGGCCGTGAGGCCTGCCTTTTTCTGTATCGCTGGCTTTTCACCTACTGGATGGTGACCTTGGTGACGTTCCACAAAATGCCCGAACCCAGATAGACGATATTGGGATCCTTGCAGCCGATCTCATGAATCAGGCGGCCGGCATCGTCTTCGCCGCGGCCCAGGCTGGTTTGCGCCCAACCCACCACTTTTCCACTGGCCGGATCGATCTTGTAAAGTTTGCCCGAGGTGCCGTCGGAACTGAAAATATACTGCTTGCCGCTGGCATCGGCGCGCGGGATGCACAGGCCCCAGGGGGCGCCTTCGCCGGTAATGGATTTTTCGAAGTTCAGATTGTCGTCATAGACCTGGATGCGATGATTGTTGCGGTCGGCGGCATAAATATTATTCTGGGCGTCCACCGCGACGCTATGGATGATATTGAACTGGTTGGGGCCGGTGCCGTTGGTGCCTACAGTTTTCAGCCAATGGCCGCCCGGCGCGATCTTGACGAGGCGTGAATTGCCATAGCCGTCCGTGACGAAGATGTTGCCGCTTGAATCCCAGGCGACATCGGTGGGGCGGTTGAAGGTGCCGATGCTGCCATCGGGGTGGAGCATTTTCACCTCGTCCACCGGCTTGCCGATATTGCGGGCGTCGCCTTCGTAGCCGCGGCCGCGTTTCTCCAGCATCTGTTCCAGGTAATCGATGGATTCGAGCGTGCGGCCCAATTGCTCGACGGGTACACCCTTGGGGTTGTACTTGACGACCATTCCCGAGCCTTCATCCACCTGCCAGACATTGTCGCTGCCGTCGACGCGAACGGAATGGGCGAAGGAAGCGGCATAGTTATGCGGACCCCATTCCTTGACGAATTTTCCATTCTGGTCGAATTCCCACAGCATCGCCGCGATGCCGCCGCGGGCGATGCCCTGCGGATTGGTGCGCGAATAGACGAAAATGTGATTTTTGGAATTGACGTCAACGCCGACGGTCTGGCCCATCGTATAGCCGGGGACCAGCAGCTGAAGGACCTCTTCCTTGTATTTCAATTTCGGAGTCTTGGCGTCAATCGCGTCGGTGGCGGCCTGCTGCGCTTTGGTGGAAATCTGGGCCTGGGCACCCGTCAGCGCGCTGGCGCCCAAGAGCACGGCAAGCAAAAGAACGACGTGGCGTTTCATGTGATGCCTCCCCAATTTTTTATAATGTCTGACCGTTTTCGATCAGATCGCCTGGCGGTCAAATTCCGCCGTACCAAGTATAGCCCAAATCTTCCCAATAGCCGCCCTTGCCGCCCTGGATGCCGGAATAATCCGCCACTAGGTCTATGCGCTGGACATATTTGGGCTGTTTGTAGCCCAACTGGCGCTCGGCCCGCAGGCGCACCGGCGCGCCATGCGGCACGGTCAGCGGCGCGCCGTTCATCTGATAGGCCAGGATGGTCTGGGGATGCATCGCCTCGGACAATTCCAGGCTCTCATAATAGAAATGGCTGGGATCACCTTCCGCCGTCATGGGATCGGCGCAGTAAAACACGGCATAGCGCGCCTCAGGCTTGGGCGCCGCCGCTGCCAGGATGCGCGATAGCTGCGGCCCCGTCCATTCGCCGATGCAGCTCCAGCCCTCGACGCAATCATGCCTTGTGATCTGGGTGCGGGCCGGCAATTTGCGTAAGTCGTCCATCGACAAGGACAAGGGATGTTCGACCAGCCCTGTCACCTTGATCCGCCAGTTATTGAAGCCGCTGCTGACATGAGCGCCATATTCCGGCGTGCCGGGATCCAAGGTGCCGTTGGCGCGAAACACCGCTGCGATATCGGCTTTGGTGTATTCCGGCGCCAATGTGTGCGGCCCGGCAAAGAGATGCTGGACGCTGCGGGTCAGGTCTTCGACCTTGCCAAGCGCGCCGGTGAACCAGGGCTTTTGCGACAGGTCGTAACAGCCGCTCAGCATCAAGGTGCTGGCGCCCGCCAAGGCCCGGCCAAGAAATCCGCGCCGGTCGGTCATGACGGCTTCCTGCCGCGGATGACATACCAGCCGGTGATCATGGAGCGCAGATTGTTCCAGGTCCCCGACAACAGGATCATCACCATATGGACGATGAAAAAGCCGAAGAAGGAGAAAGCGCAGAGAAAATGGATGGTGCGCGCCGATTGCCGCCCGCCGAAAATATCCAGCAGGATGGGAAAGGCGCTGTCCATGGTGGGCGACATGGTCAGCCCGGTCAGCACGATCAGCGGCCCCAATATGAAAATCACAAAGCAATAGGCCAGCTTCTGCAGGGCGTTGTAGTGCCGGGCCTTTTCGCCATGGGCGAATTTCAGCCGCGCATGATCCACGATTTCCTGCGGCAGATGGGCCAGGTCTTTGCGGGTGGGCTTCAGGTCGCGGGCGAAATGCCGGCTCCAGAAACCGTAAATGAAGAATATGAAAGCGTTGAGCACCAGCAGCCAGGCGAAGGCAAAATGCCATTGCCGCGCCATCGCCAGAAAGGTGGCGCCAGGCAGGGTGGCCCAGCTGGGAAAGCCGCGTCCCGTCAGTGCGCCGTCTTCGCGGGAGGCGCCGAATACGCCGGTGGTGTCGAACTGATGCCCGAAGATGGTGACAACGCCTTTCGTCACGGCGCCATCGTCATTGTAATAGGTGCCCAGCACCAGGAGGGGATGATCGAACACCGAATTCTCGCCCCAATAAAGCGCGGTGTGGGCATTGAAGATGTTGAGCCCGCTCATGAACAGGATCGCCAGGCACAGGGCATTGATCCAGTGGGCGGCGCGCACCAGTCCCTTGTGGCGATAAAAAGCATAATGCGGCCCGGACGGGGCCAACCCCAAAGCCGTGCGTATCCGGTCCGGGATATGCGGCGGCGGCACGGCATCGCTTTCCATCGTCATGCTGTCATCCTGCCTCAGCGTAACCCGGTCCTGGCCGCTTGTTAAAGCCATTCGCCGGGACGGTGGTTTGGTTACGGGGACTCAGCCTTGTCCAGCGTGCGGCCCACATAGGCGGCCAGCGCTTCGGGGGTATCAATATCGGTGAAGGGGGCGTCATCCGCCGCTTCGACTTCGGCGATCTGGGCGGCGTGGCGGGCCATCAGCGCCTGTGCGCCCGTATCCCCGCTCAGGCTTTCGATTTCGGCGAAGAATTGCCGTCCCCACAGCACCGGATGACCGCGCTTGCCGCCCCTAGCCGCGACACAGATGGCGTTGTTCCCTACGGGATCAAACGCACCGATAGTGCGATCAATCAGGGCGGGGGTGATGCCTGGCATGTCGCCCAGCAGCACCAGGGCGCCGTCGCAGTCAGGCGGCAGCGCCGCGATGCCCGCCTGCAGCGAGGTGCTGAGGCCGTCGGCAAAGTGTTCGTTATGCACGAATATCACATTCAGGCCGGCCAGCGCCTGTTGGATCGCGGCTTCCTCATTGCCTGTGACCACGATCACCGGATCGAGCCGGCTGGCCAGCGCTGCTTCCACGGCATGACGCAGCAGCGGTTTTCCCGCCAATTCCGCCAGCAGCTTGTTGCGTCCCATGCGCCGCGACAGCCCGGCGGCCAGCACCACGCCGCCGATGCGCGGCTGGGCCGTGCCGCGGCGCAGTTGCACCAGTTGCGCCAGGATGGCGATGGCGATCTCGGCAGGGCTGCGCGCTCCGATGCCAAGACCCACCGGGCCATGAATCCGCGCCAGTTCGCGTTCGCTGAATCCCAGCGCGCCCAGCCGCGTCAGACGCCGTGCGTGGGTGCGTACCGATCCCAGCGCGCCGATATAACCGGCAGGAGAACGCAGCGCCGTCACCAGCGCCGGATCATCCACCTTGGTGTCATGCGACAGCGCGATCAGCGCGCTGCGCGCCGTCAGCGGTTCAGCGGCCAGTGCCTCGTCGGGCCAGCTCTGGATCACGCGCACACCGGCAAACCGTTCCGGCGCCGCATAAGCGCCGCGCGGATCAATCACGCGGACGGAAAATCCCATATCCGCGCCCAGTTGCGCCAGCGCCTGGGCAATATGCACGGCACCGATAATCACCAATTCCCACGGCGTATTATAGACCGTGAGAAACCACACGCGGTTGTCGAGAATGACGCGCTGGCTGGCATCATCTTTCAACGCACGGGCGGCGGCGCGGCCCAGCGGCGAAAGATCGGTGGCAGGATCAATCAGGATTTCTTCGCCGCTTTCCACATCCAGGGCGCGGACAATGGCGCGGCCTTTTCGCCGCATCGCCAGCAATTGTTCCAAACTCGCGCGGCGCATGTCAGAGAATCGGCTCGACCAGAATCTCGATCTCGCCGCCGCAGGTGAGACCAAGACCCAGGATGCCGTCTTCAACGCCGAATGTGAATTTGCGGCAGCGGCCCTCAGTCATGGCGGTCTGCGCCTGCGCGATGATCGCGCCTTCGACGCAGCCTGCCGACACCGACCCGGCGAACAACCCGTCATCGCGGATGGCGATATGGCTGCCGGCCTGGCGCGGCGCCGATCCCGATGTCCGTATCACAGTGGCCAGCGCCACCCCATGCCCGGCGGCCAGCCAGCCGGCGGCGGTTTCCAGCACGTCTGTTTCGGAGGCGGGAAACGGCATCGTCCTGTTCCTGGGCGGATAAATGGTCCGGCACATCAATATCTCAATTTCCCCCCGCCTGACAGGCACAGATTCGGCCAAAACCGGGCCTTTTTTCGTTATATCAAAGGGGTTATCATGCCCCATGTCCTCCGCCACCACCCAGAGCAGCAGCCTGATAGACCCGTACGGTCGGGGCATTGATTATGTCCGGGTCTCGGTCACCGACCGCTGCAATCTGCGCTGCACCTATTGCATGAGCGAGCGCATGGAATTTTTGCCGCGCTCCGAATTGCTCACCATCGCGGAACTGGACCGGGTCTGCACTGCCTTTGTGCGCCGCGGCGTCAAGCATCTGCGCCTGACCGGCGGCGAACCCTTGATGCGGCGCGGCATCATGGATCTGGTGAACGGGTTGTCGCGGCACCTGAAAAGCGGTGCGCTGGAAGAACTCACCCTCACCACCAATGGCGTGCGGCTGGCGGAATTCGCCGATGATCTGGGTGCGGCGGGCATCAAGCGCATCAATGTCTCGCTCGACAGTCTGGACCGCGCCACCTTCGCCCGCATCGCCCGCAGCGATTGTCTGTCGCAGGTGCTGGAAGGCATCGAGGCGGCCAAGGCCGCAGGCATGAAGATCAAGATCAACACCGTGGCGCTGCGCCGCGACAATGCCGCCGAAATACCAGACCTGATTCAATGGGCGCATGAAGGCGGCATGGGCATCACTCTGATTGAAACCATGCCGCTGGGCGCAGTGGATGAAGACCGCACCGACCAGTTCCTGTCGCTGGAAGAGGTGCGCCGCGATCTCAGTTCCTTCTGGACCCTGACGGATCTGCCCGATCGCACCAGCGGCCCGGCCCGCTATGTCAGGATTGCGGAAACCGGCGGCACATTGGGCCTGATCACGCCGCTGACCCACAATTTCTGCGAAACCTGCAGCCGGGTGCGGCTCACTTGTTCGGGCACCTTGTACATGTGCCTTGGCCAGGACGCGGCGGTGGATTTGCGCGATCCCATTCGCCAATCGCAAGACGATACTTTGCTCAATGCCGCGATTGACGCCGCCATCTTGAAAAAACCGCAGAAGCACGATTTCACCATTCCGGTGCGCGGTGACGCCCCGGCCGTGCGCCGCCATATGTCTGTTACCGGCGGCTGAGATGGTGAAGCTGGTTTTCCTGGGGCGGTTTCGTGAAATCGCCAATCCCGCCCTTGCGCAAGTTGTGCTGCCCGGCACGGTGCGAACGCTTGGGGGCCTGAAGGACTGGCTTGCCGCAGCCGAACCGGCGCTGGGCCAAGCATTGGAAACCGCGCGCAGCCAGATCGCCGTCAATCAGGTGCTGGTGCGTGATCCGGCGCATCCTATCGCCAATGACGACGAGATCGCCTTCCTGCCGCCGATGAGCGGGGGTTGACGCATGACGGTTCGCGTCATCGAAACCGCCTTCGATCCGGCTACGGAAATCGCCGCTTTCAACACCGCGCATGGCGACGCCGGGGCGCTGGCCACCTTCACCGGCTATTGCCGCGCCGCCACGGCGGGCCGCGCCGTCGGCACGCTGTATATCGAGCAATATCCCGGCTTCACGGAAGCCGAGATTCAGCGCCTGGCCGATGACGTCGGCCGCAAACTCTGCACCTTGGATCTTTTGGTGGTGCACCGCACCGGCACCATTCATCCGGGCGAGGCCATTGTGCTGGTCGCCGCCCTGGCGGCGCACCGCGGCGAAGCTTTTGATGCCGTGCGCCTGCTGATGGATTATCTCAAGACCGATGCGCCCTTGTGGAAAAAAGAAACCGGCCCGGACGGGGCGCGCTGGATCGAACCCACCGCGCATGACCATGACCGCCGCGCCCATGCAGGAGAAAAAGTGTGAGCGATACCCCGCCAGGCGCCGGAAAATTGTCCGAGACATTGCCGTTTCGCGTTTTGAATATCGCGGTGATGACGGTGTCTGACACGCGCGACGCGGAAAGCGACACCTCCGGCAATCTCCTGGCCGAGCGTGTAGCGCAGGGCAATCATGTGGTGGCGGGGCGCGCCTGGGTGAAAGACAGCGTGGCGGAGATTCAGGCCCAGGTAAAACTATGGATCGCCGATCCGGGCATTGATGTGGTGATTTCCACCGGCGGCACCGGCCTGACAGGCCGCGACGTCACTCCCGAAGCCATGCGACCCTTGTTCGACAAGGCGATCGAAGGCTTTGAGACCGTCTGGCACATGACCAGCTTCCAAAGCGTGGGGCTGTCCACCATTCAGTCGCGCGCCTGCGCCGGCATTGCCGGCAATACCATGATCTTTGCCTTGCCCGGCTCCAACGGTGCCTGCAAGGATGGCTGGGACAAAGTGATACGCTGGCAGCTCGACAGCCGCTTTCGGCCCTGCAATCTGGTCGAACTGATGCCGCGGTTTCTGGAGCGCTGAATGAGTGATCTTACCCATTTGGACAAATCCGGCGCCGCAAGCATGGTGGATGTGGGCGGCAAAGCCGTCACCACGCGCGAAGCGGTGGCGCAGGGTCTTATCAGCATGACGCCAGAAACCTTGGCGCTGGCGCTGTCCGGCGACGCCAAGAAAGGCAGCGTGCGCGCCGCCGCCGAGTTTGCCGGCATCATGGCGGCCAAGCGCACGTCGGAATTGATCCCGCTGTGCCACCAGATTCCGCTCAGCAGCGTGAAACTGGTGATCGAGGCCGATGAGAAAAATTCCGCCCTGATCGTTACCGCCCGCGCCAGGACCAATGGCCAGACCGGCGTGGAAATGGAAGCGCTGGTGGCCGTGTCCGTGGCCTGCCTCACGATCTACGACATGCTGAAAGCCGCCGACCGCGCCATGGTGATCGGCGGCGTCATGCTGCTGGAAAAACGCGGCGGCAAGTCCGGCGATTATATCCGCGGCTAATTCGCCGGCGAGATCGTTAGCCACAAGCGGAGCGTACGATACGCGCAGGATAGACGCGCCGTTTTTCACACATCGATGCGAAGCACATTCTATTGCATCCGCTGTGGCTGCGGCGCACGCTCCGCCTGTCGATCATTTAAATCACAGGTGCGGACATGACCCTTTCCCGGCGCGATGCCATGATTGCTTCCACTTCCGCTGTTGCCGGTCTGGCCTTTGCTGCCGTGACGAGCACGGAAGCAAGAGCCCAGGACAAGCCGCAAGAAGCCTGGCCCGATCATATGGTGGAAAAGCCGGTCAGTCCGGCTTTCCCGGTGCCGCTGCCGCTGCTGCCGGATGGCTCCGCGCCGGAACATCCGGAGAGCGAAGCCGGTCCCATCGTCGGCCGGCTCATGTGGCACACCGCCGACAAAAAAGCGCCGCCCGGCGAGTCCGATTATCGCAAAATGGCGATCAAGGTCGATACGCGCGGACTGGGCAAGCTTTCGGGCACGCTGCATTTTTCCGATCTCGAAAAGCTGCCGCGCGTTTCGCACACCTTTCTCCTGCAGTGCGGCACGGCTGAGCCGCATGGCATCGTCAAATGGACCGGCGTTAAGTTCGCGGACTTTGCCGACATGCTGGGCCTTATTCCCGGCGCGCATTATTGCCGCTTTGTCGCGGCAGACCAGAATTTCTATATCGACGAAGCGGTGGCGACCTTGCGCCATCCCCAGGTCATGCTGGCCTGGATGATGAACGATCAGCCTCTGCCGCCGGATCATGGCGCGCCGCTGCGCCTGATCGTCCCGTTCCGCTACGGCAACCGCAGCATCAAGGCGATCAAGGAAATATCCTTCTCCACCCCGGGCACGCTGCCGCCGCTGCCGGCGTAGAGGCCGGTATTCCCAAAGATGGCCGGCCTTCGTCCCCTGGCAGAAGGTGAGGAATTGCTGACCGCTGTCGCGGCTGCATGCCGCTCCGCGGGCGGGTTTGCAGCCCGTGACGTAACAGTCCGGCGGAATGGACGAGTTGTTTGCGCGTTCAAAAAGGTATGTGCTTTGCCGATGCCGTCGCGCAGGCGTGGCGATAACGGGGAGTTGCAATGACCAGGCCGCCCATCGCGAATGAATCTGAAATTGGGGAGCCTCTCACAGAGGCCGATCTCGCCCAGCCCTCGGCGGAAGATTGCGCCTGCAAGGAGGGCATGTTTCCCCGCCGCCAGATTCTGCGTGGCGGGGGGCTTCTAACTGCGGCAGCAACCCTCCTGCCGGCCCGGGCCATGGCCGATGCGTCCTGGGCCGTGCCCGGACGCATTGCCAAAAGCGATTACGGCCAGCGCGCGCCGTTCGAAAAAGTGACACGGCTTGCGGCGAGTGGAGGCACCTCCAGCCTGACGCCGCTGCAAGCGGGCTTCGGCATCATCACGCCGTCCGCGCTTCATTACGAACGGCATCACAATGGCGTTCCCACCATCGATCCCGACCAGCACCGGCTGATCATTCACGGCATGGTGGACAAGCCGATGAAATATTCCGTGGCGGACCTGAAGCGTTTTCCATCCATCTCCCGCACCGTCTTCATCGAATGCTCCGGCAATTCGAACGCCGCCGCGCGCAGTGCCGCCCCCAAGACCGCGCAGGAGGCACATGGCCTCACCTCGACCTCGGAATGGACCGGCGTGCGGCTTTCCACCTTGCTGGCGCAGGTGGGAGTGCAGGACGGCGCGGCCTGGGTTCTGGCGGAAGGCGCGGACGGCGCGCTGTTGTCGCGCAGCGTACCCATCGACAAGATGCTGGATGATGCCTTCGTTGCCTATGCCCAGAATGGCGAAGCCGTGCGGCCGGAGAACGGATATCCGATGCGCCTGATCCTTCCCGGCTGGGAGGGCAACATCAACATCAAATGGCTCCGGCGCCTGAAGGTGGGCGACAAGCCTTTCATGACGCGCGAAGAGACTTCGAAATACACGGACCTCATCACCCTGACGGGCAAGGCGCGGCAATTCAGCTGGGTGATGGAAGCCAAGTCGGTCATCACTTTTCCATCAGGCGACATGCAGTTGCCGGGCAAGGGTTTTTATGAAATTTCCGGCATCGCCTGGTCCGGCCGTGCGCCCATCGAACGGGTGGAGATCTCCACCGATGGCGGCCGCAGCTGGGGATTGGCGTCGCTGCAGGAACCTGTGCTGCCCAAGGCGCATGTGCGCTTTCGCTATCCTTGGCTCTGGGACGGCAGCGAGGCGATCATTGAAAGCCGCGCGACCGACCAGACTGGCTATGTGCAGCCCACCAAGGCGTTCCTGGCCCGCGCGGAAGGGGTGGGGCCGACCTATCATTATAATGGCATCCAGAGCTGGAAAGTCGCCGCCAATGGGAGCGTGAGCAATGTTCTCAACGGCTAAACGCGTATCCGGCATGAGCGTCGCGCTGGCGATCCTGTTCGCACCGTTGACAGCATCGGCACAACAAGGGGGCTATCCGGGCGGCAACGCCTACCCCTTCGGAACGCCGGCATCGAATGCCGATATCGCAGCCTGGGACAAGGATGTGCGGCCCGATGGCAAGGGTCTTCCTGCGGGCAGCGGAACCTACCAAGCGGGCGCGAAAATCTATGGCGAACAATGCGCCGCCTGTCACGGCGCGAAACTGCAAGGTATGCGCGATCCGAACCTGCCTCAGGGGGGCGGTCCGGCGCTGATCGGAGGGCGCGGCACGCTGAACACGACGCATTTCCAGATGACGGTGGAAAGCTACTGGCCCTATGCCACCACGCTGTTCGATTACATCACCCGGGCGATGCCATACACGGCGCCCGGCTCGCTCAAGCCCGATGAAGTCTATTCGCTGGTGGCGTTCATTCTCGGCGAAGGCAATATCGTCGGAAAGAATGTTGCGATGGACGCCAAATCACTGCCCAAGGTCCAGATGCCCAACAAGGACGGCTTCTATCTCGATAACCGGCCATATCCGGTGAAACGCTACGATTGAGACGGTTGGGGCGCCCGCAGCTAGTTCAGCAGCGAAAAACCCGCTTTCTCGAAGATCGCCTTGGCCTCGGGCCCCGACAGATAGGTCAGAAAATCCTTGGCACCGGGCGACGCCGTCTTGGTGAGGGCGACGGGATAGACGATGGCGGGATGGGTGTTTTCCGGGAACACGCCCACCACATGCACGCCGGGGTCCACCTCGGCGTCGGTCTCGTAGACGATGCCGTACGGAGATTCGCCGCGCGACACATAGGTCAGTGCCACACGGACATTTTCCGCGGGTGCGATCCTGTCGGCCACGCTGTCCCACGCGCCCAGCGCCGTCAGCGCCGCTTTGCCATATTTGCCGGCGGGCACGGAGTTCGGATCGGCCAATGCCAGCCGCCCGCCCGCCAGTGCACCGGCCAGGTCGAATTTCGGCGCCACGGTCAGCGGCTTGCTTTGCGCGCCGCCGATCAGCACCAGCCGGTTGCCCAGCAGATTGTGGCGCGTGTCCACCGCGATGCGGTTGTTCTTCTGCAGGAAATCCATCCAGTCGGTATCGGCCGACATATAGATGTCGGCGCTCGCGCCCTGATCAATCTGCTGCGCCAATGTGTTGGAGGCGCCGAAGGACAGGGTCACTTTCGTCCCGGTCTTGGTTTCATAGGCGGCGGCCACAGCCTTCATGGCGTCGGTGAGCGACGAGGCCGCGAAAACGGTCGGTCCTGCGGCTTGCGCCAGCGCGGGCTGGGCCAGCGGCGCCTGCAGCAGCGCCAGGCTTGCCAAAACGGGCAGGAAACGGCGGATAAAGGGGGCAAATATGGACAAGGTCATTCTCCCGGCCTAGCGTTTGTCGCAGCGTTTATTACGCCAGGGAATAACGTGTCAGAGAGCAGCCTCGATGCCAAGCGGGATTTGAAGCCCGCCGCCTTGCCAACCGTCGCGGCGGCGCGCGCGGCCATGCTGGCCGGCGTCAAAGCCCTTGATGATGAATCCGTGACACTGGCCGATGCGCTGGGCCGTGTGCTGGCCGCGCCCATTGTCGCCAGCCGCGATCAGCCGCCTTTCGCCATTTCGGAAATGGACGGCTATGCGCTGGCTGCCGCCGACACGCCCGGCATCCTGAAACGGATCGGGGAATCGGCGGCGGGCCATGGTTTTACCGGCACCTGGGCAAAGGGTGGCACGGTGCGCATCTCCACCGGCGCGGCGATCTCGGACGGCGCCGACGCGGTGGTGATCCAGGAAGACGTCACACGCGATGGAGATGGCATCACCGTGCCGCAGGCGCGGCCCGGCCAGCATATCCGTCCCTGTGCGATGGATTTTTCCGCCGGAACGCAATTGCTGCAGGCCGGACGCCGGCTGGATGGCGTGGCGCTGGCGCTGGCGGCGGCCGCCGGGGCGGCAAGCTTGCCGGTGGTGCGGCGGCCCCGCATCGTGCTGCTCAGTGGCGGCGATGAATTGGCCGATCCCGGCGTTACCCCAGGCCCCTTTCAGATTTTCGATTCCGGCACCCATGGCATTGCCGCGCTGGTGCGCGCCTGGGGCGGCGATGCGCAACGCCTGCAACTGCAGAAAGATGATGTGAGCGCCATCGCCCGCGCGGCGGAGCAGGGGTTGAAGGACAGTGACCTGCTGGTGCTGATCGGCGGCGCCTCGGTGGGCGATCACGATCATGCCCGCCCGGCGTTGCAGCGGCTTGGCCTGAAGCTGGCCGTGGAGAAAATCCAGTTGCGCCCTGGCAAGCCGACCTGGTTCGGCCATACGCCCCACGGCGCCGTGCTGGGGCTGCCCGGCAATCCCGCTTCGGCGCTGGTCTGCGCCCATCTGTTTTTGCGCCCGCTGATCGAAGCGATGCTGGGCCGCGATCCCGATGCTTGCGTGGCGCTGCGCCGGGCGCGGCTGCTGGAGGCTTTGCCCGCCAATGGTCCGCGCGAACATTATCTGCGTTCGCTTTTGGCCGATGATGGCAATGGCGGGCTGACGGTGCGCGCGTTCGAGCAGCAGGATTCCTCGCTGCTGTCGGTGTTCGCCTCTGCCAATGCGTTGGTCCGCATGATGCCGAATGCACCCGCCGCTGCCGCCGGGACGTTGGTGGATGTGCTGCCGCTATGATGTCGCCCGCGGAATGGGAAATCCTGGCGACCAGTTTTTCGGTAGCGCTCCGCGCTTTGGCCTGGTCGCTGCCCTTCGCCATCGCCATGGCGTTTTTCCTGTCCCGCCCCGGCACGCCGGGCCGCATCATTCTGGATGGTTTGACTCATCTGCCGGTGATCCTGCCGCCGGTACTGGTGGGCTTTGTGCTGTTGATCGTATTCGGACGGCGCGGCCCGGTGGGATCGCTGCTGGAGCAATGGTTCGGGATCCATCTGGCCTTCACCACGGCGGGAGCCGCGCTGGCGACGGGGGTGATGACCTTTCCCCTTCTGGTCCGCAGCATTCGCCTGGCCTTCGAGGCCACCGATGCGCGGCTGTTCGAGGCCGCCGCCATGCTGCGCGCCGGACCCTGGGACCGATTTGTTTCCATTGCCCTGCCGCTGGCCGGGCCTGGCATTCTGGCCGGTGCGGTCACTGCCTTTGCCGCCGCGATGGGGGAGTTCGGCGCGGTGATCACTTTCGCGGCCAATATTCCTGGCCGCACCCAGACCTTGCCGCTGGCGATCTATGCCGTGCTGCAGGAACCGGGCGGCGAGGCGCAGGCCTGGCGGCTGGCGTTGATCTCTTTCACCGTGGCGATGTGCGGCCTCATCGCCGCGGAATTCCTGCAGCGCCGCGCTCGCAAACGGCTTGCCGGATGATGCTGGACGCTGACCTCAATCTGGATCAGGGAAAATTCTCGCTGGCGGCCCGCTTCAGCGCGCCGGACGGCATTACGGCGCTGTTCGGACCATCGGGCGCGGGCAAGTCCAGCTTGCTCGCAGCGCTGGCGGGACTGAAAGCCGGGTCCGGGCGTATTGCCCTGAATGGAAAATCCGTCGAAAGCCTGGGGCCGCACCAGCGCGGCTTCGGCCTGGTTTTCCAGGATGCGCGGCTGTTTCCTCATCTGACGGTGGGCGGCAATCTTGCCTATGCCCATCGCCGCGCGCCGCCGCGTTTTGCCATTGCCGAAGTGGCGGAATTTTTCGACATTGCCAATCTGCTGGATCGTCCGGTGGGCAATCTGTCGGGCGGCGAAAAAGGCCGCGTCGCTTTGGCCCGCGCCCTGGTGGCGGCGCCGGATTTTCTGCTGCTGGATGAACCCTTCGCCGCGCTGGACGGGGCGCGGCGCCGCGCCTTTCTGCAGGTGCTGCGCATGGCGCATCACAAATACAAAATTCCCATGCTGGTGGTGACGCACAATATTGACGAAGCCGCCGCGCTGGCCTCGCATCTGATTGCGCTGGATGAGGGTAAGGTGGTGGCTGAGGGGGCATTTGCTGATGTCTCGCGCCAGCCGCAATTTCAGGCATTGCTCGACCGCCGCGATATCGGCGCGGTGCTGCCCGCCGCCGCGCTGCGCGGCGCCAGGGATGAGTCAGTCGCAGGCTATTGGCTGCGCGCCGACCATGTGCTGCTGGCGGCGCGGCGGCCCGAAGCAATCTCGGCCCGCAATATCCTGGAGGGCCGCATCACGGCGCTGACGCGCGAAGAGGATGGCAGTGTGCTGGTGGAACTGAAAACCGCGTCCGCGCCCTTGCTGGCGCGCGTGACGGCTGAGGCGGCGCAGGAGTTGGCGTTGGCGCAAGAAAAAACCGCGTGGGCCGTTATCAAGGCCCACGCGGTTTGATCTTTAGACTTAAACGTCAGATCGCGATCGAATAACCCAGATTGCGCAGCGGCAGGCTGCGCACCCGTACGCCAGTGGCCGCGAAGATGGCGTTGCCCAGCGCCGGCGCCAAAGCCGGGAAGGCCGGTTCGCCCATGCCGGTGGGCGGATTGTCCGACTGGATGAAATACGTCTCGATCACCTTGGGCGCGAAGGGCATGCGGATATTGGGATAGTCGTTGTAATTGTGCTGCTGGATGCGGCCATTCTCGATGGTCACTTGCAGGCCCATGGCAGTGGACAAAGCGTCGGTCGACGCGCCCTGGCCCTGGGCTTCCGAGCCCGCCATATCGACGATGGGGCCGACATCCATCACCACGGTGATCTTGTGCACGGTGATGCGCTTGTTGGCGTCAACGCTGATTTCGATCGCCTGGGCGGTATGGCCGGCATGGGAATAGCACCAGGCCAGACCCAGCCCGCTACCCTGGGGCAAAGTCTTGCCCCAGCCAGCCTTCTCGGCGCACATCTTGATCACGTCGCTGGCCCGCTTGGGGCTGAAATTGACCAGCTTGTGATCCTTGGGCGCCAGCTCCGGCACATCGCGGTTCACCGCAGCCAGCAGAAACTGGACGTGATCCTTGCCGGCGGCCAGCGACAATTCATGGGTGAAGCTTTGCGCCGCGAAGACCTGGGCATTGTCGCCCGGGGCGCGCCACGGCCCGGTGGGGATGAGCAGCTTCATCATGGTTTTGCCACGGCGCAGATTGGGCGCGATGGTGGAATATTTCAGATTGTCCGTCAGGTTGGCGCCCGAGGCTTCCTTTTTGCCGTCGGCGGTGAAGGTGATGAAATGCTCCTGCCAGGCATCCAGGCGGCCATCCTTGTCCACGGCGCCCTTGTATTGGTGATAGCCGGCGGGACGGTAGAAATCGTGGGCGAAATCGTCTTCGCGCATCCATTGCAGCTTGACCGGCGTCTTGACCTTGAGCGCGATGGCCGCGGCCTCGCAGGTATAATCATTCATCAAGCGCCGGCCGAAGCCGCCGCCGACACGGGTCTGGTGCATGACGATCTTGTCCTGCGTCACGCCCGCCACCTTGCCGACCAGGGTCAAAGCGGGGTTGGGCTGCTGCGTCGGCACCCACATTTCCATCACGCCGTCATGGAAATGCGCCGTGGTGTTCATCGGCTCCAGCGGCGCGTGAGAGGCGAAGGGATATTCGTAATAGGCTTCGACGATCTTGCCGGCATTGGCGAAAGACTTGTCCACATCGCCGACATTTTCGTCGGGCTTGGCCGGGAAGTTGGGCGCCAGCTTTTTCGCCCGGGCCGAAAATTCCGTGGTGGAATCCTTGGAGGCTTCGCTTTCGTCCCACATGACTTTCAGCTTGCCCTTGGCCTGGAAGGCGCTCCAGGTGTCCTTGGCGACGATGGCGACGCCGGGCATCACTTCGGTCGGCAGGCCGGTGCCCGTGATGGCGAAACAATCCAGCACGCCCGGTAGGGCGCGGATTTCCGCTTCGTTGAACGAGGTGACCTTGCCGCCTGCCGCCGGGCATTTGGTGTAGTTGGCATAGACCATGTTCGGCAATTGCACATCTATGCCGAACAGCGGCTGGCCGGTGACCACCTTGGGATCGTCCACGCCGCGATGACGGCGGCCCAGCAGCTTGTATTGGGCGCGGGTCTTGAGGATCAGGGCCTTGGGATCGGGCACCGGCATCTTGGCGGCGGCGATGGCCAGCGAACCATAAGTGGCGCTTTTGCCATTGGCATGGCTGAGCATCGAATCCTGCGCCTTGATTTCGCCAGCGGGCACATTCCATTGCTTGGCGGCGGCGGCGACCAGCATCGCCTTGGCGCCCGCGCCGGCTTGGCGCAGTTGGTCCCAGGCGCGCGGGATCGAGGTCGAACCGCCAGCACCCTGGCTGCCATAGACTTTGGGATTGATGGGCGCCTGTTCCATCACGACATGGTTCCAGTCGGCGTCCAGTTCCTCGGCGATGATCAGGCCGAAGGAAGTCTTGATGCCCTGGCCGATTTCCGGCGCCTTGGAATAAATGGTGATGGTGTTGTCCGGGGCGATGCGGATAAAGGCGTTGATCACCTGATCCTTCGCGCCCGGTGCCTTCTCGGTGTTTGCCAGTTCGGCGGCAAAGGCGGGGCTGGGCAGATGGAAGCCCAGCACCAGGCCCGTGGAGGCCGCGCCCGCCAGCTTGAAGAAGGTTCGCCGCTGCATCGGCAGCGGGCCTTCGACCGCGACCGGAGCCGCGCGGACTTCTTTCATCAGCGCGCTGATATAGGCGTCGGACTCGGCAAACTTGATTTCGGTTTCGGTTGGCATGGCGTGCCTCCTGGAAAATAGATTGTCCGTTATTGTGCTGCCTGCTTGCGCAGGGATGCGATGTCCTTGGCCGTGATATGCGCGCCCTCAGCGCCAAAGCGCGTGGTGACGTAATTCGAGATCGCGGCGATGTCGTCGTCGGAATAGGCCATGCCGAAGCCCGGCATGAAGATGACGCCATCGGCGGTCTGGCGATTGACGCCGTTGATGATGGTCTGCGCCACATTGGTGGCGGACGGGTCGTTGACCGCCCGCACGCCGGTCAGGGTGGCGTATTTGCTGGTGGGGCTGACGCCTGTCCAGTCATGGCAGGAGGCACAGGCGCCGGCGAAGAGTTTCTCGCCGCGCGGATCAAGGCCCGCGGTGGCGCCTTCCTTGTGCGAGGCGGGGGCGGGCGTTTCCACCGTGTGCGGTTCGGTTTGCAGCGCCGGGACGCTGCGCAGATAGACCACCAGGGCATGAATGTCGCCCGGCGTCAGATAGGTGAGGCTGTTGTCCGTGGCCTCGCCCATCGGGCCGGCGGAGCCGCCATGGCCGTCGGCATGACCGGTGGAGAGATAGGTGGCGAGGTCCGCATCGCTCCAGTCGCCCAGGCCGGAAGCCTTGTCGGCGCTGATGTTATAGGCGCGCCAGCCGGCGGTGAGGGCGCCGGAAAATTTGCTCCGGTTGTTCAGCGCAAAGGCCAGGTTGCGCGGCGTATGGCACTCGCCGCAATGACCCATGGCTTCCGCCAGATAGGCGCCGCGATTCCATTCCGCGCTTTGCGACGGATTGGGCTGGAACTGTTCATTGGATTTGTAAAAGCCATTCCACATCGCCACCAAATCGCGCTGGTTGAAGGGCCAGGCGATTGTGTTGGTCTTGGCGGGCGCGTGCACGGCGGGACGGCTGAACAGATAGGCCTTGATCGCCAGCGCATCGGCGTCCGTCATATAGGCATAAGAGGTGTACGACATGGCCGGATAAAGATTCTGGCCGTCGGCGCGAACGCCCTTGTGCAGGGCATCAAGGAATTGCTGGTCGGTGTAATTGCCGATACCGGTTTCCTTGTCAGGGGTGATGTTGGTCGAATAGATGGTGCCGATCACCGGCAGGTTGAAGGCAAAGCCGCCGGCATAGGGGGCCGCGCCCGGCGCGGTGTGGCAGGCAACGCAGTCCGCGGCATGGGCGAGATATTCGCCGCGCTTGATCAGATCAGCATTGGCCAATTGTTGCGGCACCCCGGTGGGGTTGGCGCCGGTGTAAGCCGACAAGGCAACCGTGGAGCCGCTGGCGAACGCCATCGGCCCCGGAATCATCACCAGCCACGCCGCGAAACCGAGCGCAATGACGACGAGTATCGCGAACGCAATCCCAAAGGCTTTCATGTCTAGACCGACTTGGCAGCGGCGTTTTTGATCGCCTGACGGATGCGGATATAGGTGGCGCAGCGGCACAGATTGCCCGCCATGGCCGCGTCAATGTCGGAATCCGTCGGGCTGGGCGTGCTGTTGAGCAGGGCCGTGGCCGACATGATCTGGCCGGCCTGGCAATAGCCGCATTGCGGCACTTCGACATCAATCCAGGCGGCCTGGATCTTGGCGCCGTTGGGGGTGTTGCCGATACCTTCGATGGTGGTGACGGCCTTGGTGCCGACATTGCCGACCGTGAGCTGGCAGGAGCGCACCGGCTTGCCATCCACATGCACGGTGCAAGCGCCGCACTGGGCGACGCCGCAACCATATTTGGTCCCGACCAGGCTCAGCTGGTCGCGCAGCACCCACAGCAGCGGAGTCTTGGGATCGACATCGTCGCCCACCGTGTGCATTTCGCCATTGATCTTCAGTTGCATGATGCCGCCTCCCGACGCAGTCAAATTTTGCCGGGATTTTGGTCTTGTTCCCGCCCCGCTTCAAGGTGCTGGAAGGCGGGATTTCGTTGGTGTTTCTTGTATATAACGGCTGGACGGCTGGATATCGCTCGGCCATGCTGCGGCCATGACGCGGCTCTCCATTCGTATTGATTTTGAACCCAGCGGCAGCATGTTCGGCCCGGGCATGGCCGAATTGCTGGAACGCATCGGCAAGCTGGGTTCGATCCGCAAGGCCGCCGCCTCGATGGAAATGAGTTACCGCAAGGCCTGGCTGCTGGTGCAGGGGCTGCAGCAGACATTCGGCGGCGCCGTGGTGATCACCGAGACCGGCGGTACGGCGGGCGGTGGCGCACAGCTGACGGAGTTGGGCGTCAAGCTGATCAAGGCTTACCGCACCATCGAAGTGCGCGCTGCCGAGGCTGCCGGGCAGGAGATGCAGATGCTCGCCGGCCTGGTGCAGAAAGACGCCCGCCCGCGCGGACGGCGCGCGCCGAAAAGCGCGCCGGCCTGATTTGATATTCCGGACATAAAAAAGCCGCCGGTTTTGCCGGCGGCTTCTTGTTTCAGCGGTCGCCGACCGCGGACATCTCTGCCGTCCGCACCGCGATATCGGCATCAGCTTTCAGCAGATAGCCCTTGGCGACATTGTCGGCCGCGGATTTGCGCACCTTGGCGACATAGTCGGCGTGGCTGGCATAATGCGCATTGAGCTGGTCAATGCTCATATCCACCGAGGAACCCCAGCGGATGCAGGCGCCCGGTCCCACCGCTTCGCCGTGAATGCCGGCGTCCACCGCTTCCTTGCTGGGACCGCCAACGCCCATGTTGAAGGCAATCGGCGCGGCCACCGCCGGCGTCTGGATGCCGCCTTGCGCCAGATGATCGGCATTGCGCGCGATCACCGATTGCATCGGCGGCTGGTTGACCTGGGTGATGTCCAGCTTGGGCGCGATCGGCGGCGCCTTGCCGCCTTCCGCCCAGCTTGTCAGATGGGCAAATGCTGCCGCGACCACTTCGCCCGTCAGGGCGCGGGTGCCGACCTGCGCCACCGAGCAGAGCGGCGCCATGGCGGCTTCCAGCGAAACGCCATCGTCGCGCAGCTCCATGGCTTCGCGGCTGGCGCGCAGATGCTGATCGACATGCGAAGCGCCGGCGATTTCCCACTCACGGAATTTGTCCGTGTCGGGCTGGCGGGTAGCGGCGCCGCTGGTCACCACGTCATGCTCGGCCATCACCTTGAAGACCGGCACTTTCAGATCGGTGCGGATCGGATTCGAGGACGACAACAGCAGGAAGCCGTCATAGACATTGGCCTGGGGCTGCACATTGTTGGCGTAAATCGCCAGGCGGCTGGCGCCCTGGGACTCGCCGGCGGCCAGGAACACTTTGGGCTTGAGACCGTGCAGCGGGTCGATGCTGCCCGGATGCTTCAAGAGTTCGCCGGCCTGGGTGAAGATGTCGAAGGACATGGCATCGGCATCGACGTCTTTCTTCAGCGACGGATCGTTCGCCACCACCTTGCCGACATCGAACTGGCCGTAACGCCGGGCGTTCCATTTCTTCAGTGCCGCGATGCCGATGGTCTGGTTGGAAACACCCACCCAGACATAGCCGGAGCGCATCATGTCTTCCCAATCATAGAACCAGACATTTTCGGCATCGAAGAAGTTGGAGACATTGCTCCATTCGACAATGGCGGCGCCGTTGAAGCGCTTGGGATTGATGGGGCGGCGCACCACGATGCGGGTGTAATAAGGCTGGTCCGACGCCAGCACCGGGGCGTTGGCCAGGCCGCCGGTCTTATACGTGTTGGCCGTGCCCTTGATGAAAAATTCCTCTTCGACATAGCCATGCGCCGCCAGCTCATGGTTGGACGAAAAGAAGATGTAATTGTGCGAAGGGCTGCCGGGCACATCGGGGGCCGCGATGGGTCCGCTGATCTGCGGCGCTGCGGCCAGCGCCGGCAACGCCAGAAGGCCAAGGGCGGCGCCCATCAAAAATCCGATATTCTTTTTCATGCGTCCCACCCTTTTTGCACGGGCCGGATTTGGCGTTCGCCCTGCCAGGGAGTCAAGTTGGGTTGGAAAAACGCCACTGCATTGCAACAAAACCGCGCTTTGCTTCATTGCGGGATTCATGGGGCCAATGGCATCCGGCAGTGGCAGGCGTATAATGTGCGGACCAGAAAAGGTTGCGGGCAGCCGTGACCGAAGCGGCGGTTGTCACCGTTAGGCCCAGGCGCCCGAAAAGTTTCGGGAGAAACGCCATGACCATCAGAAATCCCATCGAGTGGAGCGGGGCGCAATTCGTGCAGGCCGCACACGCCGCCGGTTCCATGCACCGAACCCTGCATCATGTGCAGGACACCATTCATTCCCCCATGCCGGCGATCCGCCGCATCACCGCCGATGATGTCTGGCAATCCCTGAGGCAGGGATTTTCCGATTTTGAAGTCTATCGCAGCGATGTGATCTTTCTTTGCGTCACCTATGCCGCCATCGGGTTGGTGCTGGCGCGCCTGGCGTTCGGCATGGATCTGTTGCCGCTGCTGTTTCCGCTGGCTTCGGGCTTCGCCATTGTCGGGCCTTTGGCGGCGGTCGGCCTTTATGAAATGAGCCGTCTCCGGGAGCAGGGCGCAGACGTCTGCTGAACCAGCGCCTTCCACGTGATCAAGGCGCCGGCCGCGGGCAGCATCGCGCTGCTGGGCCTGCTCCTGATTTCTGTCTTCCTGCTCTGGCTGGCGGCGGCCTGGACGATCTTCCAGCTCACCTTGGGGCCAAGCATGCCGTCTTCCCCGGCGGACTTTCTCCATGATGTTTTCCTCACCGGACCTGGCGAGGCCATGATCGCTATTGGCATCGGCACGGGATTCCTGTTTGCCCTGCTGGCGATGATGATCAGTGTGGTGTCCTTCCCCTTGCTGATCGACCGCGATGTCGGGCTGGACACGGCGATCAAGGCCTCGTTTCGCGCTGTGCTCGCCAATCCCGGACCGATGGCGCTGTGGGGTGTGGTGGTGGCCGCCTGCCTGCTGGCCGGCATGGCGCTGGCGTTCGTGGGCTTGATGGTGGCCGTGCCGGTGCTGGGCCACGCCACCTGGCATCTCTATCGCAAATTGATCGCGGAATAAGCAGCGGCGCGTACAAGAGGGAGCGCGGGACAGCCGCGCGGCCCCTTGCGCGGAACGGCGCGCCGGGTGACGATTCATTCGTCTTCAAACCCCGCTGGAAAGTCCCGTTCCCAATGCGCATCCTGACCAGGCTTGTTTTTGTCTCCAGCGCAGCCGCGATTCTTTTTGCCGGGGCGGCAGCCGCCCAGACCAGCAGTTCGGTGTGGGCGGGGATCTATACCGAGGAACAGGCGCAGCGCGGGGCGCAGGATTTCATCCAGGTTTGCGCATCGTGTCACGGCGCCGGGCTTGGCGGATCGGGTGAGGCGCCGGCTTTGTCAGGCGGCCAGTTCGTCAGTGATTTTGACGGCCAGACGGTGGGCGATATTTTCGACCGCATCCGCACCACCATGCCGCAAAGCGCGCCCGGCGTGCTGTCGCGCGATCAATATGCCGAAGTGCTGGCCTTCCTGCTCAAGGCCAACGGCTTTCCCGCCGGCAAGACGGAGCTGGACACCAGCAGCGAAACGCTCAAGGCGATCAGCTTCGAGGCCAACAAACCTTAGAAGTCATAGGAAAGGCTGGCGAACATGCCGCCAGGCGCGGCGGTCAGATTCGTTGTGACATGATAGCGGCTGTGAAACTTCCTGGTGATCAACAGCCCGTATCCAGCCGAGATCGCGGAACTCGCCAATGTGTCGTACCAATTTTCCTTCTTGGCCTGGTTCAGCGCGAAGGAGACAAAGCCCGAAGCGGCAAAAGCGGGCAGGCCTTCGCGCCAGCCATAGCGTTCCAGAATGAAGGACGAACTGGAGCCGGCCAGCGCTGTCGGCAGTGCCGGAAAGGCATGCATGCTGGAATGGTCGGGCCGGTCTTCCCGCACCACGTTTGACAGGGCATAGGCGGTGCCGACCGACAGCACCGTTGCCACCAGCAATTCGGCCGAACCGGCGCGGCCACTGGCAAGGGCGGCGATATCGGCGCCTGATCCGCCGCCGCCATCCAGCGACAGGCGGCCCAGCTTCAGCCATCCGGTCAGGGGGCCGCCTTTGACCTGGGCCCAGAAGCCTTTGCGCGCGATGACATTGACCGCCGTTCCCGCCTTGATGGCGCCGACGGACGGCGCGCTGGCCAAGGGCTGTGCTTGAAGCGGTCCTGCGACGCTGACATGAGCGGGGTCGGCAGCGGCTGTGCCGCAAAAAAGCAGCGCCGCGAAAAGAACGGCAGACCTATTCAACCTTGGCAAGTGCGTAAATCCTCCAGCCCGCTAGCAGATTAGCATCTGGATGCAGCGCTGTCAGGCCGCATGCCCAGATGCTGGCCGGGATTTCGCAGCGCAGCAAGCCAAGCCTCCACAGAAATGCTTCCTGTCTGGGGCAGTGGATACTACCGCCGTGCAGCGGGACAACCTAGACTGAGGGCCATGACAGCGCGTGGGGCTTAGGCTGTCATCGGGGCTTTCTGATTCATTTTTTGGGGTTTGACGTGGGATACACGTACCGATCGTGGCGCATGACCATTGCTGTCATGGGTTTGGCAGTCTGCGCGGCATTTGCCACGCCGGCTGCCGCGCAGGATCATGTCTATAGCGCCGAGCAGATCCAGGCCGGCTACCGGCTCTATACCGCACAGTGCCAGCTATGCCATGGCCCCAATGGCGACGGCATCGCGGGCATCAATCTGGCCCGGCAGCAATTTCATACCGTCGTTTCGGACGATGACATCCGCAAGATGGTCACGACGGGAAATCCGCAGGGCATGCCGCCCTTCACTTTCAAGCCGGACGAGTTGGACGAGCTGGTCGCCTTTGTCCGCTCCGGCCTGGACCATGGCGGCATCAGCTTCCAGCTGGGCGATGCGGCGCGCGGCAAGGCGGTTTACGCTTCGGCGGGCTGCGCCACCTGCCACCGTGTTGGCGGCGACGGCGCGCTTGCGGGACCGGACCTCAGCGATATCGGCTTCATTCGCCGCCCCAGCCAGATTTACACCTCGCTGACCGATCCCAGCAAGGCGACCATGCCGATCAACCGCACGGTCACTATCGTCACCAAGGATGGGCGCACCATTCATGGCCGCCGCTTCGATGAAGACACGTTTTCGGTGCAGCTGATCGACGATCAGGGAAAAATCCTGTCGCTCGATAAAGCCGATATCCGCCGCTATGACATCGGCATGAAATCCGACATGCCCTCTTTCACGGGGCAGCTCAGCCCGACCGCCTTGGCCGATCTTCTGTCCTATCTTGTTTCCTTGAAAAGCGGCGGAGATAACAACTGATGCGCCGGATATTGTCAGGCCTGGTTTTTGTATTCGTCCTGGGATTGGCGGCGGGAAATGGCGCCATGGCCCAAGTCACATCGCAGCGCATGGAACATGCGGCCAGCGAACCGCAGAACTGGATTGTCTATGGCGGTGGCTATGACAATCAGCGTTACAGCGGCCTGAAGCAGATCACCCAGGGCAATGTTAAAAATCTGGAGCAGAAATGGGTGCTGCAGAACCAGGTTCCCGGCGCCTGGGAATCCAATCCGCTGGTGGTTGGCGGCATTATGTATATCACCGAGCGGCCCAATGACGTGATGGCGGTGGACGCCAGAACCGGCAAGCTGTTCTGGATCTATCGCTGGACACCCGATGCCGCCGCCCGCGTCTGCTGCGGCTCCAACAATCGCGGTGTGGCGATCCTGGGCGATACGCTGTTTGTCGGCACCCTGGATGCCCATCTCATCGCCCTGAATTCCAAGACCGGCAGGCCGCTGTGGAATATCGCCGTGGCGGATGTGAAGAGCGCCTATTCCATCACCATGGCGCCCATGATCGTGAAGGACAAAGTCATTGTCGGAGTGGGCGGCGGCGAATTCGGCATTCGCGGTTTTATCGCGGCCTTCGATCCCAAGACCGGAAAGGAAATCTGGCGCTTCTATACCATTCCGGGACCTGGCGAGCCGGGCTTTGAAAGCTGGAATGGCGACAGCTGGAAAACCGGTGGCGCGCCGGTGTGGAGCATGGGTTCCTACGATCCCGCGCTGAATCTTATTTATCTCGGCACTGGCAATCCCGGACCGGACTGGAATCCTGCGCAGCGGCCTGGCGATAATCTTTATTCCGACAGTGTCGTGGCGCTTGATCCGGACACCGGCACGCTCAAATGGCATTTTCAGTTCACGCCCAATGATGGCTACGATTACGACTCCACCCAGGTGCCTGTGCTGGCCGACATGAACTGGAACGGCAAGCCCGCCAAGGTGATGATGTTGGCGAACCGCAACGGCTTTTTCTATGTGCTGGACCGGGTCACCGGCAAATTCCTGCAGGGGCAGCCCTTTGAGAAAGTGACCTGGGCCAGCGGGTTGGACCCGAATGGCCGCCCAATCCAGACGCCGGCGGCGGAAGGCCAGCCGACCTGGCCCGGCAACCAGGGCGGCACCAATTGGTATCCGCCCGCCTACAGTCCGCGCACGGGGCTGTTCTATTTCTCGGCCTGGGAAAATTACGCCACCATCTATCGCCGCGAGAAGGCCGAGTATCAGCCGGGCCGCAATTTCTCGGGCGGCGGGGGTGCGGGGCTTGCGCCTGTTCCGGGCGCACCGACCGTCGGCATTGGCCGCCGCGGTCCGATTGATTACTGGACCAGCGAAGTGGGCAGCGGCGCGACGATTGCGATGGACCCGCATACCGGCAAGCGCGCGTGGAGCTTCCCGCAATATGACGTCACCGATGCCGGGATGCTGACCACCGCGACGGATTTGCTCTTCACCGGCGGACGCGAAGGCTATTTCTATGCCTTCGACGCTAAGGCGGGAAAGCTTTTGTGGAAGACCAATCTGGGCGGCTCGATCGTCAATGCTCCGGTCACCTTCGCAATAGACGGAAAGCAATATGTCTCCGTCATTTCGGGCAATAGTCTTTCCACCTTCGCCCTGCGGGATTGAACGCGCGCTTTAGGGGAAATCCTCCAGCAGGCGTTTGCGGCTTGCCGTCAATATGCGGTCTGACAATTGCGGGTCATCGACCGCGCGGGCCAGGATGAGGCCGCCGATCATGGACGCCAGCAGCGCGATCGCATCATCTTCACGGGCGCGATTTGCACCTTTGGGCAATTTGGCGCGGAGTCTTTCAAAGGCTCCCCGAAGCCCTGCGGTGAAGGTCTTGCGGACGGAGCGGGTCTGGCGCGGCATCTCGCAACTCAGCGCGGCGAGGACGCATCCCCGGCCGAGGCGGTCGCGGTGCCGGGCAGAGAGATAATTCTCAATGGTCTCTTCCAAGCCGGGCAATTCCGCCGACCTTGCCGCGCTCTTGGAAAAGCCGTGCTCCATGGCTTCGGTCATCAGCTTTTCCTTGGAGCCGAACTGGCTATAGACGCTGCCATGGGTGAGGCCCGCGGCCGCGGTCAGCGTGCTGACGCCGACCTCCGACAATCCCTTTTCCCGGAAAAGCTGTGCCGCCACATCGAGAATCGCTTCCCGGTTTTCGGCGGCTTTTGCCTTGGACACCTTCATGCGTCTGACCTCATCTGGGGCGGGCTGCGCCTGCTTCGCAGGGCTATTCTACCAATAATTATGATCGTAATCATTGACTTTTTTTCCCGGCAAGCCGTTAATTGCAAAGATTACGCTCGTAACGAATAATTGCAATTGCCGGGAGGACGCCATGAAAACAACGCTGCTGGCCTGCTGCGCGCTGCTGATGGCCGCGCCAGCCCTTGCCGCCGCGCCCGTTCAGGACAATGGACGCGTCACGGTCTGGGATGTTCCGCTTGCCAGGGGGCAGGCGGGCCAGCCGACGCCAGCAAATTATGACAGCGTGACCATGTTCCTGGAGGGCGGCACCGTCGCCACCCGTCATGGCGACGGCACGGTGACAAAAGCGACGCGCAAATTCGGTGATGCGGTCTTTACCAAAAAAGGCAGCAACGATGTGGACACGGCCACGAGTGCTGGCGTTCACGAAGTCGTGATCGCGCTCAAGGACACCGCGCCCGGCCCCGTGGATGCGCCGCCGCCCGGCATGCCGACTTCATTCCCCCGCGCCGGCGCGCAAAAGACCTTGGAGGGTGACCGCTTTAATGTCTGGCGCTTTAGCTGGATTCGAAACAAGGCCGTTCCCATGCATCATCACGACAAGGATACCGTGATGGTGTTCCGTTATGACGGCAGCTTGCGGTCCACATTCCCCACCGGCGCGGTCCAGGACAATGTCTTCTGGAAAGGCCAGATCAATTACAACAAGGCCGGCAACACCCATACCGAGACATTGGTCACTGCGCATCAAAGCGCGGTTGATCTGGAATTGAAATAAAGACAGCGCCTTTCGTCCAATCAGGGAGAAAATCATGTTTGACGACAACAAGATCGAACGCCGTACCGTGTTGAAAGCCGCCATCACCATCGCCGGAATTGCCGCCGTCACGGAAGCGGCGACGGCGCAGCCGATGGCGGCGGGCGCCCGGCTAGCGGATGTACCACTGGCGCCGGGCACCCGCGTGACGGTGGAACGGCGCGGCCAGATCGTGCTGCTTGGGCTCAACCGCACGGAGATCTTCAACCGTTTCGATCCCCAGCAATCCCATGAACTGGCCAACGCGCTCACCGGCTTCGACCGTGACGACAGCCTGCGCTGCGTCGTGGTCTTCGGCCATGGCGACAATTTCTCCCGCGGCGTGGATGTGGACGCGCACAAGGCCGCCATCGGCGGCGCGCCGGCGCCCGACAATACCGGCCTGGTTGATCCCTCCGGCAAAAGCCCCGAAAAACGTATCAGCAAGCCCATGATCGTCGTCACCCATGGCGATTGCTGGAACATGGCACATGAACTGCACCTGGCGGCGGATATTCGCGTCTGCGCCGCCGATGTGAGGTTCGGCCAGGACGAAGCTTCGCATGCCCGTTTCCCCGGCGGCGGCGGCACCATCCGTTTTGTGCAGGAATGCGGCTGGGGCAATGCCATGCGTTACATGCTGACCGGCGATCATTGGGGCGCGCAGGAAGCCTATCGCATGGGCGAAGTGCAGGAAATCGCGCCGACCAAGGAAGCCGCGCTGGAAGCTGGCATCAAGCTGGCCAACAAGGTTGCGGGCTGCGGGCCGCTGGGCATCAAGACCACCTTGCTCTCGGCGCACACCGCGATTGACGGCGCCCAGCGCGACTCCTGGGCGCAGCTCGGCAAGCAATATGACGGGCTTTATGCCACGCGTGACTTTCAGGAAGGCCGCGATGCCGAGGCGCAAAATCGGCCGCCGGTTTATGTCGGACGCTAGACGAAGCGCGATGTTCTGACGCGTACTGGGCACCAGACGGAAAATCGCGCGTTAGCACCCTGGAATGAAACCGGGGTGCGGGCGCGATGCCGTACAAGTTTTTGGTGTCTGCCGTCTGTCTGCTTCTGTTTTCCTCTGCCGCATTCGCCGATGACGCCACGCCCTGGCGGCTCTCCGCCTATGGCGGCGTCGCCACGCGCAACGACACGACACAGGTTTTCCTGCACGGCCATTTCCATCCCGACGGCAGCATCGTTGGCGTATCGCTGGACCGCGATCTGGCTGATCTGGGCTGGGGTTTCACCTTGGTGGGCGAATTGGGCGCGACGCGGTTTGTCGCCAAGAGCGATGAATTCAGCGCCGATCTGGGTATCGGCGCCCGCTATGATTTTCACTTTCTGACCCTTCCCATCGGGGTCAGCGGCTTTACCGGGCCGTCCTGGGCCAATGATCCGCCGGCCATCGCCACGGGTGTGTTTCACGGCAAGCCGATCAATTTCAAAAGCAGCGCCTGGCTGAACTATGTCGGCGCGGAAGTGGCGGTGGGATTGCTGCCCCGCCTGGATGGTGTGGTGCGCTACTATCATCGCTCCGGCGCGTTTGGCCTGTTTCAGCCCAACGCCGACGAAGGCAGCGCCCTGACCTTCGGGCTGCTCTACAAATTCTGACAGATATCCGGTTGCCGCCGGCGCGCCGCTATTGCGGCGAAAGTGTCAACTTATGCTCCGTCTGCTTATCCACCGCGGCGCGTGTGAAGGGCAAGTTGAAGTAGACGCCGTTCGCGAGCCTCTCGCGCGCATTCCCGTAATAGGGGCTGCCCGGCTGCGCGGATTCTCCGGGCGCGTTGGTCGCCATGGTCTTGTCCACATCCGCCAGGTCAATAATACGCCGGAAGTTCGCGCCGGTGGCGTTGACGTCGTTGAACCCACCCGGCCGTTCGATGGGCGTCAGGCTGTATTGGTCAATGAACATGTGCTGCAAAGCGCTCTCATTGATCCGGCCATATCGCCATTGCGACGGGTCGGCGCCCCAGTCCTTTGTCATCCGGTCCTGCGCTTCCAGCAAGCCTTGCTCGATGAGCGCTTGCTGCTGCGGGCCCGGCGCGGCAGCGACCGCTTTTTGGCCGGCCTCCGTCGTTGTCCAGCGGACATAAACCGCGCCGGGAATCGTATCCTTGGTGAGGATCCGGTCCCATCCCGCGATCATGGCGCGTGATTTCTCGGCCTCCGGATTTTTCGCCGTCCATCCCTTGAAGAGCGGTGCGTCGCGTTCCGCATGCAGCGAATAAGCGTCTTGCTGGATGCGCTCCATGTCCTCGATTGTAAACTTCTTGTGCGCGGCGATCTGCTTGTCGAGGTCCTGATGGATGCGCGTGATGCGGGCGATATCAAGGTCCTTGGTCGTGAGGTAGAAGACAGGCGGCCCCTTAAAATCCGTCGTCTTCTGCGTATTGTCATTGGCGGTCGCGATATAGCCGCTGGCGGGATTGTACACGCGCGGCATGTCGCTGCGGCGGCCCTTCCACTCATACTTGCCCGTGCCGGGCACGGGCAGCCGCCCGGTAAACCCGTCGCGGTCCGGCGCATAACCGGAAACTTGCAGCGCGATGTTTCCCTTTTTGTCGCCGCAAATCACGTTGTGCGAGGGCAAGGTCCAAGCCATGGCGCGCTCAAAGAAATCTTCGCAGCTTGTGGCTTGCGCCAGCTTCAGGCCGCCCCGGAACGGCGCGGTGCCCTGTTCCTGGTTCGCGGACCGGGCGGAAAAGGCGATATGCTGCGCCTTGTCCTCGTAAAAGACAGGGCCGTGCTTGGAGAATTTCAGCTCCACCACCCGGGGCTTGTCCTCGCCTTTGACCTTGATCTCTTCGCGGATGATTTTCATCGGCACCCAGGCACCGTTGAATTTCGTCTCGTTTAAATTGTCCGGGTTGGTCTGCTCCACATAGGTGTCAACCTCGTCGACATAGGCAAAGGTGACACCCCACGCCATGTTCTCATTGTTGCCCAAATCCACCCCGACAAAGGGCGGCTCGCCGCCGCCGATCACATGCCAACCCGGCGCATTCAGCGCCACGAAATACCGCAGCGAGGGCATTTCGATGGTGCGATGCGGATCATTCGAGACGATGGGAAAACCGCTTGCCGTGAGCTTGCCGCTGACCACCCAATTGTTGCTGCCGTCCATGTCCTGCATCTGGGGCATCAGGCGCGCCGCCTGCTTTGCCGGCACCAGCGAACGATAGGCCGTCACAATTTCCGGGGAGGGCAGTTTGCCCGGCGCGAAGGGATCGCCTTCGCCTTTTCGGGAGGCTGCCAGCGCGTCGTCCGTAATCCAGTTCAGGTCGAGCCCCTCGGGGACTTTCAGATCGTCATATGGATCGGGGGCGGCGCGCCGGTTGGCCTCCGCGGCGCCAAGCTTCTTGACGTTCAGCGCCAGCTGAAGTTCCGCGCTCGGCCCTGAGCTTGTGCTGTCAATGTTGAGCTGCGACCAGCGCAACGCCACGGTTTGCGCCGTCCAGGGTTCCGGCTTGATGCCGGTCAGTTTGAATTCCACCGGCAGGTTATCGGCGTGGCTGGCGATATAGGCGTTGTGGCCATTGGCCCATGCCGTGAACAGCTTCTGCGCGTCGGGGTGATAGCTGGTCCATTCCTTCGCGTCCCACGGACCCCGGAACATCATCAGGCGGCTGCGTGTGTCGTAATCCACCGCCTTGGGGCCAAAGACTTCCGCAAGCCGTCCCTCACGCCAGCGGCGCCACATCTCCAATTGCCAGAGGCGATCCTGCGCCATCACATAACCCTGCGCGAAGAACATGTCCTCCTGGTTCTTAGCGAAGATGTGGGGAATGCCCTGCTTGTCACGAATGATGTCCACCGGCTGTTTCAATCCGGCGATCTTCAGATTTCCGTCTATTGTCGCCAGCGATTGGCGGGCCAGTGCATCGAGCGCTGCCGATGCGCCCGGCGCGGCTGTGCCCTCAGGGGCGCTTTGCGCAGCACCTTCGAAACACACGGCGCCGAACAGGATGAGGGCAGCCGAATACAGGACGCGCACAGAAGTACGTGACAGAAGCATCGGACCCTCCCAATAGTATTGCCGTTTTTTCGTGGCGGCTTTCCATGACAATGAAATTGCGCGGCGTTGCAGTCAACGTCCGCCAGTCACGTTCCGTAAAAAGACCTGTCTTTGCGGACGCGTAGCAACATCCTTCCTGGTGCGCTCAAGGTTTGCTGGCCTGGGCCGGCCAGATATGCCGGTCCAGGGCATCCGCGATGGCCGTCATGGCCGCCAGCCGGGGATGAAAGAAGGTGGGCTCAACCGGGACGCCGGGGCTGGGATAGCCGTTCACCCAGGCATCCTTGGCGCAGGCGTCATGGCCTTCTGTAATCTTGGCTGCGGGGATCAGTTCCGTGCCGGTGTCCTTGGCGACGCGGATAGTGATGTCATCCAGGCGTTTCGCGATGACGCGGCTGGCATCGGCCTCAGCGGGCGTCAGTGGCACCACAGGGCAAACACCGCTGGGCGGCAGGATGGTGGTGTAGTCGGCGATGATCAACCGCGCCTTGGGCGCGCGGCGATGCACTTCGGCGACGATCTTGCGCATGCGGGTTTCCAGATCCGCATACGACTTGTCGGTGGGCAGAGGCGGCGGCGCGGCGCAGGGCTTTGCGGCGGGGCCGGCCTTGGCCGCCACATTGACGCAGGAATTGCCACTGAGGCCGCCGAGATAGCCCAGATCGTTGCCGCCCGTCGTAAACGTCACCAGCATTGTGTTGGCGTCAACGGCATCCAGTTGCGGCGGCAGTTCTTTCCAGGCGCCCAGCAGATGTTCGGTGGTGGAGCCGCCGCAACTGACATCGACCAGCGCAAGGCCGTGGCGGCGCGCTATTTGATGGGCATAATTTTGCGATGACCGGTTGCAACGCGTGTTGGGACTGTCCGCGGGTGTTGCAATGCTGGGGCCCGCCGCGAAGGAGCTGCCCATGTTCACATATTTTGCCCCGGCGGGCGGCGGTGCGGGCTGCGCATAGGCAACCGGTGTCATGCTTGCGGTCATCAACAAGCCCATGCAGACGAGGGCGAGGCGGTGCGGATTTTTTGGTCGGGCCTTCATTTCACTGTCTCCCCTGTCGAGTTTATTCGTTATTCTAGTTTGGGCTCGGTGATTGTGCCATGGTCTGCATGCGCCTTCGCACTCGCGAAGGGATAGTGAAAACAAACGCAGCCGGGGGGCGGCCATGAACGCAGTCGTGCCGACAAAGCTGAACCGCCAGCAGGTTTTGGGCTTTTGGGCTTCCTGGTTCGGCTGGACCCTGGATGGCATGGATTCGGTGATCTATGCCCTTGTCCTCACCCCCGCCTTGAAAGAATTGCTGCCGCAATCGGGTTTGCCCAGTAGCCCCGCCGATATTGCCTATGCCGGTTCAATCCTGTTTGCGGTGTTCCTGATGGGCTGGGGTCTTTCCTTTTTGTGGGGGCCCATCGCCGACCGCTTTGGCCGCACCAAATGCCTGGCCGCTTCCATTCTGATTTTTTCGGTTTTCACCGGCGCGGCGGCGCTGTCTCACAATGTCTGGGAATTGGGGCTGTTTCGCTTTCTCGCCGGCATCGGCATTGGCGGAGAATGGGCGATGGCGGGCACTTATGTCGCCGAAGCCTGGCCGGAAGACCGGCGCAAGCAAGGCGCGGGTTATCTGCAGACCGGGTATTATGCCGGCTTCTTCCTGGCGGCGGCGCTCAACTTCACCGTCGGCGCACAGTATGGCTGGCGCGCCATGTTCCTGTGCGGCGCGGCGCCTGTGCTGGTGGCGCTGTTCACGCTTGCCCGCGTCAAGGAGCCGAAGCGCTGGGAAAAGGCCCATGAAAAGGTCAGCGCGCAATCTGCCGCCAAGCCAATGGCGCTGATCTTCTCCCCGCAATATCTGCGCCGCACCATCGTCAACACGCTGCTGGTCTCGATTGCCATTGTCGGGCTGTGGGCCGGCACGGTGTATGAGCCGACCGCGCTATTGGGCCTGGCAAAGACGGCGGGCCTGTCTGCTGCCGATGGCGTCAAGCTGGTGTCGCTGGGCACCGCCATTCTTTCCATCGGAACGATCCTGGGCTGTCTGCTGGCGCCGCAGCTTGCGGAACGCTATGGCCGCAAGAAAACCCTGGCGGGATATTTCACCGGCATGGCGGTGACCATCGCGCTTGGGTTTGGCTGGATTTTGTATTTGCCGGGCGGGCTGGTTCCCTTCCTCACCATTCTGTTTTTCCTGGGCTTGGCGGGCGGCAATTTCGCCATCTTCAGCCTCTGGCTGCCGGAGCAATACACCACGCAGATGCGCGCCACTGCCTTTGCCTTTTGCACCAGCTTTGGCCGCTTCCTGGGTGCGGCGGCGAATTTTGCCATTGCCGGACTGATCGCCTGGACCGGATCGTTGGGCCATGTCATCGCCCTGACGGCGATACCCTTTGTCCTGGGGCTGGCAGTCATTCCCTTTGCTTTGGAAACGCGCGGCCAGAAACTTCCTTAGGCGTAAAGCGCACCATATTCTTTACGCATCAGGCTTTTCTGCACCTTGCCCATGGTGTTGCGCGGCAGTTCGGGCAAAATAATCACCCGCTTGGGCAATTTGAATTTTGCCAGCTGCCCGTTCAGCATCGCCATGATGTCGGCTTCGGTGAGGCTTGTTCCCGGCTTGGCGATGACAAAGGCGGTGACGCCTTCGCCAAAATCCTTGTGCGGCAGGCCGACGACGGCGGACTCTTCGATACCCGGCAGGGAGTCGATCAAGCTCTCGACTTCCTTGGGATAGACATTGAAGCCGCCGGTGATGATCATGTCGTTGCCGCGCCCGACAATATGCACATAACCATCGGCATCAATGGTGCCCAGATCGCCGGTGATGAAAAAGCCATCGGCACGAAATGCGGCAGTGGTTTTTTCCGCCATCCGCCAATAGCCGGAAAAAACGTTGGGGCCGCGCACTTCGATCATGCCGATTTCGCCCGGCGCCACGCGGTTGCCGTCGGCATCTGCAAGACGCAGCTCTACCCCAGGCAAAGGAAAGCCCACCGAACCGGGCCGCCGGATACCGTCATAGGGATTGGACGTGTTCATGTTGGTTTCGGTCATGCCATAGCGTTCCAGAATGGCGTGACCGGTGCGTGCCTGCCATTCACTGTGGGTCTCGGCCAGCAATGGCGCCGAACCGGAAATGAACAGCCGGATATTGCGCGTAGTTTCCTTGTCCAGCCGCGCATCAGACAGCAGCCTGGTATAGAATGTCGGCACGCCCATCATCACGCTGGCGCCCGGCAGATTGGCGATCATGGCGTCCGGGTTGAATTTCGGCAGGAAGATCATGCTGGCCGAGGACAACAAGGTGGTGTTGGTGGCAACAAACAACCCGTGGGTATGGAAAATCGGCAGAGCGTGCAGCAGCACATCATTGCGGGAATACTGCCACGCCTCGATCAGACTGGCGGCATTGGAGAAGAGATTGCCATGGCTGAGCATGGCGCCCTTTGAGCGCCCGGTGGTGCCGGAGGTGTACAGGATGGCGGCCAGATCATTCATGCCCAGCGGCGCGGCGGAAAATTGTGCGGGCGCTGATTGCGCTTCTTCCATCAGCGTGCCGGTCTTGCCGTCATCGCTCAAGGTCAGAATTCTGTCAGCCGGGAAAAAGCTGGCGATCTTTTCCTGGGCCTTGGGCGAGCAGATGAACACCTTGGGCTCTGCATCGCTGGCGAAATAGCCCAGCTCGCCCGCGGTATAATCGGTGTTGAGCGGAAGATAGATCGCGCCCACCTGCAGGCAGGCCAGATACAGAAACAGTGCCTCCGGCGACTTTTCCACCTGCACCGCGACGCGGTCGCCAGGTTGGGTGCCATGGCGCGTCAGCACATGGGCAATGCGCGCGCCCAGGGCGAAGGCATCGCCATACGACAAGGGCGTGCGCCCCGGCGGGGAGATGAAATTGCGCTCTGGATCAGGATTGGCCTGAACGATGCGGCTGAAAAGATTGTCCGCCATGGTTCAATACCGTGTCCCTGCTGCGCCGAGGCTTCAATAACCTCGAAAATTTTATCCCGGATTTTGGCTGCAAACGCTAGTGCAACAAAGCCAGCCCACCGGATTCGCGGCGAGGGCGGCACCGCAGCGCGCACAAACCATATATAAGGTACCGAGTTTTGCTGGCTGTGTACGCAGTGCGCATAGAACCGGTCTCAGCCTGTTTTCCCTGATAATTCCGGAAATTACAGCCATTTTCCCGGAAATTCAGCCCAGCAGTCTCTGATTTCTGGCGGAATAGCGACCTTTTGGTCCCGCCCAGCGGCTTTTTGCCCTGAAATTAACAGGCAAATATCAGGTGGGGATCAGGCCGGGATCAGGTCCGGTTGTGACGGGGATCTCGGCCGTGAGCCGGTGCGCACCCCGTCCAGGAGCACATCACAGCCAAGAGTCTTTTGCCACTGATGAAAGTCCAACAGTATTTGGGCACTAAAACGACCAACTATTGTTTGGATAGCGTTCGGCCGCATCGATTAGCGCTTCATCAGAAGCATGCATGATGGTTTTGGACGACAGCTAGCATCAAAGGAAGCAAGTAGGTCACTTGCATTGACCAGCAACACTGGTCTGCAACAGCGGCTACTATTTGAATTGCGTCAATTCCACCAACTGGCATTGTCGTAGCAACAACAGCATTCAGAATTACTCTGGCATTTGTATCGAGCAACAATACGCACTTACATTTAAGTATGATGCTTGCTCATAGTTTTCTCGGGCTGCGCAAAAAAATCTCGCGCGCCGAAAAACATTTCCTGCGTGGGCGTTGACGGCGCGCGATGATGCGCTTTAGATTTAACCCGTTGCTTAGAGACCTAGGGAAACCGAGCAAAAAACTTCTGCTCTCTGCGAATTTCCGCGAAGAGTTATTTGAAGGATTTTCTCGTGACAGACCTTGGGCACGGCTCGATAGAGCTCATCGAAATTTCTAAACTGAAGCCAGCGGCGCGCAATGCGCGCACGCATTCAAAGCATCAGATCAAGCAGATTGCCAATTCGATACACCGCTTCGGGTTCAACAATCCCGTCCTTATTGATGACGAGAACCGGATTTTGGCCGGCCACGGGCGTGTCGCGGCGGCCAAGAGTTTGGAGATGCGGGAGGTCCCATGTCTGCGCTTCAACGATATGACTGACGCAGATAAGCGCGCCTATGCTCTTGCTGACAACAAACTGGCGCTCAACGCTGGCTGGGATCTGGAAATCCTGGTTGGAGAGCTGGAAGACCTGATGCAGCTCGGATTTGATGTTGAGCTGACCGGCTTCGAGCATCCCGAGATAGATATACTTATCGACGATGCGGATCAGGCCTCGCCCGATCCCGTAAGACCGGAAGACGATTGTCCCGAACCCACCTCCCAGCCTGTGACGCGGCCAGGCGACCTTTGGGTCATGGGGCGCCACGGGCTCGTATGCGGTGACGCCAAGGATCCCGCGGTAGTTGATGTGCTGATGTGTCCGCCGTCAGGGCCTATGAGACAGAAAAGGGGTTTTAGCTAAGGGAGGAATTTGGTCTCATCGCCTTGAGAAAGGACTACCGATGAGAACGAAATCCCCAAGCCCTAAGGCGCCCGCCGAGCGGG
>Ga0118677_10002313_pt1 | contig 38569 bp, 31 predicted proteins | sample AliMusrvi5mmetaG_FD_86154 | JGI IMG/M metagenome (GOLD analysis project Ga0118677, IMG submission 86154) | reverse complement strand
GTCGTGAGCCGGTCCCACGATTCGGCGTCGAGCTTCACTCCATGATGCCCCTTGTTCAGCAACTGAACCAGCTTCGCTGTATCGGCGTGAAACTCGTAGGGGATCTGCATGTGCATGTCCGGCTCCTGAGTCGCCGGCCGCAGGAAGCGCCGCAGTTCCATGTACGCGGGCGGGAAGGCCGAGCCGAAGCGGTAGCCTTTCTCCGTGACGTCCGGATACACGAATGACAGCGCGCGGAAGTCGGGAATGCTACTCTTCGCGCCGTCATGGCATGACGTGCAATAGCGGTTGAGTACAGGCTGCACTTCGCGGACGAAGCTGAAGCCGCGCACCGGGCCGTACCACGGCTTGATATCCGAAGGCGCCCGGTTGATCGCGGCGGCGGTGCGCGAGCCGGGGCTCGAGTTCTGCTTGTCGTGACAGCCCACGCACGAAACCGTTTCCCCGGGCATGCCGGTCAGCCAGCTGCGCATCCATTGAATGGCCTTGCCCTCGGCGTCGAGCGGTTGCACGGAGATCGGCGTATTCGCGGGAATCCGGAAATAGGCCGAACCATCCGGCTCCACCGGAACCGTGCCCAGCACGCGCTTGATGTCCCACGGGCCGTCCAGCCCTACGCGGTTCACCTGCCCGCCCATGTTGTGATACGCGAAGTGATACGTGTACAGGCGCAGTTGGCGGACCGTTCCGCGCGGCGTCCCTTTCAGCCCCTCGCCGGAATAGACGTTCTGCATGAACACGAGCGCATCCTTGCGCTGCGGGTCGACGCGATCGGGGATCACCGGCTGGCGCTTTGTCTTGCGCAGAGGAATCGGCTCCAACATTGCGTAACCAGGTGCGGCGACGATGGGCAGCATGTTATCGAAGACATCCACCAGATAGACGCCCCAACTTGACTTCGCATCCATCTTTGCCGACACCAGAAAATACTTGTCACTGAGTGGCTGGGGGTGGAGGAACTTCGGCCAGCTCGCGTCGACTAATTCGTCCTTGATCTTCGGCTCCACCTTCTTGCCGTAGCCGGGAATACGCTGCACCACGCCGTCCGTTTCGCGCCGTCCCTTGGCGGCATCGAACAGAATCAGTTCTCCCATGCGCGGCACGCCATGATGGCCGCCGACAATTCCGACGAACCTCGTCGGGTGATTGGGCACGGGCTTCGCATAAAAATTCGAGTTCGGCCAATACGAGTTGCTGCCATAGTATTCCATCTGGCCCATGCCGTCAGGATTCATGTGGAACAGCAGGCGCGAAACAAAGTGCGGTAGATCTGAGTATTCCCAACGCTGATATAGAATGCGCCCGTCATTCAACACCGTGGGGCACCAGTCGTGCTCCTGTTCATAGGTGAGCCGCCGGATGTGTTCGCTCTGCGGGTCGAGCAGAAAGATGTTGGCCACGTGCGATGCGCCGGTCACGCAGGGTACGCCGGTGAATGCTGCGGTTGATAGGAAAAGGACCTTGCCGCTCGGCAGGTACGTCGCATCGTAATTGTGGACGTCAGGTTCGTCGATCTGATGGATCTGGCGCAATCCGTTGCCATCCACTCCGATCTCGTACACACGATAAGGGCCGTTGACGCTATTGCGCATGGAAAGCATCAGCCTCTGTGCGTCGTAGTGCAATTTCAGGTCACCAACAAATCGGTTGTCGCCGGGCCGGAAGAGCGTGGTGAGCACAGGTTCGGAGCGCAGCGACGAGAGGATTGCGATTTCGTTGTCGTAGTTGCCGGGCTTGATACTCTGGTTGCCTTCCCAGTTCTGTGGCAGGCCCAGATTCTTCTCTCCGCGTTTGATCAGCAGGATCCGGTCGAAGTCGATAAGCGGATTCGCCAGCAGCGCCTCGCGCCGCAGCGCCAGGAACTCCCGCTCGACGGCGGCATCGGCGGGGTTGGCTCGGCGTGCCTGTTCCAGGCGCGTCAGCCGCTTCAAATACTCGGCGCTATAAGTCGCCGGATTCGATGCGGTAAGATCTTCCACCGCGCGCCGCAGCGCCTGCCATTCGGAATCCTGTGAGGCCGCCGCTGTCACGGAGCAAACCGCGAAGGCGGCAATAATGATAAGTCCGCCACTGAGTCTCATGAGAGTCTCCTTATCGGATATTCGACTCCTAATAGTATACTTGGAGACATCGCCGCGCGCAGGCCGCCAGGCGATTGGGAGATAATGCCGCTGATGGCCACGAAATTGACAGCCGCGCTGGTTGCCCTGATTGTCCTCTCCGCTACCGTACTTGTCCGTGCACAAAGCCAGGGTGCTGTTGTGCCGCTCTCGCCCGCGGCAATGGTCGCATCGCGCGATGGACAATCTCTTTGGATTGCCTGCGCCACCTCCAAAGAGGTGATCCAGTTTCAACGCGCATCGGGAAAGGTCGTCCGCCGCGCCGCACTGCCGGGAGAACCTTCGGGACTAGCCCTGTCTAAGGATGGCGCCAGGCTCTACGTCACCTGTCCGTCGGTAATATCACAGGTGGCGGTGGTGGATACAGAGGGCGGGGGCGTCATCGACACGCTCACCGCGGGCCACACGTCGGCAGCTCCGGTGCTGAGCCCGGACGGCAAGCTCCTATACGTGGCCAACCGCTTCAACAACAACATCAGCATTCTGGATCTCGCCTCCCGACGCGAACTGCGGCGCATTGCTGTTGTGCGTGAACCGGTCGCGGCAGCCGTCACGCAAGATGGCAGCCGGTTGTTGGTGGGCAACCATCTGCCCGCAGGGCGCGCCGATGTCGACTATGTTGCTGCCACAATCAGTGTGCTGGATTTGGTTACGGGCAAACAGGAGCGCACGCTCCAACTGCCGAACGGCGCCGGGAGCGTGATGGACGTGCGGATCAGTCCCGATGGCCGCTACGCCGCCGTGGCCCATGTCCTCAGCCGCCATCAACTTCCAACCACACAGCTGGAACGTGGCTGGATGAATACGAACGCCATCACGCTGATTGATGTGCAGGCCTTGTCCGTCATCAATACGTTTCTGCTCGATGGTCCGCTGGATGGCGCGGCCAATCCGTGGGCCATCGCCTGGACCGAGGACGGCTCGAAGCTGATCGTGACGCACGCCGGCGCGCACGAAGTCAGCATTACGGATGTACCGGGGCTGCTCGAAAAGCACGCGCTGGTTCCATTGCGCAAAACGCCCGGAGCTACTGAGATCGTCGTCTCGGCCTCGGAGACCAGAGCCGATGTCCCGAACGATCTCTCGTTCCTGACCGGGCTACGGCAAACCGTTACTCTTCCCGAAGGAGACCGCGGACCGCGCGGTGTCGCTGTGGTCGAAGGCCGCATCTATACCGCCAACTATTTCTCAGATACCCTCTCCGTCATCGAACTTGCCGCCCTGCGGAACCAGCCGCAATCCATCCCGCTCGGGCCTAAGCCGCAGCCCGGTCTGCTCCGCCAGGGCGAAGAACATTTTCACGACGCCAGCCTCTGCATGCAGCACTGGCAGAGTTGCGCCACCTGCCATCCCGGCAACGCGCGTGTCGATGGTTTCAACTGGGACCTGCTCAACGACGGTATCGGCAATCCCAAGAACACCAAGAGCATGTTGCTCTCGCACAAGACTCCCCCGGCCATGAGCCTGGGTGTTCGCGAGACTGCGGAGACGGCCGTCCGTTCCGGATTCCTGCATATCCAATACACCCGTCCGCCGGGCTCGGTCACCGCCGCCGTCGATGCTTACCTGAACTCATTGAAGCCTGTCCCCAGTCCGTATCTGGTTAATGGCGAGCTTTCCGCGCCAGCCAAGCGCGGCCGTGAGATATTCATGAGCAAAGCGGTAGGTTGCGCTGTCTGCCATCCTGCGGGTCTGCTTACCGACATGCAGCCGTACGATGTCGGAACAGCCAGCCGTGGGGATAAGCCAGGCGAAAAATTCGACACGCCAACGCTGGTCGAGGTCTGGCGCACAGCACCTTATCTGCATGACGGCTCCGCCGCCACGATGCGCGACGTCTTCACCATCCGCAATCGGAAGGACCGCCACGGCAAGACGTCGCACTTGACGCCGCGCCAACTCGACGACCTGGTCGAATACATTCTGTCGCTTTAGACGCACCTGCCGTGCTCAATCGGCAACCCTGAGACTGTCAACACCAGATACCTGGCCCTTTCCTTTTCTGTCATATAAAGGCCATCCGTGAACGACTAAGAAGCAGAGACGGAAAGTGATAGAGTCCTAGAACAACATAAGCAGGGAAAATCAACAATGAAAATGAAATCCACGATTCTCCTCCTCAGCCTTCTCGGCTCAGGTTGCCTCGCGATCTTGAACGCCCAGACGCAAGCGGACTCCCCCGAAGCGATGCAGCAGAGGGTCGCCGCGAAAGTCCAGCGCGTATATGAGGGCGCGCGGAAATTAGCGGAAAGCGGACGCGATCCGTCGGTCATCGGCCAGATGATGAGAGAGAAGGTCAAGCCTCTGCTCGATACGGGCAACATTGCCGAGGCAGATCAGGAACTGGATCGCGTGCTGACGCAACTCCAGCAAGAGGGGAACACCAAGGCGCCGCCTGCCAACGCTGCCGCAGCCGCGCACCAGAGGGTCGCTGCGAAAATAGAACACGTGGTGCAGATCATGCAGGAATGGGCGGAAAGCGGGCGCGACCCCTCGGAGATCGGCAGGGCGATGGAAGAGAACGTGAAACCCCTGCTCGAATCGGGAAAATTTGTCGAAGCGGAGCCTGCGCTGGACAGGGTGCTCGAGCAACTCGGGGTGGCTGGCAAAAGCACGGCACCGCCGGACAACGCTGCTGGAAATGTCCCGGAGGAGATGCGCAACAAGCTTTCGCACAACCTCGGTAGCTACTTCCTGTTGTTCCGCGAGAAGGTCCTCCAGGAACTGCGTGTGACCACGGAGCAGAAAGAAAAGCTGGATCAACACCTCCGGGAACTGCTTCCAGAGGCCAGTCAGGTCTTGGAGAAGAGTAAAGCCGAGCGGGAGAAATACAACCAGAAGACGCATGCGGAAATGGCCGCGGTATTGAAGGATATCCTCAACGAAGGCCAGCGCACGCGCCTGCATCAGTTGGAACTACAGAAGGACGGGCTGTTCGGACCAGCGTGGAACATGCAAGAACTGCAGGTCACCGACGAGCAGCGGCAGCAATTCATTGCACCGACCCAGGATGCCCAGACCAAGACCATGGCGTTGATGGAAGCGATTCGCAAGGGCGCCAACCCCGACGACATTCGCCCCAAGGCGTTGCAACTCCGTCTGGGCCTCGAAGTGAAACTGGAGGCACTGCTCACGGATGCCCAGAAAGAGAAGTGGAAGGAAATGCTAGGCAAGCCGGTGGACCTGAGTGTCCTGTTCGATGGTGTGCCCTCCCGGTAGCGGTGACAGCCAAAATTCTATGGAACCGCGACATCTTTCGGAGTTTATTCCGAATTCAGCCTTCGGGAAGCCCGGCCCGAGCTAACGAAAGTTGTCTAACACCATGAGATCGGCCCCGATATCGGTGACTTGCGCCCGCAAGAGTGTAGTTGCATCTGGCGAAACCGCCACGCCGTTGTTCCCCGTGAGGCCGGATGCGAGCGGGGTGCTCCGTCCGGCAGCAAACGAGTAAAACTGAATCGGACACTGGCCGTTCGTTCCGCAAGTGCCGACGTAGTAGACACCCGTTTCGGAAGGGTCGAAGCTTTCTCCAAGTAAGGGCTCCAGTAATTTGGTTTCCGCGCCGCCCGCGGAAGGCATGCGCCAAAGGCTGGTGGGGTGCTTTGGTGCGGACCGCGTGAAGTAAACATTCTTCCCATCAGGGGATTCGCGTGGGCCCGAACCGCCGCCGCGAGTAACCTGCACCGCCTGGCCACCGCGTGCCGGGATGCGCCAAACCTGGAAGGAGCCTGTTCGGTTGGAGTGGAAGTAGATCGAGCGGCCATCTGCGGAATAGGTGGGCATCGCGTCGCGCGTCCGGCTGCTCATCAACAGGTGCAGTGGACCACCGGCTGCCCCGATGGTATAGATATTAATGTCCTGTCCTTCCATGGCGCGGAACACAATTGTCGAGCCATCGGGAGACCAATTCGGGAAATCCACGAACGTTGCGCTCAAAGACGTCAGCTGCACCGGGCCGCTCCCATCGGCGTTGGCAATCCAAACCTGCTTGGCTCCGCTGCGTGTGGAGACGAATGCGACGCGGCGCCCATCGGGTGAGAAGCGGGGATGCGTGTCGATGCGGCTGGACGAACCCGGCCAGCGGCGTAACTGCGAGGCGGGCTGCCCGCGTGTGGTCAGATCCAACGACCAGATACTGACGCGCTTCCGATGTTGCGAAAAAACGAGGCGGCCGTCCAGTGCGAAGGCCGGGAGTGTAACCTCCTCGCCAGCTGCGGCGAACAGTGATGCCTTTGCTGACCCTGAAACGGGCACTCGCCACAATTTGGTATTGAAGTACTCACCCGAGGCTACGATGATCTCGCTACCGTCCCGAGTCCAGGCCGGGCTGAGCGCATAGCGGTTCCAGGAGGTAAGGCGGCGCGGTTCGCCGGCGGCGGACCAGTCCGGATTCAACGGCAGGATGTAGAGATCGACCGACGGCAGATCGGGACCGCGGAGAAATGCGAGCGCGCGGCCGTCCGGGCTAATGGCAGGATTGATGTCGTAGCCGGTGCTGGGTTGGGTGAGACGGCGGATAGCACCGTTTTCTGTTGAGAAGAGGATAAGGCCCCTGGCATCTGAATTTGGCACGCTAGCCGTGGTAATGAGCCAATGCCCATCAGGAGTGAAGGCCAGATTGCGATAGTGTGCTACCAACGGCGCCTCTGTTTCGGCGAGCTTGATAGCGAATCCGCCGGTGGCAGGGATCATCATGATCGCGACCCGCCCGTCGCCCAAAGCCCGCAGAAAGGCGATCCTGCGGCCGTCCGGAGACCACGCGGGACTGAGGTCCGGCGCAGAATCTGTCGTAATTCTGGTGGGTGCATCCGAGCCGCTGGACTTGACGTAGATATCGAAGTTGTCTTCATTCGGGCCGTTCCAGGCGAATGCAATCTGGCGGCCGTCGGGCGAGAACGCCGCGGCGTATTGCAGGCCAGGGTAGGCGGTGAGGGGAGCAGGAACTCCGGCGGGCTGCACGCCCGGCCGCGAACGAATCAGCCAGAGTGCAGGCGCCACGAAGACAACGACTGCGGCGAGCATCATCCAGATGCGCCGCCTTTCCGGGACCGCAACGGGCTGTGCGGGATTAGGCTGCGCGTCCGTGGCTACGGGGGCGATGAACCGGTAGCCCTTCCGCGGCAGCGTCTGGATAAAGCGAGGCGCCTCCACGGAATCCCTTAACGCGTACCGTACTTTCCTGATCGCAGTGTTCAGGCCATACTCGAAGTCCACGACAGTGCCATCCGGCCAGAGGGCTGTATGCAGTTCGTCGCGGGTGACTATCGAGCCGGGGCGCTGGAGAAGATAGGCCAGAAGTCGGAAAGGCAGATCCTGAAGCTTGACGGGGATTCCTTCGCGGCGCAGTTCACCCGAGCCAAGATCCGCTTCGAACATGCCGAAGCGAAACAATGGAACGGCTTTTCTGAGTTCACCTGTGCTCATATGTTGAAGATACTAATAGACCTCATTGTACACAATCGATCCAGGTAAAGTCCCTGCTCCGTCCATGGAGCGCGGCAGACCTCTCCGCCATACTGCCACCTTATGTGGCTATTGCGGATCGTTTCTCTGGGCTATCTGTTGTTGGGCTCGTGCTTTGCGCAACCTCGCGAGGAGGCGTTCCGGCTGGACACGCCGGATTATCGAATCAGGATGACCGTTCAGTTCCTCCCTCCATGCCGGGGCACGCGTCTGGTGTTCTACAGCAGCGCGAGCCCGGGCAAGGAGTTGTGTTATTCCGGCAATGGTGACAGCCAATCATGCATCGAGCGGTTTGTTGGCGCGATGGCCGTGGTTAGCTTCCGGATCCAGCCGCGGCGGAAGAATGTCGCCGCGGCGGCCTCGTTGCGTGAAGTGGTGCAGGTGCTGTCGCAGGCGGAGGGACTCGATGAGCGGCCGCGGCATATTCAAGCGGTATCCATCGTAGACGGCATCGTCAGCGATGTCCAGGTATTCGGCTATGACGAAGACATGGTGGCGGAAGGGCAGCGCGCGTCTCTACGCGCAGAGTGGTCGGCGAAGCTATGGAGAGTCTACCGGCAGGATCTTTACGTCAACGGAAACAGCGAGCCGTTCGCCTTCGTGGAATGGAAGCACACGCTCAACGGCATCGAATTGCTGCGAGTAAAGGGCCAGTACGCGGCAGTCGCGCCGTGACGCCACGCACTTCTGGCCGGGGTGGCCACAATCGTCACTTCCTACGCGCATGTTCAACAGCTACTTGAGGTGTTTCGAGTCGCACCTAGCGATGCCAGGTGGCCCGCGACTGCGCGCCAGAGTGCCGCGGGGTCTTCGCGCATCGGGTAGTGGCCGGAGCCCGCGATGACGGCGAGCGACGAGTTGCGGCACCAGGTGATGATGGTGTCGCGTACCACTTGCGCCGGAGCGGCGGGGTCCAGTTCGCCGCAAACCGCCAGCACCGGCACCGCCGATCCGTCCATTAAGGCGGCGAAGCCGGTCCCGGTCCATGCGGCCATGTAGCCCTCCAGTGCTCGCGGGTCTGTCGATTGCACACTCAACTCGAGTGTGGCGTCGAGCCAGGCGGCGTCCCGTCTGCGGCCGGTGTTGGCATCGATCAGCTCACGGCGTGCTGCGGGATCGGCGATTGCGCGCAGAAGCAGGCTGCGGCGGTAGTCGTCGATGCGGGCGCCAGACGCAGGCACGGGGCAGACGAGGATGGCCGAGCAGATGCGTTCGGGAACGTCAACCATCAGCTGTTGCGCCGCCATCGCTCCCATCGAGTGTCCGATGACGTGGAACGACTGCCACGACAGGCCATCGGCCAGGTTCAGGATATCGGCTGCGATAGCATCGATATCGTAAGGGCCTGGTTCGCCGCGGCGGCTGCCATAGCCGCGGCAATCGAGGAAAGCGCAGGTGCAGCCGGCCGGATCGATGTGGGCGAAGAACGGCTCGAACAGGCGGTGATCGCCGAGCCAGCCGTGAACGGCAATCAGGCGCGTGGCCCCCTGTCCGGCGATGTGTGCGGGAGAGAGCGGCATGCCCTTTATGCCTTACGATAATGAGACAGCACCAGCGGGTCGGGCTCGAAACCGATGCCGGGAGTCTCCGGCACCGCGATCCGGTCGCCATGCCGCAGGCCCTCCACGTCCGCCAGCCAGGCGTCGGGCCGGACAAAGTTGTATTCGAGCGCCTGCACGTCCGGTCGCGCGGCGGCGACCTGAATGCTTGCGAAAAACCCCGGGCCGAAATACGGAGAATGCGGCATGACGGCGATGCCGGCGGCCGAGGCCGCGTCGATCGCCTGGACATACTCTGAGACGCCGCCAACCTTGGTGATGCTCGGCTGGAGAATATCGACGGCACCGGCGGCAAGGGCCTCCTGGCACTGGCGCGCCGTCGTCCAGTTTTCGCCTGCCGCGACCCGGGAGGGCTGGCCTCTCAGGCTACGAAGGGCGGCGTAGTCTTCCGGGGGAAACACAGGTTCTTCCAGCCACTTCAGGTCCAGCGCTTCCAGTGCGCCGCGGTTCTGTCCGACGAACTCCACTGACCAGCCGCAGTTCACGTCGACGCACATCGCGCGCTCCGGTCCAAGCGCGGCACGGCCCGCTTCGATCTCTGAAAGGCGGGTCTCATGCAGCTTAAAAGACCGAAACCCGGCGGCGATGGCCGCTTCACACGCCGCAACGACGAGCGGAGCCTGGCCATAGCGCACCAGGCTGACATAGAGTGGGATGCTCTGGCGCGCGGGTTTCCCGGAAAGCAGACGGTGAAGCGGAAGACCGGCGCGGCGCGCGGCAAGATCCCAAAGCGCGATGTCGACCCCGGCGATGGCGAAGATCGTGATGCCGTGGCGTCCGAACATATGGATCTGGCGCTGCGTGCGCAAATTCCAGGCCGGTATGTCATCAACGGTCTGGCCGGCCAGGGTGGGGAGAATCAAGCGGTCGATGACGGCCTTGGTGGCTGCGGTGGTGAAGTACCCGAAGCCCTCGCCCCAGCCGACGTTGCCGAGTTCGTCTTCGAGCCGGACGAGGGCAAATTCCAGACTCCGCCAGGCGGTCGGCATGATGCCGATTCCGGTGCCGCTAAGCTCGAACGGGATCTCGACGATGATAGTCTCGGCTTTTACAATTCTCATGTTTGTTTGAATGGGTCTGGCAGTGGATCGGTCGCGAAGAACCCGCCGACGTTGCCGTATCCGTCCGCGGCAGTCAGTCTGGCCAGCGGTCTGAACTGCGGTGCGTGGTGTTCACCGGCGTCGTCCATCGGCTGATACCCAAGACGGGTGGCGGCTTCATTGGAGAAGATCGGCGAAGGGCACTTCGACACGCCGTACACGATCTCGTAGCGGAGTTCGGGATGGGTCAAGCCGATGGAGACGAGTTGGGTAAGGTCGCGGCCGCTGATCCATACGCGCTCGCGGCGGGCATCGGAGACCTCGGGGTCTGCATTTCCGATGCGAACGATCAGAGTCCGTAAGTCGAAGCGGGTCGCGTAGAGCGCGCAGGCCGCCTCGCCGAACGCCTTGCTCAGCCCGTAGAAGCCGTCGGGTGCCGGCAGCGACGCCTCGTCGTAGAGCCGGTCCGAAGGGAGCAGCCCGAGGATGTGATGGCTGCTGGCGAAAACGAAGCGTTCTATCTTGCATGTACGGCACGCCTCCAGGACGGCCAGCAGCGCGCGGTAGTTGCCGTTCAGCGTGTCCTCGAAACTGACCTGCGAAGCGACCAACGCGGCCAGGTGCACCGCTCCTGTCACGCCTTCCGCGGCCCGCAGCGCGAAGCCGGGATCGGCTAGATCGCCAGTGAGTACCTCGTCTTCCGGGGCGGCATGCGGCACGGGCGCAAGATCGCAAAGACGCAGCGCGTAGCGTTCTCGCAGCAGCGGAGTCAGCAACCGGCCGACTTTGCCGGCGGCGCCTGTGATCAGGATGAGAGGCCGGGCCATATCCGGATGCCTTAGAACTTCCGCACCCGGCAGCGAAGGATCTTTGGTTCCCTGGCAGACTCGCAGGAGACCGCCCGCGCCGGGGCGAACGCGGCGAGATGCCGTAGCTCGATGCGACAATGACCGCCAGCGGTAGGTGAGGCCTGCAATCGTCTCCTTTTGATCCACTCGGGCACGCTGTCCAGCGTGACTGAACGCAAGCTCGCCACTTCGCCTGTTGTGTAGGTTCGGTCCTGCATCAGATCAGCCTTCTGACATCATTGTACACTTCGATGCCTCCAGCGCGGCACTTACAGCCGCCATGGCTCGGCCTGTTGGGTCGTCAAGTTCCGGTCAGGTCCGGAAATTGAATCTCTACGATTTTGCACCACATTTCGCCGCTTCGTCGACAGCGGCAATAGGGAGTAGACACGGTGTCGATACCACTGGACCGACTCCGATTCTGAGCGAGCGGGCGTCTCTCGATTAGAACTGCTTGGAAGGAATTGGCTCCCCAATCGGTACGCTGATACAAAATGTGAAATGGAGAAATCTGGTGGAGCGGATTCCTCCTTTTTGTTAACCATGCGGGAGAGTTTCGTAGTAGCGTCTTGAACGCAGGGTGTGAGTTTGTCCAAGTGGGCCAACTCCCATTTCTCCGGAAGCTGGGGTGCGGACCTCCAGTTGACCGGAATGCGCTGGCTTGTCAGCCCGCCTGGGCTTGAATTAGACGCGCAATGCCTGCTACATAACTACTTCGACGATAGGCTTAGCGCCCAATCGTCAATTGATGTTGGACATGCTGGCAGCGCGATCTTGCCCTGAGCGTCGGATTGCAACGTTCCGTCGCCGGCCTTGCTCCATTCGCCTGTCCGGGGATCGAACCATTTTGCCTCATAGGCCGTGTTGGGCAATGCGCCGGAGAGGTCTGGCCGTGCGGCGTTACGTTCGAAGTAGAGCTTGAAATGGCGTCGATCGCCGGTGCGCAGGCAGTATGCCCAGCCCTCCTGGAGAACTTTCGAGGTGTCGCTCCAGTGAGCGAATTTCGCGTCCACGCCGGTTCTCGAAACCGACAACAATTCCCGGTGCGGAACCAGATCCTGGACACGGATTCCGTCTGCCATCAGAAATCGACCGGCCAGTGGCACTTCGTTGGCCGCCTGCCATTTGATCGAGACCCACATATTTACGAAGGTTTTGCTGTCTTCACGATTACCGCGCGTAAGTCCCATTGCCTGATATGCGACTCCAGACAAGGCACCGTTGAGGAGTTGCGAGTACATGGTTGACCGGCTCTTGCGCCGCTCCTCCGCCGAGTCATTGGGGATATACCAGGGTTCCTGGCCAAAGATCGGAAGCGGGTTCGACAGCTTGTACATCTCCAGGACGTAGTCGCCAATGGAATGGTCGCGAGGCGTGTTACCAGTCTGGTGCAAGGTAAGCCACGGCGCCTTCTCTGTGTGTCCCCATGAGCGGTAGGTTGAGCCACTCACATTGGTGGAGACCAATTGCCCGAACGGCGGGTGACCGTACTTCTTGTGATAGCCGTCGAGCGGGATGCGCAACTCTTGGGGCTCCAGGCCGTAGGGTGCACAGAGGCAGTCGTAATGATAAATGGCCCAGACAACCGGGTGCGCCTGATAGCGTGCGAAGATCCAGCGGATGTAATGGTACACCGCGTTCTTCGACATGTCCGGATCGGTTCCTCCGTAGTATGTCTTCATGTACGGAGCAATGTCACGGCGTAGCGTTTCCAGCAGCACGACTACACCGTGCTCGGCGGCATAGTCCATCTTCTTGTCCAGATAGCGAAAATAGGACGGACTGATCCGAAAGAAATCGGGCCCCACCTCGGGATAGCCGTCGCCCTTGCCGGGGAAAAAGAAGGGCCGCTCGTTTTCTTCGTTCACCATGTTCTCGGCCCGATTCTCGTTGCCGTTCGGCCAGGCGTCGCGCATCGGTACGCCCGCGTGGTCCTTGAATCTCGCCGGGCGTCCGTCATAGGCCCAGGATGGGAAACTGGAGATGATAAAGATCATGTTGAAGCCCTGTCCGATGCGGTACTGCAACATGTCTTTGTATCCGGCCTCAGGATCTCCGGCATCGAATTTCTCGTCACTGTCGCGCCAGCGATAGCGCCAGGTAGAGGCAGGGTAGAAGAAATCGCTGACTGCGAAGTATGGCGTGCCGTCACCGTATTCGAGCGCATGGCCATTCTTCGTCGCACGCGGGAAGCCGCGGCGATTGGGATTCTGCTGTTTTTCCGCTTCGCTCCAGGCGACGCTCGTGAACGTGCCGCGCTTGCCGGCGAGTCCGGAATCGGGCGAATTCGACCCGCTTACCCAGGTCCACACACCGGGCGCGGTCGATGTGATGCGCACGCGGAATGTTTGTCCGCCGTCCCAGAAGCCATAGCATCGCCGGCTGAAGTTAGGACCTTTCAGGTCCACCCACACCTCGACGTCCCGGTAGGGATTTGCGTATGTCGTGGCTGCTGTAAACCCCAGTTCTACTTTCTCGTACGGATGAACCGATGTGGCCGCGTGCACCGCAAGTCCGGCGGTCAAGCCAAAGAGTACGATCAACTTCATACGATTCTTCCTCCGTTATCGGGTAGCATCTTTGCGGACTCCCATCAACCGAAGCATATTCTAAACTCCGCCATGCAATCAAATCTGTAGTGACGTAGCACTGGCTGGAGCAGCAGCGATTCATTGCAGCGTGGTGTGCGGCGGGATGAGCACTGGAAATGAGGTCTTACATCTGATATGGATATAAGTATCCGTATATCCCGTAACGTTCTCTTTTTGATCAGGACTTTATACTATGACCAATCGACGCAATTTTCTGACCGCTGCCGCGGCATCCGCGGCCGTGTGCAATCTCAATCCGGTGGCAATGGGCGCCAATGAGCGGCCGACGCTGGCGCTGATTGGCGGACGCAATCAAGGCCGAGGCGTGGTGCAGCGCGCGATCAAAGCGGGCGCACAGATCAAGACCCTCTGCGACCTGGATCCAGCGATCCAGAACTCCACCGGCAGCCTGATCGAACGCGCTCAGGAGCGGAAGCCGCAACTGGTGGCCGAATTCGAACGTGTGCTCGAAGACAAGGATATCGATGGCGTAATCATCGCCACGCCGGACCACTGGCACGCCCGCATGGCCATTCTCGCCTGCCAGGCGGGGAAGGACGTGTATTGCGAGAAGCCTCTCTGCCAGACCATTCAGGAAGGCCGCCTGATGCGCGAGGCCGCTCGCAAGTACAACCGCGTGATGCAGGTCGGTACGCAGCGCCGCAGCGGCGACCACTTTCTGAGCGCCGCCGAACTGGTTGCTTCCGGCAAACTCGGCAAGGTCGCCTTGATCAAGGCGTGGATCAACCAGATTCGCATCAGCATCGGGCGGCCCGCAGACGGTACGCCGCCCGCCGGCGTTAACTACGACCGCTGGCTGGGACCGGCCCCGGCGCGGCCCTTCAATGAGAACCGCTTCCACTACACCTGGCGCTTCTTCCGCGACTACGGCAACATGGAAATCGGCAACCAGGGGATTCACGTGCTTGACGTCGCACTCTGGGCGATTCAGAAAATGCGCGGCTATGAACCGGTGAAGTGCCTGCCGAAGCGTGTATCGGCAATGGGCGGTATCTTCTGGCTGGACGATGCCAAAGAGGTTCCGGACACGCAGATCGTGAGCTACGATTACGGCGACCTGATGCTGAACTTCGAATTACGGAGCTTTGCGACCGATTACGTTCTGCCGCATTCCAAAGCCCCCGTCTCAACCAGCAAGATGTCAGGCGGTCCGACGGATTTCTATACCGGCTATTACGGAACCGAAGGCACACTTCTGGTGACCAACGACTTCTGGGAACTGCACTGGAAGGACGGCAAGGTGGAGACGCGGAGAGCCACCTCCATGCTGCACGAAGCCAATTTCCTGGAGTGCATGAAGAGCCGCCAGCGTCCGAATTCGGACGTGGAAATCGGGCGCCTGAGCACGATGCTCTGTCATCTGGCCAACATTTCCTACCGGCTGGGGCGCGACGTGAAATTCGATCCAGCAACGGAGACGTTTGGCGCCGACAAGGAAGCCAATGCACTGCTCACCAAGCAGTACCGCGCGCCGTACGGACTGCCCAGGATATGATGCCGTGATCCAAAGAGGATGATAAGCCGCTTCGTCGATTCATTGCTGCCTGCCAGCTGTTCGCGGTACTGAGTTTGTCTGGAGCGATCAGGGCTCGGCTCAATCCATTTATTCAGTGACGATCCGCAGCGCCGTTCGGCGGCCAAGGCCAAGGGATTGGGCAGGAAACTTCTGGCCGAGGTGGCCACGATTCTCACGCCCGGGACATTGCTCGTGTGGCAGAGGAGATTGATTCCCCGGAAGTACGACGGAGCTGCGAATCGCGGGCCGGGAAGACCGCGCACACCGGCAGAGATCGAAGCGCTGATTGTTCGAATGGCGGAGGCGAAGCGCGATTGCGGAGATTCTCGCGCGGCACGGGATCGAGATATCGGACCATGCGAGGTCGACCTATGGATCGACCTCCATCGCCAATGTCTGCCGAAGGGGCAACGTGGAAGATGTCTCACTCGCCCTCTGCGTTTCTGCGCGGGCGTCAACCTACGCGGAAAGACGGAACCAGAGACGGAGAGAACGACGGAGAAGGGAAGTTGTTCGAAAGACTACGCGAACGCGTACGCCGATGCCGTCAATCAACGGATACATTATAGGGGGGAAGAAAATGGCTCCCCAAGAGGTACGCTGAAACGACACTTGCAATGGAGAAATCTGGGAGAGCTGTTTTCTCCGGGGTGTTAACTAGGCGGGGGACTTTCGTATTAGCGTCGGCAAATGACCATAGAGCGTTCGCCACTTAACGCCAAGGTGAAGTCACCGAACGGTAGCTCTCCTACAATCGGGCCGGTTTATACGCCTGTTACTCAGCGCTTGCGTCCGCTAGTTGAAGTCTGGCGGCGCAAGCTGGCCGAACGTTCCTGGCCCACCGCAAACAGGCACGAAGTCATGGGGGGCGGCATCGCGACCCTGCGGGCGCTGATCAGCGGATATTTATTCGTCTCGCTCTTCCGGGCGTGCGCCGAATCCCTCGCCAGCGAGAACGCGAGCCGTCTTGCGGCGATGCAACGAACTGACAAGAATATTAACGAATTACTGGAGCACCGTGATCGGACATTTCATCGTTTACGCCCAAATGGCATCGACGAGGAGTTGTTCGATGTAGTTTCAGGCTTCGAAGCGCTGAGCACGGAACATCGCCACTAGAGGCGTCAGAGCACGTATTCGCGGATTTGTACGCGGAGTTGCGACAATGGTAGTGTGACCACCTCCAATCCTTGGGGAATCGGCAATCTGCTTCGCCCGGTTCAAAGACGTCTTGCGAATGTCGATCTTCGCGAACATGAGGACAAGATTCTACTGCTACTTGCGCTGGTTATCAGTGCAGTAGTCGGGTTGACTGTTGTTGCCTTTGTTGCAGTCACGGAGCGTATGGGCCGGTTCCTGGTGAATGCCGGAACCCTTCAGCGATTCCTGACTCCGCTCATCGGCTCGCTGGTCGGCGGGTGGCTACTTTTTCGTTTCTTCCCAGATGCCCGGGGAAGTGGGATCCCGCAAACGCGCGTTGCGATGCTCCTGCAAAAAGGCGTGATCGGGATTCGCACGGTCCTAGGCAAGTTTATCTGCTCTTCGATTTCCCTCGGCAGCGGCGTTGCACTTGGCCGGGAGGGCCCGTCCGTTCATATCGGCGCAGGAATCGCTTCACTTGCGGGCCGCCGTCTGGGGCTGAGCGAAGAACATGTCCGGTCGTTGATTCCGGTCGGTACGGCAGCCGCTGTTGCCGCCGCATTTAATACTCCGCTGGCCGCGGTACTTTTTACGCTGGAGGAAATACTGGCCGATCTGCACGCGCGTGTTGTCGGGTCGGTGGTAATCGGCGCGGCAACCTCCTGGATCGTTCTGCGGCTGATATTAGGCGACGAACCACTCTTTCATGTTCCAGCTTACGAGTTGGTACATCCGGTAGAGTTCCTGATATATGCCCTTCTCGGGGTGCTGGGCGGCTTGGTATCTACCGTCTTCGTGAAGATCCTACTTTGGCAGCGGGCTAAGTTTGCACTCACTCCGGCGAAGTGGAAGGCGTTCACTCCCGCTGTGGGTGGACTTGTCGTTGGATTGTTGGCAATCGCCGCGCCGGGTGTAATTGGTGTGGGCTACAACCTGGTGAGCGATGCATTGAATGGGCAAATGGCGTTAAAGATGATGCTACTGCTTTTGGTGTTGAAGATTATCGCGACGACAACCTGCTACGGCTCTGGAAACGCCGGCGGCATATTCGGACCCAGTCTGTTCATCGGAGCGATGCTTGGTGGTGCTGTGGGACAGGGCGCCCACTACTTTCTGCCTGACCACACCGGCAACGCGGGTGCTTATGCGCTGGTTGGAATGGGAGCGGCCTTCGCGGGAATTGTGCGGACACCGATGACAAGCGTCATCATGATTTTCGAGGTGACGCGAGACTATACAATCATCGTTCCCTTGATGATCGCCAACATGATCAGCTACGTGCTTGCGGGGAAACTACAGAAATTACCAATCTACGAGGCGCTTTCCAAGCAAGATGGTATTACCATGCCTTCGGCCGCGCACCTGCCGGAGCCACTCACCGTCGAACAGGCCATGCGACCAATAGAGAATACAGAATCTGATCCGGCGGGACCTGTTTTTGTTCATCCCGACGATCCGCTGGATTCCGCGCTGCAGCGAATGGGAAAAGCCGGCGCCGACGAAATCCAAGTGGTAAGCCGGGCTGGCGGGAAAACGGTTGGCGTGCTCAGCAGTCAGGATGCGCTTCAAGCGTACAAAGCAACCGGCGTTCAAGAAGATGCCGAAGTCGCCGCGAGCCGCAACTGGTTACCCGTAATGGCTGTCATCACGGTCACGGCAATCCTCATTGTATCTTCCCTTGTTTTCTGGCAGCGGTCACGCCGCACAGATCTGGGAATGGAAGCTTACCGCATTGGCGAAAAACTAATGGCGCAAGGCCAACTGGATGATGCGGTCCTCTCGTTCCGAAACGCCCTTGCCCACACGCCCCAGGATGTGAAGTCTCGAGCTGCACTGGGTCTGGCACTGGTTCAATCAGGCCATCATAGTGAGGCGGCTTCCTATCTGGAGGGAGTCGTCAAAGTTGATCCACAGAACGGTCCGGCCTTGTCTGGCCTGGCGGAGATTGCTGCCAAAAGCGGCGATAATAACGGAGCATTACAACTCTTCCGGCAGTCGCTCGCCAAGGAGTGGAACTCACAGGAAGAGACACGCCGGAGAGGAGCACAACTCCGGTACGCGTCCCTGTTGGCCGATGCCGGGAGGAAGAACGAGGCCATCTCGCTTCTATTGTCGATGATCGAACAACGGGGAGATGACCCAGCCATTGGGAAACTGGCCGCGGATGCCGTAAAAGCTATCGGCTCCCCGGGTCAGACAGAAGAGGCATACACGGCACTTTCCAACCGCTTTCCTGCCGATACCAGCGTCTGGTTGCGACTTGGAGACGCCCGGTTCGCTGCTGAAAGAGACGCGCCAGCTTTGGACGCGTATCGGCGCGCCTCCGTAGCCGACCCGCAGAACGTGGAGGCCCGGACTTCCGTGGCACGCGTCGAAGAGATTCTGCGATTGGACCCCACGCGGCGGGGCCTGTCTGTAAGGGAACGGGCGCAACGCTGGGATGCGATCCTTCAACGCGTCGTAACGTCAGTAGAAACTTGCGGACCTTCCCCTGAAATAGAAAAAGCAAAGCCGCTGCTCAAGAGGCGAGCCGTTAGCATGGAAGTCTCGGATCTGAAAATGGAAACATCTTTGAGCATCTGGAAAGGCGCGGGAGAGGTATGCAAGTCGGATTCAGTGCTCGCACATATCTTGTCAAAGATACGGGAATAATGAAGGGACTGTTCCTTTAGTCAATTTGACACGATCTCCCTTGCCTGGAGCCCAACCCTGCGCCTTGAAGGTCGGACATCATATGGCAATAATAGTGGTACAACTTCACGCTGACCCGTCGTGCTTCGCTACGAACGCGTCCGGTTGACCGGTGAAGGCGATCTCGCGGCAAATTGTACCTGCTGGCCTTTGACGCAAGCCTCAACTGCCCTGGGCTGCGGCGCGGGTCATTGAGGATCCTATTTTGCTGAAGATAGTGCTGATGCTGGTTGACACACCAGGCATGATGGCTCCTGCCGAAACAGCGACGAAGCCAGCCATCAGGGCGTACTCAATCAGGTCCTGGCCGTGGCTATCTGCCCAGATTCGTGCTGCCATCAGCCACCCATAGCAGGCTGAAAAACGGTGGAAGATCTTGCTCATTATTAACTCCTGAGTCTATTCTGGGGCCACCTGTAGCTTTCGAACAAGTCTGTCGATCTACCAGAGTAGGAGTACCGACGTACTAGTTGACGATCGAGAAGGACAGCGACAAGAAATATGCCTGAAACGCGTGCAAGTGGAATGCTGCAGCAGATCTCCACTCCTTTTATCCTGGTTCTGGTTTACATCCTCTTTCTGCTGCTTGTTGCAGCCGCCGGAGTCCTTCAAGCCACCAAAAAAATTGCAGAACAGGTTAGGACAACCGAGACTTCTTACAGGAAGAAAGACGACGCGCTGGAATCAATCCGGCTCAATATTTACAGAATCGCATTGGCTGCACGCGATGCATTGCTGGACAAACGTCCTCAAGATGCGGACGCGGTTGTAGTCGAATGCCAGCAAGAGATCGAATCACAGATACTTTTCTTGCGGCAAGCCGCGGATTCGGCAAGCGTGGCAAGGATTCAAAAGGTCGATGAGGACGTCCACGTGTATTTGCGGACCATCTATTCCATCACAAGAATGAGGCACTCCGCAGAGTCCAATCATCGACTGGCCAAAGCACTGCCAACGCGGCGAGTCATACTAGATATTTTGGGCGTACTGTCGAGCTGGAATGACAGAAATTTTGAGGCTGCCCAGGTGGCGATCTCCAATTCACTCAACAGTCTGCGAGGAGAATTCCTCACTATTTTGGGAATGATCCTGCTATTGGGAACTCTAGCCGCCTATGCGGGATTCTGCCGGATTTCAAAAATCCAAATGAGCAATGAGGAATCTCATCAGCGAATCACTGAAGCACGCGGAAAACTGAAGAGTCTCTCCAATCAACTTGTCCTGGCACAAGAGTTAGAGCGCAAGGCGCTATCGCGGGAATTGCACGATGAAATTGGCCAGTCGATCCTGGCGCTTAAACTGGAACTTGCCAGAAGCGAGAAGATTGCGCGCACTGAGGGTAGTGGGGTCGTCGATCACCTGCAGGCCATCCGTGCCATTGCGGATCAAACCTTGCGTGCAACGAAGAGCATTTCGCTAGGTCTGCGCCCTCCAATGCTAGACGACCTTGGGTTGGCAGCTGCGTTGAACTGGTTTACGGCTGAGTTTTCAAACAGAACAGGGATTCTTGTCAAACTAGATGCCGATGGGGAGCTCAGCTTACTAAGCGAAACTCATCGAACCTGTGTGTATCGCATCGTCCAAGAGTCGCTGACCAACTGCGGCCGCCATTCGGGAGCAAGACAGGTTCTGATCAGTTTGGATGCAACCGACAAGGCTTTGAGGTTAACGATTACCGACGATGGTGCTGGCTTTGAGCCTGGAGCAAGAATTGGCGCCGGCATCGGTCTGATAAGCATGCAGGAACGCACGGCGGAGTTGGGAGGAACATTTGAGATCACGTCATCAGAGGGAGCGGGAACTAAGATTGCAATCGAGATTCCGAAGGTGCTGGTTTCCGCCGTTTGAGAGGGGATCGAAATGCCGCGAGGCCGGAACCCCTAACGAACGAGTTTGCGGCGTACTGCATACATAACCACCTCCGCCACAGCATGCAGATTCAACTTATGCATCAAACCTGCTCGATATTTGTCAATCGTGTAGGGGCTTAGCTTGAGGACCGTGGCGATCTCCTTATTTGTTTTGCCCTCGGCAATTAATTGAAGCGTCTCTCGCTCGCGGCCGGTCAGCGAATCATAAGGATCCCTGAGTTCTCCATGATTCGAGTTAGACTGCCCTCCATACATAATTAGCCGCTGTGCGATGGCAGGACTGAGATAGGGCTTGCCAGAGGCCACATTTCGAACGGCTTCGATAATCTCATCTTCCGCTGATTCCTTCGAAACATACCCGTTGATCCCGGCTGAAATCGCACGCATAATATACGTCTCGTCGGTGTGCATACTCAACATAATCATTGAAGGAATGAAATCCAGCTGGGAGATTTTCAGCGCGGCTTCCAGTCCGTTCATGTTAGGCATGGCATAATCCAGAATTACAACGTCGGGCCGCAGTTGACGGCACAATTCCACGGCCTCGCGGCCGTCGCAGGCGGAGCCCACCATCTCAATGTCAGGTTCGGCTTGCGTGAGGAATTGTAGGCCCTTTCTCACGATCGCATGATCATCGGCGAGCACGACGGAAATCGGCTTCACGAGTGCCCCACCGAGAGTGATCTTCTCATATCCAATAATCGGCCAAAAAGCAGGAGTGCTTTAGAGTCCTTCGTTGCAGTTTCTCAGCATGCACTTGTTCCAGGGTCTGTATCGACGCAGGTAGCACTGGCCAGATGATCAGTTTGAATTGCAATGTTTTCAGCCGGAGCAAGCGAATCTGGTTGAGCATTGTTCAAACGCAAACCCGGTTTGCAGTCGTCAGAGTTCTGGCCTACACCTTGCTAGGGTTGGGATTTGGGGCACTTCTCTTAAATGCAGAAAAGTTCGAAGTCCCCTGGCTAGCCGGCTCCATTGCAATCGTGCTCGTTTGGCGAGTTCTGATTGAGATTCTTGGGTAGCCAGTCAGTAGCAATCGCTATTCCAGGCTTGCCCTCCGCCAATCAGGTTTTTTGGGCGGAGGGGCCTAGAGTGTAATGAACACCAGCTAGTTTTTGGTGATTTTGCGGACTTGGCCGTTACCCGCATCTACAACATACGCGCTCGTGCCGTCGGGACCGATCGCCATGCCCCACGGCGCGGCGATGCGGACGGCGGTTGCCGGAGAGTTTGCCGCATCGGGTGACCAGTTAATTCCAATTGGAGGGGTCGCCTGAATCAGGGTGGAACTGGTGGAACCTGCCCCGCTCGGGCCGCTGTTACCCAGTGGGTAGGAGACAAACAAGGTCTTGCCGTTAACCAATCTGACGCGCCCGTTGTTCATGTCCGACACCCAAATATCACCAGCCTTGTCGATCGCAACACCGGTAGGCTGGTTGACGCGAAGCGCATATCCGGGCCTGTCCGTTTGTGTGTCACTACTGGCTTGCCCGCCAACGCCAAGAACGGTGTAGATTGTGTGCCCGAGTCCGGAAATTCGACGGACGACGTTATTTCCTGAGTCGGCAATGATGATCGTACCGCCGTCATCACTGACCGCCACATTGGTTGGGGAACTCAGGAGGGAACTGGTCGCCCGCCCTGCATCCCCTGCGTAACCGGCGAAGGACGTCCCAGCCGGGTACGCCACTCCAATAGCAGGGTACTGTCCGGCGATTGTAACAACGGAGCCGAGATCGGCTGACACCTTGCGGATCGTGTGGTTTCCCGTGTCGGCAATGTAAATATTGCCGTTGCCGTCAACCGCTACGCCTTGCGGACTGCTCAACTTTACTTCGTTTGCCGCCTTGCCTTCTCCATACGTTGTGGCCGTGATTTTGGTGACCCCGTCCGAACCACCCAGGTTTGTATTGGAACTGGCGGAACAGCAGACGCCAACAAGAGTGGAAGTGGTTTTGTTGCTTGCATTCCACTTCAGAATGCGATGGTTGCCGGTGTCAGCGACAAGAACGTTTCCATCGGCATCCACTGCCAGTCCCTTAGGGTTGCTGAGCTTAGTTCCGGTTCCCAGGATGCCGTCCCCGCTGAAAGTGGTAGTGGCTTGCCCTTTAGAACTGACCACGGCGTTGTTGCCCGCTACACCGGTTCCAATGATGGTGGAAATGTCGCCTGTGGTGTCGACCTTTCGAACGCGGTGGTTGCCGCTATCGGCGATGTAGATGTTGCCCGATCCATCAACGGCAATTCCCGTAGGCTGATTGAATAGCGCGCCCGTGGCTGGCGTTCCTTCTCCGGCAAAGTGCGGGATTCCGGCAAGTACGGAGACTTGATTGGTCTTCGGATCGTAGACTTTGACGACGTTTGTGCCAGCACCTGTTGTGCCTTGCCCCATCTCCGGAATATACAAGCGGCCCTTCGAATCGATGTGAAACCGGCCCGGGGTGTTAACAGCAGTGCTCACTGTTGTGACAATTCCGGTTTTCATGTCTATCATTCGAATTCGATTGTTATAGCGGTCGGCGAAGTACATCAGGTTGTTTGTGCTGTCCAGCGTAAGGTTAGCGGGGCTGTTGAACTGCGCCTCGGCCGCCAGTTTACCATCGCCACAGGCATTGGGAAGGGTGCTTGCGTTGGAGGTTGTGGAGTAGGAACATGTGCTGCTTGATGAACTGGAGACGACAACATTCCCAGTGTTGTTGATACCGTCTGCCGCCTGCTGCGAGGTGACCACCTTTGTTGTACCGGAGATGGTCCGAATGATCCCATTGGGGTCTATTCTGCGGATGCGGTGATCGCCCGTATCGGCGATATAGATGGAACCATCGCGGCCGCAGGAGACATCTTCCGGGGCATTGAGCCGAGCCAAAACGGCGGGACCTCCATCGCCGGGCACCGCGGAACCGGCGGTGAGGGTAGGAGTGCCGCTGCCTCCTGCAACGGTAGTCATTATCATGGTTTTCAGATCGATCATACGGATGCGGTTTGAACCAGTGTCGGCAAAGTAGAGGTGGGTACCAGTGGCTTTGTCGATACACATTCCGCGCGGGCTGTTCGTGGAAGAAGGGTTGGCGACCGAACCGGTAGGGTTGCTCGCCTGGTAGCCGTCGCCAGGCACGCTGTTGGAGTTGTTGAAGTTGCCGGAGCCTGGAACACCCGCCCCAGCAATCGTGTACATCTTGCCGTTCTTATCGATTTTCTTGATTCTTGAAGTGCCACGATCGGCAATATATAGATTCCCAGCATTGTCGCCGACCAGGCCAGAGGGCACCTGAATGGAGGCGCCTTCTGCCTTCACACCCGCAGTGTCATTATTTGCATTCTGGCCATTTCCGACGATGGCGGTAGCTTCGCCGGTGGTTGGATTAATCTTATAGACTCGCCGCCCACCCGAATCGGCGATATAGACAAAGTCGGCATTATCCACCCAAATCGCCTCCGGAGCATAAAGCACGACACCTGGCGCGGAAGTAGCATTGGCCGGAGGCGCGCCGGCAACGGTTGTGATTGTATAGGTCTGACTCCACGATTGCGCAGTGAAGCCCAAAAGCAAAATCGTCGAAAGGCTGTTCAGTCTCATCATCTTCTCCCTGGCTCCTGCCGGTTGAATACGGCAGAACCGGGAGATTGCCGGCCACCCTTCGCTCACCCTGTTCAGGAAGGCCAGAGCAATCCCCATTATCGAATTAGTCACGTAACGCTGGGCAAACCTTAATCCTTGGAGTGCTCAGCAGAGAACCGTGGATTCCTGGCATAAGGCCTTCCTGGAACTTCTGGCTCTCCACTAGTGTGGGGGAGGGGGTGCGGGCTGGCCCTACCTTCGATGGGGTAGTTCCCGACCAAAAAGGAATTAGTGATCAGCCTTCGCTAGGCATGGAGGTGACGAACATCCAGGGGGATCCGTTGCCGCTTTAACCGGTCAAGCGCCGGGCGGCCTGGTTCCTACGAGTAAGAAGAGTCCCGCTAAGGAGTGGGCTCAGTATCATCAGTTGCTGGAGGCTCGGGAGGCGAGAAGAAGATCTGCCATTTCGAAATTCCCTTGATAAAGAGGCGTGGTTGATCTCCGGCGATTGAATCTGTTTCGCCGGGCCCGATGCCCATCACTTGGGGATAATAACCAGGGGCAAAACCGATTTGCGATGCGTCCAGAATTTTCGTAGGCACTGTCCATGTCGCCGGATCGCTCAGGTCGTGGCCAAACATCGCGTAAATACCTTCCTGCGGCCAACCAGACTTGCAACAGGCATGATTCAGCAAAACAACATAGCGTTCGATGGCAGTGTTCCAATGGATTGCCGGGCCCCAAAATGAATCCGTGTCCGAGCGCTCCCACCCCCTGACCGCGGGAAGGATCGGGGAGACTGCACCTCCAATCCCAGGTTCCGTCCACTCACCAAGCGATAGTTTATAGACAGCTCCAACCGGGTTTGCGCGATTCTCGAAGGCCATGCGCGCCATCGCGACTCCCTGATTCGCGGCAGGTCCTCCGTAGTTGCCGAACAGAAAGTAGAAAAACTTCTGCTCGCGATCCAGAACGACCGAAAAATCGCCATGCCCGCCTGCAAAAAATCCATTCTGAGCGCCGCAGTTGACCGGGTCGCCCGAAGAGAGCACGATTCCGAGATCCTGAAACGAGCGCGCGTTGTCCTTGGAAACCAAGGCGCCGATCTCTGGCGCCGTGAGCTTGCCGCCGCACAAGCCTTGAGGCTCGTGGTGATACCACGCGTAGATTGTTCCGTCCTCATCGCGCCAGACCGCTTCAATCCAGATGGGGAAGTGGTCCGCGGAGGAGATCGAGGGAGGATCATCCTGCCACAGGTCGAAGATGCTCGTACCACTCATGAGAATCGGATCGCCCGTCGAAGTGAAGATTTTCAGTTCGCCATTCACCCAGACACTGGGGCTGTTGCCATCAATCACGGCCGAGGGCAAATAGACGGAGGGTGCAGGCACGACAAACGCGCTCTGGCCGAAACATGCGGAGAGCGTGAAGATCCATAGGGTAAGGTATAGGCCCACATTAAAAGGACGGATCGCGTATAGCATTGCGTTACCTGCATTTCACAACGATTTCTGAAGAAGCAATCCCCCAAAACACCAAATATCCCCTATCGGCACTAGTGACTCCTGTAAACTTCGGAGCCAAAATGGTTCAACAGCATTAAGAAAGAGAAAAGCAGGTAACGGGAATGTGGTCTCAACAGATCAAGGGTGCGTCCAGGCAGGGAGTGCAGTCGAATCTGCTAGATAGGTTTCCTAATGGGATTAGCGTGTTCTTCCCGGCGTACAATGATGCTCAATCATTGCCGGCCTTACTCGCCCGGACTTTTGAAACCCTTCGCCGCATTGCCTTGGACTATGAAGTGATTGTGGTGAATGACGGCAGCGCTGACGAGACGACAGAAGTGCTGGAGGAGTTGCGAGAGCTTTATTACCCGCTTCTGCGAGTAGTGACCCATGAGCGGAATTTGGGATATGGCGCGGCTCTCCGCAGCGGATTTGCCGCAGCCTCCAAAGAATTCGTGTTTTATACAGATGGCGACAGCCAATATGATCCGGCTGAACTTGAGAATCTACTCGGCTTGGTAACTCCTGAGACCGGCCTGGTCAATGGCTACAAGATCGAACGCTCGGACCCTTGGCATCGGATAGCAATCGGCTGGTTATACAATCGGTTTGCCCGCTGGCTGTTCCGCATCAAAGTCCGCGACATCGATTGCGATTTCCGCCTCATCCGGCGGGAAACCCTAAACCAGGCCGCGCTGCGCTCCACAGGCGGAACGATTTGCATTGAACTTGTCCTTGCAATGGAGTTGAGCGGAGCCGCGATCGCCGAAACGCCCGTCCACCACTATGCCAGGCCGCACGGCCGTTCGCAGTTTTTCCGCGTGCGCTCGCTGATTGCTACTTTCCTGCAACTGTGCGCGGTCTTTATTCGGCTGGTCCTCCTGCCGGCCATTTCGGGCACCAGGAATGCAAGGCGCGGAGATCCTGCTGTTATCTCCGGCCGCTATGTATTTCTGGTGTCTTTTCTTGTGATTCTGCTATCGATTCTCGCTTATGGACGTGCGTTGAATCTGCCCTTTATCGCCGATGACTACCTGCAAATCCAGCTCTCGCGTGACTATGGCCCCGCCTCCGCATGGCCGAATCTGGCGCAGGATGCTCTGTACAGATGCAGGGCAACATCGCTTGTTCTGACGTACTGGCTCGACCGGGTAGCCGGCTTGGTCCCTTTCTATTACAATTTGGTCAGCCTGGTGCTGCATATTGCCAATTCGATGATGGTCTTTGCTCTCGGATGGTGGCGTCCCATCGGGTGGAGGATTGCAGCCTTTGCAGCCTGCTTTTTTGCTGTCAGCCAGAGGCACAGTGAGGCGGTAGTCTGGTACTCTGCTATTCCAGAATTGCTGGTCTTCTTTTTTGTGCTGGCAGGCTTTCTGTTTTGGACAAGGTGGCTCGACGCCAACCAATCCTGGGCGCTGAAATGGTTGTATGTGGGAGCGCTGGTAAGCTTCGGGCTTGCCCTGCTCTCTAAAGAGTCGGCGGTGGTGCTTGTTCCCTTGTGCGCATTGGCAACATTGTGGCACCCCACCAAACCCCTGCGTCAACTGTTTGGACTTATCCCATTCGCAGTTCTTTCGGTTGCTTATTTCGCAATCACATATGCAGCCAGGAATACGCACCAGCATTTTAACGATGGCACCTTTTCGCTAAGTGCCCCGGTCATTGAGACGCTGCTCAGAAGTATGGGCGGATTGCTCTGGGTTTGGGGGGTTGTGTGTATACCGCTGTTTTTTGCGCGGTCATTCAACCGTTGGCGATCGATTCTACCACTGGCGTGTGCATGGATGATCATCTCGCTGCTGCCCTACTGTTTTCTGACTTATATGCCCCGCGTTCCCAGTCGCCACACCTATCTGGCCAGCGTTGGCCTAGCGCTGATCGTGGCGGCAGGTCTGCTCACGTTCCATGAGTTAACGAAAGGACTTAAAAGGGCCTGGTTAACTCCGTGTGCCATGGCGATCATCGTCGTGCATCAGTGCGGGTATCTTTGGTCATTTAAGTATTGGCAGTATTATCAACGGGCTGAACCAACGGAGGCGTTGATTCGCTTGGCCGAGCGGGGGCCGGAAGAAATTCATGCAAACTGTTTTCCGTATTCGCCAAACATCGCCGACTATGCGCTTCGCTTGCGGATCAGTGAAGTATCCTATCCGAAGCTTGTAATAGGAACTGCTGCCGCGAAGTTGCCGGACGCGATCAACTTTTGCAACTCAAGTGCCGATGGGGAGCACTATCGATGAACGCTCCAGCCTTAGTTGCACTCCGCACAGGGCCGCCGGCCTCCCCGTAATTTCCGCTGATGGCCACTGGCTTAAAGAATGCGATTCCAGGCGCCCGCCTCATCAGATTTATTCAGGCGCCTACAGCCTTTGCGGGATACCGGGCACCTACTATAATCGGCCACACTTGAGATGAACCCCACGCCCCAACAACGGGTTGTGCGGCGATTCGGACAATGAACAAGATACCGATCCCCCCATCCCGATTTACACGCCGGCATGCCGCATCGGCCTTTGCGGGAACTGTGCTCTACCCGATTCCTCTGTATTGTCAACTTCATAAGCGTGCCGTTCACGGCAGAGTAATCGACCAGTGGGGCATGCCAATCAGAGGCGCGGTGGTTTTCCTGACCAACACCTGGTCCCAGAACATCCGCTCCTACGATGTTGGCAAAGACGGACGCTACCGCTTTCCGGGTCTTCGAGCCGAAGTGGATTACGAACTCAAGGCACAGATTGACGGTGTAACGAGTGGGACCAAGAAGCTGGACCGGTTCGATGCGAGGGAGGAGGCATCAATCGATTTGAAGATCGATCAATCCTCGCATAATGCTCACAGGTAGGATATTGATTCTATTTCTGTTTCTTCAGCAAGGGCTCGTTCTTCCTGGCGCCTTGCCAATCGAAGACTGTTTCCAGGTTCTCAACGCCTAGATTCCGCCGTAACGCATTCCGCATTGTCTCTTGGGTCGAAACATCGAACGCGCGCGGAGCCTGGTATCCGAGCCGAACGACAATCACGTCTTCCGTGAAGCCCAATTCATAAGTTTTCAAGTTCGCCGCATCCGTGGGCCAGATGGCTTTCAAGGGTTCTTCGAGCAACGGAATGGCATTTGCTGCCATCGACTTCAGGCTGAGAGGAGCTGATGGCGGTTCGGGAGCACGTAACCGTTCACGGAGAGTGATCAACTCTTCTTCGTTGGCAACTTGCCTTACCTGAATCGAAGAAAGCTTGCCCGTCCTTCGGGAAAGATCCGCCTCCGCTGCGGCGACAAGTCTTTTATCTACCGCCGAAGTGGTGACAACGCGCTGAATCAGACGATCCGGAAGAATCTCCAACTGCTGGCTGAGAACGTGATCGTAAGGCACCAGCGCTCGCAACGCCTCACGCGCAGCTGCCCGGCAGAGTGTTTCATCCCGCAATTGCATCAATGAGCTCCGAAGTGGGACAAAGAGCGCAGCAATGGTGATCGCCACCATCAGAATCCGCCAACGCAACTGGCCAACTCCGCCAAAGATCTTTCCCACGGCGCTGGCGTGAAGCACGCGGTAAAGGCCTGCTCCCGTTGCGTGACGCATTTCATTCTCCGAGATCGATGCCCGAACATCCGGGGAATCCATCCCGACCAGGTAGAAAACCAGAAACGCACTCCCGGCGATTGCCACAAGATTGGTGAGGAACAGTAACGCCGCGCCTGAAATGATCTGCCAATTCCAACCGCTCCCCACTCCAAATCCTACGGTACAAAGCGGCGGCATCAACGCTACCGCGATCGCCACGCCGGGAAGAGCGCTCGCAGCGCCTCCGCTCAATGATCGCGACATAACGACGGAGCCCGCCAGACCCGAGAATATGGCAACCCCGAGGTCGAGCAAGTTCGGTTGTGTTCGCGCCAGGATTTCAGCGGTCGGCGAATGAAAGGGCAGCAGCCACACCAATATTGCCGAAATAGCTACGGCGGCCATGACGCTGCCGATCAAACTGAGAAACGACTTAATGCCGAGGTAGATATCGGAAGCGGCAAACGCCAGACCAGCCGCAAGAATCGGTCCCATCAATGGGGAGATAAGCATGGCTCCAATCACGACGGCGGGACTATTGAGGACCAATCCCAGTGTGGCTATGCCAGCGGCGAAAGCAAGATCCAGAAGATAGCTTGCGGATGCGATCTCGGCCGATTCATAGATTTGCCCGTAAAGCTTGGGCTTCGTACCCGGATCAATCCGGAGTGCTTTGCCAACGTAATCACCGACCAATGCAGCGACCTCTCTTTGCGGCAGTCTCTCCGCCACTTAACTGATTATTTTCTTACGCACGGCATAAAGCACTATCTCCGCAGTGTTATGAAGATTCAGCTTTTGCATGAAATTGTTGCGATGCGTCTCTATCGTGTATGGGCTCACATCGAGAATGGTGGCCGCTTCTTTATTCGACTTGCCTTCGGCCAGGAGTTGAAGCGTTTCTCGCTCTCGTTCCGTGAGTAGCTCATAGGAATCCGCTACTCCCTTCTTCTGCATCTGGCGGGTGAAATCCTCTACCATCATCTGGGCGATGGCTGGACTGAAAAACGCCTTCTTTTGGGCAACGGATCGCACCGCGCGAACCAGATCGATCTGTGCGGTCTCCTTTAGCAGGTATCCGCGTACGCCTGCCGATAACGCCCGCACAAGATAATCCTCTTCCTCATGCATACTAAGGATGACGACACCCATTTCGGGATGCTTGCGAACAATCTGGGCTGAGGCGTCGAGACCATTCAGGTGGGGCATGGCGATGTCCATTACGACAACGTCAGGCTTTAGCTTCTCCGCCATCTCCACGGCCAGCCGTCCATCCTCAGCCTCGCCCACAATTTCAATATCCGCTTCTTTCTCAAGCAGCGAGCGTGTTCCCTGGCGGACAATACCGTGATCATCGGCGAGGAGTATTCGAATCATGTCTTCTCCAGTGTCCTGCATGGAAGATTTGCGCGGATGAGTGTCCCGTTTCCTGGAGACGATAGTACCGCGAACTCGCCCCCAAGCTCCTCCACTCGCTCCCGCATTCCCAGCAGTCCAATTCCTTTCGAGTTGCCCGGAATGAATCCCGCCCCGCTGTCCTGAACGGTAAGCACGACTTCATAAGGGCTCTCATGCAGCATCACCCTTGCGCTCTTTGCACCCGAGTGCTTCACGCAATTCGTCAACGCCTCCTGCACAACGCGGTACAGGCAAGTTCGGCTTTGCTCATCCAGACCTTGTACCTCTCCCTCGATATGGACCTCAACATCCAGAATCGTGTTCTTTGAGAAATCGCGGCATAGCCACTTGAGAGCCGGAGCGAGCCCCAGATCGTCGAGCATCGCCGGACGTAGTCCGCGAGCCATATCACGAACGCTGCGAAGAGAACGTTCCGCCAATTCGGAAGCCCTTCCCAAGAACGCTCTTGAATCGTCCCCCGCGGGCTCAATCTGCCCGAGTTGCACGCGCAAGGCTGTCAGGATCTGCCCCACCTCATCATGCAATTCGCGAGAAAGCTTCTTGCGCTCCAGTTCCTGCGACTCTACCAATCGTAATGATAAAGCGCGTAAGCCGGTCTCCGCTTCTCCCAAATGCTGCATGTGCACGTCGCGTTCCTGTTCATAGTGCCGGAATCGCCAGACTGCCACTACCACCAGCGACATGCCTAGTATAGAAGCACCAAATAGGATGCGGAGCACCAGCGTTTCAATCTTGTCGATGGAATCCGCCATATCCCGATTCCTGGTCTCGCGGAGTGAGCGGATCAACGTTGCGATTTCCCTTGCAGTGGTCACAAACCGTTCCCGTGTTGGCGCCAGTTGCTGCGAAAGATACAACGGCCCAAGCGTGCTACGCTCCTTCTCTTCCCATGCAATGATGACTCGGGCACGCGCCAGATACTCACGCCGCGCCGAATCGACAGCTTCCACCTGGCCCCGCATCTCCGGGGAAAGCCACGGCGGGCCCTGCAGCGACTGGTCGGAAACGCGACGCAACACTTCGATAAGCTCCTGCCTGGCACGCAGTTGTTGAGGTCCAGCCAGGATAATATTGTCGCGCAGGAGGATGGAAGTCCGGTACAGATCGCTTTCGGCGTCATCCAGCCGCATCAGGAAAGACTGCTCTTGGCTTCTATATCGAACCAGATTGCTTCGAATACCCCGCAACTGGAAGACCAGAAACCCCAAGGATGACCCGAGCAACAAAACTTGAGTCAGCGCGACTACAGATAGAACGAAACTGGCCCGTGTGCGCATAATCGCTAGACTAATCATATCCGCTTCTTTACGCGCCGCCCCGGCGTTAGCGCAGTACTCGATCGTCTATCGGATTATGCATTTTGCCGCGACCAGGCAATAGCTGTTCCTCCAAATGTGCCCTGAAGATGGGGATGACTGCTTGTGCCGCGGCATATGTTCCGCCGGCAAGCAAGATTAAGAAAGAACCACGGACCAAAGTGGTGGCGAATCCGGTTGACTCGCAGGCCAGTGCGATTCCCGCTGCTACTATTGAAATTTTAACGGCAGCCGCCCACCGCCAAGGAGCGGGTACGCCTTCGTTTGTCATTTGTATCAATGTTGCGCGGGACCAATAGGACCCTAGCCACCAGGCCGCCATGATAATGGCAAACGCGAGCGCCAAATTTGGCAGAAGAATCAGAATGAGGTTGACCAAATACTTCGCCGCCTGCTCACTGACTATGGCTAATGTTGCAGTTGATCCGGCGATCAGGATGGACCAATAAAGTGTGCTCGCCACAGCCGACCGCGAACCAGCCAGCGATGGCTCCACCAAGCCCGATAATATGCCGGATCGAATTAGCATCCTCTCCAGCCACTCTGTTCTTGCGGCGCAACGCGCCACCCACCTCGCAGCTCCGGCCACACTAACGGTGAATAGGATCATCAAAACTGCAGTCAACAACCGGGCAGCAAAGTCTGCGATGCTCGCCGATATCGCCGCTTGCATTGGATGAAGCGCCTGAGCCAATGTATCGATCATGCTGCCTTCATCCTGGGAATGGCCTTTGCTCTCTTCTTCTCTTCCAGAGGCTTGCGATTGAACCACAGCCTGTCGAGAACAGGCCGAAGGGCTTCAAAGTATCGTCCCGTCCGGCACAATTCCGCTTCCACTTCGGCTTGCTCCTTCCACTGCCTCTCCATAAGGAACGAACCGATGCGTGCCAGTAAGAGTGGCGTAAACAGACCTAGCACTTGAGATCTGGGAAGCAAACGATTTTTCCATGCGGCAGCTATCTCATAGAAGATCCTCACCCATAAAGCATCGCCGAATGGCTTGTTAGCATCTCCTATTCGCAAACTCGAATAAAACGCGTCGATCTCAGTGAAAGTGTGCGGATCCAGAATGGACTGCCAAAGTCCCCGCAAGGCCGGGAATGCTTCAACAAAAGATACTTCGTACTCCAGGCCATCCCGGTTGGGATCAAGATTTGTTATCGTTGCCGATTCTCCAAAGCGGTCCAGTTCAACGACGTTAACTGGCGAAGACCATCGGTCTTCATACTGTTCCATCAGGGAAATAAGACTACCGGTGATTTGTTCGATGGAAGTTTGTCTCGATAATTTCGGGGCTTGCGACTGGCGCACCGATGGACCTACGGCACTTTCCGCCATCCTGTACCCCTCTGCCGCGGCAATGAAGGCGATCCACATTTCTGGCGTGTATCTGGCCGAAGCCGAATCCCAGTCGTGCCGGGCCAGTATTCGATTGATCAGGCTTGCGGAGAGCATAAACTCCCCAGGCATCGGCTGCTTGGGGCCATGCCCGAAGAGTGCCTTCATTAATGGAGATAGTAGGTTTCCAGAGATCAAATGTTCGCGTGAGCCGTTACTGTAAACAGGCGTGACCAGATCGTATTTGGAATGTATCCCTGGACGAACCAGCGAATCGACCCACCGGCGTTCAAAGCCGGCTTGAGCTGGATCGGCAATCAGACATACCTTTGCGCAAGTTCTCTGGGCGAACTCAAGAATAGCCCGAAATCCGTTCGTCTTCGCTGGGACATCGTGCCACGGATATGTGACCCGATGTACCCCGAAGCGCGGCGCCTGCACGGCTACTAAATTCTTCACATATCCGTCGGGAGCACAAGTTGGTTGCCATAGTCCGCTCGAACTGGCATGAACCAGGGTCCAGGAATATTGAGGGAAGTACTCGTCCATGCCTGCCACCAGACTTGGAATCAGCTTTACCGGAGCCGAATGGGCCTCCGAAGTGACCATTCCAATGACTACGTCTATAGGGTTGGGCCGCCCGTGCATGAAGTTAGTTTCCCTTACTCTTCCAGCATCGCTTTCTTTGGTGTTTTTCGTCATCCCCAAAATGCCGTAAATCTGCCGGTATCGGCAGGGACCAGTGCGGTCTGGTGACATTTCGGCAGGAGTCTCCAATGAATCAGGGATGTTCAATTCCAGCCTGAATGGGCAAACTGGGCATGTGCCAGCAAAAAGTTCCACAAGGAGTGGGCATTGACAAAAGCACCAACCACCGCAATTGCCGAGCGATTACTCCAGGAAACTGCACATCCGCTGATCTCCATCTATATGCCGGCGCAGCGGGCAGGGTCAGATAGCTGGCAGAATCCAATTCGCTTTCGGAAGCTTTTGCGTTCGGCGGAACACGATTTGGAAGTTGCAGGTGTCGCCCGCAGCAAGATCGCTTGCCTGCTGGAACCCCTGATCGGCTTAAGGGAAGACCGCGAATTCTGGCAATGTCAATCGGATGGCCTGGCTGTCTTCAGGTCCGAAACAATCTCGGAAGAGTACCGAATCCCGGCACAGTTCCCGGAATTGTGCGTTGTGGGCTCGAATTTTCACGTGAAGCCGCTGCTGATGTGGCTTGCTGATAGGCAGACCTTCTTCGTTCTCGCCTTGAGCCAGAATTCGGCGTGCCTGTACTATGGTTCGCCGAACGGACTGCAGAAAGTCCAGGGCTTGGAACTGCCCTGGGCGGGAGCCCAACAACCAGCGGAATTGGACAGTAAGGACCGAATGGCAACCTGGTGCCGGCGCATTGATGACGCGCTCCGCCCCTTGATTGGCCATGATGATCTGTTGATCCTCGCAGCTCCGGAACTAATTGCCACCGTCTTCAACGAAGTTTCCAGGCTACGAGCCTTAACGCCGATTTGGATCACCTGCAACCCGGATACCTGCTCAGCTGACCAGCTTTTCAAGCAAGCCATGCCGATCGCTGTTGATCACTTCGATGATCTAAGGCTCGAAGCGGAGCGCCGGTTTCTGGATAAATTCTGTATGGGCAAAGTTTTGATCAAGCCGAAGGAAGCGATTCGGGCGGCTAAACAGGGCAGAATCGAGACGCTGTTTGTCCCCGTCGGTGTGCACGTCTGGGGTGAGATCGCGAGCAATGGTGAAATCCGATTGAGTGACCGCCAACGGCCGCAGGATCAGGATTTGTTGAATCTCGCGTTGATTGACACATGGAAGTCCGGCGGTCAGGTTTACACCGTCAACCCGCAGAACATGCTTGGTGGTGACACCATTGTTGCGGTTGCACGATACTGAGCTCTCCCAGCGGGTTGGCGCGGCCCATCTATCGGACAGCAACCTGTCTACCAGGGCCGCGCTCATCTTAGCTGCGGGCGAGTTTCTAGAAAAGGAGTGTCAGATGACACGTAGAACATTTCAATCGACTGTTGCGTCAGCCGCGTTTCCATTGGAGAGACTGCTGGCTCAGGATGCCAAGGCGATTCTGGCGAAGGTCACCGATGCTTATGAATCGCTTTCCAGCTATCATTTCGTTGGGAAGACATTGTCCGAGACCACGATCAAGACACATACCACCAGGAACGAACTCAACTTCATTGCAGCCTATCAGGCTCCTGACAAATTCCGCCTCGAATTCCGATACCCCGACGCCGGCAAGTGGGTGCGCGCCTCTGACGGCCAGTTCCTGCGGGAAGTGCGGACACTCACCAAAGAGGCAAGGAAGACGCCTGTAGACCAGAACACCATTTACCTGATTCATGGTTCACCGACGTACAACTTCGAAAAGCTGTCGAGAACTGCCACCAAGCCAGTCGTCCTGAAATCGGAGATCGTCAGCGTAGGCGGGCAGCAAGTGGACTGTCAAGTTGTTCAATTCGAGTCGCACCGCCGCGAACTGCGTGAAGGGGAAACGCCCGGGCCGTCAATGGTCTGGATAGCGAAGGACAGCTCGATCATCGTGCGGGAAGAGCTCCGAACCTTTGCCGCAGTGCGGGGTGAGCGGTCCGAGAGCAAGCGCACAACAACAATTGAAACATTTTCCATCAACAAAACCCTTTCACAAGATTTGTTCTCAACGTCGATGGCATAACCATGAAACCGCTCTTGATGTTGTTTGCCGTCGGCCTGTCTTCGCAGTTTCAGATCTTTGGCTCAGGCTCCATCGAGCATAGAGAACGGCTCACTGAATCCACCTTGGTGTTGCGAGAAGTGACGATGTCCACTGAGCGCGCGATTCCACCGGACTTAATGGATCGCGCGGCGTGTATCGTGATTATTCCAGGACTGAAGAAGGGCGCATTCCTATTCGGCGCCCGGTACGGCAAGGGCTACGTTTCCTGCCGAAAGAAACACTCGAAGGGTTGGACCGCGCCGGGGACTGTACGGATCGAGGGCCGCAGCATAGGTCTCCAGATTGGGGGCTCCGCAACAGATGTTGTCATTCTCATCATGAACCAACATGGGATGGACCAGTTGCTATCTGGAGTGTTCAAGATTGGTGGCGGATCCGCGGCAGCAGTTGGGCCTATTGATCGAACCATTAGGCCGCAACCCGCTTCCTTTAACGCCGCTGAAGTAATCTCATGGTCACGTACTCGTGGTATTTTCGCCGGGGTCTCTATGCAAGGCGCCACCATTTCGCAGGATCTGGACGAGAACTTCTTCCTGTATGGCCAACAGATCAATAACCGTCAGATTGTTGACAGAGAAACCAAGGTTCCTGCTATCGCGAGGGAACTGATCTCGGCGCTTAACCGTTGCTCCTCCAGTGAATGGCCTTAGGAGTGAATCACAATGCTCATATACCGGATACAATCTGGCAAGACCGTCCTCGAAGAAGGGCAATCTTTCAGCCCTTCAGCCGAAGCCAGAGCCTTCCGAATCCCAGTGGGACGAGTCCTTACCAGTGAAGGGCTGACGCTGAGAATTTCGTTGCCGGCTGTTTCGGAAGATGACTTAGCGTTTAGCGTTTATATGGGTGGACTTGTTCTCATGGGACACAGACGGGAGCCAAGGAGATTTCAAAGATCTTTCGCTAAGCAGCTGGCATTGCCATACGGTAAGTTCTACAGGCGCATTCGGTTCTCACGGGAATTCGATATTTCAAGGCTGAGTGGCACATTCCACCACGGCGTTCTTGACCTTCACATTCCGTTCCTTGCCCAGGCAGTCGAAGTGCCGATTGCAGTGCCGCTTCCGCGATTGGTAGATGAAGAGGCCTGCGCGCTGACCTCATAAACTGCTGGGAGCAGAAGGATCAGCAGGATGCATCACCAAGTTTCAGCTGCTTGCATGAGTCCGCTGCAGAGTGTCCTGGCTCACGATCCTCCCAAAGTAGTCAACATGGATAGTCCGCTCCACGCGATTAATGGCAGCGCTAGGATCGAACACGGGAAGTTTGTTAACCTCGTCTTTCGACAGACAGACGGCCAGGCTGCCTTTATTCCACGAAACCTCCGAAATGGAACCAGGATGGATTCCGACAAGCCGAGCGTCCAGCATGCCCCCAAGACTGACCACCATCAAGGTCATCGACCAGTCTCTGTCATCAATCACAAAGTCTCGCAAACTTGCGATGAGTTCTCCGCGGTGATTCACGCTGTACGAACTGATCTCCCGAAAACTGCGCAGATGCGGGTCGCCGCCAGTAAGCTCTGCATTCGGCGCGGGAACCGGAATCGGGTCGTGCACCAGCAGAGCTTCAGCTGTCCAATAGGCAGGCCAACCATAGTGTTCGTTCATGGAGACTTCCTGCTGCCTGGAGACTGGCCTTGCAGTATCGACATCCGGGCTCGATTGAACCTGGCTTCTCGTGAGGCCTACCTCGAATTCACGGAGTTGGCCATGGATGGCGCCCAAGCTGGCAGTTGCGACGAGTACTCGCCGCCGGTTCAGCCAGTTGCCGGCTTCCACTACAAGGTACCTGAGCTTCCAAAGCTGATCGTCAAAGAAGAAATCATAGACCTTCCCGATATCTCCATCGGAGGCTCTAATCTGATAGCCCAACAGATTCTCAAGACTTAACAGCATGACCGTTCTCCTTCCTTGCTTTCCGGCAGGATCGTTGAACTGACCAATCGTCCGCAGTAGTCAAAACATTTCAGCGCCCGTCGTTCATTGACTGCTGCCGATGCAACGAACGCAGGGAGTGGGCCGGAATGACCAGCGAGTCGAATCAGCCGCTTCACCCAGTCTATGTTCAGAACATGTTTGGCCGGCGCAATCAACGCGTCGATGGCGCGCTCTCTGCTCTTTGAAACTACCAGCCCATCCACGCGCCAGTGCAAGTCATCCGCGATCGTATCGGTAATATAACCGGCTCTTCCGCAGAATTTGTGGGTGAGTCCTCACCGAAATGAAGCGTGGCGTGAGTCCGCTTCACCCTCTTAACCATGAAT
>Ga0118677_10002311_pt1 | contig 38570 bp, 15 predicted proteins | sample AliMusrvi5mmetaG_FD_86154 | JGI IMG/M metagenome (GOLD analysis project Ga0118677, IMG submission 86154) | reverse complement strand
AGACAGCTTGCCATATCCACCGGTGGTAGGGTTAAAAAACTGTTTATTGAAGGCCGTTTTTATGCGTGCTGCCAATTCGGCATAGCGTTTGGCCTCCTCGGGATGGCCCAGCAAAGCCGCCGTTTTCGAGGTGATGAGCGCGCAGTTATAGTAACCGATGGTGGAGGTCAGCGGCACGGGCGTCATCACCGGTCTCACGCTGCCGGGTTCGAGCCAGTCGCCCAGCCCCCAGGTGACGATGCCGTTGTTGGCAATGGATTCTAGGTAGCCGGTTTGCTTTTTCATGGCACCGTAACTCTCCTCCAGGATCTGCCGGTCGCCAAACTGTTGCCAAATCTTCCACGGCAGATAAACAATCATCCCACCCCACCAGGGGCAGTTGATGGTAGGGCCGGGGAAACGGCTGGGCGCCACCGGGGGCACGTACCCGTTCTCATAAATGATATCAAGGAAATCGTGCTGCCATTTCACATACATTGCATGGCTGTCAAACGAGTAGGACTCCGCATCAAAACAGTTTTCCACGTCCTGCGTCCAGCCCACCTTTTCCCGCACAGGATCATTCGGAATGTGCAGGACATAATTACTCATTGTGTGGAGAAGAATCGGATACAGCTCATTGAGCATACCATTGGAACAATGGAATTTCCCGACCTGAGGAAAATCGGTCTTTGCAGCAATCCCCTTGATATCCGATAGCTCGGGTTGGTAGTTTAATCCGTATATTTCGATGGTTTTGATCCCGTTATAACTGAACCGGGCGTTGAACGCCTCCCCTTCGCTGCCGTTCAAGATATATTCATACGTCTGGTAACGTCCCAACGTATGGGTGCCCATCCCCGGAAATTTTACCGTGATCTTTTGGCCTTTTTCGCCTTTCACCCGGATGCTGCACCAGCCGGTGATCTCCTTTTCCAGATCCACGGAATATCCGGATTTGATGGGCGTGATACGCGTGGCCTTGACGGTATCCACTACCCGTACAGGATAGAGCCTCTGGGCCTCCAGACGGCCGGTAGGCGCCTCAGCTGGGAGGGCACTCTTCCACGATTTGTCGTCATATCCGTTCGCGTCCCAGCCCGGAATTTCCATGTTTGCGTCGTAAGTTTCCCCGCTGATCAGGCAGTTGAAACGGATCGGCCCGTCGGTGGTGAATTTCCAGGATTCATCCGAAACGATCGTGCGATGACTGCCGTCGGTATAAACAATATCCAACTGGAGTAGCATCCTGGGCGGAGCGATATAATCGGCCGCATACATCCGCAGGGCATGCGGAATCACCAGGTTGAACCACCCGTTGCCGAGGATCACCCCCAGCGTGTTCTTTCCGTCGAGGATCTGCCGGGTGACATCATACGTGTGATAGAATATTCTTTTCTGATAATCAGAAGGCGCGGGATTGAGCATCTCATCCGATACCTTGCTGCCGTTAAGGTAGAGCTCATTCAAACCGAGGCCGCAGAGATTCACGACCGCCCGCTGAACCTTTTTAGGTGACTCAAATTCCTTCCGCAGGTAAACCGCCGGAGCCGAAGTGATATCGCCCGTCCGCTTGCGGATTTGTTCATTCCGCGGCCACATCACGCCTTCAGGTTCCATGCCGAAATCCGGCAGGGCCTTCAGTTCCTTCTGCAAGGGCGAGAGTTCCAGATCGGACGCGATCCATTTTCCGGTCCAATCCGCAGGTTTCATCATACCGGTGATCCAGCTGGTGGGAGCACTCCAGCCCGATGGCTGATCTTGACCATCCCAGACTTGAACTTTCCACCAGTAAGGGTGTGCCGATTGAAGCGGGGCCCCGGCGTATTTGATATTCAGGCATTCCGTAGAGCTTACCTTTCCTGAATCCCATACATCACCCTGCCCCTTTTCCAGTTTTTGCAGATCGGAAGAGATCAGCACGCGGTAGGCCGTCTGCATCCAGTTTCGCTTGTCGGTCTGGATATTCCAACTCAGCCGGGGTTGGGACTTATCCACACCCACCGGATTGACAAACAATTCGCAGGTCAGGTGTACCGGCTGCGTACTTGAATCCACTCGAGAACAGGAAGCGCCGCACAGGCATGCTGCTGCCAGCAGGCCAAGGAAGCTGGCACGAATGACGCGGCGGGAATGAATAATTATATTCATGGCGAGGACTTTCATGGATGGGATTGAGAGTAACGTTTCTATTCTTCGAAAGAGGTCGTATATTATACAGGGAGCATCTACTTAGCCACAGGTTTTACCTTCATATCATCAAACACGGCCAGCAGCGGATGAAAATTGTCCACCAGCAGGCCTTCATAGCCGTTGCCAACGCCTTTCCAGTCACGCCAGTCGCGTGATTTACCGTTGGCGTCGAAGCCCATAAATTCACCGCGTTTATAAGCCTCCAGCATGGGATAATAAATGCGGCGCGCATCCTCGACTCGACCCAGTTTGTAAAGTGCCTTGACTGTGAAATAGGCCCAACAGCCCGTGGCCGCGCCATTTTCATAATACTGGAAACCGTCGCTGCCGTCATCGAGGCGTGGTTCGCCGGTCGCTTGCGGTGGATAGTTCTCCAAAATATAATCACCCTTCTTGATCGGCACGAGATTGCCCGGCAAGCCGAGGGCAAAATTCGTGTAACCGACCGACTTCATTTTCGCGAGTAGACGATCCATGACGCTGTTGGCGGTCTTGTCGTCGAGCAGGCCATAGGTGATGGCCATACCTTGTATATAAGTGAACCAACTGTCGTGCAGTTGGCCGTCGGCACTTTTCCAACCGGCCAGTACGCCGGTCTCGGGGTTCAGGAATGCGGGCGCGTAGGCGGCCCGGAGCTTGGCGGCTTTCGCAGCGAAAAATTCGGCGTCCTCGGCGTGTTTCAGCTTGCGCGCCAGTTCCGTGAACATCAAGGCGGCCCGATAGGCCAGCGCATTGGATAACGCATCCTCGTGACCAAAGTTGACGGTGTCCCACCAGTTGGCGGGGCGTCGGTTCGTTCTGGCGCGATCACCAAAATTGCCCGTCGCCGGATATTCGATCAAACCGTTGCCATCCTTGTCGGAGGCGAACATTTCCCGGCCCCAGGCGGCGAGTTTATCATAATTGGCCCGCGCCCAGTTCATGTCGCTTGCGCCCTGCACATAGTTGCAGGCCGCGATGAGAAATGACGGAAGAGTATCCAGTGTCGTCCAAGGGGTAGGCCATGGATTGATGTCGACATCACTACGAGTATAACCAGGTACAGAACCAAAACCAATTTGCCCGTAACCTTTCGCACCAGTAAGGTAACGATCCAGCGTCATGCGAACGAGATCGTTGGCGGTCAGCCCGTCGGCCAGCGGCGGGGTGTGCAGCGCGATGTCGGAATACTCCCACAAGCACATCGAGCACGGATCGCTGGACGAGTTATTGGCGAGCATTTGCATGCGCGGATTGACCTGAAAAATATTCAGCCAATCACGGCGAACCCCATCGTAACGCGGATCAGTGCCGACCTCCGGATGAATCGCGGTGACTTCGAACCGATACTCGACGCGCTTTTGTTCTGCCGTCGCCGGAGGAAACCCGATGCGCACAAATGGCTGTCCAACCCAGCGACGCGCATCGTAGTCCAGCTTGCCGGCACCCGTGATCCGCACGGTTCCCATACCCGGCAGATGCAATGCACACGGCAGGCTCATCTGCCGTTCGCCCGGCTTCATCAACCCGAGTAACGTCGCGTGATTGGCTTTCTGTTTGAAATTCAGCACGAACGGCGGCGCATCGGCGGCATAATCAGAGCTCAAGGTCAGCGTCCCCTCGTTCCACGTCACGCTCCAGACTGGTTTGCCATCCGCTTTGTAAATCTGACCATCAAGTTCCAACCAGCCGTCTGCGCCGGTCTGCGCGAGCACCGGGTTCTCATTCAGTTTTCCCTGCCCCAGCGAGTCCACGGCGAACCGGCTGAATGCCGGGGTGGTTCGCGACAAACTGACGGCGAGATGTTTCGATTGGAAATCCGGCACCACCGCCTCATTCGGAGGCTGGCGATACGACTTGGGCAGGGTGCCGGTGACCTCCAGGGCCGCCTCGGCCCAATCCGCGTGATCACGTTCCATGCCGTCTTTGCCGTCCGTCACTTGGAGTATGAGTATGCGCACCCCTTTGACCGAGACATCCACGCTTTTGGCGGCCTCGCCTCCGCGCATGACCCCGCTCCGCCATAAAACCTTTCCATCGCCGCGCACGATAAACTCCACGCTGCCTTTGCCCGTGGGCAGGTCATTGGCTCCCACCTTGGCGGTAAAGCGCTCGGAACCGCCTCCAAGATCGAGGGCAATATAACCTGGGGCATGGGTGCCCAGACCGTTTGTATAAACCTGCCCGCCGATGCTCAAAGGCCCGCCGTCCACGTCTTTGTTTTTCTGCAACTTACCCCACCCCTGCGCGTAAGTGGTGATATCCAGAGAGGACAGGGAAACCGTGGCCCCGGCGGCGTGGGCTGCCTGCGGCGCTAACAGCAGCGCGGCGAGGAATGCGAGTATATTTGAGTTGGATGGTATTTTCATGGATGGGATTGAGAGTGGTACAGGCCAGTGAGCGTATTCGTTAGTACTTTGCATAATAATATCTTGATATTTTGGCGCCAGAGTTACTTGGTTGGAAAGAACCACGTCAGGTTGTCGTTTTTCCAATCATGGAGAAACGCCAGTATAAACACCGAGGATGTACAAAAAGCAGTAGCGCCAAACCCCTTTCCGTTTTTGGAATCGTAATATTCCCAAATCACTTTCTGATCCTGCCCAATCCAATTGAGGAGATTAGAGCGCAGACGATCTGCAAGGTCCCCAAATCCATAGTCCTGCAGCCCTTTAAAGGCGAAGTAATCGTAGTACAACCAGGTCGGACCACGGCAGTAGCCTGAAGATTGATATCCAGGCGTGTCATAGGCAACACACGGCATTCCAGGATAGAACTTCGCGGGGTCTTCCGTCATTTTTGCAATGCGAGCGGCCCGTTCCGGGCTAGTAATGTGTACGAAAAGTGGGAGGAGTGCAGCCGACGACAAACAGACGCCGTTTTCACCCGTCACCCGATCCCGATCCACGTAAAATCCCAGCTGATCGTCCCACAGCTTCTCGTTGATGCGTTTGGCCAAGGTGTCGGCCTTTTGCAGCCACATGGGTTGGTCTTCCGGCAGGTTCAGGCGACCTGCGATATAGGCCATCGCGCGGTAGTGCATCACCATGTAACAATTCAGATCGACCGTCCACAGCCGGTGCTGATCGCTCTTTGAGTATCGATAGCCTTTATCGAAACGAATGGAATCGTCGCAGCCCGAATCCCAACCTGCGTCACACCCTGCAGGATAGAACAGGCCATCCGTTTTACCGCCCCGTTCGTTCATCCAGAATTCGCTGAATTTGACCAGCTTGGGATAAAGCTTGCGAAGAAACTCGGTGTCAGGCGAACGGCGATCGACCACGGCGATGGCCCACGTCATGACCGGCGGCTTGGTGCAGGCGATGTGCAGGCCACCATTTGGCCAAACCACATCCGGCAGCATCCCGTTGGGCAGTTGTTTGTCGTAAAGAATTAAAATCTGTTCCCGTGCGAGTTGGGGATCCCAAAGCGAAACGCCAATCGCATGGAAGGCTGCATCCCAGTTCCAGATTCCCTTGTAGGTGGAGGCCGAAGGAATGATCCCGCGATAGCCTTTCCAGGCATCGCTGGAGACGATATTGCCTAGAAGCGTCTCCTTTGCGAGTTTCGCCAGTTTCGATTCCGCTGGCGAGAGATCCCGTGTCGCAGCCAGCCAGACAGCCGACATTGGCGACGCCGCTGCTGCTACCTCCCCACCGGCAACGACTTGACCGACAGGTTTGGGATTCCAATCGTAGGCTTTTACTTCACCCCGCAATTTCCATTTCTGCGGCTGAATCGTTTCAAACCAATCCAGCGGCTCCCCGAGTGGCTGCGGCTGGGCGGCAATCGCCAGCGCGCTGATGACTTCTTTTTCCTGATCTGCGGACAGGGCGCCTTTTTTGATCGAAATGAGCAGCGGGGTCCCGGAGTTTGCGACCAGGTCCATCCATTGGCGGTTCAGTTGCCAGGGAATACTCTCGACAGCCTTTAAACCTACACAGTCGGCATCGGCTGCATAAAAGGTCCCATGCTGCGCCGCGCGAAAAGCCAGACAGTTGATACCCATCTTTCGGGTGCGCGTCCATTCATACCCGCTGGTATCATCGCCGATGCGCGCCAGCTCGAAGATTCCGGCTGATAAATGACTGATGGTCTGACACCCCTCAACCATCATGTTGTCACCAGCAGCCTCCCGGATGGCTTGATAAAAGTCCCTGACGATCTCCGCCGACGTCCTTGTTTTGTCCGCAAAAGACCATTTCGCGTCCGCAGCTGCGGATGCGGTACGGTACTGTCCCATCAGGTCGGTGGTGGAAAAATCATGCTTCATCAAAACGAATCCCCACCCTCTGAATCGGGCCACCATCTCTTTAATATAATTCCTGACTTCTGGTACCGAGGGATCCAGGAAATGGCTGTCCCGCTCCAAGCGCCACGCTTTGGGCTGGTTCTGGGCCGTCAGCAGGCGCACCCAGAGTCCGGGCCGCGCGCCGGCTTTCCGGATGTCCGCCGCAATCTGTTCCATGGAGGGGAAGTTTTTGTTCCCGCAATCCCACGGACCGCCACCACCATTGCTTGCCGCGCCAGGCTGCCAGCCGTCATCGATCACCATGAAAGGCCGGTTGCCGCCCTTGGGCGAAAGTCTGACAATATAATCCGCATACCAGCGGACACTCTCGGCGCTGTTCTTCCCGTAATCACAATACCAGTCAAGAAATCCATAGACCGGTTCTTTTGGCAACCGCGGGGACGGACACATCTGCTGGCAGAAAGCACGCGCCGCATCAAACGCGGTCTCGCCAGACTTACCTTTCCTGCTGACAACGGTGCAGACCTCCAGCTGCCGCTTTCCGAGCCGAACACCATTCCCACCGTTACGCACATCGAGCGTCAGGACGACTCCTTGCGAATCGACTCGCCAGCTGCACATCGCGCCGGGACCGGTCATCACGCCATAAGCATGCGTCTGGTTCGTATTGCTGCACAGAAAATACCAAGGCATTTCACGACGTGCGTCCAACGGTTTCCACTCAAGATCACCGTAAGCTCTTTCCCATGCATCCCCGAGATATTTCCAGCAATCAGGAGCCTTCGAGTTCCAGCGCAGCCCGACATATTTCACAGCCGTTTCGGGAGCATCCAGCGTGATTTCCAGGCCTTTTAGTCCGGCCGCAGTCTTTACGATGGCTCCTCCCCCCGTGAATTCCCCTCCATTTTTTACGGCCTGGATATCGCCGGACTCTGCTTTTACCAGCACAGAATCAGGCGCCCTTAGTATTCCGACGTAACCGTTCACTGCCTCTTCCCCTGCAAAGACCGAATTAACAGTCAGCGCGAGCATGACTAATACGATATATTTCATAAGCACCCCTCTTCGACATGATCCGGCAATGCATTTTGATCCTATTTTTCTTGCATGATATTTCCACTTATTTCCCATCAGAGAAATCGGCAATGGCTTTTTGCGCCCATTGCCGACTTGCGTCCGGTCCCATCTCCAGCGCCAGGTCGCCGCCGGCCATAATCTCCGAATGCTTGATCCAAGAGCGGTTCAGCGGCTTGCCGTTGAGCGTGGCCGATTGGATATAGACGTTGGCGGGGGAATTGTTGCGGGCGACAATATTGAATTTGAGCGAGCGCTTTGGATCCACCGTGATAGTCGCCTTGTCCACCGAAGGGCTGCCGATCATGTAGATGCCGCTGGTCGGATCGACGGGATAGAACCCGAGGGCGCTGAAGACATACCAGGCCGACATCTGCCCGCAGTCATCGTTGCCGCACAGGCCGTCAAACGTGTTTTTATACATCGTCGTCATGATCTGGCGGATGCGCTGCTGTGTTTTGTCCGGACGTCCGGCGAAGTTATATAAATAGGCGTCGTGATGGCTCGGCTCATTGCCGTGACCGTATTGGCCGATAAGCCCCTGAACATCGCTCTTGTATTGGATGAAGACGATCGGCTCCTTGGTGTCGAAGAGCTGGTCGAGCTTTTCGACGAACTTTTCCGAGCCGCCCAGCTTGGCAATCAAGCCCGGGGCATTGTGCTGCACCATGAAGCTGTATTGCCGGGAGTTGCCCTCCTCGATGTCCGTGGTGACTGCATTCGGGTTGAACGGTTCCTTCCATTTTCCGTCCGAGAACTTCGGCCGCACGAACCCGAGCTGATCGTCCCAGAGGTTCTTCCAATTATTGGCGCGGTCGGAATATTTCTTGGCAAGCTCCTTGTTGCCAAACGCCTCAGCCATCCGGGCGATGCAGGCATCGTCGTAAGCCAACTCCAGGGTCTTCGTGGCGTTGTACCACACTTTCGTCTCACCCTTTTCGTTTCGATCCGCGGAAATATAGCCGAGCTTGTTGTATTCATCCTGTCCTCTATGAGCGGACATCATGGACACATCCATTGCTTCCAGTGCCTTGGCGGCATCGTAGTCCCTGAATCCTTTCAGGTAGGCGTCAACGATCACCGGAATCGAGTGATTTCCGGCCATGCACCAGTTTTCCTTCCCTGCGTTGACCCACACAGGTAAGACTCTCCAGATCTTGTAATGCTCGAGCATGGTCTTGACGAAATCATTCACCCGATCCGGTTGAATAATGGTCAGTAACGGATGCTCGGCGCGGAACGTGTCCCAGAGCGAGAAGGTGGTGTAATAGGTAAAGCCCTCCGCCGTATGAACCTTGCCGTCCGGTCCGCGGAAGCGGCCATCAACATCGCTGAGTGTGGTGGGGGCGAGGCACGCGTGGTAGAGGGACGTGTAAAAGTTTTCCAGGAAGTTGCGATCACCAGACTCCACCTTCACCACTGAGAGGAGCTTCTCCCACTTTTCCTTGGCGGCCTGGGCCACCGCGTCAAAATCCCAACCGGGAATCTCTGCCTTCAGGTTCTGGCGCGCCCCTTCCACGTCCACGGTGGAGATCCCGATACGCACGATGATCTGTTCGTGCTCCTTGGTCTTGAAATCAAACCAGGCCTGGATGTCCTTTCCTTTGCCCTCCTTGGCATCGGTACGCTGCCCGTTCACCTGCATGTCCGCTGCATCCCATGGACGGGAGAATTCGGCCACAAAATGGAACTGCATTTCCCCTCCCCAGCCATTGGCCTTCTTGAAACCACTGACGGTGTGGTCGTTTTCCAAGGTCAACCCCGACTCCAAGACCCTGTCGGCATGACCCGCCGTACCGAGGCTGTGGAGAAGGTCCAGAATCACGTGGGCCTGTTCGCTTTGGGGGAAGGTGTAGCGCTGCATTCCGGCGCGGGTAGCCGCCGTCAACTCGACCATCACGTTGCGGTCGGTCAAATTCACCCGGTAGTAGCCTGCCCTGGCCTCTTCCTGATCATGCGAAAAGGTTGCGCGATAGCCATCGCTGGCTTTGCCCGGCGGCAGCTTTAACTCGCCAACTGTCGGCATCAGCAGGAAATAACCCAAGTCCACGCAGCCAGTTCCCGAAAGATGATTTTGGGAAAACCCGAGGATTGTTTTGTCGTTATAATCATACCCGGCACACGCTCCCCAGCCATCAGTGCGCGTGTCGGGCGAGGCTTGGACCATCCCGAAGGGAACACTAGCCCCAGGGAAAGTATGCCCGCTTTTTCCATCGGTCCCGATCATCGGGCGTACATAGTCAACAGGCTCAAGATCTGCATGATTCCCCGCCCGGCTGGATCTTTCACTCCCCGCCGCACCTCCGTTGACACTCGGCGAAGGTTTGGATTCCCGGGCCCATCCCTCTGCCCCGGCCAGAATTCCGGCTACAACTGCGGCAATCACCATGGTTCGTTTATTCATGATTTTGATCTCCAGATGTTTCATTTTTCGCTATCAACCGTGAACACAAAATGGCCTGATGGAACGCTCCACGTGGTTGATTTCGCGGATTCTTGGACGCATTTCACTGAAGGTTCGCCGGGTAAAGGACGTCCGGCATCCGTGATTTCCGGCTTCGCTTTGCCGGGAACCACTACGCGAGCGGTGGTGTTCGGCGGGATAGTGACATCCATGACCAGTTTCCCATCGTGTCTGCGCCAGTTGCTGATGATCTTGCCGAAGGGCGATGAATAGGAGCATTCGACCCATTTGAGTTCGCTCACGATCGCAGGCTTGATCAGGATCCTTTTAAACCCGGGGGCACTCGGATCCGGTCGGATTCCCGCCAGCCCGGCATAAAACCAGTGTCCGACGGAGCCTCCCAAGACGGGCATCATCGCCTGTCCTCCCGCCCAGTTTTCCATGAGCAGATCATTTCCGGCGCCCTTGGTCATGGAGAACCAGGATGGAAAATCCTTCTGCGTTATCAACTTGAGGCAAAGTTCCGGATCGAGATCAGTCAGTTGATCCAAAAGATACGGGGTGCTCACAAATCCCGTGCTCAGGTGATCCTTGTGGGCCGCAATTTCCCGGAACAACGCTTCCGTGACCTTGGCTTTCACCGTCGGATCCTCGGGCACCAACCCCAGCGCGAGGGCCATGATCTGACCAGCCTGGGTACATGGACGGTCTCCATGCCACCATTCGGTGTGCAAGGAATTCAAAGGCACTGGCCCATTCCAATTCCCGTGCTTCACTTTCCAGCCAGGCTTGCCGTAGATTCCCGTGGTCGAATCGAGGAAACGATCGTTGAATGTCTTACGCACCTCCCGGGCCATCTCCCGAAAACGCTGCGCATCCTCACTCTTCCCCAGCAACTCCCCACAGGAAGCCATGATATTCGCATATTCATAGTGCGCCGGAGTATTGATCAATTCGCGTGGAGTTTCTTCCACCGGATACCAATCCAGGAGCCCCCAGTCCTGCAGCCCACCACTTTGCTCCGCCATCGTTTGTAAAAACTCCAGATACCGCTTCATCGCCGGATAATGGGTCCGGATCAAACGGTCATCGCCCGTATAGAGTCGATATTGCCAAGGCATCCAGATCGACATCCCACCCCACCAAGGGCTGTTGTAGGCGTTAAACTTAGCGCCGGGAGCAACTTCGGCGACATTCCCATCCTCCTTCTGGGTGTCGATCATCGCATCCACCCAGCGGGCGAACATCGGCTTGGACTCCTGGAATTGATACACATAGGACCGGAACGTGGTCTGGCAATCCTGGACCCAGGCTTTGTATTCCCGGGTGGGGTCGTTCGGCAGAAAGGTGGTGTAATTGACCATCGTTCGCCGGACCGCGTCGTGCAACCAGGTCAAATAGTCGTCGGAACATTTAAAATCGCCCACCGAGGTTGCCTGGGAAGTCAGGTTGCGCATGACCAAGTCATCCAGCTCGGGTTGCGCGGTTAACCCAGTGACGATAACGTCAGTCGCCGCCGTATAAAAGAATCGCGGCGAATAAACTTCCTTTTTCCCCGTTCCCGCCAGCCAGAACTTACTGACTCTTGAGTTGGTTTTATCTTTGGGGCGTGAGGTGATACTGATCGGCTGTCCCGGTTTCCCGCAGGTTTTAAATTCAAGAAGGCCGTTGAGCTCTCTGCCAAAACTATAAACGGCGCTCTGGGTTTTTTTGTCGTAGTTGACCGAAACCGGTTTCACGCGTTCGATCACGCGGTTGAATTCTTCCTTCTGGTGTTCCAAACGTCCGGCCGGAGAGGCGACATCCACCACCGGTTTCCATTCGCGTTGGGTCACCCTTCGAAGGTCGATGTCTTCGGAAACGATTGTGCTGCGCACGATCTCACCCCGAGACCAGCTCCAGCTCTTATCCGAAACGACCCAGGTCTCGGTTTGATCAGGATGAATCAGCCGCAGGTTCAAACGCAGTTTGGGAATATCCATGTAAATCCGGGTCGAATACTCAAAGCCCCCATAGGGATCCCCATCCAGTCCATACCAGCCATCGGCGAGGACCACATCCAGGGAATGTTTGCCAATGGAGTTGAACCGATCCGTCACATCAAAAGTCAGGTAAGGAGCCCGCTTGTTGTATTGGGTCCAACCTGGGCCTACCAAGTAGTCTCCCACTTTCACTTGGTTGATCAAACACTCACTAAAGCCCAGCCCACTAAAGGAAAGCACCGCGCGCGACACGGGTTTCTCGACTGAAAACTCTTTTCGCAGGTAAATGGCTCCATGTTCATGACGTCGAGCCTCCACCCGGCTTTTCTCCTCCGCTTTCGGAGCAAGCGCTTTACCATCGGTGAGAAGACCCGGCGCCCATCCTTTGCCTTCGATCGTGCTTTTACTTATAATGGGCTCGCCTCCGGTCGCTTTCACCGGAGCCCCCAGAGCCACATTTTTTCGGCCTGAGAACACTTCGATTTCGCCTAATGCACCATACATCGGTGCCCCGGGCCAGTGGGCTTGGAGTTTCTCGAAAACAAACCTCACAAAACGGGCGGTCTTGTTTTGCACGGGAAAGACGCACTGCCTCCACCCCGGGTTCGGAGCATCCTTGTCCCCGGTCGCATACACCGTTTCCGCCGATTCGAAACGATCGTCATTGGATATCTCGATCTTATAGCGCAACGGAAACATCCATCCATCCTTCCACTCCAACAGGCTCCATTGCTTAAACCGTTTCGGATGCAGCACGATCGTATCGATTGAACAGGCCTGGCCCAGGTCGATCATGACCGAGCCGGGTTCATTCTGATTTTTGGACTTATATAAAAACCCCTCTGCCATGCCAATTCCTGGCTGTGGTTCCACAAAAAGATCCGGCCCAATCCATTCTCCCTTCCAATCTTCGGGCTTCATTTTTCCAGTCAAAAAGGCTGCAGCATCCGACGCGGGCAGTTCATGCCCCTTCTCATCCCAGAGGCGCACCCGCCACCAATAACGATATTCGGAAACCAAGGATACTTTCACGGGAAGCTCCACATCCATGGCATCGGAACTGATTTTTCCGCTGTCCCATACATCCGCTTGGCCTTGCGCCAGACGTTCCTTGTCCGAGGCGACCTGGACCTGATAGGCGGTTTGCGCCGCTCCCGTCGCGGTTGATTCCATCCGCCAACTCAGACGGGGACTCCGTTCATCAATCCCTTGAGGATTGATTTTTGACTCGCAACGCAAGTCTGTCGGTACCGTCGTGGATCCGGCCATCAGCTGCACTGGCATGAAGACAAAAGTCATCAAGAGAAAAGCCACCGTAGTTTGCATTTTCAACATAGATTACTCCTGATTCCATAACAAGGGGTTTTATCTTCACTTCTCTTTCACTGGTTCTGGCTAGGGCTGGGCGGCGTTCCATGAGGGGATCAGCTTGACCACCGTCATCCAGGTCGAACTGTTCTTATCCATCATGGTCCAGACAATTTTCTTGTCCTGGGTGATCTCGAACAGCATCGGGCGCGGACTGGTGCCTTTGCCAGCTTTACACGAGACCGAGACCAGCGTGTTACCGCCGGGCAGCCGAATGCATCCGGCGATGTGGGTAACCGACATGTCCTTTGGAAGTTCGGCGGGGGTCAGGCGCCAGACAACCTTGCCATCGGCATCCAGCTCAACGACCTGGGCCTCGGGTGCGTTCCAGCAGCCAACCAGAGTGTGTCCATCAGGCAACGGCTGGGGACAATAGGCATAGCGCAGGTCGTGTTCCTTCAACAGGGCGCCGGCTCGGTCGTACTCGCGCACCTTGTGGCTGTAACATTCCCCGACGATGATGGTTCCCCGGGTTGTCAGCCGGATCTGGCGCATCGTGGTGTGACCGCTGGGCTTGCTCTTGACCAAGAAGGAATGGATGCGTTTTCCCGTGCGATCCATCTCCGTGATGCGGCCGTAATGGCATTCGGCCATCAGGAAGTTGCCGTTGGCAAGGGGCTGGACAGACATGATTTCGTCATTGAACGGATAATCAAACACCGTCGTCTTGTCCGGATTCACCAGCCGGACACCGCCCTTGTTGGCTGTTAGCGGAGAAGGGAGGTAGGCGGTCAGCACGGTACCATCCGGCATCGCCCACACATCGATGGGTTTCACCTTGTCGTAGACCCATGTGGCTTTACCATCGGCATCGAACTTGACGATCTGGCAGTGGCTGTAATCGCCGATAATGAACGAGTACCCGGGCCTGGCAGATGGCACGGGAAACAATGCCGATTCACTTGAGTTACGATTTCGTTCAGCCTCCGCGTCCACGGGAACAGTAAACGCCCACGGGTCTTTCCACGGAAATTGAACCAGGGGAGCGGCCCACCTTTTCAGGGCCTTCGGCGTCATGGTGGCGGGGTTTAGATCCTGGCTTTCCGGGGTCGGGCGCTTGTCATAAAGGGTGTCGTAATAAGGACAGTTAAGGTCCACCCAGGTCACCAGCGTCAACCAGTCATCAGGCGGGATCTTGAGCTTTCGGTGCTGCTCCCCTGAAAGCAAGGCTGTGATAAGCTTGCTATTATGGGATCCAAATTGCTTCACGCGGGTAATCGATCCGTCCATCGTGCGGTTGGATACGGAGACGAGGCCCCGTTCGACGATATGGAAATAGGATCCGCACATGCTGTCCAACCCACGGTGGATGCGCGTGGAGGTGAGGTCCAAGGCTTTCGCCGGTTTATCTCCGCCATGACAGGAAACGCAGTTGCGGTCGAGGACGGGTTGCAGCTGTTTTTCATAACTGAACGGGCTGATTCCCCAGGGCGGGGGGATCGGCGTATCCGGCACACGTGTAGCGGCGATACCCTGGCGCCGCGCAGGAGCGAGAGGTCGTGTCTCGTGGCATCCGTTACAGCTGCGTTGCTCCCCAGGCTGGAACGAGACACTGGTCCGCATACGCTGGATTTCCATGTGGTTGCCGTCCAGCGCCTGAAAGGTAACGCAGGCATTGGCGGCGGTCGGCACCTTGAAATGAGCAGAGCCGTCGGTCTCGACGGGCACGGTGCCGATCACTCGTACGGGACACCAGTGCATTTTGAGATCCTGTGTACGGTCGCCATGATAATAGGAGCCCTTTTCCTTCGTCAGGGGCCAGGGGAGTTCCTCAACCAGCCGGATATACTTGATCGTTCCCGGCTCCACCCCCTTCATGCCTTCATAAACATCGGGAACGATACAGGTGGCGTAGTTCCTGGTAACGTCCATGGTGTGGGGCATGACCGGCGGGGAACCCCGCTTCTTAAAGGGCATGACATTGATGGCTGTGTGCAGCCGGTCACGGAAGATCAGTTCCTTGTTTCCGTATACGTCGATGAAGTAGATGCCCCCGTCATTGGATGAGACCTCCCCGACGTTCTTCCAATTGTAATGCGACCGCCGTTTGGCAAAAGAATAGGTCGCGAGAAACGACTTTTCGGAGAGGGCAAAAGGTTCCAAGTACAGGCCGCCGATGTCCTTGACGCCACCTTCAGCGACGGGTTTTCCGGCCATAGCCCGTTCCTGGGGGTGAACCCCGGGCGTAACGATCTGGATGCTATCTGCCGTGTTCATTCCAGCCGATGGGTCGACGACAACGATAGGGCCAACGGCCTGGCAGTGATGGCCCACCGCCAAGGCCACCAATTTCCCGGTCCCGGGAATGGAGCGAGCCTCGCGGATCGAAGTGGGCATGGAAAAATGCTGCTTAAAGAGGGCATCGTTCATTACGCCATCCGAACGGACGGTCCAGATTGCATGTACGTCCCAGAAATCCCGCTCAATGTATTCCCAGCGCAAATAGCCGATCAGGCCGCTGTCCAGCAGGTGGGGGTACATATCCACATCTTTTTGGTTGGTGACGCGCCAGATTTTTTTGCGGTCGGGTGTGAGGCGGTAGAGATTGGTGTCCGGAATGTCGTTTTCCCAGCCATCGCATGAGGGCGCATGTGCGGTCCGGTCGGAGGTGAAGACAATGCTTCCGTCGGGACAATACACCGGCTCAATGTCGTTCCAGTAATCATGATTGGTGAGTTTGCGGACACCCGTGCCGTCACTGTTGATCTCATACAGATGGTTGGGCTCGAACACCTTCATCAACTCGTAGGCGTAGTTGTTCTGCACATGGCAAAGGTCATACAGGCGCCCCTTGCCGTCGCGGGGTGGCCAGATGGGTTGCGAGGCCCAGCCGAAAACGATGCGTCCGGCATCAAAGTTCAGGTCCATGCCGTGGACGTGTCCTTGTCCCAGCTGTGTCTTGATAAGCGGGGTCAACACCCCGTCCTTTTCAAGGCCCTTGAGAATACAGATGTCGCCGCCGGGCTTATAGGCCCAACTGGTCTGGATACCGCAGACATTCGGTTTATGGTGCAAGGCATGGCGTGTGTAGAACACAATGGACTCGAAATCGAGGTCGCGTCCCGCGAAGACGATGCTCCTGAGCGTTCGATGAGCTGATAACCAGAGCTTGCGGATCTCCGGCAGGGATTCTGCTCGGGTCATGGCGGCGCGAATCGCCCTCAATTCACCGAGTTTAACCTCCACGGCTGGACGTTTCGCATCGGCTGCATGGTCGGCTGCAGCCTGCCCCCGTCGCACAAGATCATCGGCCGACGCACACAACTTGACCTTCGAATTCTCCAAATCTTCCTGATGGGCGTGACGGATCCAGTCATAGTCAACGAATAATGGGACCGGCACGTTGGTCCAGCGTTGATACCAGACGGGCGAGTTGGTTGACGGCCAGTTGATCTCGCCCCTGTCATTATCCCGACCGACTTTGCTGGCGAGGGTCCATTCGGCCAGTGCGGCGACAAACGGGTCGGCATTATCGAGCATATCGGCTGCTTGGAGGAGTTGTGTTTCGGTGATATCTCCGGATATCGCTTTCTGCAGAAACTGCCCGGCTTGTTCCAGGAGGTTGGTGTCGGCCGAAATCCGGGGGGCTGAGTTGTCTTCCCCTGCGGTTAACAAGATAGGTGAGATCACGGTCAGCGCGAGCAAGAAAAGGCGTGTCTTCATATTCAATCTCCTGATTTTCATGTTCAACTAACCGTTTACGGACAGGCCCCACTCTCAGTGTCACCCTACTATAACCCAAAACATCCGGGAGTCACCCACCCGAACGGGTGGTTTCATTGAGGGCGGGACGGGGAGCCAAGGAGGCAGCTACGGAAACCCGGCAAGTTGAAGACGCGGATTCACACTTCTCATAACCACCCGAACGGGTGGTTATGCTGTTTTGTTAAGTTTGATAACAATTTGAATTGAACCCAGAAAGGAAACAACGATGAAGCCAACCATGATCCTGACCCTGTTGATCTCTTGCACCAGCCTGATGGCCCACGCGCAAGACCCCACCATTCAGCACCGATTCCTGGCTTTGGACTTCTGGAAGGGAAAGATTCACCACGTGGATCAGGCGAACCCCTCAAACAACTGGGAAATGCCCTGGGGTGGAGGCGTGCGGGACTTTCAGTTGGTGGGTCAGAACTGCCTCCTGATCTCCGCCAATGACGGGTATTGTATCTATGATCTGGGATCCCGCAAGAAAGTCGAGGAACTCCATAACCGTGCCTTCAACGGAGTGATGACAGCGCAACGGCGCCCGGACGGCTCCACCTGGTTGGGTGCCAATCAGGGAACCAATGTCTGTATCTACGCTCTGAATGCCACCAATGGGATAACGCAAACGATCACCCTGGGAGGCCTCAAATGGTTGCGAATGATGCGGTTCACCCCGGACAACACACTCCTGCTGTCCGAGTGGGATGGTGCCACCGAGATTTCGCTGAGACCCGATGTCCCGGACACACAGCGCATCGTGCGCCGTTTCAAGCTACCTCGCCCACGAAACGCCTACATGGCCCTGAAGGCTACGGATGGCACCTATTGGGTTGCGGGGGGATATGCGCACGGGTTGTTTCAGTTCGGACAGGACGGCTCCCTTCTTCGCGAGTTTCAGGCGACGCAACCAGCGGGTTTCACGAATTGGTTCTATGCCGGTTTTCAGATGTTGAAGAACGGTCATATCATACAGGCCAACTGGACAGGTCACGGCGCGAAGGATTTCAAGGAAGGATGGAAGCTGATCGAGTTTGATGCCAACGGCACGGTCGTGTGGCACTGGCATGCAGCCAAAGAACAGGTGGGCACGATCAACGGTGTGCTGATGTTGGATGATATCGTGACGTCGGCACACGCCGACACTCTTTATGGAAAACAGGACACCTGGCAGGCCACGCTCCAGGCGACCCGCACACGCTTCATTGCCTGGTCCGCCGGACAGGAACATGAGTCCGTGATGCACCAGGCCGCCGAACTCTGGAAGGCGGCCAGTCGGGATTTTCCCACCCAATCGCGCTGGATGGCACGCGACATCACCAATGCCGCGTCCTGGTTCCTGAAGCGGAACCAGCCCGATATTGAACATGCCTTGCTGGCCAACCAGCTCCGCATCATGAAGGCGGCCGATGAAAGTCCCGCGTCCTCCCAGGCCGACATCGATATCCTGGACAAGGCTAAGGCGGGACCGGACGACCCGCGCTGGCTGGACCTCTACGCCCGGATTGCCAATCACGTCTATGGCAGGCGGCTGGACCTCCCTCATGTCGGGGAATACACGCCTGCCCCCTATCGGGAACCCGTGACACCCGAAACCCGCACCCTCTCCGGGGCGGAGTCCGATGCGGCGCTGGAACGCGACACCCTCTTCCAGGCAAATTTCAATCCTGATCCCGATCTGATTGGCCATGAACTGGAATGGACCAGGTCCCTGGCACGGCGGTTGGCGGCCATGCACCCATCCCCCGATTTCTCACGGGAACTCACCGAACTTGACCACTGCCAAAAGGATTTGGCGGATCTCTCCCGGGCGCCGCAGGACACTAACAAGGTACAGAACCTCTACCTGAAGGTCCGGCGGATCAAGCGCGCCATTGCATTCAAGAACCCTCTGCTCGATTTCTCCCGTGTGATCTTCGTGGACACCCCTGGCCCCGCCGCCAGCGGGGCCTTGTGGAATCACGAGTCCGGACACCGCACGGGTTATAACGCAGGAAATGGCGGACGCCTCCTGCTCCTGGACGGGCTCCTCCCCGGCGGGAAGGTCACCCGGCTGGCCCCGGAACGGCCCGGGGCTTTCCTCAAACCCGACCTCCATTTCAATGCCAGCAAGGTCGTCTTCTCCTTCAAACCTCACGACGAGGATGCTTATCACCTCTACGAAATCAATCTGGATGGAACCGGTTTGAGACAGATCACCTCCGGCCAGTACGATGACATGGATCCCTGCTACCTTCCCGATGGACGGTTCGTCTTCCTCTCGGCCCGATGCCATTCTTACGTACGCTGCCTACCGTGTTCGCCCTCGTTCGTCGTCTCACGCTGCGATGCCGACGGCAAGAACCTCTACCTGCTCTCGTTCAACAACGAACCCGAATACATGCCTTCACTCCTGTCCGACGGCCGCATCATCTATACGCGCTGGGAATACACCGACAAGGCCCTCTGGCGCGTCCAGAAGCTGTGGACCATGAATCCCGACGGCACCAGCGTCACCACCTTCTGGGGTAACCAGAGCCCGTGGCCGGATGTCATGACCGAGGCGCGCCAGATTCCCGGCACACAGCGGGTCATGTTCACCGGAGTCGGCCATCATGCCTGGTTCACGGGTTGCATCGGCATCATCAATCCGGCGCAAGGACTCAACTTCCCGCACGGCATCACCAAGGTCACAGCCGACCGTCCCTGGCCGGAATGCGGGAACGGCCCAACCGATCCTGTCGCCTCCGCCTCATACCACTCTAGCGGGGCGTACAACTCCTATAAGACGCCCTACCCGCTGGGCGACAATGATTTTCTGGTTTCTGCACGGAACGGCAAGTTCCGCCTCTACCTCATGGATGTGGATGGAAACCGTGAACTGATCTATGAAGGCGAACACGATGTCCTCTACGCCCAGCCGGTGAAGCCGCGAGACCCGCCCAACGTGATTCCCGACAAAACGGTCTGGGCTGGCCCCCAGGAAAACCATGCCGCCGTCCAACCCGGTGTATTCTTCAGCAGCGACATATTCAATGGCGCCCCGCCCGAGCTCAAAAAGGTCGCGAAATACCTGCGTGTCATCCAGATGGATCCCAAGAATTATTCCACCTGGTTCAAGGCATGGCAGCATACCGGCCCCGTGGTCTCCATGCTGCAGGCAGACGGCGTTAAACGGATCCTGGGCACTGTCCCGATCGAGGCCGATGGTTCCGTGGCCTTCAAACTGCCACCCGGACGGGCCGTTCATTTCCAGTTGCTTGACGCCCAGTTCCGGGCGGTCCACAGCATGCGCAGCTTTACCGGCCTGATGCCCGGGGAACATCGCGGCTGCGTGGGCTGCCACGAGATGAGCAGCCGGACCCCGGCCGTGCCACCAAGTCCCATGTTGGCCATGAAGCATGGCCCCGCCGACCTGACCGAACCGCCCTGGGGTGCGGATACAAGCATCAGCTATGAACGGTTCGCCCAGCCGGTGCTTGATCAGTACTGCGTGAAGTGCCATCACGATAGTAAAGGGGACAAGGCCGCGCCGAATTTTTCGCTGCGCCCTTCCACCGTCGCGTGGAACCATTTCTCCAACGGCCCGTCGAAGTTCGGGCGCGAGGACGATCTCTCCCCCTTCAAGGAACCCTATGTCACACTGCTGGGCGGGGCGTTCGGCTGGACACACGTCAGGACAAACACCCTCAACGAACGCGGCATCCCCACCTGCCTCGCCGGCTGTCTCGTTGTCGAGGGTTTCCCGGGAGTGGATGCCCGCAGCCTGTCAACACTGCCGCCCATGAGCTACCTGTCCAGTAAGAGCCCGCTTATCGAGCACGCCGCCAGCGGCAAGCACCACGGCGTCAAGATCAAGGACAGCGATCTCCTGCGGCTAATGGCCTGGGTGGATGTCAACGGTCCGTTCCTGGGCGACGAGGAAATCCGCCAGATCCCCGACCCTGATTTCCCCGGCATTGAAGCCCTGCCCATCCGCCCACTTTGCAAATCGGCGCCCCACGTCAACCGCGCCTACTCGCAGGAAGCATTCAACTCTGGTGACGACCGCCAAAGAATCAAGTAGTTCCCAGGAGAATGCCCCATGAGAACCCTGTTCGCCATCTCCGTCATGGCACTGGCAAGTCTAGCCAGCGCAATGGCAAATACCGAACCTCTCATCAATTTCACCGGAGCCAGTTGGATCTGGAGCGAGCCACCTCCCCATGCAAGCCTCGAGTCGTTGGCGGGGGGCACCGTCTATTTCCGCCTGCCCGTGGTCTTGCCGCATAGGCCGAGTATCAAGTCGGCGGAAATCCTTGCCGCCGCCGACAATATGTTCACCCTCACCCTGAACGGCAAAGCCTGCGGGGAGAGCGAGAACTGGAGCCAACCCGTTCGGATCAATCTCACCTCATTGCTCAAGCCAGGGACCAACACCCTGGCCATCGAGGCCGCCAACACGGCCATGGGTCCGGCCGGCCTCATCGCCAAACTGGTCATTACCCTCAAGAACGGACAACGCATCGAGATCCGTACCGATAGCCTTTGGAAGTACAGTATCCAGGCCGATACGAACTGGATCAGTCAAACTTTCAACGACCGGGAGTGGCGCCCTGCTTATGTCTGCGGTCCGATAGGCATGGCGCCATGGGGCGAGATCACGCAGATCCCGGCCAAGGCCGCGAGTCCACGCAGCGGCCAATTCATCAAGGTGCCGGACAACTTCGTCTGGCCACAGGGCGGAATCGCCTTTATCGGCGACGACTGCAGCCTGTATTCCGGCGGCCAGTCAGGCCCCGGCTCCGGTAGTCTTGGCGTGACCGTCTTCACGGCCCGCAGATCCAGGGCCTACCCCGAGTTTGACCTGCCATGCCCGATCAAGATCGGGCGCAAGCTCTTCCTGCTCAAATCCGTCAGCCCCGATGCCCGGCCCGATCTGCTTCTCGATGCCGGCAAAGGCGCCATCGGTACCCCGGCCTGCTCCTTCGACGGCAAACGACTATTCCTCTCCATGGCGCTGGACGGCGAACCGTTCTTCCATATTTATCGCCTTCCCGCCTCCGGAGGCAAACCGGTACGCCTGACCAATGGTCCGTTCCACGACATTGATCCCTCAGAACTGCCGGATGGACGGATCGTTTTCACGTCCACCCGTATCGGCACTTTCGAGGAATACCACAATCCCCCGTCCCGCTCCCTCTTCACCATGAACCCCGACGGGAGCAACATCTACCCCCTGACCCATACCTTTACCTTTGATAATGAAGCCAGGGTCATGGCCGATGGCCGTCTCCTTTTCATCCGGTCCGATAACTTCTTCGATCGCGGCAAGGTGGAAACCCTGCTTTCCGCCATCTATCCGGACGGATCCCACGGTTTCACTGAATTCGGCCTCGAGCACGCTCCCGAGTACGGCGGACGCCTGCGCGCGTTCTATTGCGGCAGCCCCGCGCCCATGCCGGACGGACGAGTGGCATTCGTATCCCATAGCGGCATCTCGGTCGGCCGACCCGGCAGTTCCACACAAAACCAAACGACCATCGCAATTGATGCCGGCGATGTGGCCGCCCTGCCCGATGGCCGCCTCCTTTGTACCCTCGGCAGGGACGGACAGTACCGGCGAGTCGGAATCCTCGATCCGGACAGTAAAACGGCTGACGATGTTCCGGTCGTATTCCAATCCCTCGGAATGAACCTTCACTCGCCAATCTATGTCGGACCGAGACCGAAACCACCCATCCTCACCGAGTTACCTGCTCGCAGCGCATCAGGCGAAGTCAACGCCACCGGATTCCTGTTCTGCCAAAACGCGCGCTTCACCCAGAACATAACCGCGGGATGGTCGCATGTAAGGGCCATCCGGGTCATTGCCGGAAAAGGGCTCACTCTTCGATCTTCCCATTCCTACATCGTCCATGCAGGAAATGAGACCGTCGAACTGGGAACAGTCCCGCTCGCTCCCGACGGATCGTTCTCGATTGAGGTTCCGGCCAATACGGCCCTGGCGTTCCAGGCTGTGGATGCCGAGGGCCGCTCCGAGTTGAACGAGATGTCGTGGCTCTTCGTGAAACCCGGAGAGCGCCGAAGCTGCGTGGGCTGCCACCAGCAGCGGCAGGTCGCGCCACTGGTGACCTCCACCCGGGCGCAAGCCCTCCAGGCTCCTCCGCTGAAGTTGACCGGACAAGGCGAACCCCTCCACTATCGCGGCAATAATCCCGCCGTCACCGGGCTGATGGAATTGCAGTTTGATCGGTTCCGCGAAGTCGCCGGCCTGAATCGTTATGCCGCCGATCCCTCCCTGAGTGCAACCCGGAAGACCGACATCAACACCCTGATTGCCCAGCTCAAGGGCAATCAGGACGCCCTGCGGATTTCATCCGCCCAGCGATTGGGCCTTTTCCGGGATCAAGCCGCCGAGCCCGCTCTCTCCGAAGTACTCACGAGCCAATGCCGCGAAGTCCGCGTTGCGGCGGCCATGGCCTTGGCATCGTGCGGGACGCGCGGCTCGGTGCCGCCTTTGCTAAACGCACTTTCCGACCCCGATCCCCTGGTGGCGAAGGCCGCATCCGTGGCCCTTGAGAACCTGACGGACCATACTGAACCCTTCACCGCCTTCACAACGCCGGAAACGCGTTCAGCCCAGTCCGCCCTGTGGACCGCCTGGTTCACGAAAACGGACTGGAGCACGATCGAGCAGGAACTCATCCAGCGGCTCGGGAACAACGATCCCTCGGTCGTCAGGCGTGCGGCGGTGGCGCTCGGGCATACTGGCGGTCCGGCCGCCTGCCGCGCGCTCCGCGAGAGCCTGAGCAAGGCGCGCGAAGTCAACCCCCTGCCCGAATGGCGGAAATCACATGGGGGTGACGGTGCCCAGTTCAATTCCCTTTCGCCCGTCAACCCTCGAACGATTCAGGCCCTGGCCAGGGCGCTCGGATACCGGCGCGATACGAACGCCGTTCCCCTGCTGGCTGAAACCCTGGACCGGAACAGCAACCCCGCCACGGGAAACCTGTTCCTTGCCGAAGCCTGCGCCGAGGCGCTCGGCCGGATCGCCACACCGGAGGTCGGAGCGGCACTGGTCAACTCGTTTAGCCGGCTCACTGACTACATTCACTACACCGTCTGGTATGGAGATCACTCCGCGCTGATGGCCTGCCATGCCTCGCCCCTCCATTCCTTCATCCTTGAGGCGCTAGACGGGCTGGAATCATCCCAGGCCACAGAGATTGTGCCGGCCATCATCCGGTCTGTTCCAACCGATTTCGATCGCGCCCTGTTCCCGGCCAACGACGATTACGAGACGTTGGCCGGGCGTGTGATCAGGCGCAACGATCCGAAGTCATCTGTGACGGAAACCTGTCTAGCGATTCTAGGGGATCCGCGAGCCACACGTACGCCGGACATCGTCACCGCCATTGGCGCCGTGCATGGATGCTGGGGAGGCACACCTACCTTGGAGATTCGCGCCGCCCAGATCCTCAGCCTGACCTGCCGTGATAATTCGGTCGAGCCACGCATCCGTGCCGCTCTTGACCGCACCCGCAACCAGGCGGCTGACGACATCCCCCGCGTCTTCAGCACAGGCATCCCGGTGGTCAACAAGCTTCCGGTCAAAAACTGGGTCTGCTTCTTCCTTGCCCGAAACCTCGGGCATCTTGCCGTCGCGGATTCCGTGGAGACATTGCTCGCCGTGCTGGAGCAAACACCGCCCGAAGCCGCCTCCGGGTTCCCGGACCCCACCGGACCGGGTGTCCTCTTCCTGCACAACGGCCTCACGCCCTGTTACCGTGCCGCCGCCGCCTGGGCTCTCGGCCGGATCCGTGACCCGCGCGCCACACCGCTTCTCCTGAAGGTCGTGGCTGATCTCAGGAACGCGCCCGACACCCGTCATGCCGCCGCGGTCGCCCTGCAGCAGATTCCCAACGAATCCGTTCATTCCCAAATCAGGAATCTCGCCGCCAACTATCCCGACATCGCCACCCGCAGGGAACTGCTGCGTATCGTGTCGAAATAGTATGGTGGGTTCAGCGCACGTGATGCTCTGCTGCGGCCAGGGAAAAGGCGATCAATTCACGGTTCAGCCGGACAAGGATGCAACGGCCGGCAAAGGCGGGGTGTGACCAGATGACATTGCGGGAACCGACAGGCATATCGGGATCGCACAGATGAACCTTATCCATTTGCTCATACCCGGAAGGGGATAGGCGGGCGATCTGCAGATCACCTTTCTCCGTGAATAGGAAACAGTTCCTGCCGTTAGGCACGAGGAAGGCCGTGAACCACTTGTTCTTGGGGCTGGACTCACCAGGGAGTGCAAGTGACGTCCAGAGTCGGTGACCCGTTTCGGCATCGAGTCCACAGAGTTCGCCGTAGAGCGAAACGCCATACACCTGGTTGCCGTCAAACAGGACAGTACTCATGACACTGTTGAATCCTTCCGCATGGAATGTCGTTTCCGGATTGAGTCCGCAGTTGTGGCTCCATAACGGAATGGCCTCTTTCCCTTCAGGAGGGATCTTGAACATGGCCGTGCCTTCCCATTGCCCCGAGATGCAGATTCGATCCCCAACCACCGCAGGGGTACAAATCGCCATACCCATTCTGGCCGGAAAACCTGCTGACCAGATGACTTCGCCGGTCTCGGGCATAAGGCCGGCAATTCCATCGGAATGCCGGATGACAAGCTGCCGTTTGCCGTGGATGACGCGAATGATCGGAGCGGAATAGCCGGATTCAAGGGAGGACAATGCCCGCCACAGCTCCTTGCCGGTGTTAGTGTCGAATGCGACTACCGCATGGCCCTCTCCACCGACAATACTGAACAGACGCGGACCATCCACGAGCAGTTGAGTGGAAAATCCCCACTTCGGGACTTTAACCTGATAATCATGAGGAAGATTCTTCTGCCACAGCAGTTTCCCATCGGCGGCATTCAGGCAAACCAAGTCCCCCATGGCCCCAAGGGTGAAAACCTTGCCATCAACGACAGCGGGGGTGACTCGGGGACCTGAATCGTAGCCCATGCCGCCGTAATTGCACGGATAGGAATACGTCCACCGGGTTGTTCCGTTTCCGGCGTCCACGCACAGAACCCGTTCACTGGAAATGCCGTGATCGGATTTCTGGCGATCCATGACGAATACGCAACCATTTGCCACTGAGGGTCCGGAATAACCAGGCCCGATAGGAATCCGCCATTTGACCACGGGGCCGGTAGCGGGAAAGTTGGTCAGGATCCCCTCTTCATGCCAGGAACCATCATTTTGCGGTCCACCCATCCACTGCGGCCAGTCATTTCCCCTGGCGGTGGAAGGAAATAGATGAACCATTCCAATCGTCAGTGTCATGAGCAGGGACAAACTAGCGACAAGAAAAGGGTTTGGGTGTGGTGCGGATAAACATCCGGAATTGGAGTAAAGAAAGGTTTTCATTGGGAAAATTTGCCAGAATCAATTGGAAAACGCAAACCAGATGATGACGGGGTTTTCCTTATCACTTACTATTGGCCTTTAGTTAGTTTCTGCTGGCTTGAGAGCGGGGGCTGTGCTGGTTTCTCCGCCACCAACTTTATCGTCTCTGGCGCGCCCCTCTTACACCACGTAGCGCCCATGGCGTTGAATGGCCGCCATGAGCAGACGCATTCCCGTCAACCGGCTACCGTTATTGATCGATCCCGCGGTCGAGAACCGCAAACCGCGTTTCTCCCTTGCCTGATTGAAATCACGCAGTAACTCGGCAACCATATTGGCCTCCTCGTTCCGGCTGAATGTGAATGGCGCCAGTTGCCCGTCAATCACGGCATTCGGACAGTATTGACGAATCTCCGCCACCGTCAAGGTTGGCCCAAAATTGGTGCCTTTCAGATCCAATTCCGAGAGCAGGGGCAGTATGTGGGCCATGTTTGAATCGCTATGCTGATAACGCCAGTCTTCCGGGTTCGGCGAATACCGGTCAAAAACGGCCCGGTGTATCGGCATGGCAAACCACTCGTACATCTCCGCATTAAAGAGGCAGCAATTATCATCCGCCCACCCCCACCCCTTCGGCGCGGTATCCGGCGTGAATCCCGCCTCCTCGTCAATCACCCGCGCCCGCTCCAAAATAGCCCGTTGGATCAGGTCGCCAAATCGGCGCATCAGGGCGGGATCATCAAAGAAGAGAAATAACATGTTTTCCACGCCAAAGATGGAGCAGGCAAAGGTACAGGGGCCACGTTGCCAACGATAGAGCGGCAGCTTCACACCCAGAACGTCCAGACGCCGTTTCTCACTAGACCAGTTATCGGGCAGAAGAAAGTCGCGTAAATGCTCCAGTCGCCGCTCGACACGATCCAGGAGGGCCACCAGTTCATCATGGGTATGGGCTGACTGCTTTAACCACCAGGATCCTGTTGCACCACCTTCCCAGACGTTATCGGATTCGAAAATATCGTTCAACCCCTTGACGTCCGGCCATTGCCGGCTCCGATCGACAGGCTGTTCGGTAAGCAGGCGGCGTCCCACTATATTTTCAGACAAATCGTTATAACGCCGGCTCAGGTCGAGCGCCCAGGCTTCGTCCGTGTACTGGAAGCGCCACCAATCCTGCGCTACCCCCAGTTCATCAAAGATACATTCCCAGTTGCATATCGCCCCGAGGGGAATCTGAGGAATATCGGCGCCAAACGGATTCTTATTCGCGACTTCCTGATCAGCCCAGAAACGCTCGATATCAACCGGCGCCAAACCACCATTGGCCTTTGTATCCGCCAACAATTGATCGACCTGCCGCCGCTGTTCCGCCGTCACCTGTGTGTATGCGCCCATGATTGAATCCTTCATTGGGTTCAGGGGCATCCGGGGGGCAGCCCATCCGTTACCAACCGCACCGGCCCCAGTAGACCGGAGGAGCGCGGAACCGGCGGCTTGTCGCCCGGCTTGTAGGAGTAGTAGCCGCCGAGATTGGTCCGTGTGCGGCGCTGCTCGGGCGGCAGCAGCGAGTCGCCCCGCAGGCGGTTGCCCCACAGGTTGGCAACCTCGATTTCCAACTGGTTGCTGCCACCTTTGAGCGCACCCGTCACATCGATGTGCCACGGAGCGCACCAGACCACGCCCAAGTCCTTGCCATTCAGCCGAACCCGCGCGGTCTCGTGGACCGTGCCCAGTTCAAGCCACGTTGTGCCGGAGGTCGCTGGCGTCGAGGTGAACTGGGTACGGTAGACCGCCTTGCCGCTGTAGTGCCGGAAGGCGGGCTCGGACCGCTCCGACCAGGGCGTCAGGGTCGGCATGGTCAGCAGACCCTTGGCGGCGTCGCCGGTCAGGCCATCGAGCGGATAGAACCAGGCCGGATCGAACGCCGGCTTCCAGCGGCAGCAGCACGGTGGTGCCGGTGGCGTCCATCGTGAAGTGGTTCACATCCCGGCGGCTACCGGTCAGCGGATCCCAGAATTCCGGCTGTCGGCCGGTCACCCGAAAGGTGACATCGAAACGCCCGGCATCGGCTCCTTGATTGGAGACGAAGTAGCAATCCGTGTCACCGCCGGCACGGTGTGCGAAGGCGAGACGTGTGCTCTTGCCCACGCCGACATCGGGTGCCAGCCCATCGGCGTTCAGGATGTCCTTCAGATCGCGGCCCCAGATCACTCGGCCTTTGCCAACCGTACGGCTACCGGACGCGACCGGTTCCGCGCCCCACAAATCGTCCGCACAGCGGCGGATGCGACGATCCTGCTTCCCGGCACGGCTCAGGCTGGGCGATGAACCTGGCTTAGGTCCGATGATGGTGATGCCGTCGCTCACCAGGGCGGCGAGGCGCTCCGCCACCGGCGCCGTCACCCGCCAGCCCGGGTTATCGGGCAGCACCAGGTAGCGGTACGAGATGCCGTGCGGCAGCGTGACACGGCCGTTGCTGGCGGTGACGCGCGACAGCAGGATCTCTGCGTTCATGCCGTCGTATTCATAGCCATCCGGGATGGCGGGAGTCATTTGCTGGCGACCGGGAACATAGGCGCAACTGTCCTCCAGGATAATATAGCACAGATCCGCGACCGGCTTGCCGTAGCGGAGAACCTGCTGGCAGCGGGCAATATAGTCGAGGAAGCCGTCGGCATGCGGCCACCACGTCATGTTGGCGTTAATCGCGTCATAGGTGTGCAGGCCAGGCCGGGCCGTCACGTCGTACTGTTGTGACCACAGGTGAATCATCGCCTGGTTGAGTCCCTTGCAGAACTCGCCGTCCAGCATGCGCTTCCAGTCCTTCGGCGATTGTTCGATACCGGTGGCGATGGTGAGAGATTCGGCGCCGACCAGCGGTTTGTCGTAGATATGGGCCGCCGACGCGGCGGTACGGACCGAGTCGACGGTGGTATAGAAATGCGTCATCAGGCCATCGAACCAAAACTCGCCCATCGGCACGTCTATCCGCCCGCCCGCCGCGAGACCATCAATATGCGGCTGTGGATAGGTGCCGTAGCCGTTCTCAGCGCGCATGAGCAGGCCATCGGCATTGGCGCGTTTGGTGAACTGGGCGTAGAAGTCGTTGTAGAGACCGGCAAGCACCTGACGGTAATCCCACAGGAAGCGGTTGGTGGCCTGGCGGCTGTCCACAACACGCCGGGTCAGGGCGGGCAACCACGGCAGCAGATCATAGCCGTGTCGCCGGCGGAAGGTCTCGCGAAAGCCCTCGGTCCACGTTCCCTGCTGGCCGGCCGCCGAGGCGCCGATCTCATAGCTGTCGGTGAACAGGCCGGTCAGGGCTTTGCGCGACGCCGGGGGCGTGTCGGCGATCAGGATCTTGGCGGTGGCGTCGTACAGGGCGTCAGCCGCCGCCGGACTGTAGGGATCGGCCTCGTAGCCGCCTCCCGGCACGGCACGGCTCTTGGCGCGGGGCGTCTCGCCCACCAGCACCACGCCGAAGCGGGCGATGGTCCAGCGACCCGCGGGAACGTCCCAGGTCAGTTGCCCCTGGGGCGACATCTTCGCGGTCAGATCCACCGTATCGGTACTGCGGCAGTCGGTGACATCCGGGGCGGAATATTCATCCGCCAGCATGAGATTGACACGCTGTTTCGGCCAATCCCACACGCTACGGTTGCCGGATTTGAACTTCCACCATTTAAGGCCCGGCCGCTGTTGCGGTTGGTCGCCCGCCCGCAGAACCTGGAACTCGGCCAGGCGGATTTCCGGATCATGCGCGGTGGTGACCAGCAAGCGAAAGGTACTGGCCGTAACCGGCGAAAACGACACCACGCGACTCTCGCCCGGTGGGAGGGCGATGGTGGCAACGGGGCGGAACGACTTGCCGTCGTCCGATGCCTGGATCTCTCCGGTTGCAGGACCGGCCCCGGGTGGGCTGGCGATAAAAGCCCCGACGGCGGGCAGCGGCCGGTGGTAGATGACATCCAAGGTAATGGGGAGGGTCGCATTCCGTGTGGCATGCCACACGGTCTCGGGATCGCCATCGACCGCATCCTCCGCTGGAAAATTCGCTTCGCCGCAATAGCCCCGAAGTACCGAGCTGGCGCGCACCGTCAGTGGCCGCACCGGCGCCGTCGCGGGGGCTGGAAACGCCACCACCATCGCATCGCGGTAATAGCCGCCAGGACCGCTGGCGGAGGGCAGGTCGCAGGTCAGGTGCTGCGGCCCATCCACCTGGATCTCGCGGTAGGTCAGGGTCTTGGTGGCGTGGGTGGCGTCGATCCACGGTCCGCCGATCCCCCACCCCGCCGCCGGCACCACATTGATCGAAATGCCCAGTTTGGCGGCTTCCGCCAACGCATGCTGGAACAAGGCGCGCCATTCCGCCCCCATCATCACCGCGGAACCGACCTTGGGCGCCCCGCACACATCGAATAGATCCAGCACCGTAATGCCCTGCCGGGCCATCTCGGTCAGATCGCGGGTGATCCCCTCCTTGCTGACGTTGCCGTCGATCCACCGCCACCACACGCCAGCCTTCGCCGCCTGGGGCGGAGTGAGAAACTGCTTTGCCAGTTCATCAGCCGGATTACCGGAAAGTTCCGCCGCTTGGTTGGTTGCCAATCCACCCAGCAGTCCCGCCATCATCACGCCCGCAATTACCGGTCTATTCATTTTATTCAATGTGACTCCCACCATGCGCACTATTTTCATACCGTGCTCCTCTCAGAATACTCCAAATTATCCTCGCTAGTTTCCCGGAGCTACTGGACAGAATGAGAGTAGGTTTGGGTTTCGGGGGAGTCAAGTCGGCAAAAATACTTGCCACCCCCCCGTATAACGCCTAAATACGGATGTTATGAGCATAAACAAAACTTTGCGTTCCGTAATTCTCCGCAGCCTGACTGTGGCCTTTGCAATCATCCTCTTGCTCTTTTTGTTGAAACAGCAATCCGACCTTGTCCGCCTCGAAAAGGATTGCGATCAACTTCGGGAACAGAACCTCATGCTTCTGGACCGTTCCCTCCAACTCAGGCAGACTCCTGCGTCAACCCACCAGGCACCCGTAACGTCCGCGCGGCAAGGGGGCTCGCCATCCCCCGCTCCACATGCGTCCCTGTCTGACAAGAACCGCCTGATTTTTACAGGCACGGACGTCTATCAGACCTCGACCGGCCTCGTCGCAGTCATTCGTTTTAAGCCGTCCAAAACGGGTCCGCTGGGTCTCGTGGCGATGTCCGTCCGGATGCCCCATGAAAGCGACGCCATGATCCAAACGATCCAGCCTGTCGGTTCGGCGAAATACGACGAGGGCGAATCAAGTGTATCCGAAAACGGCCGGTTTGCCTTTTTCCAAGGGACCCTGGGTGATGAAAAAGACGTGGCAATTGCCTTGGGAATATCCGGTTCCGCCCGGGTTTTTGTAAAAGGATCCTGCGGCATCACTGCGATGCAACTCGACATTCAACCCACCAAAGCCATCGCCACACCCTTTGGTCGATAGAGCGTTCCCGTCAGAGCTGGTCATGGCAGAACACGCAATTCCTGGTGTTCATGTGATTGTGATCAATCGGCCAGAAACTCACATGAACCTGGATGTTATTCCCGCCGGGGTGACACACCGCGCATTGATCCGCCGAAGGCGTTCCCTCGTGACAGGAATCACAATGACGACTTTTCCACCCGGCTGAATGAGGATTGGGATGATTCGCCACCGACGTCACGCCGGCATGGCAGATGACACACTTGTCAGCATCGGGCGCACCGGGATGGCAGTTGTCACAATGCTGGGAAATCCACCCGGCCGAATGCGGATTGGGGTGCCCCGCGATTATCCCCCCATGGCAGACGCTACACTGGAGAGCGTCCGGCGATCCCGGATGGCAATTGTTGCAATGCCGGGTCAGCCACCCGGCCGAATGCGGATCGGGATGATTCGCCACCGACGTCACCCCGGCATGGCAGACACCGCATTGTTCCGCCTGGGGCGTTCCCGAATGACAGTTGTTGCAATGCTGATCCCGCCAACCGGCGGCATGCGGGTTGGGATGCGAGCCGATGCCGGTTTCATGACACACCGTGCATCCGGACCCCGTACTCTTGCTGGGATGACAGTTGTAACAATGATTCTGGCGCCAACCCGCATTATGGGACAGAGGTCGGGTATCGGCGTGACACGCATCGCAGGAATCCTTCTGATGACAGACCAGACATCGCGACCGATTCCACTCCGCCTGGATGCCATGGGTTTTCAGCCGCCACAAGTTGTTGTGCGAGGCGGGCTGGGTAACCTGATGGCATTCCCGGCATGATTGTTCCCGATGACACACGCCGCAGACATTATCCGGCTCGGTTCCAAGCGCACCATGCCGCAGGACCCAATTTTGCCGGTGATTCGGCGGAGGGGTGTTACGGTCCATGCCCTGATGGCACGCGGAGCAATCCATTCCCCATCGGTGCGCTTTCCCGCGTATCCCCAGCTTCAGGGTACGCGTCATCGCGGGGACCCTAGTTACTTTCGGGTCAAATAAAGTTCCATGGCAGTCCGCACATCGGTTCGTCAAGGCCGCGGTGTGTGAAAATACGTGGTTGGTTTGAATCGCCAGGGTGAGTGGCTTCTCCAGAGACAGCTCGCGTAAATCCTTGATCTTATGGCACATTCCACAGGTTTTCGCGTCAATCTTTTTGGATTCCACCCAGTCGCCGTGGCACTCTTTACAAGCGGAATGCGCGGGTCGGGCAAAACGGCCGTCTACCGGTTTCTCATGGCAATCCACACACGCCATTCCATTTTCGGTAACGTGCTGGGAATGGCTGAAAGCGAGCTTGTACTCTTCTTCTTTGTTACAGCCGGCCGACAAGACAACCGACATGACGCCGACGGCTGCCTGTTGACACAGTGATTTCAGATGATGCGTCTTCATCAGAATTTCACCTCGACCGATCCCCGGCACCGATAGCTCAAATCGGCGGCATCCTTTCTGTCTTCAAGATCTCCCTGTATCCGTAAAACCAATTTGCGGGTGACATTCCATTTCGTCCGGAGAAAATAAGAGAGTGAGTACGGGGACTCCTGCGTCACACTGCCGTCAGCACGGAACACCGTCGAACCGCCGTTGATGGAATAGGTAATGTCGGAATAGCTTTGGTAAGTGTAATCCACATAAGCGGAACCGATACTGACTTCCCATAGCCGCCGGTACCGGTAACGGACTTCGCCGCTTAATCCCAAATAACTATCCCCCCCGTTCACATCCCAATACTGGAGGGAAAGGGATGAACTGATCGCCTTGACAGGCTCATACGTTAGCGTCAGATCATAGTCTCCATAATTGCGATTGTTGAAATTCTGGTCCCCGCCATCGGCCAGCCGGTATGACACCCCCGGCGAAAGCATCCATTTGGGACTGAATGCGTACGCCAACCTTGCGTAAAGGTAGGTGTAGGGTTCCTGCATCCCGAGTTGATTGAATAGAGGCGAATAGGCCCTGGTTCTGGCATCAAACCGGCCCCATCGGCTGGCGCCGAACTGAAGGTCAGTGTTCCCATCGGGCGTATTGCAGGAACAGTCGAGCTGGCCCATGCGAAACTCATCGTTCAGAACAGATATCTGGGCACGGCTGTGGATCGCCTCCGTAATCTCCTGCCGGACATCGACCGAGACGTTCCGATCACCCTGTCCCATGCTGTCGTCATGGAATTCTGAATACGAGAAACGCGTTTGGTTCCCTTTCCAGGGGCGGCCAACAAGCGAAAGACCGCCCGCAAGATCTCCGGACACCGATGTATAGTAACTGACCGGCTGACCGAAATAGGCACGGCCGCCGAGAGCCCCTTTCTCGAACAACATGAGTTGTCCGCCGTCCAATTGAAGATAATCCGCCACGTCAATATACTGTCGCCCCAGCCGGAGCCGCGCGCGGTCATCCCGGTCGTGGATATCCCCATAGGCCTGCAACAAACGCTCTTCCGTCACTCCCTTGGCGTCATCCGCACTTCGGAAAGTTCCGTCATATTGTGAGGAACCGTCGAGATCCGTGTGTTGGCGGCCTGACGCATAAAAATCAAGACGGCCATTTCCGAGGTCACGGGCGCTTCCATACCAGTACCCGTAAAGGTCTGAATCATGCGAGGCTCCTTCTCCTCGATAATCATAGTCCATCCGGATTCGCCCATCATACTGGGGTTTTATCGGAGAGGAGATGGCCGGCGTGGCTTCTGACCAGGCGAGGCCGGAAACAAAAACAACCACCATCCCCAGAAACGAAAAAAGCTGGCGGAACACGCCAGCAACAACACGGGAATATCCCCGGCACCGGTTGATTGTCGAGATCCTCATCGTCTGGTCAATCCAATGTCGTTGTTTTTACAGGAAACCCGGCAGGGCGGCAATGGATAAACAATCCTGTTCCGCGCAGCCGGGTTTTCCTTACGGGGCAATCACCCGGAAAAACCTGTTCGACGCATTGCGCAACGACTGCAGATTATAGAACATGCCATTCGTACTGACGAAGGCAGACCCGATGTTCGTCCAGGTGCTGGTAATGCCCCCCAGCGAATCAACCGATTGAAACTGTTGCGTCACACCCATCGTTCCGGGCAGATACCCCAGTTCCATTGCGGGCAACAGATGCACGGTATTGGTACCCCCCGCCGGTGTCGAAAACGCGCTCAGCGGATCTGAATTGTTCGAAACCTCAACATAATCCGAGTACCCGTCCCCGTCGGTGTCCACCAGCACCGGACTCGTTCCCACATGATATTCCTGGAGATTACTCAACCCGTCACCATCCCTATCGCTTGTGGCGAGCGAATTGTCAGAGGCCTGTCCGGTGGGATGCCCGAAAAATTTCATCATCCACCAATCCGGAATACCGTCATGGTCCGTGTCGATGCCGCCCTTCAAGTCATCGATCGAAGCGCGGAGTATCGCGGCTGCATATTTTGGATTATGCACACCCAGACTGCGATCTTCATAGACAAACCAGTAGTTATAGGCTGCGCGTTTCAGTTTCATGGCCGCGTCAGTGGTCGAGGAAACGAAGATCAGGTTGTTGCTCACATAAAGCCCGTTGTATGGCGGCAGCAACCACGTCAACTGTACAAGCATGTTGGCGATTTCCTGCTGGACGCCATCCACATGGCCATTTTGATCGTAGTCCTCACCCCCGAAGTTGAAATTGGTGATGGCGCCATGACAGGGGACACACGCCCCCGTCAACTGCACCGAGTTGGAGGGAGCGGGGACAATCGCCCCCGTCAGGGTGTTGGTTGCGACACCGTAATACGAGATCTTGAAGGTGTGTCCGCCGACCAAATTCGCATAGGCATTCGTGGGCGACTCCTGCATATGACAGTCCACACAGGTGTCGGGACAGACATTCCAATGGCGGGACGACGGCATGCTCATTCCGTACTGGTAGGCATTGGTTCCGAAGAGCATATCGGCCTGCGTGCCATGGTGCGGGGCGCCGCCAGATCCCGTATTAATCTTGGATACCGCTTCATTACGATCATGATGGCAGTTCATGCAGACAATTCCCTGTCCCCCCGTGGTCACGACCAGGTTGGTCGCAATTGTAAAGCTCGGTATGCTCCGGAGCTGATACGCCCCCATTCCCGGACTGTGTGGATCATGGCAGGCGGCACAGGTGATGCCTTCATTATAGGTGCCGCGCGCCGTGTTGGTCTGCGTGCTGTCCAGCAGGTGGTACCCGGGATCCCGGAAGTCGATGAACCCCTTTGCCGAGTGGCAAATCCCGCAGGAACTGTCGGTATTACCCGATCGGTTCACTTGCAAGCCCATACCGTGCAACGACTGGCCCCACTCAAAATTCTTGACGTACTGGGTCATGCTGTCGTGACAGGCTCCGCAATCACCCGCACTGAGCGAAATGCCGATCGCATTGGTTTTGTAACTCGCCGAGGCAAGCATGTGCCGAAGTCCGGGCCCATGGCAGCTTTCGCACTGGATGTTCGCCTTCACCTGCAACGAGGAAGGAATGAGGTTCCAGTTGTTTGTCGCCGCGACGGTCGCCAGATTAGTCGGCCAGGTCCACCCGGATTGAAGCATCACGTCATCAAATCCGCCATTCGTCGCCGCCGCCGTGGCGTCGTAGCCAAGCACATGGCAGGACGCACAGCTTGACTGGGTGAAATTGGAGCCCGATTCGCCGTTGATCTCGCGGGTAAAGGCCGACGCATGCGCGGTCAGGGCGACATTCGCCACGCACGTCAGTTTGGGGTTGTCGGTCGGCAACTGGTAGTGACAAGTCTCGCAGCCGAGGCTTACGTCATCCCCATACATGCCCTCGTATTTTGAACCGAAGAAAGTGTTCGTGGCCTGCACAATGCCATTCGTCAGCGTATACACCGTCACATAAACATTATAGTCCCCCTTCAAGGTGGACCCCACAATGTCGGGGACAAGGACTTTCCGGCTCGCCACTTGATAGGCAATCTGATCGCCGATATCATACGGAGGCACACCATTCGTAATCGGGCTGGCCAGGAGATTGGTGGCAACGGATCCCGTCGGAACCGTAAGGCGCCACACCACATTCGTGACCGCCGCGGCTTTGGTGACAAGAGTTTCCAGATAGATCGGCTGGCCGACACCAGTATTGACCAAACCATGGGATTTCTGTGTCGTATTGGTAAGCCCCCAGGTCTTGATGTCCTGCGGCGTAACAGGGCGGGGCTGAATCTTCACCACCACCGTCAGGGCGGCCTGTATGCTCAGGGCGCAGAAAACAAATGAGGCCACCAGCGAAACTATCGTTGCGGAGCGCCGCGTATTCACTCGATCGAAAAGCATCATATATCCTCCCACACGTTCCCGTTTAAACCACTATATCACAGTCCTCGGCAGGTTGGTAAACAGGATATATCTACGATTTCTTGGATACACTCTCTCGTTCTGAGGACAAAATGCGGATAAATATGAAGTATACACTGTGTAATCGTGTGTTATAAATATTGTCATGGGGTTGATCGCATGAAGCTGTACATGATGTGCCATAACTGTGGGACGGAAATGACGGTTCCGGATATTCCGGGGCAATCAGTTCTGGTGTGTCCCCTGTGCAACACAAGGAACAACGCGCCAACCCCGCGCCTGTCGCCCGGAGTCTGTGTGGCCGGATACCAGATCTTCCAGAATATTGAAACGCACAACCTGTATGAAACCTATCTGGCCGAACATATGAGCCAGAAGTTCCAGGTCCATCTCCAGACTTTTTGCTCGCCAAACTTCGAAAGCGGGCTTGCCGCCGATTACTTCATCACCGCCATGAGAAAATGGCTGAAGGTGAGGCAACCCAATATTGTCAAGGTTCTCGAGACGGGGCGCGATAGCTCGGGCATCTATTTCGCGGCGACCCTGCCCCTTGAAGGCATCACACTGGAGGACAGGCTGTGGCGTGGAGGGGGCATTGCGATTACCCCCTGCCTGCATCTCGCCCTGTCCATCAGCCGCATCCTGAACTGGCTCTGGAAGGAGCATGGCATCATCTATGGGGGCCTCCATCCCCGGAATATCATCCTGACCCCGGCGATGGATATTTTCGTGGCCAACATGACCCTGGCCCCGATCCTCCGGGACCGGCCATTGGGAATCCCGCTCATGGAACTGGCCACGGGGCGCCCCGGCTTCATGAGTCCCGAACAAATCAGCGCACCCAACACACTCGAATGCCAGAGCGACATGTTTTCACTGGGGGCCACCCTTTATCAGATGCTGACCGGACAACCACCTTTTGCCAGCATGAATAGGGCACAGGTCCAGGCCCAACATCGCACACCCTCCCTCACGGATCCACGAATCTGGTGCCCGGATATTCCCGACAAGCTTGTCTGGCTCCTGGAAGTGCTCCTTGCCCATGATCCCTCGGATCGGTTCAACAATTGGGATACACTGATTGACATCCTATCCACCCTGGAACAAGAACGGGGAACCTGGGCGCCAAAACCGCCTGCGGCCGCCTCTTCCACCAGCACCAGAAGGTCATGGGAACGGGACAGGCGGCGCACCAGATCCTGGTCGAAGGGCTTGGCGAAACGGGCATCGGCCACGGTGACCGAAACGCCATCACCCTTCAGCATCTCAGCCGCCGCCAGCGCGGGCGCCAGCCGCGTACCCAGGCTGAGCAGAGCGGCATCAGAACCTTCGCGCACAATGCGCCCCTTGCCGATGGCCAGCACCTGGCCGCGGCCCGGAAGCGCCACGCCCACGCCCTCACCGCGCGGGAAACGCACCGCGCTGGGTCCGTCATCAT